>Ga0335078_10005479_pt1 | contig 18753 bp, 17 predicted proteins | sample Lox_Sample_32_FD_206711 | JGI IMG/M metagenome (GOLD analysis project Ga0335078, IMG submission 206711) | Soil microbial communities from Loxahatchee National Wildlife Refuge, Florida, United States - Lox_Sample_3.2 | ecosystem: Environmental > Terrestrial > Soil > Wetlands | place: USA... | reverse complement strand
GGTTGTGCGGCGTGGCACTGACCGGCAGCGACACCGTGCCGCTCACCGTCAGTCCGTAGTCGGACAGCCCCCTGATCTTCGCCGGGTTGTTGGTCAGCAGCCGCAGCGAGCTGACGCCGAGGTCGGCGAGAATCTGGGCGCCGGTGGAGTACTCGCGCGCGTCCACCGGCAGCCCCAGTTCGGTGTTGGCGTCCACGGTGTCGGCGCCCGCGTCCTGAAGCTGGTAGGCGCGCAGCTTGGACAGCAGGCCGATGCCGCGGCCCTCGTGGCCGCGCAGGTACACCACGATGCCCGCGCCCTCCGCCGCGATCGCCGCCATGGCCGCGTTGAGCTGGGTGCCGCAGTCGCAGCGCTGCGATCCGAACACGTCCCCGGTCAGGCACTCCGAATGCATCCTGACCAGCACGTCGCGCTCCGGCAGGTCGCCAAGCACCATCGCCAGGTGCTCGGTGCCGTCCATCGAGTTGAGGTAGCCGATCGCCTGCCACTGCCCGTAGTCGTTCGGCACCGTGGTCTGCACCACCCTGGCGACCATCCGCTCATAGTGCCGCCGGTACTCGATCAGCTGCGCGATCGAGATCAGCGCGAGCCCGTGCGTGTCGGCGAAGCCGCGCAGGCCAGGCAGCCTGGTCATGGTCCCGTCATCGTTGACGACCTCGGCGAGCACCCCGGCCGGGGCAAGCCCGGCCAGCCTGGCCAGGTCAACCGCCGCCTCGGTGTGCCCCGGCCGGCGCAGCACGCCGCCCGCGGCGTACCTGAGCGGGAATACGTGCCCTGGCCGCACCAGCTCGTAGGGCTCGGTGGCCGAGTCGACCAGGGTCCGCACGGTCCTCGCCCGGTCGGCCGCCGAGATGCCGGTGCTAACCCCGTCCTTGGCGTCCACGCTGACCGTGAACGCGGTGCGCATCCGCTCGGTGTTCTGGTTGGTCATCAGCGGCAGCTGGAGCCGGTCGAGGTCCTCGCCGAGCATCGGGACGCAGATCACGCCGCTGGTATGCCTGATCGTGAAGGCCAGGAGCTCAGGCGTCGCCTTGCTGGCAGCGAAGATGACGTCGCCCTCGTTCTCGCGATCGGCGTCATCGACGACCACCACGGCCCGGCCCGCCGCGATGTCCTCGATGGCCCGCTCCACGCTGTCGAGTGCGATGCCCTCCATGTACGTCGTCATCGGGCGTCACCGGCCGCGAGCAGCCGCTCCACGTACTTGGCGATCACGTCGACCTCGATGTTGACCATGTCGCCGACGGCGCTGGAGCCCAGCGTGGTCCGCGCGAGCGTCTCGGGTATCAGGCTCACCTCGAACCAGCCGGTCTCCTCCGCTGGGCCAGGCGGGCTCACCGCGGAGACGGTCAGGCTGACCCCGTCGACGGCCACCGACCCCTTTTCGGCCACATAACGGGACAGCCGCGCGGGGATCGATATCCGCACGACGTCCCAGCGCTCGGCCGGGCGCCGTTCGGTGATCACCCCGGCGCCGTCCACGTGGCCCTGGACCAGGTGGCCGTCCAGCCGGCCGCCGGCCGGCATCGCCCGCTCCAGGTTGACCGCGCTGCCCGGGGCGAGCGACCCGAGGCTGGTCCGCGCCAGCGTCTCGCCCATCACGTCCGCGGTGAACTCGTCGCCGGCGGACTGGGTCACGGTCAGGCAGACCCCGCTCACCGCGATCGAGCTGCCCGGAGCGGCGCCGGCCGCTACCAGCGGGCTATGGATGGTCAGCCGGGCCGAATCGGCAAGCCGGCCGAGCTCGGTGACCTTGCCGAGCTCCTCGACGATTCCGGTGAACACTGCGCCTCCAGCCTGTCCAGGCTCCGGGGCGCGCTCAAGACGCGTGGGCACGGCCAGGCCGTGCGCGTGCTGCCTCCCATCCGGACTTTCACCGTCGGTGCCGGGATTTCACCGGCTCAGCCGGCCGATGGCTTCGGCCGGGTCGCGGACTGTCACCGCCGGTTCGGAGTTACACCGACCCCGGAGCACGCTTGCTTGCGCAACCAGTATGCCACGGCGGTCATGACGCTCCAACCAGCAGCGCGCCACGCACGTCGCGCTACGGGAGCTTCCAGTCGATCTCCTGGCCGTGTTCGGCAAGCAGCCTGCTCGCCCTGCTGAACGGGCGTGAGCCAAAGAATCCCTGGTCGGCCGACATCGGGCTCGGGTGGGCCGATTCGATCAGCGGGACGCCTGCCAGCATCGGCGCGAGGTTGCGCGCGTCCCTTCCCCACATGATCGCGACCAGCGGTGCCTGGCGCGCGGCAAGCGCCCTGATGGCCTGCTCGGTGACCGGCTCCCAGCCCTTGCCGCGGTGCGAGCCCGGCTTGCCTGGCTGCACCGTCAGGACCCTGTTAAGCACGAGTACCCCCCGCTCCGTCCAGGGCGTCAGATCGCCGCTGGCCGGGGCGGGATGGCCGAGATCGGCGCTGTACTCCCGGAAGATGTTCACCAGGCTGCGCGGGAGCGGTCTGACCGAGGCCGCGACCGAGAAACTCAGGCCGACCGGGTGCCCTGGAGTCGGATACGGATCCAGGCCCACGATCAGCACCCGAACATCGTCGAAGGGCTGCGTGAATGCCCGCAGCACCAGGTCGCCGACCGGCAGGCACGACCGCCCGGCCGCGATCTCGGCCCGCAGGAAGTCGCCGGCCTCGGCGATCCGGCCGACCACCGGCCCGCAGTGCCTCGGCCCAGCCAGGATCGATGATCTCCTCAAGCGGGCCTGCGCGTCACGGATCAGACTGTAACGCGCCTGTTCGCTCCTGGCCCGCCAGACGGCGCCGGCCAAAGAAGCGGCCGCCGCTGCGGTCACGCCTGGCCAGGCGCGCCTCGGCGGGAGAGCACATCGATGATCGCGGCCGCGAGCAGCACCCCGGCGACCACGACGTCAATCCACTGGCTCGACACGCCTATCAGGTACAGGCCGTTGTAGATGCCGCCGATGACGAGGCCGCCGAGTACGCCGTGGATGGTCTTGCCACGTCCGCCGAAGAGGCTGGTGCCGCCGATGACGGCCGCGGCCACCGCAAGCAGCACGTAGCTGTTGGCCGTCTTGATGATGTTGGTGGTCAGCGAGACCTGCCACGAGGCGAACAGCACGCCGGCGATCCCCGAGGTCAGGGCGGCGAGGACGAAGCCCCAGATCCGGACGGTGGATAGGCTCACCCCCGCTCGCCGCGCCGCCTCTGGGTTGCCGCCGATGGCGTACACGTAGCGGCCGAAGCGGGTTCGCTGCAGCAGGACCGTCCAGCCAGCGAGCACGACAAGGACGATGGGAATGATGTAGGGCACCCCCTCGATCGTCCCAGAGTGGGCCCGGTTCACGTTGCAGAGGGCGACGACGGCGACTCCCGCCACCGTCATGAGCGCGATCTTCATCGCGGTGAGGCTGCGCGGCGGGGTCTCCAGCCCGTGGCGGCGCTTGCGGGCGTCCCGCAGCCACAGCCCCGCGGCGGCGGCTCCGAGCAGCACGGCCAGCAAGATCCAGCCGACCACCGGGCCGAACCGCCCGTACCAGATGTCGTAGAGGATGACCTCGTTGGTGAACCGGGAGTTGCCGATGCCGACGAGCGACCCGCGGAGGACGATGATGCCCACCCCCTCCAGGATCAGCAGCCCGCCGAGAGTGACGATGAACGAGGGCATCCTCAGCAGGGCCACGGCCGATCCCTGGATGAGGCCGACAGCGGAGCAGGCGAGCAAGGCCACTATGACGGCCGCCCACCACGGCAAGTTCGCGCCAGTCGGCTGCACAAGCTCGGCGACCACGACGCTGCCGAACGCCATGACGAGGCCGACGGAGAGGTCGATCTCCCCGAGTAGCAGGGCGAAGATCTCAGCCATCGCCAGCACCATGTAGACGGTGCTCTGCTCGAAGAGGTTGACCAGGTTCAGCGACGACAGGAACTGCGAGTTCGCGATCTGGAAGGTGACGGCGACCACCACAATGGCCAGGACCACGGGCAGGACGCCGCTGTTGCCGCTGCGGACCCGGAGCCACCAGGCCCGCAGGTACTGGCCAAGCGACTGGGCGACGAGCTCGGGCGGGACGTCGGCCGTCATGGCCTCAGGGGCGGCGGTGAGATCGACCGCCGTCCCGGCGTCCCCGATCCCTGCCGGGGTCTCGCCGGGGTCCGCGGTCACGGGGATGTCAGACACGGGTCACGCTCCCAGGACCGCGACGTGACAGCACGTCAACCAGCACCGCGGCTAGGAGCACGCAGCCCGGCACGATGTATTCCAAGGGCGTCGCCAGCGTACCGAGGTTCAGCAGGGACACGCCGTAGGCAATGCCCCCGATGAGAAGGCCGCCGAGAACGCCGTGGATCGCCTTGCCCCGGCCGCCGAAGAGGCTGACCCCGCCGATCACGGCCGCGGCCACGGAGTACAGGACGAGCTGGCCAGGGTCCTGCGTATTGGTGCTGTACTCACCGAAGAAAAAGGAACCGAGCAGTATGCCGCCGAGGCCGGCGGTCGCCGAGCACAGCGCGAAGGACCAGGTACGGACGGCGGCAAGGCTGACTCCGGCCCGGCGGGCCGCCTCGGGGTTGCCGCCGATGGCATAGATGTAGCGGCCGAACCGGGTCCGCTGCAGCAGGAGCGTCCAGACGCCAAGGACGACGAGGACGATCGGGATCACCCAGGGAACGCCCTCCACCGTCACGAGGGGCGTTCCGCGGTTGACCGTGCAGATCACCACCACGGCTATCCCGACCAGGGCCACCAGGGCGATCCTGATGAGTGTCAGGCTGGCCGGGGGAGCCACCAGGCCCTGACGCCGCCTCGCGGCCGCGCGCCGCCACAGGGCTGCGGCGGTGGCCGCGACCACCACAGCCAGGGCTACCCAGCCGGCCACGATGCCGATCAGCCCCTGGACCATGTCGTAGATGACGCGCTGGTTGGGCACCGTCGTGCTGACGGCCACGAAGCCGTCGGCCCCGCCGAGTACGACGATGAGGATGCCGGAGAACAGCAGGAACCCGCTCAGGCTCACGACGAAGGACGGGATCCTGAGCCGGGCGGCCAGGGTCCCCTGGATGGCGCCGATCAGCCCGCAGGCCGCGAGCGTGGCGAGCACCGCGGCCCACCACGGCCAGTCCGGACCGGGCTGCTGTACCAGCTTGAAGGCCATCACGCCGCCGACCAGCGCGACCGCGCCGACCGAGAGGTCGATCTCACCGAGGAGCAGGACCACCGTCTCAGCCATCGCAAGCACCATGTACACGGTGCTCAGCCCGAAGATGTAGACGAGGTTACTCGGCCGCAGGAAGGCGTGCTCGGGGGTGAGGATCTGGAAGGTGACGGCGACGATCACGATGGCCAGGACCACGGGGAGCACACCGCTGTTGCCGCTGCGGACCCGGAGCCACCAGGCCCGGAGGTACTGGCGCAGCGACTGAGCCAGGAGTTCGGGCGGGACTTCGGCACTGGCGGCCTTGGGGGCGGCGGTGAGGTCGGTCGCCAGCCCGGCATCGGCCGTCCCTTCCGGGGCCTCGCCGGGACCCGCTGTCACGGTGTCGTCCCGATACGGTCCATGGGCTCAGCCCCCGCCACTGACGGATCCCGCGGGTTCGAACGGCCGCCCGCCGGAGCTACCTGTCGTCATGTACTCCACCACGCTCTGCCGATCGAAATCAGCCGCCGGCCCCTCGGCCACCATCCGCCCCAGGTGCAGCACCGCGATCCGGTCAGCGACCTCGAAGACGTCGTTCAGGTTGTGCGAGATCACCATCACCGCCAGCCCGTGGTCCCTGAGCCGTTCGATCAGGTCAAGCACGATCCGGGTCTGCACCACCCCGAGGGCGGCCGTAGGCTCGTCGAGCAGCACCACCTTGGAGTTCCACATCACCGCCTTGGCCACAGCCACCGCCTGGCGCTGACCGCCAGAGAGCGAGGCGACTGGCTGCCGGATCGAGCGCACGGTGGTCACGCGGAGCGTGCTCAGGGTCTGGGCCGCCTCCCGCTCCATCGAGTCCTCGTCGAGCATGCCCCGGCGCAGCCGCTCCCGGCCGAGGAACATGTTCTGGACGATGTCGAGGTTGTCGGCGAGCGCCAGATCCTGGTAGACGGTCTCGATCCCCAGCGCGGCGGCGTCCCTGGCGTTCCTGATGTGCACGGGCCGCCCGTCGAAGTAGATCTGACCATGGTCCGGCTGGTGCACGCCGGCGATACAGCGGGTGAGCACCGACTTCCCGGCACCGTTGTCACCGCAGAGGCCGGTCACATGGCCAGCGGGCAGCTCCAGGTTCACCCCGTAGAGCGCCTGCACCGGCCCGAAGTGCTTGTCGATGCCCCGCACCTTCAGCAGGGGCTCCGCCCCGTCCCCGCCGCTCGCGCCCGGCGGAACCTCATTCACCTGAGTCATCCTGAGTACCTGTCAGTAGCCTTGCCTAGTCTGGGTTCCGCCGGTCCGGGGGCCGCACAGCCATCTCGCGAAGGCGGGGTTGGCGGGCCCGCCTGCCCGGCAGGCCCGCCAACCCGGCTGGGGGAACGCCCGGCGAGGTTCTCGCCGGGCGTTCCCCGATCACATGATCACTGAATCCCATCCTTGGCGCACAGGGCCGCACCTGCGATGATGCAGATGGCCGCGGCGGGGTCAAAGCCGTCCTTGACCACTGTCGCCTCCATGTTGGACTCGGTCACCCACACCGGGGTCAGCAGGGACGCCGGCTCGGTAATGCTCGGGTCGGCCGGGTCGACGGTGGTCCCGTTCAGCAGCCCCGCAGGCGGCTTGTCGCCGGCCAGCAGGATCGTGGCCATGGCCACCGCGTCCTGGGCCTCCTTGTAGACGGCCTTGTACACGGAGCCGCACTGGTAGCCCTCGAGGATCCAGGCCATGCCCTGGGCGGTGGCGTCCTGCCCGGTCGTCGGGATCTTGTCGGGCTTGACCCCGTCGCCCTTGAGGTCGGTGATCACCGCGTTGGCGAGCCCGTCATTGGCCTCGATGGTGGCGTTGATCTGCTTGTGCGCGGTGAACTCCTGCTGGAAGATCGTGCCGCCCTTGGTGTTGTCCCATCCTGGCGCGAAGTTCTCGCCGACCAGGGAGAAGCCCAGGCTGTTGGTCGCGCCAGCGGCGACCGTCTTGGCCTCCTGGCCCCAGACCACCTTGTTGTAACCCTCGGCGAAGGAAATAGCGTTGGGGTCGGTGTCCTCGCCGCCGTTCAGGACGAAGACCTGAGGCTTGGGAATGTGCCACGACGAAACGCAGGACTCGAAGCCCTGGCCGATCAGCTGGCCCACGAGCTCATTGTTGAAGCTGACGTAGTAGGTGTTCTTGCCCTGGAAGGTGGCACGGTCGTAGCTGATCAGGGTGACGCCCTTGGACTCGGCAAGTTTCGCGATCGCCACGCCCGTCGGCGGATCGAGCGGGTCCATGATCAGGACCTTGGCGCCCAGGTTGATGTCGGCGGTGGCGTCGTCAAGCTCGGTCGCGTCGCTGCCCTGCGCGTTGTCGATCCGGTACTGCGCCTGGGTGTACCCGGCGTCGGCAAAGGCATCGTTGAGGTACGGCGCGTCGAAGTCCACGTACCGCGTCGACGACGTGGTGTCCGGCAGGATCACCCCGACCTGCAGGGTATTGGCGCCCTTGGTCGCGAACTTGGTCAGCGGCTTGAACTTGGACATCGTCGACGAGATGTTGACGGTGAAGGAACTGATGCTCAGCCCCGATGGAACCGTGTTCGAGCCGCCGGACGGTGCCGACGAGCCCGACGAGCTGCAGGCTGCGGCCACCAGGCCGCCCACCGCCACCACGGCCACCCAGGCTAGGCGCGCATGCCGGCCGTGGCGTCGCGGACGGGAGCGCCGGCCCCCCTCACCTTTGTTATCCAGTCGCATCCCGATACCCCTTTCGCCCGAAGGCGTCCGAATAGAGCGAAGGTCGGACATCATGAAACACTCATGTCCCTTGGGTATCTATGCTAGATCATCTTGACATTCGTCACCAAGGGCCGAAAGTCCTGCCATCGCCAGGGCGCCCAGCGCCGTTCGCGTTACGGTGGTCTCTTGTTTGGCTCCTGGCGGTCCGGGGTGTGGTCGGCCCGGTGCGCGAGCCTGGAGCCTGACGGGCGACGTCATCAGCGTCACCTGGTCGGCCTGCAGGCCGCGGCAGAGCGACCGCAGCGCCAGCCCGAGCCCCTCGCTCACCGGGACCGGTCCGGCCAGCGTCTCCAGGATCTCCCTGATGGTCTCGAGCACCCGGTTGCGCTTGGTGACCTCGTCGAGCAGCCGGTCACACTCGATGGCACTGGCCGCGTAACCCGCGTACACGGTGACCAGCTCGAGCTGGTCGCGCTCTGGCTGCCCGGAGTGTCACGCAGGACCGGGCAGCGGCCGCCCGGATAGCAGGATCTCGTCCGCTGGACGGCCGGATATCGCCGGCCATGCAGCGCACCAGGGTGGTCTTGCCAGCCCCGTTCTCCCCGGCCAGGGCGACCACCTCGCCGGAGCCGATCGACAGGTCCACCCCGTCGAGTGCGCGGACCGACCCGAAGCGGACGGCCAGGCCCCTGGCCGAGACGACCGGTGCCCCGGACGCGGCCGGCGGCGCGCGATCGGCTGCCGGCGGGGCCAGGACGTGGTCAGGCAATTCGATCACGCCCACATTGTGCGCTACCCGCGCCGGGTCGTGTCCCGCCGAACGCGCACCGACCAGCCCAGACCAGGAGAAACCGCTAGGGCAGCTTCCAGTCGATCTCCTCGCCGCCGTGCTCGGCAAGCAGCCTGCTTGCCCTGCTGAACGGGCGGGAGCCGAAGAATCCCTGATCGGCAGACATCGGGCTGGGGTGGGCCGACTCGACCAGCGGGACGCCGCCGAGCAGCGGCGCGAGATTGCGCGCGTCCCTGCCCCACAAGATGGCGACCAGCGGGGCGTCCCGTGCGGCCAGCGCCCTGATCGCCTGCTCGGTGACCGCCTCCCAGCCCTTGCCGCGGTGCGATCCCGGCTTGCCTGGCTGTACCGTCAGCACCCTGTTGAGCAGCAGCACGCCGCGCTCGGTCCACGGAGTCAGATCGCCGTTCGACGGCGCAGGGTAGCCGAGGTCGGCGCTGTACTCGCGGAAGATGTTCACCAGGCTGCGCGGCAGCGGGCGCACCCCGGGCGCCACCGAGAAGCTCAGGCCCACCGGATGACCGGGCGTCGGGTACGGGTCCTGCCCGACGATCAGCACCCGCACGTCATCGAACGGCTGCTTGAACGCCCGCAGCACGAGGTCGCCGGCCGGAAGGTAGGAACGGCCCGCGGCGATCTCGGCCCGCAGAAAGTCCCCGGCCTCGGCGATCTGGCCGGCCACCGGCTGCAGCACCTGCGCCCAGCCTGGATCGATGATCTCCTCAAGGGGCCTGCGCGTCACGGATCAGACTGTAACGCCCCGCGAGGCCGCCGGGCCGCCGTCCGCCAAGGTTCGGCGGCGGCGTGCCCGACGCGGCCGGTCATGGCCCCTGGGTCGGCCGCGACATCTCGGCGATCCGGCCGGCCAGGAAGCTCCGCTCGGCGGCGTTCTCGGCCAGGCCGAGCGCCTCGGCGTAGGCGGCCCTGGCCTGCACCAGGCGGCCGAGCCTGCGCAGCAGGTCGGCCTTGGTGGCCGGCAGGTAGCGGTAGCCGTCGAGCCTGCCGTCCCGCTCCAGCTCTTCGATCTCTGCCAGCGCCGCCTGCGGGCCGCACACCATCGCGACAGCGACGGCGCGGTTCAGGGCCACCACCGGCGACGGCCAGACCCGGATCAGCCGGTCGTAAAGCAGCAGGATCTGCGCCCAGTCCGTGGCCGGATAGCTCGGCGCCTCGGCGTGTACCGCCGCGATCGCGGCCTGCAGCGCGAACCGCCCCGGCGCGCCCCGCCGCAGCGCCTCGGCGACCAGCGCGCCTCCGACAGCGATGGCGCCTGAGTCCCACAGCGACCTGTCCTGCTGCTCGAGCAGCAGCAGGTTCCCCGCGTTGTCGGTGCGGGCGGCGCGCCGCGCGTCAGTGATCAGCAGCAGCGCGAGCAGACCGGTGACCTCGGGCTCGTCGGGCATCAGCTCGTGCAGCATGCGCGCCAGCCCCACGGCGCGCTCGACCAGGTCGGCGCGGACCAGGCCGGATCCGACCGGGTCGGTGTGGCCAGTGGTGTAGAGCAGGTGGACCACGGTAAGCACCGCGTCGATCCGGTCAGGCAGCTCGGCGGCCTCGGGCACCCGGTAGGCGATCCTGGCCGCAGAGATCTTCTTCTTGGCCCTTGTGACCCGCGCGGCCATCGTCGGCTCGGAGACCAGGAAGGCCTGCGCGATCTCGCCCGTGGTCAGCCCGCACACCAGCCGGAGCGTCAGCGCCACCTGCGCCTCCCTGGCCAGTGCCGGGTGGCAGCAGGTGAAGATAAGCCGCAGCCGGTCGTCGGGGATCGCGCCGTCCGCGGCCCCGGCTGGTTCCTGCTCGGCCCCCGGCACGATGAGCAGCGGAAGCTTGGCGCGCAGGGTGCGGTCCCTGCGCAGCCCGTCGAGCGCCCGGTGCCTGGCTGCCGTGGTCAGCCAGGCACCGGGGTTGCGTGGCACGCCCTGCCGGGCCCAGGCGTCCAGTGCGGCCACGTAGGCGTCCTGGACGCACTCCTCGGCGATGTCGAGATCCCTGGTCACCCGGGCCGTGGCGGCGAGCACGAAGGCCCACTCGCGCCGGTGCGCCTCGGCCACGGCGCGGCGCGCCTCGTCGCCGGGCGCCCCGGCCACTCCTGGTGCGCCTGGGTGCTCCTGCATCACGACTGCCGCAGCGGACCTGGGCGGTCAGCCCATGCCTGTGGTGTCCATGATCGGACGGACCTCGACGCCGCCGAACCTGGCCGGGCAAAGCCTGGCGATCTCGATGGCGTGGTCGAGATCGCGCGCGTCGATCAGGTAGAAGCCGCCGAGCGCCTCCTTGGTCTCGGCGAACGGGCCGTCGGTGACCACGTCACCGCGGATCGAGGTGGCCGTGCTGGTCGGCTGGAGCGCCTCGCCGCCCTCGATCTTGCCGCCCTTCTCGCCCACCTGGCCGGAGAACCGGCCGTGCGCCTGGCCGACCTCCTGCCAGACGTCGGGCCCGCCCTCGGCGTAGCCGCTCTCGGCCTCGTAGATCAAGATCGCGTACTTGGTCATGGTCATCTCCCTTGATTCGTGTCGCACCCAACGTCAGTCCGACGAACGACGGCCGCGGGATTCGACAGGCCTTCGCGAATCTCTTCAATCCGGATCGCTGCCGTGGCCGTGGGCCGCGGCTGGCCATGCCGCGGCCGCCATCGCGCGGAGCGACTCGACCGCTGCGGCCGGATCCTCGGCCCCGAAGACCGCGGTCCCGGCCACGAAGACGTCGGCCCCCGCCTCGGCGCACCGGACGATGGTTTCCTCGCTCACCCCGCCGTCCACCTGCAGCCAGATCTCACCGCCGTGGCGGCGGATCAGCTCGCGCGCCCGGCGCACCTTCGGCAGCACGAGATCGAGGAAGTGCTGCCCGCCGAAGCCCGGCTCCACCGTCATCACCAGCAGCATGTCGATCTCGGGCAGCAGGTCGGCGTACGGCTCGACCGCGGTCCCCGGGTTGACCGCCAGGCCCGCCCGCGCGCCCGCCCCCCTGATCGTGCGCAGCGTCCGCACCGGCGCCGAGGCCGCCTCGGCATGAATCGTGACGTTCCGCGCGCCGGCGGCCGCGTAATCCGGTGCCCAGCGGTCCGGGTCTGCAATCATCAGGTGGCAGTCAAGCGGCACCGCGGTGTGCTTGAGCAGCGCAGCGACAGTGCCCAGGCCGAACGTGAGGTTTGGTACGAAATGCCCATCCATAACGTCCACGTGCAGCCAGTCGGCGACGGCGCCGACGGCGGCGGCCTCGTCGGCCAGCCTGGCGTAATCGGACGCAAGAATGCTTGGCGAGATCTGCACGGTCATGTCACTGGGCAGTCTATGGGTGCTGCCGCCGCCGGGCCATGCGGGCTAGCCGGTCGCCGGCTGTCAGACCCCTTCGCTAACTTCGCTCACATATTCGAACCCCGACCGAAGGAGGGCATGTGCCGCTGACCGAGGCACCGGAGCGACTGCTCGACCGGGTTCGCAAGCTGCTGGCACAGGCGGAAGACGACTCGGTCACCCCGGCCGAGGCCCAAGCGTTCACCGCCAAGGCCGCCGCGCTGATGGCAAAGTACGGCATCGACAGGGCGCTGCTTGCGGCGGAGCGACCGGAGACCGACCAGCCGGCCAACCGGGTGCTCGACATTGACAACCCGTGGGCACGCGAGAAGGCGCACCTGCTCAGCGGGCTGGCGTCGGCGCTGCGCTGCCAGTGCATCCTGCTCGCCTCCAGCCGTCCCGGCAGCCGGGTGCACCTGTTCGGCTTCATCTCCGACATCGACCGCACCGACCTGCTCTACACCTCCGTGCTGATCCAGATGTCGCACGGGCTGGCCGGCGCCCGGGTGCCCGAGTGGAGCAGCAGCCCGCGTGCCTGGCGACGCAGCTGGCTGCTCGGGTTCGCGACCGCGGTGATCGCCAGGGTCCGCGAGGCCGAGCACGGCGCGGTGGCAGCAGCCACCGGGTACGGCGCAACGGGCGGGGAGCGCACCGCGCTCGTGCTCGCCGACCGGTCGCTGATCATCCGCCGACAGGTCGAGAACGCGTACCCGGTCACCAGGAAGGCCAGGGTCACCTACAGCGGCAGCGGCTACCGCGACGGCTACTCCCAGGGACAGCGCGCCGACATCGGCACCAGCCGCCTGTCCCGCCCCCGTGGCCGCTCCCTCGCCGGAGCGCAGGGCCGCGGCTAGGCCGCGACGGTCCCCCGCAGGCCGCACCCGCCCGCCCGGCACAGGCACCGGCCGCGCCAGCCGGGCACAGGCCCGCGGCCCGGCACAGGCCGCACCCGCCGGGCACAAGCCGCCCCCACCCGGTACAGGTCGCGCCCGCCCGTACGGGTCGCTCGCCCTCCCCCGCCCGCGCGCTCGCCCCTCGCCCGTCCCCGCCCGCGCGCTCGCCCCTCGCCCTTCCCCGCCCGCGCGCTCGCCCCTCGCCCCCCGCCCGCGCGCTCGCCCCTCGCCCTGCCCCCGCCCGCGCAGTGCCGCCGGTTCGCTCCCTCTGGCTGGGCGGCAGCGCGCCGGGATACGTTCCAGGCGCTCCGCTACCAGGAACCGGGGCCCGGCAGGTGCCAGCGCGACATCAGTGGCGATAGCACGCAATCAGCTCGGCCTTTCATCGGGCGCGACCCGCGTCCCCGGAGATGATCTTGATGGATGTGGCGGATGTCCCAGAATACGCAGTGGATGTGGCATCCATTCCAGGCACACTAAGGTGATCGCATGCGGTTTGGCCGGTATGCGAGGATCTAGCCAGCGATGCCGCCGTGGTCGCCCGGCCAGCCGCGCGACGCTCAAGGTGACCGCTCTACCGCGGTTGCCCCCAGCCGGTCTCGCCGCGCGGAAGGACCGCCTACGCCAGCCGGAGACTTCGCCGACCGGACACTACGCCAGCCGGAGACCAGTGCCAGCCGGAGACAATGCCAGCCGGACACAACGCCAGCCGGAGATCGACGGGAGATCCCCCAACGGGTCGCGGCGGTCCGGCACAGCACGTTCCCGCACAGCACGTTCCCGCACAGCACGTTCCCGTACAGCACGTTCCCGCACAGCACGGTCCCGCACAGTACGGTCCCGCACAGTACGGTCCCGCACAGTACGGTCCCGCACAGCACGCGGCTAAGCCGCGGAAGTCCGGCGCAGCACTGTGAGGAAGATCGCGTCGGTGCCGTGCCGGTGCGGCCAGAACTGCGCGTACTTGCCGAACGGCTCGGGGCAGCGCAGGTCAGGGACCTCGGCCAGGAGCCCGGGGGCGTCGAGCACCTCGACGTCGCCGCGTCGGCCGACGACGTCGCCTACCACGTCCCTGGTCTCGGCGACGTGCGGCGAGCAGGTGACGTAGGCCACGATCCCGCCGGGCCGCGCTGACTCGACGGCAGCGGTCAGCAGTCGCCGCTGCAGCGCGGCCAGATCGGCGATCTCGCCGGGCCCGCGCCGCCACCGGGCCTCCGGGCGCCGCCGAAGGCTGCCGAGACCGGAACAGGGGACATCGGCGAGCACCCGGTCGAAGGCGGCGGCCCGCCACGGCGGCACCGTGCCGTCGGCGGTCACGGCACGGGCCGCGCTGATGCAGCTGGTCGCCTCGGCGGCCAGCCTTGCCCGGTGCTCGTGCGCGTCAGCCGCGACCAGCACCGCGCCGCGCGCCGCGGCGAGCCCGGCGAGCAGCCGTGCCTTGCCGCCGGGACCGGCGCACAGGTCAAGCCAGGCCAGGTCCGACGCGGCAGGCGCCCTGGTGACGGCCAGCGCGGCCAGCTGACTGGCCTCGTCCTGGACGCCGGCCCGGCGCTCGCCGACGGCGGCCACCTGGCCGGGGTCGCCGTGCGGCAGGTACGCGCCGAACGGCGACCACCTGGCCGTGATGGCTCCGGCGGCCATCAGTTCGTCCGGCAGGCACAGCCCGGGCACCGCGGCGAGAGTGACCACGGGCCGGTCAGCGTCGGCTGCCAGTGCCGCCTCCGTCTGCGCCAAACCGTCCCCAGCCAAACCGTCCCCAGCCAGCCGGTCTCCAGCCGGGCCGTCTTTGGCCGGGCCGCCGACCTGGGCTGCGGCGACCGTGGCGGCCGGTGCGACGGCCCGCGCGGGCGTGACGACCTCGCCCAGTGCCTCGGCGATGGCCTCGACGATCCAGCGTGGATGGCTGTACCTGATCGACAGGTACCCGATCGGGTCGGCGGCCCGGTCGGGCGCGACGATCGCGATCCAGGCCGCGAGGTCGTGCGCCGTGACCCGGCGCAGCACCGCGTTGACGAAGCCGGCCGGCCGCCGGCCGGCCACCTCCGCGGCCAGGTCGACCGAGGTGGCGACCGCCGCGTGCGGCTTCATCCGCATCCCGAGCAACTGGTGCACGCCGAGCCGCAGCACCTCGCGCACGGGCGCGTCGATGCGGTCAAGGCCGCGATCGGAGCACAGGCCGATGATCGCGTCGTAGCTGCCGAGGCCGCGCAGGGTGCCGTAGACCAGCTCGGTGGCCAGCGCCGCGTCCGGCCCGCTCAGCCCGCGCTCGCGCAGCGAAGCGGCAAGCAGGAGGTTGGCGTAGGCACCTCGGCTGGTCACGGCGCTCAGCACGTCGTACGCCGTCCGCCTGGCCTGATCCGTCTCTGCCCTAGCCGGACCGACCCTCGCACGGCCGGAGGCACCACCGGCCCGCGGGGAGGTGCCGCTGGCACGCCGGGAGCCATCGTCAGCCTGGCGACCCGCTTCCGGTCGGCCCGCTTCCGGTCGGCCCGCGTTGCGTGGGCGCCGGGTCGTGCGCGGCCGCCCGGTCTGCCTGGCCATGTCAGTCGAGCACCAGGGTCCGGCCGGCCGGCCGCAGACCGCGCGCCCAGTCTGCGGCGGCCATCCGGCGCTTGCCCTCCGGCTGCACGTCACCGAGCTGTACCGGCGTTGTGCCCGTCCCGACAAGCACGCGCTGGCCCTCGACGAGCACCTCGCCGGGACCGGGATCTCGCCTGCCGAGACCAGGCCTGCCGGGATCCGGGCCACCGGGATCCGGGCCACCGGGGCCCGGGCCACCGGGGCCCGGGCCGCCAGGATCCGGGCCACCGCGACCGGACAACCCGGTCGGCGCGATCCTGGCGACCGGCCAGAGCTTCAGCGTGGCACCGTCCCACGTCGTCCAGGCTCCGGGCGCCGGGGTGCACGCCCTGATCAACCGGTCGATCGCCAGCGCCGGATGCTTCCAGCTCACCCTGGCGTCGTCCCGGCGCAGCTTGGGCGCGAGGCTGACGCCCTGCGCGGGCTGCGGCCTGGCCTCGAGCTCGCCGGACTCGATCCCGTCCAGCGTCGCGACCAGCAGCTCGGCGCCCGAGACGCTGAGCCGGTCAAGCAGGTCCCCCGCGGTGTCGCGGTCCCTGATGGGCTCGGTGACCACGCCGAACACCGGTCCGGCGTCAAGCTCGGCGACCAGCCTGAACGTGGTCGCCCCGGTGATCTCGTCGCCGTGCAGGATGGCGTGCGCCACCGGCGCGGCGCCCCGCCAGGCGGGCAGCACGGAGAAATGCAGGTTGACCCAGCCGTGCCGCGGCAGGTCAAGCGCGGCGCGCGGGATCAGGGCGCCGTAGGCGGTGACCGGGCAGCAGTCGGGTGCGATCTGAGCCAGCCTGGCGAGGAACTCGGGCTCCGACGGGCGGGCAGGCCTAAGCACGTCGAGGCCGACCTGCTCGGCACGCTGCGCCACCGGGCTGGCCGCCACCTTGAGCCCTCGCCCGGCCGGCGCGTCCGGCCTGGTCACCACGGCGGCGACATCGTGCCGCGAGGCGAGCAGGGCGTCCAGCGATACGACCGCCGCGGCCGGCGTGCCGGCGAAGACCAGCCGCATCGGCTACAGCGCCTTGCCGTGGGTCAGGTGCGGCGAGACCTTCACGAGCGGCGCCTGCTCGCCCCACCACTCAGAAGCCCGGATCTCCTTCATCGCCATCTTGCGCTGCTCGGGGTCGAGCCGGTCGATGAACAAGATGCCGTCCAGGTGGTCGGTCTCATGCTGGACGCAGCGGGCGAGCAGCCCGCTGCCCTCGATCGTGACCGGCTCGCCGTGCATGTCGAAGCCCTTGGCGACCACGCCGTAGGACCGCTTCGTCGGGTACGCGAGGCCCGGGAAGGACAGGCAGCCCTCGTCGTCGGTCTCCTCGTCTTTCGAAAGGTCCAGATCGGGGTTGATCAGGTGACCAAGCTGATCGTCCACGTAGTAGGTGAACACCCGCAGGCCGACCCCGATCTGCGGAGCCGCCAGCCCCAGGCCGGGCGCGTCCTGCATCGTGTCCGCCAGGTCGGCCACCAGCCTGCGCAGCTCCGCGTCGAACTCGGTGACCGGCTCAGCCGGAGTGCGCAGCACGGGGTCACCGAAGAAGCGGATCGTCTTGATACTCACCGGCATGGCCTCCAGCCAGTTCCTGAGGGGCTCCGCGCACAGGGGCGGCTCGTCCAGTTTACGGAGCCAGCGCCTGCCAGCCCGCATCACGAGCATGCCCGCTGGCCCCAGTCCACCCTCCGCCTCCTGCGGTGGCGACGCGGCTCCTGCCTAGTCGGGCGCGGCGGCGGGCGAGCGCGCCTTGAACGCGGCCTTGCGTGCCGCCCGGGCCACGCCCGGATCGGGGTGATGATCGCTGAGTGCGGTCAGGAACGTCGTGACGCCCGGGTGGCTGACCTCCCAGAGGCCGGCCACGATCTCGGCCTGGTCCTCGGCGGGCAGGTCGGGCAGCAGCTCGGCGACCACGTCCTGGGCACCGGCCTCCTCGAGCAGGCCGGCCCCGAGGTCGACGAGCAGCCAGGTGCGGTCCTGGGGCGCGAGCTGGGCGTCCTCGCCGTGTTCGATCAGCCATACCGCGGCGTGCGCGCGCAGCAGCGGGCGGTCGAGCGCGGCTCGCACCTCGTCGGCCGCGGGCAGGCCGATCCGGTCGAGCACCGCGAACGCCGCGCCGCGCTGGCCTGGCGAGCCGCTGGCCGCCGCGTCAATCAGCTCGGCTGCTGCCGCCGCCGGGTCCCGATCGGTCAGCCAGCTCACGATCTCGGCTTCGCCGTCCTCGGCATCGCAGCTAGCCAGCGCGGCGAGCAGGCCCTGCGCATCCTCACGGCGCGCGCTGCCGAGCACCGGCACGTGCCAGCCCTGGGCACGGAGCCTGCGATGGACGCCCCAGGTCCCCAGCGGCGAGAGCGCCACGGTGAGGCTGCCGTCGCCGTCCTCGGTGCCGAGCTCGACCACGGCGAGGTCGGCGAGCGTCTCCAGGGCGAGCGAGAGCGCGGATCCGCTGTCGTGCCCGCCGGGGCCGCGCACCGGGTCGCCGGCCGCCGAGGCATAGGCGTCGAACAGCCCGTCCATCCCCACCGGGCCGCCGACCGTGTACAGCGCGGTGGCGATGCCGTCAAGTTCCTCGGAGTCGAGCACGGCTGCGAGCGCGGCGGCCCAGACGTCAAGCACCGCCTCGGTGCCGCCGTCTGCCAGAACGTCCGCAAGCACGGAACCGCCGGCGGCCGGGTGATCGGCCTCGCTGATGGCGATCGCGACCCGCCAGGCGGCGGTGACCTCGCGCGGTGCCAGGTCAAGCGCGGCCGCCGCCCCGGCGGCCGCCGCGGGATCCAGGTCGCCGCCGGAGGCCGCGATCCCGCTGCCGGTGGCCCACCGGCCTATGTCGCGCGCAGCCCGCAGCAGCGGCGCCACCCTCGCGAGGCCGGCCAGCTCGTCCCTGGGGGCCAGCCGCACCGAAGGCAGCCGCCTGGGTGCGGACGCGATGTCGTGCCTGCCGCTCATCAGGTCGGTCACCCGATCTGCGGCCGACGGGCCGTGGCCGCCGGACGCATCGCTCGGCGCCCCGCGCCGCTGCCGTGAACTTGTCACTCAAGCACCTTACGGCCTCATCGAGGGTACGTCAGATCAGCTCGGCTGGGTCGAGCTGAAGTCGGACGGAGCCTGGCTCCTTGCGCGCGGTGCGCTCGGCCAGCGCGGCGCGCAGCGCGACGGCGAGCGCCGTGCCCGCCGGATAAGGCACTCTGACCAGGAAGCGAACGGTGTCGTCGGCAGGCTGAGCACCGGCCTGGACCGCCGGGCCAGGCGGCTGCACGGCGACCGGGCCGAGCACCTGCGCTCCGGCCGGCAGGGACGCCGAGCCGAGCACCTCGCCGATCACATCGGCCGGACCGGTCAGCGCCGCCATCCGCACCGCCGGCGGGAAGGCCAGCTCGGTGCGCTCGGCGAGCTCACGCTCAGCGTGCG
>Ga0335078_10005478_pt1 | contig 18756 bp, 29 predicted proteins | sample Lox_Sample_32_FD_206711 | JGI IMG/M metagenome (GOLD analysis project Ga0335078, IMG submission 206711) | Soil microbial communities from Loxahatchee National Wildlife Refuge, Florida, United States - Lox_Sample_3.2 | ecosystem: Environmental > Terrestrial > Soil > Wetlands | place: USA... | reverse complement strand
CCGCTACAGCGATGCCCCGGCGAGCGGCCACGGGGCGGCCCGGTCCACGGGCCGACCGACCGCCCAGGCGGCGACCAAGGGCCGCACGGCCGTGCGGCGCCATCCCTTCGAAGGCATCCTGCCGAATCTCGAGCGCCGTTACCGCGAGACCGAATCCGCAACCGTGCGCGATGAGCTCGCGAAGTATCTCGGCGTACGCACCTGCCCGGACTGCGGCGGAACCCGCCTGACGCGCGCCGCGCGCTTCGTGTTCGTCGGCGACGAGGCGCTCCCCGAAGTCACGCGACTGAGCGTCGGCCACGCGCTCGAGCTCTACCGCTCGCTCGCGCTCGAGGGCTGGCGCGGCGAAGTCGCCACCCCGATCGTGAAGGAGCTCGTGCAGCGGCTGCGATTCCTCGCGGACGTGGGCCTTCAGTACCTGACGCTCGATCGCAGCGCCGATACCCTCTCCGGTGGCGAGGCGCAGCGCATCCGCCTGGCGAGTCAGGTGGGCTCGGGTCTCACCGGCGTCATGTACATCCTCGATGAGCCCTCGATCGGGCTGCATCAGCGCGACAACGCACGGCTTCTCGGGACGCTCAAGCGCCTGCGCGACCTCGGCAACACCGTGATCGTGGTGGAGCACGACGAGGAGGCGATCCGCGAGGCCGATCACGTCGTCGATCTCGGACCCGGCGCCGGAGCCCACGGCGGTCACGTGGTCGCCGAAGGCACGCCCGATGAGATCGTGGCCTCCCCGGCTTCACTCACCGGGCAATACCTGAGCGGCAAGCGCCGGGTCGCCCTGCCGCGGCTGCGCACGCCGCGCTCGCCCGACAAACAGATCCGGATCGTCGGCGCATCGGGCAACAACCTGCGGCGGATCACCGCGGAGATTCCGCTCGGACTTCTCACCTGTGTCACCGGAGTCTCGGGATCCGGCAAATCGACGCTGATCATCGACACGCTCTACGGTCACGCCATCGCCAAAGTCAACGGCCGCCTGGGCGCGCCCGATGCGGCGCCCTGCGAGCGGATCGAGGGGCTGGAGGAGATCGACAGCGTGATCGACATCGACCAGGCACCGATCAGCCGCACGCCGCGCTCCAATCCCGCGACCTACACCAACCTCTTTGGCCCGGTGAGGGAGCTCTTCGCCGCCGTGCCCGAAGCGCGCGCCCGCGGCTATGATGCGGGTCGCTTCAGCTTCAACGTCAAGGGCGGACGTTGCGAGGCCTGTCAGGGCGATGGCGTCCTCAAGGTCGAGATGCACTTTCTTCCCGACGTCTACGTCGCCTGCGATGTCTGCAAGGGCCAGCGATACAACCGCGAAACGCTCGAGATCCGCTACCGCGGCAAGAACATCCATGAGGTGCTCGAGATGACGGTCGAGGAGGCGCTGCGGTTCTTCCAGAGCGTGCCCGCCGTCGCCGGCAAGCTGCAGACGCTCGCCGACGTCGGCCTCGCCTACATCCACCTCGGCCAGAACGCCACCACGCTCTCCGGCGGGGAAGCCCAACGCGTGAAGCTCTCCCGTGAGCTTGCCCGCCACAGCCACGGGCGCACGCTCTACATACTCGATGAGCCCACCACCGGGCTTCACTTCCACGATGTCGCGCAGCTCCTCGACGTCCTGCACCGCCTGCGCGATCAGGGCAACACCATCGTCGTGATCGAGCACAACCTCGATGTGATCAAGAGCGCCGACTGGGTGATCGACCTCGGCCCCGAGGGCGGCGAGAGCGGTGGCGAGGTCATCGCCGCCGGTACCCCGGAGCAGGTCGCGGCCCATCCGCGCTCGCACACGGGCGCGTATCTGCGCCCGCTCCTCGACGGCGATGCCGGCGGGCGCGCGCCGCGAGCGGCGCTAACTCATTCCTGACACGAAGGTCTGCCGCACCTCGCCGTTGACGATGCGCTCGCGGTAATCGCCGCGCGTATAGCTCGCCACCACGCGCCGCCAGAAGCTGACGGCCGCGGTGTTGCGCAGGTATTCGGTGATTTCCCAGCGTCCGGCGAAGCGGCTGAAGATGAGCCGCACGGCGGTGGCGCCGATGCCGAGGCGACGCATGGCGCGAGTGATGAAGAACTCCGCCATCCGGTATTCGGCCGGGGCTCGCGCCGGCGGACCGCTGCCCTGGCTCACGCCGATGCCGCCGCGCACGACGAGCGCGAAGCCCACCGGCACCGAGGATCGCAGGATGACCAGCGGAAAGGTGTTGGGATCACCGAACCAGCGGAAGAGCTGGTCGGGCTCCCGATGGCCGACTTCACCGAGCGCGGGGAAGGTACCGGTGCCGGCGGCCGGTGCGAGGTCATCGAGGTAATCGCGATAGACGCTCTGGATCCAGAGCCGGTCGCTTTGCGTATCCCGCGCGTCGCGAACGCTGACCGTCATCGCGAGAGTCCAGGAGTCCCGAATAGAGCGGCCCGAACGGAGCGCGCGCGCGATCCGTCCGGGCCGTCTGAATCCGGCATCGAGAGGCCGCTGACGGCCTCCCGAAGCACAGCCGGCTTACTGCTGCGGCGGATTGCCACCGCTGTTGTTGGCCGGAGGCGGGCTGGCCGGCGGCGGATTGGCCGGAGGAGTGGCGTTCTGATCAGCCGGAGGCGGAGTCGTGCTGCCGCCGCTCGGGCTCGCCATCGAGCCGGAATTGTCCGACGGAGCGGCCGGGGCGCTGCTCTGGGCCGGCGGTGCGGCGGCAGGCTCGGTGCTGGAGGGCTGATTCTTCGCACACGCCGTCAGCAGCAGGGCTGCGGCAAGCGCGCTAAGGACAACTTTGGTATTCATCGATCGGTACCCCGATTCGTTGTGAGAGAGCCAGTACGAGAAAGCTTTCTGAACGACTTTTGTTATCGTTCTGCGAGTCCTTCACGGGTCGCGCGGGCGAATTTTATAGAGTCAGCATGCGATTTGAAACAGTTTGAGCCTCAGCTGTCGCCCTGGAACGACAATTTCGGCCCCGGACGGCCAGCCGGCGGGGGGCCTCACCGGGCCGAGAGCTTACAATCGGGTTATTTCCCGGCCGGAGCGTCCCCGATGACCGACGTTGGCACCCCTCAAACCCCGTCGCTCGATGCCCTTTTTGCCTCCCACCTGCAAGACGTCGCCCGGCGCACCCATCGGGCGCTCGAAACCTGCGGCTACTCTGCGCTGCTCGTGCACTCCGGCTCACTGCTGCCGGTGTTCCAGGACGATCACGCCTATCCTTTCAAGGTTCACGCCCCGTTCAAGGTGTGGGCCCCTCTGCTCGATGCGCCTGATTGCTTCCTTTACTTCGAGCCCGGCCGCCGTCCCCTGCTGCTCCTGTACCAGCCCGAAGACTACTGGTACAAGCCGCCGGCGCTCCCGCAGGGCTACTGGACCCGACAGTTCGACATCCGCCCCTGCCGCGATCGCGACGAGGCGCGCCGGCTGCTGCCCGCGAGCCTGCGGACCACCGCCTTTCTGGGCGATACGATCGAGGAGCTCGGCCCCTGGGGCGTCGGCGACGTCAATCCGCCCCATCTCATCCGGCATCTGGATTTCCATCGCGCGGCCAAGTCGCCGTACGAGCTTGCGTGTCTGCGCGAGGCGAGCCGCATCGGCGCGCGCGGCCAGCTCGCCGCCGCGCGGGCCTTCGAAGGCGGCGGCTCGGAGTACGAGATCGAGCTCGCCTTCCTCGCCGCTTGCGGCCTGCGGGAGCAGGACCTGCCCTACAACCCGATCATCGCGCTCAATGAGGCCGGCGCCGTCCTGCACTACCAGGTTCTGGAGAGGCACGCTCCCGCGGAGCGCCACTCGCTCCTCATCGACGCCGGCGCCGGATTCGCCGGGTACGCGAGCGATATCACCCGGACCCATTCCCATCGCGACCGCGAGTTCGCCGCTTTGATCGAGCGCATGGACCGCATGCAGCAAACCCTTTGCTCGGGCATCCGGGCGGGTGTCGACTGGCGCGAGGTGCACCTCGAGGCTCACCGCCTCATCGGCGGAGTCCTGCGCGATGCCGGGATCGTCGGCTGCAGCGCCGAGGAGGCGGTGGAATCCGGTGTCACCCGTGTCTTCTTTCCGCACGGTCTCGGCCACCTCCTCGGGCTTCAGGTGCACGATGTCGGCGGCTTCATGCACTCCCCCGATGGCGGTGACATTTCCCGCCCCGAGGGTCACCCTTACCTGCGTCTCACGCGGGTTCTCGAGGAGGGCTTCGTCGTCACCATGGAGCCGGGCCTCTACTTCATTCCGCAGCTGCTCGAGGCCGCCCGCGCCGACGCGCGCGCGAGCCGCATCAACTGGCGGCGCGTCGAGGCGATGCGCAAATTCGGCGGGATACGGATCGAAGACGATCTCGCGGTCACGGCCTCAGGCCACGAGAACCTGACCCGTGAGGCCTTCCGCGCCGCGCAGTCAGCCTGAGTTTCGCCCGGCGGCAGCTCAGCTGCGCTTCGCCAGAAGGTCGCGGATCTCGCTCAGGAGCACCTCGGACTTGCTCGGCGGCGGCGGCACGGCCGGCGCCGGCGGCGCCGTACGGCGCAGGCGATTGACGACCTTGATGATCGCAAAGAGCGCGATCGCGATCAGCAGGAAGGAAAAGACCGCCTGGACGAACATGCCGTACTTCAGCAGCACCGGGGCTCCCTTGGGGTCGCTGCCGATCTGCACCGCCATCTTGCTGAAGTCGACCCGCCCGATGACGAGCCCGAGCGGCGGCATGATGACGTTCGCCACCAGAGAGCTGACCACGGTGCCGAAAGCGCCACCGATGACGAAGCCCACGGCCAGATCGATGACACTGCCTTTGATGGCGAATTCTTTGAATTCACTGACGAGACTCATGGCGATACCTCCCCGGAAGCTCGCGGGAGCCTAGCGGATCGTCCTTCGCCCGTCGATGGGGCTCATGCCCTGGCGCGGCTCGACGCCGCCCGCCTCGACGCCAGTCGCCCGCTCGGCCCGGGCCGGTTCAAGTCCGCCGCCGGGAAACCCGAGCCCGTGGGAGGACTGATCAGGCCGCGGCGGCCTTCTTCTTCCTCGTGCGCTTCGGCTTGGCCTCGCCCTCGGGCTTGGAGTCGCCCGCGCTGGGGGTCTCGACTTCGGTCTTCGCCTTCGCGCGCCGCCGGGTCTTCTTCTTCGCGCCCGCCTCTTCCGCCGGCGCCACTGCCGGCATTGCCTCGACGAGCTGCATCAGCGCCATCGGCGCGGAATCTCCCGGGCGCGGCGCCATGCGCAGGATCCGCGTGTAGCCGCCCGGGCGCGCCCTGAACCGGGGCCCGAGGTCGGCGAAGAGCTTCTGCACCACTTCCGCATCCCGCAAGCGAGAGAACGCCAGCCGCCGGTTGGCGTCACCGTCCTTCTTACCGAGCGTGATGAGCGGCTCGACGACCCGCCGCAACTCCTTCGCCTTCGGCAAGGTGGTGCGGATGGTCTCGTGGCGCAGGAGCGAGACGCTCATGTTGCGCAGCATGGCGTGTCGATGCGGGCTGTTGCGCGACAGCTGACGCCCGGAAAGTTGGTGTCTCATGAGAAGCCCTTAGATCACGTCCCGGCCGTCATCGTGCTTCAGGCTCGCCGGCGGCCAGCCCTCGAGGCGCATGCCGAGCATGAGCCCGTGGCTCTGCAGCACTTCCTTGATCTCGGTCAGTGACTTCTTGCCGAGGTTGGGCGTGCGCAGCAGCTCGACCTCCGTGCGCTGCACCAGATCGCCGATGTAGTGGATGTTCTCCGCCTTCAGGCAGTTGGCGCTGCGCACGGTGAGCTCGAGCTCATCGACCGGACGCAGCAGGATCGGATCGAACTGCATCTCGGAGACCTTGGTCGTGGCCTCTTCCTCGCCCTGCAGATCGACGAACACCGACAGCTGGTCCTTGAGGATCGCGCCCGCGCGGCGGATCGCCTCCTCCGCATCGATGGTGCCGTTGGTCTCGATGTCGATGACGAGCTTGTCGAGATCGGTGCGCTGCTCGACGCGCGCCGCATCCACCGAGTAGGTCACGCGGCGCACGGGCGAGAAGGAGGCGTCGAGCTGCAGCCGGCCGATCGGGCGCGACTGCTCTTCGAACACGGCACGCGAGGCGGCCGGACGATAGCCGCGTCCCCGCTCGACCCGCAGCGTCATGCTGAGCTCGCCCGCCTTGGTGAGATTGGCGATGACCAGATCGGGGTTGACGACCTCGACGTCGTGATCGGTCTGGATGTCGCCGGCGGTGACCGGGCCGGGACCCTTCTTCTGCAGCCGCAGCTCCGCGCTGTCGCGCGTGTGCATGCGGATGGCGACCGACTTCAGGTTCAAGAGGATGTCGACGACATCCTCCTGCACGCCCTCGATGCTGGTGTACTCGTGCAGCACCCCCTCGATCTCCGCCTCGGTGATGGCGCTGCCCGGCATGGACGAGAGCAGCACGCGCCGCAGCGCGTTGCCGAGCGTGTGGCCGAAACCGCGCTCGAACGGCTCGATGGTGACGCGCGCCTGGCGGGGAGCTACGGGCTGCACCTTCACCACGCGGGGCTTCAAGAACTCTGAAACGGATCCCTGCATTGCAGTCTCACCTTGCCGGCATCGACGGCCGGCTCAAACCAAAACGGATGGCCACCCAAAACAAGCCTTCCAGGGCCGATTACTTCGAATACAGCTCCACGACCAGGTTCTCGTTGATGTCCGGCAGGACATCATCACGTCCCGGCGGCGACTTGAAGACGCCGCGGAACTCCTTGTCGTTGACCTCGACCCACTCGGGCAAGCCCACCTGCTGGGCGATGTTGAGCGCACTCTGAATGCGCAGCTGCTTGCGCGCCTTCTCGCGCACCTCGACCGTGTCGCCCGCCTTCACCTGGTATGAAGCGATGGTCACGGGACGCGTGTTGACCGTGATGGCCTTGTGGCTCACCAGCTGGCGCGCCTCGGCGCGCGTCGCCGCGAAGCCCATCCGATACACGACGTTGTCCAGACGGCACTCGAGGAGCTTCAGCAGGTTCTCGCCGGTCGCGCCGCTGCGGCGGGCCGCTTCCTCGTAGTAATTGCCGAACTGCCGCTCGAGCACGCCGTACATCCGGCGCAGCTTCTGCTTCTCGCGCAGCTGCAGGCCGTAATCCGAGAGGCGCTGACGCCGCTCGCCCTTGATGCCGCCCGGCGGGACGCTGAGCTTGCACTTGCTTTCTAAGGGCTTGACGCCGCTTTTCAAGAAGAGATCGGTGCCCTCGCGACGGGCGAGCTTGCACTTGGGACCTGTGTAACGCGCCATGCTTCGACCTCAGACTCTGCGCTTCTTCGGGGGACGGCAGCCGTTGTGGGGGATCGGCGTGACGTCCGCGATGCTGGTGATCTTCAGGCCGCAGTTGTTGAGCGCGCGGACCGCCGACTCGCGCCCGGGTCCGGGGCCCCCGACGCGCACCTCGACGTTCTTCACGCCGTGCTCCTGAGCGGCGACGCCCGCCTTCTCCGCGGCGACCTGGGCGGCAAATGGCGTGCTCTTGCGGGAGCCGCGGAAGCCGCAACCGCCCGCCGTCGCCCAGGAGAGGGTGTTCCCCTGGCGATCGGTGATCGTGACGATGGTGTTGTTGAAGGAGGCGTGCACGTGCGCGATTGCATCGAGCACGTTCTTGCGGGCCTTCTTCGGCTTCTTGGCGGCGCCCGCCTGGGCCGAGCCCGCGGCGGCCTGCTGCTGCTTCTGATCAGCCATACGGTTCTATATTTCCTCGAGAAATTACGCCTTGCCCGGGGGCGCGTTCAGCTTCACGGCCTGCTTGCGCGGTCCCTTGCGCGTGCGGGCATTGGTGCGGGTGCGCTGGCCGCGCACGGGCAGCCCGCGGCGGTGCCGGATGCCGCGGTAGCAGCCGAGGTCCATCAGCCGCTTGATGTTCATCGACACCTCGCGCCGCAGGTCGCCCTCGACGGCGAACTTCGCGATCTGCGAGCGGATGGCATTCACCTCGGACTCGGTGAGGTCCTTGACGCGGGTGCTCGGGTTGACGCCCGCGGCCTCGCAGGCCCGATGCGCGCGCGCGCGACCGACGCCGTAGATGTGCGTGAGCCCGACCCACACGTGCTTGTTCATCGGGATGTTGATGCCGGCTATGCGTGCCATGGTGCCTTACCGCAGGGAAAACATTGTATTTTAACAGAAAACTCCGCCATTTACCCCTGCCGCTGCTTGTGCCGCTGATCGGAGCAGATGACGTAGACCACGCGCCGGCGGCGCACGATCTTGCAGTTCTTGCAGATCTTCTTGACGGAGGGTCTGACTTTCATAGCTGTTCACCCGCTCGAGCCGGTACGGCCGTACCCGAGCAAATTGGACTTCTTCAGGAGTCCGGGATAGTGATGGGACATCAGGTGCGCGGAAAGCTGCGCCCGGAAGTCCATCACCACCACGACCACGATGAGGAGCGAGGTGCCGCCGAAGGCGAACGGCGTCCCCTGCTGGGAGACCAGGAACTCCGGCAGCACACACACGGCGGCGACGTAGAGCGCGCCCCAGAGCGTGAGCCGGGTGAGGACCCGGTCGATGTAGTCGGCGGTCTGCTGTCCGGGACGGATGCCCGGGATGAAGGCGCCCGACTTCTTGAGATTATCCGCGGTATCGCGGGAGTTGAACACCAGCGCCGTATAGAAGAAGCAGAAGAAGATGCAGAGCGAAGCGTAGATCACGAGGTGCAGCGGCTGGCCATAGCCGAGCGCGGCCGCGACGTCCTGCATGAAGACACCGACCGGCCCCTGGGCGTTCGCGCCCATGAAGCTCGCCACGGTCGCCGGGAAGAGCAGCAGGCTCGAGGCGAAGATCGGCGGGATGACGCCCGACATGTTGATCTTGAAGGGCAGATGGCTGCTCTGCGCGGCGTACATGCGCCGCCCGACCTGGCGCTTGGCGTAGTTCACGGTGATGCGCCGCTGCGCGCTCTCCATGAACACCACGAAGTAGGTGACCGCGGCCACGAGGATGATGAGGAACAGGGCGAAAGGACCCTGCATCTCGCCGCTGCTCACCTGCTCGGCCATGCTGCCGACCGCCGAGGGGAGCCGCGCGACGATGCCCGCGAGAATGATCATCGAGATGCCGTTGCCGATGCCCCGCTCGGTGATCTGCTCGCCGAGCCACATCAGGAAGATCGTGCCGCAGGTCATGGTCACGGTCGCGACCAGCATGAACTGGAAGCCGCCCACCAGGGTCATGCCGCCCTTGACCAGCGCGCCCGCCGCGGCGAAGGACTGGAAGGCGGCGAGAATCACCGAGCCGTAGCGGGTGTATTCGGTGATCTTGCGCTGGCCCGCCTGCCCCTCCTTGCGCAGCTCGATGAGGCTCGGCACCACCATCGACATCATCTGAATGATGATCGAGGCCGAGATGTAGGGCATCACGCCCATCGCGAAGATCGAGAGGCGCGAGAGCGCGCCGCCCGAGAACATGTTGACGATACCGAGGATGGTGCCCGAGTTCTGGCTGAAGAAGCGCGCCACCTCGGCCGGATTGATGCCCGGCACCGGGATGAAGGTGCCGATCCGGTAGACGATCATGGCGCCGAGCAGGAACAGCACACGCGCGCGGATCTCGCCGAAGCGCGCGGCTTCGCCCAAGGCGGCGGCTGGATTGCTGAGTGTCGAATTCGCCACGCTGTTACTGTCTTGCGGTCCGTCTCGATGAGTACGAGGGTCTGTGGTGGTCCGCCGGTGTCCGTCAGGCCTCGTCGATGATCCTGCCGCCGGCGGCTTCGATCGCCGCCCGCGCGCCCTTGGTGACCTTGATGCCCTTGAGCGTCACGGCCCTGGTCAGCGAGCCCGAGAGCACCACCTTGGCGCGCTCGGCCGCCGCCGGCACGATGCCGGCCTTCTTCAGCGCCTCGAGATCGATCGCCTCGCCCTCGATCCGCGCGAGCTCACCGAGCCGCACTTCTGCGCGGGTCGCCGCCATGGCGGAGCGGAACCCCACCTTCGGCAGGCGCCGCTGAAGGGGCATCTGTCCGCCCTCGAAGCCGACCTTGTGGTAGCCGCCCTTGCGCGCGCGCTGTCCCTTGACTCCGCGGCCGCAGGTCTTGCCCTGCCCGGCGGAGGCGCCCCGCCCGACGCGCAGCCGGGGGCGCTTGGCGCCGGAGGCGGGCTTGAGTGTGTTGAGTCGCATGTGTTTCGAAGCCTTTCTCTAGCTCGCGCGCTCGACCTTGAGCAGGTGCTGCGCGGCGTGGATCATGCCGCGATTCTCCGGAGTGTCGGCGACCGCGACGGTCTGACGGATGCGGCGCAGCCCAAGCCCGCGCGCGCTCGCGGCGATGTGCGCAAGCTGACCGTGCAGGCTCTTCACGAGCGTGACCCTGATGTCCTTGCCTTGTGCTGCGTTCATGCGCGTCAGCCCGTGATCTCGTCCAGACTCTTGCCGCGCTTTGCCGCGATGTCCTCCGGCGAGCGGATCTTGGCGAGCGCGTTCACCGTGGCGCGCACGACGTTGATCGGATTGCGCGAGCCGTAGCTCTTGGCGAGGACGTTGCGCACACCCGCGCATTCGAGCACCGCCCGCATGCCGCCGCCCGCGATGACGCCCGTGCCTTCGGAAGCCGGCTGCATGTACACGCGCGTGGCCCCATGCACGCCTTTGACCGCGTAGTACAGCGAATCGTTTCGCAACGCGACGTTCACCATGCTCTTGCGCGCCTGCGTCATCGCCTTGGAGATGGCCACCGGCACCTCGCGGGCCTTGCCGAAGCCGTAGCCTACGCGGCCCGCGCCATCGCCCACGACCGTGAGGGCCGTGAAGCCGAATTGCCGGCCGCCCTTGACGACCTTGGCCGTGCGATTGACCGCTACCAGCTTCTCGAGGAGCTCATCGCCCGCCTGGTTCTTGTCCGCTCTTGCCATATGTATTGCTGATACCTTGGCGTGATTAGAATTCGAGGCCCGCTTCGCGAGCGGCCTCGGCAAGCGCCTGCACGCGCCCGTGGTACTGGAAACCCGCGCGATCGAACGCCACCTTGGTGACCCCCGCGGCCTGCGCGCGCTGCGCAATGGCGCGGCCGACGGCCTTCGCGGCATCGACGTTGCCGGTGCCCTTCAGGCCCTGGCGCACCGCTTCCTGCAGGGTCGAGGCGGACGCGATCACCGTCGCGCCGGCCGGATCGGTGACCTGCGCGTAGATGTGACGCGGCGTGCGATGCACCGTCAGGCGCGCGATGCCGAGATCGCGGATGTGCGCGCGGGTCTTCACGGCGCGGCGCAGACGCCGATCCTTCTTGCTGCTGATCACTTCTTCTTCCCCTCTTTGAGGGAGATCTGCTCGTTGGCGTAGCGCACGCCCTTGCCCTTGTACGGCTCGGGCGGCCGCACGTCGCGGATCTCCGCCGCCACCTGCCCGACCTTCTGGCGATCAACGCCCTTGATGATGATCTCGGTCTGGCTCGGCGTCTCGATGCTGATCCCCTCGGGGATCGGGAAATTCACCGGGTGGGAGAAGCCGAGCGTCAGGTTCAACGCCTTGCCCTGCACCTGCGCCCGATAACCGACGCCCACGAGCTCGAGCTTTTTCTCGTAGCCCTTGGTGACGCCGCGCACCATGTTGGCGAGGTGAGCGCGGGTCGAGCCGGCGCGCATGCGCGGCACACCGGGGTCGGTGTACTTGACCTCGAGGCGCTTCTCCGCCTGCACCACGCTCACGCCCGGGGCGAGCGCGATGCTCAAGGAGCCTTTCGCCCCCTTGAGCGTCACCGAGCCGGCCGCCACCGTGGCGGTCACGCCCTGTGGCAGCTCGACGGGTGCTTTCGCAATTCTCGACATGGCTCGCTCTCCGTTACGCCACGATGCAGAGCACTTCGCCGCCCTGCCCGATCGAGCGCGCCTGCTTGTCGGTCATCACGCCCTTGGGGGTGGAGACGATGACCGTCCCCATGCCGCCCAGGACCTTCGGCAGCTCGTCCTTGCCGCGGTAGATCCGCAGTCCCGGCCGGCTGACTCGCTCCAGGCGGTCGATGACGGGGCGCCCCTCGAAATACTTGAGCCCGATGATGAGGACCGGCAGCGCGCGCGCGCCGTTCTCCTCGTCGAGGCGGAAATCGGCGATGTAGCCCTCGTCCTTCAGCACCTTCACGATGGCGGTCTTCAGCTTCGAGGAGGCGAGGCGAACCTCGGCCTTGCCCGCGGTCTGGCCATTGCGGATGCGTGTCAGGAGATCGGCGATCGGATCGGTCATGCTCATGTGGCGTCCCTCACCAGCTCGCCTTCGAGAGGCCGGGGATCTCGCCGCGGTTCGCAACCTCGCGGATCTTCACCCGCGACAGCCCGAACTTGCGGTAGACCCCGCGCGAGCGTCCCGTGATGGCGCAGCGGTTGCGTCCACGCGAGGGGCTCGCGTCCCGCGGCAGCGACTGCAGCTTCGCTTGGCTCGCTGCACGCACCTCCGGGGAGGTCTTGGGGCTGCGGATCAGCTCCTTGAGCTGAGCCCGCTTCGCCGCGTATCTCTTCACGATCTTGGCGCGACGCTTCTCGCGCTCGACCATGCTCGTCTTCGCCATAGGCGTACCGGTTCCTCTTACTTCCGGAAAGGGAAGTTGAAAGCCTCGAGCAGCGCTCGGCCCTGACGGTTATCCCTCGCCGTCGTCGTAATGGTGATGTCCATGCCCCGGATCTGATCGATCTGGTCGTACTGGATCTCGGGGAAGATGATCTGCTCCTTGACCCCGAGGCTGTAGTTGCCGCGGCCGTCGAAGGAGCGCGGCGAAACGCCGCGGAAGTCGCGGATGCGGGGCATCGCGATGTTGATGAGGCGATCGAGGAACTCGTACATCCGAGCGCCCCGCAGCGTCACCTTGCAGCCGATCGCGAGCCCGGCGCGGATCTTGAACGAAGCGATCGCCTTGCGCGATTTGGTCACGAGCGGCTTCTGGCCGGTGATCTTGGTGATGTCGGCGACCGCCGCGTCCATGACCTTCTTGTCCGCGACCGCTTCGCCCACGCCCATGTTCACCGTGATCTTGGTGATGCGCGGCACCTCCATGGGATTGCCGATCCCGAGGTCCCGTTGCAGGCGGGTGAGCACCTGCTCGCGGTAGTACTGTTGTAGCCTGGCTGCCATACGTTTGATTTCCGCCCGGCGCTTACGCGTCGAGCATCTCTCCGTTGGACTTGAAGAAGCGCACCTTCTTGCCGTCGGCCAGTGTCTTGAATCCGACCCGATCCGCCTTCTTGGCGCCCGGATTCCAGATCGCCACCTTGGAGGCGGCGAGCGGCATCTCCTTCTCGACGATGCCGCCGGGCTTGCCGGCCTGGGGATTGGGCTTGGTGTGCTTCTTGACCATGTTCACGCTCTCGACGACCAAGCGGCCGTCGGCGAGCACCTGGATGACCGCGCCCTTGCGGCCCTTGTCACGGCCGCTCAGCACGACGACGTTGTCGCCCTTTCTGATCTTGTTCATCAGAGCACCTCCGGCGCGAGCGAGATGATCTTCATGAACTGCGAGGTACGCAGCTCGCGCGTCACGGGCCCGAAGATGCGGGTGCCGATCGGCTCGAGCTTGTTGGTGAGCAGCACCGCCGCGTTGCCGTCGAAGCGGATGAGCGAGCCGTCCGCGCGCCGCACGCCGCGCCGGGTGCGCACCACCACCGCGTCGTAGACCTCGCCCTTCTTCACCTTGCCGCGCGGGATCGCGTCCTTGACGCTCACCTTGATGACATCGCCCACGGTCGCGTAGCGGCGGCGGGTGCCGCCGAGCACCTTGATGCACATCAGGGTACGCGCGCCGCTGTTGTCAGCGGCATTGAGCATCGTTTGCAGCTGGATCATGTTGGCGTCCCCTTCAGCGCGCCGCGGCCTTCTCGAGCACCGCGACCAGCCGCCAGGACTTGCGCCGCGAGAGCGGACGACGGGGGGCGATGGTCACGAGGTCACCGATATGGGACTCGCCGTTCTCGTCGTGCGCAAGCAGCTTGGTCGTGCGCCGCACGTACTTGCCGTAGGTCGGATGCCTGATCAGCCGCTCGATCTCCACGGCGATCGTCTTCTGCATCTTGTCGCTCACCACGCGCCCCGTGAGGGTGCGCGCGCCCTTGGCCTCGCGTTGGCCTGCAGCAGCCGTCGGCGTGGTGCTGGTCTCGTTCTCGCTCACTTCTTCTCTCCACCCGTCGTGCGCGCCTGGCGCAGCACGGTCTTCACGCGCGCGATGTTGCGTCGTGCCGCCCCGAACTGGTCGGGCTTCGGTGCCTGGCCCGTGGCGCGCTGCATGCGCAGGGAGAACTGCTCCTTGCGCAGCTTCACCAACTCGTCGGCGAGCTCGGCCGGCGAGGACTTCGCGAGCTTGTCGCGGTACTGCTTGATCTCTCCGAGCTTCATTACCGAACCTGCCGTTTGACGAAACTGGTGGACACCGAGAGCTTCGAGCCGGCGAGCCGGAAAGCCTCGCGAGCCGTCGTCTCGTCGACGCCCTCCATCTCGAAGAGCACCTTGCCGGGCTGCACGCGCGCGACGTAGTACTCCACGTTGCCCTTGCCGCTGCCCATGCGGACCTCGAGCGGCTTCTTGCTGATCGGCACGTCGGGAAACACCCGGATCCAGATCTGCCCGCCGCGCTTGACGTAGCGCGCCATCGCGCGGCGCGCCGCCTCGATCTCGCGCGCGGTCATGCGGGCGCGGCTCGTGGCCTTCAGGCCGAACTCGCCGAAGGAGACGTTGCTGCCGCGATGCGCGAGGCCGCCGTTACGGCCCTTGAACATCTTGCGGTACTTGGTGCGTTTGGGCTGCAGCATGGCGGTGCCTTACGCCTGCGCCGGCGCTTCGGTGGGAGCGGCGGCCGTGGGCGGCGCGACCGCCGGGGCCGGCGCCGCTTCGGGCCGGTCGGCGCTCGGCGCCTCGCTCTGCTTCTCGAGATCGGCCTTGTCGAACACCTCGCCCTTGAAGATCCACACCTTGACGCCGATCACGCCGTAGGTGGTCTTCGCCTCCGAGAGGCCGTAGTCGATGTCGGCGCGGAAGGTGTGCAGCGGAATGCGGCCCTCGCGGTACCACTCCGTGCGCGCGATCTCGGCGCCGTTCAGGCGGCCGGAGACGCGCACCTTTACGCCGAGCGCGCCGCTTCTCATGGTGCTCATCACCGCGCGCTTCATGGCGCGGCGGAACATCACGCGCTTCTCGATCTGCTGGGCGATGCTGTCGGCGACGAGCTGCGCATCGAGCTCGGGCTTGCGGATCTCGGCGATGTTGAGCCGCACGTCGGTGACGGCCATGCCGAGCAGCTGCGCGGTCTCCTGGCGCAGCTTCTCGATATCCTCGCCCTTCTTGCCGATCACGATGCCGGGACGCGCGGTCTGGATCGTGATGTTGACCTTCTTCGCCGCGCGCTCGATCTGGATGCGGCTCACCGAGGCCTCCGCGAGCTTCTTCTTCAGGAACTCGCGCACGCGGAAGTCCGTGTGCACGTGCGCCGGGAACTGCCGGCGACCGGCGAACCAGCGCGAGCTCCAGTCGCGCGTGATGCCGAGCCGCATGCCGAGCGGATTGACCTTCTGACCCATGCGTTAATCCTTCTTGCCGTCGCTCACCGCGACGGTGATGTGGCTGTTGCGCTTGACGATGCGCGCGCCGCGCCCCTTGGCGCGCGCGGCGAAGCGCTTGAGCACCGGGGCCGCATCGATGTGGATGAGGGACACCTTCAGCTCATCGATGTCGGCGCCGTGATTGTGCTCGGCGTTGGCGACGGCGGCGGCGAGCGCCTTGCGCACCAGCTCCGCACCCTTCTTCGGCATGTACTGCAGCGTCGCGAGCGCGTTACCCGCGGGCTTGCCGCGCACCACGTCGGCCACGAGGCGACACTTTTGCGGTGAGATGCGCGCGTGGCGCAGCTTGGAAATGACTTGCATGTCAGGTCGCTGCCTCGACCTTGCGGTCGCCGGAGTGGGACTTGAAAGTTCGCGTGGGGGCGAACTCACCCAACTTGTGGCCGACCATGTTCTCGGTGACGAGCACGGGAATGTGCTGGCGGCCGTTGTGCACGGCGAGCGTGAGGCCCACCATCTCCGGCACCACCATGGAGCGGCGCGACCAGGTCTTGATGGGCTTGCGGTCGTTCCTCGCCGAGGCCACCTGCACCTTCTTGGCGAGGTGCAGATCGACGAAGGGGCCCTTCTTCAGTGAACGTGGCATGTTGGCTCCGTTATCCTCTGCAGAAACTCGCCCGCGGCGGTTTCTGCCCATGCGTCAAAAAGCGTGGTTTTTGCCGCATTAGCGAATCCGGTTCTTGCGACGCTGCACGATCATGTTGTCCGTGCGCTTGTTGTTGCGGGTCTTGAAACCCTTGGTGTTCCAGCCCCAGGGCGAGACCGGGTGCGGGTTGCCCTGGCCGGACTTGCCCTCGCCGCCGCCGTGCGGATGGTCGACCGGGTTCATGGCGAGTCCACGCACCGTCGGCCGCACGCCGCGCCAGCGCTTGGCGCCCGCCTTGCCGTAGCTGCGCAGGTTGTGCTCGTCGTTGCCTACCTCGCCGATGGTGGCGCGGCAGTCGATGTGCACCTTGCGCGTCTCACCCGATTTCAGGCGCAGGTACGCATAGATGCCTTCGCGCGCGGTGAAGGCGACCGAGCTGCCGGCGCTGCGGGCGAGCTGACCGCCCTTGCCGGGCTTCATCTCCACGTTGTGCACGGTGGAGCCGACCGGGATGTGGCGCAGCTGCATGGCGTTGCCCGCCTTGATCGGCGAGTCGGCGCCGGAGCGGATCTCATCGCCGGGATTGACGCCCTTGGGCGCGAGAATGTAGCGGCGCTCGCCGTCGGCATACCTGACGAGCGCGATGTGGCCGGTGCGATTGGGATCGTACTCGAGGCGCTCGATGACGCCGGCGATGCCGTCCTTGTCGCGCTTGAAGTCGATGATGCGGTACTTCTGCCGCGAGCCGCCGCCGTGATGACGCGTGGTGATGCGGCCGGAGTGGTTGCGCGCGCCGGTCTTGCTCTGCGAGCTCGTGAGCGGCAGGTACGGACCACCCTTGTGCAGGTGCCCGCGGTCGACTTTGACGACCGCGCGGGTACCGGGCGATGTGGGCTTGTATTTGATCAGCGCCATGTGAATTCCCGATCAGCCTCGTGCCCGGGCTTCGTAGTCGATCGACTGGCCCGCAGCGAGACTCACGTAGGCCTTCTTCCAGTCCTGGGTGCGGCCGGCGTGCCGGCCGAAGCGACGCGACTTGCCGGACTCGTTCACCACCTGCACGCCCGCAACCTTGACTTCGAACATCAGCTCCACGGCCTTCCTGATGTCGGCCTTGGTGGCGTCGCGGCGGACGCGGAAGGTGTACTGGTTGTGGTTCTGCATCGCGAGCGAGGTCTTCTCCGTCACGTGCGGGGCGATGAGAACGCCCATGAGCTCTTCGCGGTTCACTGCAGACGCTCCTCCAGCAGCTTCACGGCACCGACCGTCATCAGCACCTTGTCGTGGCGCACGAGCGAGAGGGGATTCAACGCCGACACCTCGATGACCTCGACGTGCGGCAGATTGCGCGCGGCGAGAAAGAGCTTCTCGTCCGTCGCCTCGACGACGATCAGGACCTTCTCGAGCGACCAGGCCTTGAGCTGGCCGGCGAGGAGCTTCGTCTTCGGCGCCTCGAGCGAGAGCGCGTCGGTCACGACCAGACGCTCGGTGCGCGCGAGCTCAGAGAGCATCGAGCGCAACGCGCCGCGATACATCTTGCGGTTCACCTTCTGCTCGAAGTTGCGGGGCTTGGCGGCGAAAGTCTTGCCGCCACCCACCCAGATGGGCGAGCGGTTCGAGCCCGCGCGCGCCTGACCCGTACCTTTCTGGCTCCAGGGCTTCTTGCCGCCACCGCGAACCTCCGCGCGCGACTTCTGCGCCTTGGTGCCGGCGCGGCCGGCGGCTCGATAGGCCGTGACGACCTGGTGGACCAGCGCCTCGTTGAACTCGTGACCGAAGGTGGCTTCGGACACCTGGAGCTCGGCGGCTCCGCTGACCATCTTGAGCTTCATGGCGGCTTACTTCTTCGACTGCTTCATCGGATTGGCCGAGGGCGCCGATCCGGCCTTGGTCGGGGCAACCGTCTTGCGCAGGCCCCGCCGCGCGGCCTTCAGCGACGGACGGACGATGACCTGACCGCCCTCGGCTCCGGGAACCGCGCCGCGGATCAGGAGCAGGTTGCGCTCGGCATCCACCTGCACGACCTTCAGGTTCTCCGTGGTGCGGCGCACGACGCCCATGTGGCCGGACATGCGGCGCCCCTTGAAGACGCGGCCCGGCGTCTGGCGCTGACCGATGGATCCGGGCGAGCGGTGGGACACCGATACGCCGTGGGTCGCCGGCAGACCGCCGAAATTATGGCGCTTCATGGTGCCCGCGAAGCCCTTGCCGAGTGTGGTGCCGGTGACGTCGACCGGATCGCCCGCCTTGAAGAGGTCCACCTTGACCTCCGCGCCGGGCTGGAGATCGCTCTTGTCGCCCTCGGCCAGGCGAAATTCCACCATCGCCCGCCCGGGGGCCACGCTGGCCTTGGCGTAATGCCCGGTGACGGCCTTCGGATACAGCTGCGGCCGGCGCGTGCCATAGGTGACCTGCACGGCCCGATAGCCGTCCTTCTCCTGTGACTTCACCTGGGTCACACGATTGGGCAGAACCTCGATCACGGTGACCGGAACGGTCTCGCCCGCGTCGGTGAACACCCGCGTCATGCCCGCTTTGCGGCCGACGACTCCAATAGCCATGATTGCCTCATTAGCCGAAAGTCGCTTGGCGCGCGCTTTCAGCAAGACCGTACACCGTTACCGCGGACCTCCGGGATCCGCCACCTCGAGCCGAAACGCCCCGGGAAACGGAGCGGCCCGGCGTCCCCTGTCA
>Ga0335078_10005477_pt1 | contig 18757 bp, 18 predicted proteins | sample Lox_Sample_32_FD_206711 | JGI IMG/M metagenome (GOLD analysis project Ga0335078, IMG submission 206711) | Soil microbial communities from Loxahatchee National Wildlife Refuge, Florida, United States - Lox_Sample_3.2 | ecosystem: Environmental > Terrestrial > Soil > Wetlands | place: USA... | reverse complement strand
GACCGGACGATCGACTACCGCTATACGCTCGATGATCCTACGACTTTTACGCGACCCTGGACCGCGGCGGTGCCTATGACTCGGATCGACGAACCAATTTTCGAATACGCTTGTCACGAAGGCAACTACGCGATGGAAGACATTTTGAAAGGCGCTCGGGCCGAGGAAGCCAAGAAGAAGTGACCCGCGAATCAGAAGGAATTTAAGTCCGCTACCGTCCAGGCGGCTCCAGTAATCAGGAAAGTCAAAGCGAATTCGGACCAGTTCAGATGCGTCCCCGGATGAGCGATCAGGCGGGGAATCCAAACCAAGACTCCAAAGAGTGCCAGCATGAGGGTCATAAGTCGTACTGCCAGCCGTGCCTGGCGATTGATGAGAATGGCAAGCGCTGCGAATGCAAACGCGATCGTCGTGAGCACCGCCCAAAAATTCTGACTGGGCGGAAGCCACGCCGGGACTAAGTTGGCTGTCACGCGAAGATAGATTGCCTGACTTAGCGTAAATGAAATCGCGCAGACCCCGAGTCCAAGGCGAGCGATGCGGCCGGACGCTAGCGCCCGTGCTGCGTTCGTCTCAGTCGCGGCGTACAAAGCAATTGCGCCGCAGAGTGCCGAGAACTGTTCGAAGAAGCTTCCGTACTCCGCATAAACCACCGGAGCCGCGACGATGCCGGGAATGCAAGCCAGCGAGAAAAGCGAATAGACGGCGACGAGCAGGATCGCCGCGAAACGCACGGTCCGCGGGTACTGAATCCCAATCCCACCGGCAGTCTGAGCGACAATCAGGCACGCGCCGATGGAGGCGCCAAAAGGCAGGTTCCAAATCTGACGCAAGGCTTGCCAGGTATCGGGATCGTGCCACGTCAGCGCGATGATGCCCAACAGCACCGCTGAACCGCCAAAGACGATTCGCCCGAAGGACGCCACTCTCATGCATCAGAAAGTAACACCCTTGCAGCGCGGCTCGCGCCTTTGCGAATCGCGATCGTATAACAACTGCTACTATCTCCAAGATGAAAGCTGGCGGAAGTTTGCTCGTTTGCGTGATTTTGTGTGCCCTGGCGCCCTGTATTCGCGCGCAGTCCTTTGAAGTCGCCGAGTCGTCCATCGCGGACGAGCAAAAGGCTATGACCGAAGGCCGCGTCTCATCAAAGGGTCTAGTGCAGGCATATCTCAACCGCATCGAGGCATTCGATCAGCGAGGGCCCCACCTGAATGCTCTGATCACACTAAACCCGAACGCTATCCGGGAAGCTGATGCTCTGGACCGCGAACGAGCCACGAAGGGCCCGCGCGGTCCGCTGCATGGAATTCCGGTAATCGTGAAGGACAACTACAGCACAGCCGATATGCAGACCAGCGCGGGCACACTGGCTCTGCTCGGGTTCGTCCCGGCGAAAGATGCTTTTCAGGTTCGAAAGCTGCGCGAGGCTGGCGCGGTGATTATCGGAAAGTCCAATCTGCACGAGCTGGCCTCCGGAATTACCACGGTCGGCTCCGCTTTCGGACAAACGCACAATCCATACGATCCGTCGCGAAATCCAGGGGGGTCGAGCGGTGGCACCGCGGCTGCCGTCACGGCCAGCTTCGCCGCGGCCGGCATGGGATCGGACACTTGCGGATCGATTCGCATTCCCTCGTCGGTCAACAACCTCGTCGGACTCCGTCCCACCAAAGGCCTGTCCAGCATCGCCGGCATCGTTCCGCTCTCCGTTACGCAGGATGTGGGAGGCCCTCTGGCTCGTTCCGTAACGGACCTAGCCACGATGCTTGATAGCACCATCGGCGAAGACCCGGACGATGCCGCAACGCATCTACCGCAAGATAAGTCACGCCCGAAGTTCGTGGAGGCACTGCAAGCGACAGCGCTGAAAAATGCTCGTATCGGGACTTTGGAGCCCCTGTTTGGGGGCGCCGGCGACGATCCGGAAGTGAACCGTGTCGTTCGCGCGTCCATCGAGGAGTTGAAGAAGGAGGGCGCGGTGGCTACTTCCGTTCCCTTGCCCGAGCTCACGGCCGCTTTGAACGGATCGTCGGTGATCAATGCGGAATTCAAAGAGGGCCTGGCGGACTACCTTGCCAAGAACGGCAATCCTCCGGTGCACTCGCTCGAAGAGATCGTGCATGGCGGCTTGATTCATGCGTCGTTAGCACAGGCGATGGAAGTCCGATTGGCCTCCAAGGGCCGCGATTCCCGTGAATACCAGCTTGCACTTGCCAAGCGCGCCGCAATCCAGCAGACCATCCTAAAGCTAATGGAAGACCAGAAACTGGATGCGCTCGCGTATCCCACTCTCACGCGAAAGGCGGCGATGATCGGCGATCCCCAGGGAGGCTCCACTTGTCAGCTCAGTGCTTCCACGGGGTTTCCCGCCATCAGCATGCCAGCCGGCTTCACCGCGGATGGGCTGCCAGTCGGGGTTGAATTATTGGGGCGGCCTTTTGAGGATGCAAAGCTCGTTTCTTATGCGTACGCATACGAGCAGGCGACCCACCATCGGCGCGCTCCGGCTCGAACGCCGCCGCTGCATGGCGCAACAACCGTCCCACTCACAAAGTGGGAAGAGAACGCGGAGGCACCCGGCACCAAGAGTGTCCTGTCCGCCAATTTCACCTTTGATCCCACGACCAATGAACTCAGGTATAGGGTCGCCGCCGTGGGCTTTTCCGAAGGCGAGATTTTAGCTCTGACCATGCACCGCGCCGAGAAGGCTGGGGACGGACCCGTGATCGCGGTGCTTTCCAACCACGCTTTCCAAGCCATCGCTGGAAGCGAGACGCTTTCCGATCCGGACCGCGAAAGGCTGATCGCCGGCCACTTGTATTTGAGGGTCGCTACCAAATCGCCCCGCACGAATAATATGCGAATCTCGCTACAGCCGGCACCGGCGAATCCGAAATAGCTGATGCGCTAGCTATCGCGTGGAAGCAATGTTTGGCGTGGCGCCGGAGGTTGGCTCGGTCTGATGCTTGGCCGCCAGAGCGAGAACAACATCGAGCAGGTCTTTCGTTTTCGGGCTGCCGGAGTTGAGTGTCAGGGCCTTTCGCAATTCGATTTCAGCCAGATCGTAACGACCGGTCGACGCGAAGGCGAAGCCGAGATTGGATCTGTTGGCAGCGTCTCGAGGCAGCATCCGGACGGCCCTTTCCAAAGTGGTCACCGCCAACGCGAATTGGCGTGTCTTGATGTATTCCACGCCGAGCAGCGATTCAGTCCAGGCATCGGACTCGGGATATTTGGCGTGCGCGCTCTCCAAGAGACGAATCGCGCGGGCGTGATCGTCGCTGAGTGCTGCTTGCTGCGCCTTCTCCAAGATCTGTCTGGCTTTGCGGGAAAGCGGTTGCCGCAACAAATCGATCGAAATGGTTTGTTCCCGCAAGCTTTCAGATGAACGCTGAGAAGTGCCTTTGAGACTTGGCACGGGTTGGGCTTGACTCACAGCAAAAGATAGCGTGAGCGCTAAGACCACACCATGCGATGACTTCATACCGACCGCCGAACCACCATCGGCAGTTAGTGGGGCCGGCAGTAGAGCGAATCGGTGGCCTCGACGCCAGCGGGGCCAGACGCGGGATGTCGACAGGGCGACATCCCGCCGACTCATCGACCCGCCTAAACGCTAGCGGTCGCCATCGTCCTGATATTCGGCGGGAACATCGTCTTCGGGAACCTCTCGCGTCTTAACCTCGGCCACGTCCGGTTCAGGCGCATTTTCTATCGCGTCAACCACGTCGGCTTCGAAATATTGGCCCTCCTCAACCAGCTCGCGAACGCTTTCCGAATCGCTTTCCTCTACGCCTGACAGTCCTTGGAGATCGCCGGCCTGCTCGTCTCGAGATATCTCGATCCTGGGCGACGACGTGGAACCCGATTTAGCATCGCTCAGGGTCTTGGCTTTTGCGGATTTTTTCACACGCTTACGCTAGCAAGTTAATGACCGCTGCAACAATGTTACGCGGCTCAATCCAAGCGCCGGTTGGTTTTCGGGCTGCCCGGCTTAAATATACCTTGACACGCATATACGCTGTGGAGTATATCAAGAGAGTGGAATCTGTTTTCGAAATCATCGCGGAGCCGAACCGCCGCGCGATACTGAGCCTGCTGGTCTCGTCCCAACAGTCTGTAGGAGAGATCGAGCGTCAACTTCGTATGCCGCAGCCGACCGTGTCAAAGCACCTGCGGGTGCTACGCGAGGCCGGATTTGTGGAATCCACGGTGGACGCACAGCGTCGGCTCTACCGGCTGAAACCTGAACCGCTTCAGGAGCTCGATGCGTGGCTGGCTCCGTTCCGCCGGTTCTGGTCCGCTCACGTGGATGCTCTCGAACGCCACCTGGACCGCATGGGTCACCCCAAGGAAGTTCAACCCACACCATCAAAAAGAAAGACAAGGAGAAAAATATGACCGATCGCGAGCAGTACACGCCGGGCCCGGCGAAGGCCGACGTCCGGAAGGACGGAGAAAAGTGGGCTCTTATTCTGGTCAGAGAACTGAGCCACTCGCCGGAAAAAGTCTGGCAGGCACTAGTCGACCCAGCGCAGCTGCGCGAGTGGGCCCCCTTTGAAGCCGATGGGAGCCTGGGAACGGTTGGCAACACCGTGAAGCTCACCTGGGTGGGAACGCCCACGTCGTTCGAAACAACAGTGACGCAGGCCGACGCTCCCAAGCTGCTTGAGTACGGCGATTTCCGCTGGGAGCTCGAAGCGCTGGGTGGTGGCACGCGGTTGACGTTGTTGACCAACATCGATCGCCGCTTCATCTCGTGGGGCGCCGCGGGCTGGCACATTTCCCTCGATGTTCTGGATCACCTTCTCAACGGGACTCCCATCGGCCGCATCGTCGGCCCCGAAGCCATGAAGTTCGGCGGCTGGCAGCGATTGAACGCCGAGTACGCTAAGCAGTTCGGTATTGAAATGCCTAGCTGGCAGCCTCAGGCTGCACAAAAGTCGTGAAATGGAGGACATCATGAAAGAGGCCACCAAACGTTCGATTGTTCGCTGGATTCACCTCGTCTTCAGCATTCCGATTCTCGGCTACATCTATAGTCCATTTCAAGCGCTTCCACAATACGCCGCTCGAGTTCGATTTGTGTTCGTTCCTGTAATGCTTCTTTCGGGACTCTGGATGTGGAAGGGCCATGTCCTTCGGCGGCTGATTTCAAAACGGCCGGCCAATCAAGGCGCCGCGGTGAAACTACCGGCGTGAAAGCGCGGCCAGGAGACGCCGCTGGAAGCAGGCGCGATATGATGCGAAGCGAACGCGCACGCTGCATCAGGTCGACCGGTGGTGAGGTAACCAAGAGATGCCTCACCACCGCTCGACCGCAGTTTCCTGTGGGCTGCGTATAATCGAAAGCGGAGGGCAAGGTCACCACCTCTAGCTGGGCCGTGACGATCCACGCGATGAGCTCCAATTTGGAGTTGAGGGAGGAAGTCGGATGAACAATTCAGCCGATGCGCCGATCCGTTTGGCTGGGCGCACCCTCACACAGAAGCGCCACGTATGTGCATTCTTCAACTCGCGCGAGGAACAGAATAAGGTTCTGATGCCGTTTCTGAAGGAAGGAATTGAGCGCGGCGAGAAAATCCTTCGCATCATGGACCCTCATCTTCGAGATGAGTATTTGTCCGCCTACAGGGCCGGGGGCATAGACGTTCAGGCGGCCGAACAAAACGGGCAACTTGAGATTAAACACTGGCACGAGACTTATCTCCGGGATGGCTACTTCGATGCCGACGGAATGGTCAGACTTCTTGAAGAAGGCTTGGAAGAGGACCGACGGAAGTACGGACTGACACGCGCGGTGGGAAACATGGAATGGGCGCTTGAACCCGTCCCCGGCGTGACGGATATCGTGGAGTACGAAATCAAGTTGAATCAAGTGGTGACCAAGTATCCCGATCCGTTGGTGTGTTGTTACGATCTGAACAAGCACAGTGCCAGCGTGGTTATGGACATTTTGCGAACTCATCCCATGGTCATCGTGGGAGGCGTTCTCCAGGAGAACCCGCTCTATGTGCCTCCCGAAGAACTCCTCGAAGAACTGAGAAAGCGTAAAGGTGAGCGCGAGGCCAATTCCGGGCGAATGGGCGGGCAGCACATTCAGTAGTCATGCAGGAAGGATCGGCAGCGTCGACGTTTGCTGCGGTTCCGGAGCATGGGCAGGAGGCTTCTGACAACTCTCTGCGAGATGTTGTCGCTCTTTCGACTCTACCGGCAATCTGGACGGGAGCCGATCCCTTGCGCATCGCGGAGAGCCTGGCTGCCTCGCTATTCACGATGCTCGATCCTGAATTCGTTTACGTGTCTTTTGTACTCACCGACTCGTCCCCGCCAGTGGCCATCGCGCAGACCGGACGCTACGAAACGGATCAGACCCTGGCGCAAGATATAGGACCAACGGTTCTCGATTGGTCGCGCGCGCACGACCCCGACGATCTTCTCTCCCTTGAGCTGCCGGGGCGTTCGGGCGCCGTTGGGGTTGCCACGCGCCAAATCGGATTGAGCGCCGAACTGGGCGTTGTGGCGGCGGCTTTCCCTCCCGAGCATCAACTTAGACAGGCAGACCTGCTGCTGCTCAATGTGGCGGCCACTCAGGCTGCTGTCGCGGTTCAGAATGCCAACCTGCTTCACTCCTTGCGGGCCAGCGAACTTCGCGCAAACCAAGCGGTGGAAGAAATCTCGCGCCGCGAAGCTCAGTTCCGGAACCTTGCTGAAGCGCTGCCAAATTTATGCTGGATGGCTTACGGCGACGGAAATATCTTCTGGTACAACTCCCGCTGGTATGAGTATACGGGCACCACTTTGGAACAGATGGAAGGTTGGGGCTGGCAGAGCGTACACGATCCGGATACTCTCCCCGAGGTAATGGAGCGCTGGACCGCCTCCATCTCCAGCGGTGAAAGCTTTGAGATGGTTTTCCCGCTGCGGAGAGCAGATGGCGCGTTCCAGCCGTTCCTTACGCGAATCGTGCCGATCCGGGATGAGGGGGGGCGCATTGTCCGCTGGTTCGGAACGAATACGGACATCACCGGACAAAAAGAAATAGAAAAAGAATTGCGGAACGCAAACACGGACCTGGAGCAGTTCGCATATTCGGCGAGTCACGACATGCAGGAGCCGCTTCGAACCGTGAAGGTCTTTAGTCAACTTCTTGCCGCAAGGGCAAGAGAGAAGCTCGATGCCCAATCGCTGGAGTACCTGGACAATGTGATGTCCGGTGCTACGCGAATGGAAGCTCTTATCAGAGACCTTCTCATCTATGCGCGGACCACCCGTTTCGAAAAAGCCCCGGAGCCAACGGATGCCAACGGCGTCATGGAGGCAGCCCTGGCGAATCTTAAAGGCTCAATCGAGGAAACCGGCGCGATAGTGGATTTCGAACCTTTGCCCACGGTGCAGGTTCACACTTCCCAACTCGAGCTGCTTTTTCAGAACCTAATCAGCAATGCCATCAAATACCGCAGGCCAGATGCAACACCGGCGGTGCACATCGCATCGAAGAAGCTGAATATGCAATGGCTCTTCTCCGTCAGGGACAACGGGATCGGTATCGACGCGCGATACAGGGACCAGATTTTCGGGCTATTCAAACGACTTCACAGCAGCGACAGTTACTCCGGCACCGGCATCGGCCTGGCCCTTTGCCGGCGGATCGTTGAGCGCCATAACGGACGAATCTGGGTCGAATCGGAACCAGGGAAAGGATCCACCTTCTATTTCACCCTCCCTGCATGAACGGAAGGCTCAGCCTCCGCAAATTCTCGTGGTCGAGGACAGCAAAACGGATGTGTTTCTCATCCGGGAGGCTATCGCGAGCGCGCAGGTGAACGCGGATTTACACTTCGTTTCCGACGGCGACGCCGCAACGCAATTTTTCGATTCCGCCGATGCGGATGCGAACGCCCCCTGCCCCTCCTTGGTCCTCCTCGATTTGAACCTGCCAAAGGCGAGTGGCCACGATGTTCTCAGGCACCTCCGCAGCAGTAAGAAGTGCGGCAAAGCGGCCGTGGTGATCGTCTCTTCCTCAGACGTGCTCAGCGACCGCGAAGCCGTTGCCGGCCTTGGCGTGAACGGATACTTTCGAAAGCCCTCCGATTACTACGAGTTCATGAAGCTCGGCAATCTGGTGAAGGGACTTCTTGGAGCGAACTAGTCACATTTCGTGGTGCAATGATCCGCGAGGTCGATCTCATGCCACTCTCGCGGAGCGCTGATCGCAGCTAGAATAGGTGCGACGGTTGGAGCTGGACATGAAAAAGCCCATCCCAGTGGAATCTGCCTCCGCACTAATAGACGCGCGGATTAAGGAACTTGGCGACTGGCGCGGGAAGATCCTCGCGAAAGTGCGCGCAGTCATACATGAGGCAGATCCTGAGATCGTCGAGGAATGGAAGTGGATGGGGACTCCCGTCTTCTCCCATGGCGGCATCGTCTGCACCGGGGAGACGTACAAGAATCACGTCAAGATGACCTTTGCCAAGGGCGCCGCGTTGAGGGATCCTGCAGGCCTATTCAACTCCAGCCTTGATGGGAATGCCAGGCGCGCGATCGACATCCACGAAGGCGAAAAGATCAATGAGGCGGCCTTGAAGGACCTCATCCGCGCCGCAGTGGCGCTCAATCTCCTGAGCAAGAGCAAACCGAAGCCCCGGCGAGCGAAGTAGCAAGCGGGCCGCCGTCGAATAACCTATTTCTGCCAAAGAATCTCGTCAGCTTCGAGCGGCACCGATGCGCTGGGATGATAGGGGATCACTCGCGGCGTGAAATCGGCGGATGGACGATCGTTTTCAACGCTGGCAGCGTATAGAAACCCACCGTCCGGTAACTGAGCTCCACCCTTCATTATTTTCGTCAGCGGTCCATCGCCGTTTCGACCCGGCGCAAAGAGCTCCACTTGGACTTGGCTTGGATCCAACTCTCCCAAGTGGATCGGAACCTCAAACTGCAAGGTGCGATCCTTAGATTCGACTTTGACAGAGCCGAAAGAAATGCTGTTCCAGTGGGCGCTAATCTTCTGCTCCCACGCGAGCACCTCGGCCCCGAGTTTGCCTCTTTGGGCAGCTCGGGCGCCATAAGCGGCAGCCCGAGGGACGTAATGCTCTTCGGTGTACTCGCGAACGGTGCGATTCGCAGAGTATTGCGGCGTAAGACTTGCCATGCTCTCCCGGATGCGTGCTACCCATTTCTGGGGAATTCCCGCTTCGCTGCGTTGATAGAATTCCGGAATCACGTGCTCCTCGAGAAGCGCATAGACTGCGTTCGCCTCCGCCGCGTCCCACGCGGGATCGTCACCATGTTCGCGTCCGTCGCCGATGGCCCAACCGACCTCAGGCGTGTATGCCTCCGCCCACCATCCATCGAGTTCCGAGAGATTCAGTCCGCCGTTCACCAACACCTTCATGCCACTGGTCCCACTGGCTTCCCACGGTCTGCGCGGCGTGTTGATCCACACGTCCACTCCGCCGACCATCTGCTCGGTGAGAAGCATGTCGTAGTCGCTGAGAAACACAACCGAACAGTGAAAACCGGACCGCCGGATAAACTCGTTCCACTGGCGAATCATGTCTTGTCCGGCTCCGTCTTGCGGGTGCGCTTTGCCGGCGATTACGAGTTGCACCGGATGCTGCGAGTTGCCCAGGATTCGTCCTAAGCGGTCGGGATCATGCAATAGGAGGTTTGGCCGTTTGTAACTGGCGAAGCGCCGCGCAAATCCCAGCGTGAGTGTATTCGCATCGAAAATCTTGCCGGCTTCGGCAATTTCGCGGGCCGATTCGCCTTGGATCGCGACTTGCCGCCCGTAGCGAGCCCGAATGTATTCGATGAGCGATTTCCGGGCTGCCGTCCGCATGCTCCAGATGGTCTCGTCGGGTGTGGCGCGAATTTGCGCTTCCATTCGCGATAACCCGCCTTGCCAGCAGTCGGATCCGCAGGCAGCTTTCCAAAATTCATGTGCTTCATCGGAGTCCCACGTAGGCACGTGAATTCCGTTCGTCACATGGGAGACAGGAATCTCCTCGACCGGCCAGCGTGGAAACAAAGGCTCGAAGAGAGCGCGGCTCACGGCGCCATGCAGCCGGCTGACCCCATTGACGGCCCCACTTCCGCGAATCGCAAGATAGGCCATGTTCAGAGGCTCTTGCCCATTGGCGGGGTCACGCCGGCCCAACGCCATCAGCTCATCGAAGTTGATACCCAGCCGCTCGGCGCAATACCGCTCGAAGTGGGTTCGCATCAGGTCTGGTGAGAATCGATCGAATCCCGCCTCGACTGGCGTGTGCGTGGTGAACAGGTTCCCGGCGCGCGTAATGGCCAGCGCCTCTCGGAATTCTTTACCCGTATCATCCATGTAGCTCGCGGCTCGCTCCAGCACCGCAAACGCCGCGTGCCCTTCGTTTAGATGGCACACCTCGGGGTGAATTGAGAGCGCCCGCAACAAGCGCCAGCCGCCAATTCCGAGCACGTGCTCCTGCCTCAGCCTCAGCTCGGGTCCTCCACCATACAGTTCGTTTGTAACGCCGCGAAATTCGGGAATGTTCGCAGGATCGTTGGTGTCCAGAAGAAGAAGCCTGACCAGCCCAACCTGTACCTCCCAAGCGCGAAGCCAGATGTCACACCCGGGAAACGGAATGGTAAACCGCAGCCAGGCGCCATGCGCATCTCGAACGGGCCGAACCGGTAGCTGCCCGGGATCGTTGAATGGATAGAGCGCGACTTGCGAACCGTCCCGGTTGAACTCCTGACGAAAATAGCCCTGCGAATAAAGCAAGCCAACGCCGACGACAGGCACTCCCAGGTCACTGGCTGTCTTGAGCTGGTCGCCGGCAACGTTGCCCAGTCCGCCCGAGTAAATCGGTAAGGCCTCGCTCAACATATACTCCATGCTGAAGTAGGCAACTGAGGTGAGCGGCGAGTTTGGATGCGCTTGTTGGAACCAGTGCGGCGACTCGTTCTCCTCCGATCTCGTCCGCACCATCTCGTCCAGGCTCGTCCGAAACGACGGTTCGGACATAACTCGCTCCAGATCCTGACCGGACACTGTCTGCAGGACCGCCCAGGGATTGTTGGTTCGGTCCCACAGGTCGGGATTGAGCCGCCGCCAGAGTGTGTCGGCTGCGCGGGTCAAAGTCCAGTTCACGTCTAAAGCAAGTTGGACCAGGATGTCCGCGGTGGGACTATCCGAAGGGAGATTCGTGTACTGGAGATTGCTCATATGAGTCCGGGCAGAGCCTGTGCATGCCTGCTTCCAGTCGGCGGCCTTCGCAAGCACTGCGATTCCGACTCCGCTGATTCTACACCGGCGCGAGGGTCGAGTCGGCGCATCGACAAAACTGGTCGACACCTGACAGCCAGAGACTGCAAGTCGAACGATTTGGCGCACACGCACGGCGGGGAAGGGTCTGGCCATCGCAGATTGGGTAAGCATGCTCGGCGCGAGCGGCGATTTCGACAAAATCGTCGAAACGTTTCGTCAGGTTCGCGACTCCAAACCCAGGGACGACAGCGGAGGAGCATCCATGAAAGCGACACAAGCACTTCAAGACCTGGGCCAAAGCCTCTGGCTCGATAACATCACGCGGGATCTGCTGGACAGCGGCACGCTCAAACGCTACATCGACGAGTGGTCTGTTACAGGACTTACGTCCAATCCGACTATTTTCGATCACGCGATCAAAAACAGTTCTGCTTACGACGCGGCAATTCGCACGAAGTTACAGGAAGGCAAATCGGGTGAAGGGCTGTTCTTTGAACTGGCGCTGGAGGATCTTATCCGCGCAGCGGCTCTGTTCCGCGTCGTCCACCAGCGCACGGATGGCGTGGATGGGTGGGTTTCTTTGGAGGTGTCGCCGCTATTGGCTTATAACACCGTTAACAGTCTCGCCGCGGCCAAGAGCCTGCATGCCCGTGCGCAGCAGCAAAACCTCTTCATCAAGATCCCCGGGACGAAAGAAGGCTTACCCGCTATCGAGGAAGCGATCTTTGCAGGCGTGCCGATTAACGTTACTCTCTTGTTCTCGCGTGAGCAATATCTCGCCGCCGCGAATGCTTATCTTCGCGGGGTGGAGCGGCGCATAGAAGCTGGCTTAAATCCGGTGGTGGGTTCCGTTGCGTCCATTTTCGTCAGCCGTTGGGATGTGGCGGTAACGGACAAAGTGCCGGAGCCAATGCGGAACCAGCTCGGCATCGCTGTCGCCAAGCGAATCTATAAGGCATATCGCGAGCTGCTCGCATCGCCGCGCTGTCAGCGCGCACTCAACTTTGGCGCTCGTCCGCAGCGGCTGTTATGGGCCAGCACGGGGACTAAGGATCCCAGAGCCTCCGACGTACTCTACGTCAAGGCCCTCGCGGCGCCGTTTACGGTGAACACGATGCCGGATGTTACCTTGAAGGCACTCGCCGATCACGGCGAAATCGGCGCCACACTGCCGCCGGACGGCGGCGACTGCGAGCACGTGTTGGCGCAGCTCGCAAAGGCTGGAGTTGATATCGATGCACTGGCTGCACAGCTCCAGGACGAGGGGGCGAAGTCGTTCGTCAAGTCGTGGAACGAACTCATGGCGGTCATCGAGTCGAAAAGCGCCGCGCTAAAAATGGCAAGCTAATCATGAGGAGCCTCTCTCTTTATGAAGGTGTTGGTCGTGGATGTGGGTGGCACGCATGTTAAGGTTTTCGCCACCGGACAAAGCGAGCCCCGCAAGTTCGACTCCGGGCCAAATCTCGAACCGAGAAGCATGGTGCGAGAAATTAAGAAGATCACACGCGGCTGGGCCTACGGCGCTGTCTCTCTTGGGTACCCTGGACCAGTGCTCGATAACCGGCCCGTCGCGGAGCCGCATAACTTGGGATGCGGTTGGGTTGGCTTCGATTTTGAAAAAGCGTTTGGACATCCCGTGAAAGTGATCAACGATGCAGCTATGCAAGCATTAGGAAGTTACAAGGGCGGCAAGATGCTTTTTTTGGGTCTGGGAACCGGTCTCGGGTCCACGATGATCGTGAACGGGATGGTGCAACCGATGGAACTCGGTCATTTGCCGTACAAAAAGGCCACCTACGAGGATTACGTTGGCGAGCGAGGGCTGGGGCGCCGTGGCAAGCGCAAGTGGCGGCAGCATGTCGAGGATGTAGTGGCGCGTTTGATTGCGGCGCTCGAACCGGACGACGTTGTCTTGGGCGGTGGGAACGTCAAACTCTTAAAGACGCTGCCTCCAGGGTGCCGCGCCGGCGACAACGCCAACGCGTTTACCGGAGGAGTTCGCCTTTGGCAGGACGTTGCCGGCGACGTTCCTCCCGGGAAATCCGCTCCAGAGAACTTCACAAATATCCGAAAAGGAGCAGTCCAATGGAAGCAGTAGCCGTCCCGGGCGCCGATCGCCGGCTCACCGCGCGCCCCGCCTGGAAGAATCTGCAGGATCATTTTCAGAAGGTCCGAGAGCTGCACATGCGGCAGCTTTTTTCTGATGATGCAGAGCGTGGAAAGCGGATGACGATCGAGGCCGAGGGACTCTTCCTCGATTACTCAAAGAATCGTATCACCGACGAGACCCTCAAGCTGCTGCTTCAGCTCGCCGAGGAATCCGGTCTCCGGCCGCGGATCGACGCCATGTTCCGCGGCGACAAGATCAATATCACCGAGAATCGGGCGGTGCTGCACGTCGCGCTGCGCGCGCCCCGCGGGGCGTCGATTACCGTCGACGGCAAGAACGTCGTGCCGGAGGTGCATGCCGTATTGGACAGAATGGCGGACTTCAGTAACCGCGTCCGCACGCGCGCATGGAAAGGCCACACCGGGAAGCCGATTCGGAACATTGTCAACATCGGCATCGGCGGCTCCGACCTCGGGCCCGTGATGGCATATGAGGCTCTGAGGCACTATAGCGATCGCGCGATGACGTTCCGCTTTGTTTCCAACGTCGATGGCACTGATTTCGCCGAAGCGGTTCAGGATCTCGATCCATCGGAAACGCTCTTTATCGTGTCTTCGAAAACCTTCACCACGCTAGAGACCATGACCAACGCTCACACCGCTCGCGACTGGTCGTTGAAAGGTCTGGGCGGCGACGAGAAATCCGTCGCCAAACATTTTGTTGCCGTATCCACCAATGCAGCGGAGGTTTCGAAATTCGGGATCGACACGGCGAACATGTTCGGGTTCTGGGATTGGGTTGGCGGACGCTATTCCATGGACTCGGCAATCGGCCTCTCGACCATGCTGGCCATTGGTCCGGACAATTTTCAGTCGATGCTGCAGGGCTTCCACAAAATCGACGAGCACTTCCGCACGACTCCTTTCGAGCGCAATCTTCCCGTGCTCATGGGTCTGCTAGGCGTCTGGTACGACGACTTCTTCGGGGCAGAAACCGTCGCAGTTTTGCCGTACGAGCAATATTTGAAACGCTTCCCGGCCTATCTGCAGCAGCTGACGATGGAGAGCAACGGAAAGCACGTCACGCTGGACGGCGCCCAAGTGGACTACGCTACCGGACCGATTTATTGGGGCGAGCCGGGAACCAACGGCCAGCATTCGTTCTATCAACTCATTCATCAGGGGACCCGGCTGATTCCTTGCGACTTCATCGCCTTCGCAAAAGCGCTCAACCCGCTGGGCCGCCATCACGACATGCTGCTGGCGAACGTTTTCGCCCAAACCGAGGCACTCGCGTTCGGTAAGACCGCCGAGCAGGTCAAAGCGGAGGGTACGCCGGACTGGCTGGTGCCACATCGTGTCTTCGAGGGCAACCGGCCATCGAATACGATTCTCGCCGACCGGCTCACGCCGGAAACTCTAGGCAAGCTGGTGGCGCTGTACGAGCACATCGTCTTCACCCAAGGCGCCATCTGGAACATCAATTCGTTCGACCAGTGGGGCGTCGAGCTCGGCAAGGCGCTGGCGCAGCGCATCGTACCGGAGCTTGAGAGCAAGACAGAGCCGTCACTCGCGCATGACAGCTCAACGAGCAACCTGATTCGCTGGTACCGAAAAAACAAGGAGAACTAAATGCAACTCGGAATGATCGGTCTTGGAAGAATGGGAGCCAACATGGTGCGGCGGCTCCTGAAGGGAGGGCACCAGTGTGTCGTCTTCGACCGGTCGCCAAAATCGGTAGACGACCTGGCTCGCGAGAAGGCCACCGGCAGTTCCTCGCTCCAGGATTTTGCGGCGAAGCTCGACAAGCCGCGAGCGATCTGGTTGATGGTGCCTGCCGCCGCTGTCGATGAAACCATTGCTGCCCTACTGCCCCACGTCGACCCTGGCGACATCCTCATCGACGGCGGCAATTCCTATTACATCGACGATATCCGGCGAGCGAAGGAACTCGCGGCGAAACGGATTCACTACGTCGACGTGGGAACGAGCGGCGGTGTCTGGGGATTGGAGCGGGGGTACTGCATGATGATCGGCGGCGAGACCGGGACTGTCAAGCACCTCGACCCGATTTTCGCGACGCTCGCACCGGGCATTGGGGACATCCCGCGTACCGCGGGGCGCGAACAACTGGACGGCACCGCCGAAAAGGGCTATCTGCATTGCGGCCCAAACGGCGCCGGGCACTTCGTGAAGATGGTTCACAACGGGATTGAATACGGTCTGATGGCCGCTTATGCCGAAGGCATGGGGATCTTGCGTTCGGCCAACATCGGCAAGCAGAAAGGCGAGGTGGATGCCGAAACAACGCCGCTGCGCGATCCGGAGCACTATCAGTTCGATCTCAACCTGCGGGACATAGCGGAAGTATGGCGCCGCGGCAGCGTTATCGCTTCGTGGCTGTTGGATCTCACGGCGGCCAGCCTGGTGAAGGATCCCTCTCTCAGCGAGTTCGCCGGGCATGTCTCGGACTCGGGCGAAGGCCGCTGGACTATCAAGGCAGCCATTGATGAGGCTGTTCCAACCCCTGTTCTCTCCACGGCTCTCTACGCGCGCTTTACGTCGCGGGGTGAAGCGGACTATCAGGATCGCTTGTTGTCGGCGATGCGGTTCGCTTTCGGCGGTCATTTGGAGAAGGCGGCCGGAAAATAGCCTCCAGAGAGAGAACGCAATGAGCAATACCCATTCCGATGCGCTAGTGTTTTTCGGCGCGACGGGCGATCTCGCCTACAAAAAGATCTTTCCCGCGCTGCAGGCTATGGTGAAGTGCGGGCATCTCGATGTTCCGGTGATCGGAGTCGCCAAGAGTGGGTGGAATCTCGATCAGCTCCGGGCGCGGGCGCGCGATAGTGTTGAGAAGGACGGCGGCCTGGACGCGGCCGCCTTCCAAAAACTGAGCGGACTTCTGCACTATGTGGACGGGGATTACGCCGATCCGGCAACATTTCAAGCGCTCCGGAAGGAGCTCAACGGCGCGCACAAGCCGGCGTTTTACCTGGCCATTCCCCCGCTGCTGTTCGAGACGGTTGTCAAACAACTAGCGAATCAGGGCTGCGCCCAAGGCGCTCGCATCATTGTGGAGAAGCCTTTCGGCCACGATCTCGCTTCGGCACGCGAACTCAACTTGACCTTGCATCAGGTTTTCCCCGAATCATCCATCTTTCGCATCGACCACTATCTCGGCAAGCAGCCGGTGCGGAATGTTTTGGTTTTCCGTTTCGCCAACGCATTCATGGAACCGTTCTGGAATCGGAACTACATCGAGAGCGTGCAAATCACAATGGCGGAGAACTTTGGCGTCGAGGGGCGCGGCGCTTTTTACGATCAGACCGGCACGATTCGCGACGTGATCCAAAATCATCTTTTCCAGATTTTATGCAATCTCACGATGGAGCCTCCAGTCCGCACTGACAGCGAGACGATTCGCGACGAAAAAGTTAAGGTGCTAAAGGCAATCCCGCAAATCGAAGCTACGAATCTGGTCAGGGGACAGTTCCGCGGCTATCGTCAGGAGAAAGGCGTCGCGCCTGATTCGAGCGTCGAGACGTTTGCCGCCTTGCGGCTCGAAATCGATTCCTGGCGCTGGAAAGGCGTGCCCTTCTACATTCGTGCCGGTAAGGACCTGCCGGTGACATGCACGGAAGTTTTCGCTCAGTTGAAAGAAGCCCCGACGATCGTAGCCGGGGGAAATGTGGCCAGAAATCACCTGCGGTTTCGCATCAGCCCCGAGATGACCATTGCCGTCGGAGCCACCGTCATGAGTTCCGACGAGCACAAGCCCAATGAAGCTGTCGAGATCATCGCGAGCCGTCATCCCAGTCCGGAGGAGATGGATGCCTATGAGCGCTTGCTGAGTGACGCCATGGCGGGCGATGCCACCTTGTTCGCGCGCGAAGACTACGTCGAAGAGGCGTGGAGAATAGTGGACGCAGTTTTGAAAACCGCGACTCCCGTCTTCGAGTATCAGAAAGGCGAATGGGGGCCTGTCGAGGCCGGGCAAATGCTTTGGCCAGCGGGAGGTTGGCACAACCCATTGGCGGAAGAGCCCGAGGACTTCCGAGTCGATCCCGAATCCAATCCTCAAACAGAGGAAGTCCATGCAGCTTGAGGTGTTCGACGACGCCGATTCGGTGGCGCGCCAGGCGGCTGCGGCGATTGCTGCCGACGCCCGTTCGGCGATTGCCACGCGCGGCCGCTATGCTTTGGCTGTCAGTGGTGGACGCACACCCTGGATCATGCTGCGGGCATTGGCCAGCGAAGATCTGCCGTGGGCGAGCGTGCATATCTTTCAAGTCGACGAACGAGTGGCTCCCGAAGGACACACGGATCGAAACCTCACGCATCTCGAAGAAAGTTTTCTGCGGTATGTCCCAATGCGTCCGCAACAAATTCATGCGATGCCGGTGGATTCGAATGACTTGGAGGCCGCGGCCACCCGGTACGCACGCGCACTGCAGGAACTCGCTGGATCGCCGCCAGTGCTTGATCTGGTCCACCTGGGTCTCGGACCCGATGGCCACACGGCCTCGCTGGTTCCGGGTGACCCCGTGCTCAACATCACCGACGGGGACGTCGGAATAACCAACGTCTATCAGGGCCGGCGCCGAATGACGTTGACATATCCAGCCCTAAATCGCGCACGGCGCGTACTGTGGGTGGTCACCGGTACCGATAAGGCGGAGATGCTTGGCCGTCTCCTGGCGCGCGATCCCTCCATTCCCGCCGGTCGCGTGCGGCAGGAGCAAGCGCTCCTGATGGCGGATCGCACAGCCGCTAGCAAGCTGGGCGCGGCGCACCAAGCAGGAGGAACCCAATTATGAACGCAACACTGACGTCGCCCGCACCAACGAGCACGTCCCTCGATCAACTGTGCATCAATACGATTCGCACGCTCTCGATAGACGCCGTTCAGCAAGCCAACTCGGGACATCCGGGAGCTCCCATGGCGCTCGCACCGCTGGTGTACACCATCTGGAATCGCGTGATGAACTTCGATCCGCGCGACCCGATCTGGCCCAATCGCGACAGGTTCGTGCTTTCGAACGGGCATGCGTCGATGCTGCTCTGGTCGGTCCTTCATCTGACTAAGACTCAAGCCGTTGACCCGGAATACGAAATTCTGGGGCAGCCCTCCGTGACGCTGGATGACATTCGCCACTTTCGTCAGCTCGGCAGTAAGGCGCCGGGTCACCCTGAATACCACTTGGTCTCCGGTGTCGAGGCGACGACGGGACCGCTTGGGCAGGGCATTGCCACCAGTGTTGGCATGGCGATCGCAAGGAAGTGGCTCGGCGCCCGCTACAACCGGCCCGGTTTCGACATTTTCGACTACAACATCTACACGGTGTGCGGCGACGGTTGCCTGATGGAAGGTGTTGGGTCGGAGGCGGCTTC
>Ga0335078_10005476_pt1 | contig 18757 bp, 25 predicted proteins | sample Lox_Sample_32_FD_206711 | JGI IMG/M metagenome (GOLD analysis project Ga0335078, IMG submission 206711) | Soil microbial communities from Loxahatchee National Wildlife Refuge, Florida, United States - Lox_Sample_3.2 | ecosystem: Environmental > Terrestrial > Soil > Wetlands | place: USA... | reverse complement strand
CGCGGTACCCGGGGGCGCCGCGCAGCTCGCCCTTCAGCGAGTACGCCCACGAGTGGTACGGGCAGACGATGGCCTTCGCGTTCACCGTGCTACCGGCCTTCGCGTCACCGGCCTTCGCGTCACCGGCGCAGGGCAGCAGCTCGTGCCCCCGGTGCCTGCAGGTGTTGGCGAACGCCCGGATGACCCCGTCATCGCCGCGCACGATGACGGCGCCGCCGGCCCCGGTCTGCACGGCTAGCTGATCCCCGGCCCCGGGCAGCCGCGAGGCATGCCCCGCGCACGTCCACCCGCCGCCGAAGAAGTGCCGCCGCTCCCAGGCGAACACCTCGGCGGACGTGTACGCGGACGGCGGCAGCATCCGGCTCTCACCGAACGGCCGCAAGGCCGCCGCGAGCGCGCCGCGGTCCAGCGGCGCGGGCGGGAAGGCGGGCGAGCCATGGGGATGCGCGCCGGATGCGGGTACACTAGAATCCTGACTGACCATACAGTCAAGGCTAGGCACCCATTCAACGCCTGTCTATATCAATCCCGAGATGACCCAGGCCCGAGATGACCCAGGCCCGAGATGACCCAGGCCCGAGATGACCCAGGCAGGGCTACCGGGCCTGCCGCGGGCCGGCCTGGCAAGCGGTGGACGTGGCCGATCCTGTCCCGCGGCCTTGTCAACGCGGCCCGCGGCGTGGACACTCACCTCATCATGCGATCCGCGACGCTGGTCAGCTGGCTCATCACCGCGAGCCTTGGCGCCTTCATGCTGCGCGCCTGGCTCGCGCGCGGCGGCCTGCGCGGAGAACGCGCCAAGCCGGGCGGGCTGCCGCCGCAGCTGATCTTCGGGCACGCCACGGCGGCCGTCGCTGGCCTGCTGACCTGGGCCGCCTTCCTCGCCTCCGGGATCCGGCCGCTGGCCTGGGCGGCGGTCGGCCTGCTGATGGCGGCGATCGGCCTCGGCCTGTGCACCGTGACGCTGTGGACCCCCTACCCCGCGCGCAGGCTAGGCCGGGCCGCGGAACCCGTCGCCGCGCACCCAGGTCCCGGGGAACGGCACTCGCACCCCGGCCTCCTGGCCGTCGAGGTCACCGACGAGATGATCGCCAGGCTGCTCGCCGAGCCCGCCCGCGCGCCGCGGCCCCGTCCGGTCCGGCTGGACCCGGCCGTGCTGGTCCCTGTCGCCCACGGGTTCGCGGCGATCGCCACGTTCGGGCTCGCGGTGATGAGCGCGATCAGGTAGCGTCGGCGCGCATTGTTGACGATGTTCGCCTGCCGAGGGTTGCGGACGCGGGCCGGCGGTATGGATACTGCTTGGATGGGTGAACGGAACGTGCTCGGCGGAGAGCTAGAGCCTTGCGGCAGTGACCCGCTCACCGGCTTCTACCGGGACGGCTGCTGCACCACGGGGCCAGAGGACCTGGGCAGCCACACCATCTGCGCGGTGGTGACGAGCGAGTTCCTCGAGCACCAGCGGACCATCGGCAACGACCTGGTCACCCCGATGCCGCAGTTCCGCTTCCCCGGCCTGGTTCCCGGAGACCGGTGGTGCGTCACCGCGGCGAACTGGCTGCGCGCCTACAAGGACGGCCTCGCCGCCCCGGTGGTGCTCGCCTCCACCCACGAGCGCGCGCTCGAGATCGTCCCGCTGGCCGCGCTCAAGCAGCACTCGGTCGACGTCCCCGCCGACGCGAGCGCGCTTGAGGACACGGACCACTAGTCCCAGGGGCCTGCGGGGGAGACGGTCCTCGGGAACCCGGGGAACTGCGCGCCCCTGCGGCGCAGCCGTCCGAGCTCAAACAGGCTGACGTCGCGGGCGGCAGAAACTCATCGCTCACCCGGATGAGCGCTTATGTCACCCTGCCGAGCCACCGCCGTTTCCACCGCCAAGAAATGCGTCCGCGGCGTAGGTACCTGCCGCCGTTTCGTTGCGTTGTGTCATGCGGCGCATGCGTGCGGCGAGCGGATGGTATCCGTCGTCCAGGCGCTCAACTTGATCAGGCAGGATGTCAAGGCGCAGCAGCAGCGTGGTGAGCGTGGTCAGCCTCGCGGCCTTGTTCCAGCCCGTCTCGATCTTGCTGATCGTCTCCACGCTGATCGGACCGCCCCAGCGGTCGGCTAGGCCCAGCTCCGCCTGCAGCATGCCCAATGCGTTTCGCCGCCTCGCTATCACTGCGCGCAGCTGGGGACCGATGGGGATGGTCGGAGGTGCCAACGCTGCTTACCTATCCTCCCCAGCCTCTTCGCTTGTTCTACCTATACCTAGGCGCCCCTACTTCTTCTCTTAACCTTCGCTCCCCGCCGCCAGTCTATCACCGGCTTTACGGAGGTGTGATGAAGGTAACATGTATGTTAAAAGTAGAAAACTTGAAGGTATAACGTAGGCGGGCAGAATTTAGTTGTAAGGAAAAGAAGGCGGTCATTACCGCTTCGCGCGGCGATGGAAAGGCGCCCGGCGTAAAGATTCCTGGCCGCGAAGCTCCCGGTAACCGTTTAGCACCAGGGAACAGGAGCGGATCATGAGCACGCGTTATGGCATTCGCCCAGCACGAGAAACCGCCGGGGGGAGTGGCGCGTTATGTCGTACCACTGCCATCGCTGCCCGCCGGGAGGCCGGTGCGCACGCTGCCGGGCCGGCCGGAGCCGAGCCGACGCACGGGCGTACGCGCGGCGCAAGATGCGCACGATCTTGGACCTGTGCCCCATCGAGGATCCGTGGCTGCTTGACGATGACGGAATCGTCGACGACACCGCGGTCCGGGTGGCGAGCCACGGGCAACGTCCGGTACGGCTCACCCGCCATGAGCGCGAGCTCGCCGGGACGGCGATCATCCTGCGCGGCGGCTCGGTCGGCGTCGTCATCAGCTACCTGCGGCTGCCCATCGCCAGGCCCTCCCCGCGCTAGGCCCGGCTACGGCCCGGGGCTCTTCGTCAGCTTCGCCTTGGAGACGGTGGTGCGGTGCACGAACGCGCCGGCCACGGCGGCGACAACCGACGCGACGGCGGTCAGCTCGTTCACCGTGACGTGCAGCCCGAACCTGGCGATGACAGCGCAGACGATACCGAGGACCGCGGCGGTGCCGCCGGGGTAGACGACGAGCCCGGCCTTGACCGCGACATAGGCCGTCTTGAGGAAGCCGAGCATCGTTCTCATCCGCTTACTTCAGGCTGTAGGAGTGAGTCACACCCCACGGTCCCCAGCCATGAGCGTTGCCCGCCCGCACCTTCCACTGGAACGTCGGGTGACGGTAGATGCCGATGACGGCCCTGGCAGCCGCGACGGTCCAGTCGCCGATCACTTCTGTGCCGTCGGTTGCGGTGACGTCGACCTGGTACTCGGCGGCGCCGCCGACCGGCGACCAGCTGAACGTCACCTCGCCGCCCTTGTTGGTGACCTCGACGGGCGACGGTGCGGTGAGCGGTGCGCCGAGGACCGGCCGTTGGGTCGGCTGGCCGCTCAGGTCCGTCCACAGCGTGTGGTCGCACTCGCCGGTCTGCGTGAGCTTGAAGCGCGCCTGCGCGCGCTTCACCGCGGCGAGCGTCTTCTGGCCGAAGGCGCCGTCCGGCACGAGCACGGGGGTGAGGCCGATCACGCTGGCCCAGGCGTTGAGCATCTTCTGCAGCGTCACCACCTCGGTACCCATGTCGCCCTGTGTGATCGGGAACGTCAGCGGCTGCGCGCCGAAGAAGTCATCGGCCACCACCGACTCATCCAGCGACTTCCCGAGCGCCGTGCTGGTGAACTGGGTGCCGTCGGCCTGCGGGTACCCGCAGCTGCCTGGCCCGCAGGTGTGCTGGCCGGCACCGTAATGGGCCAGCCACAGCCGGTAGCACGACCTGTTGATGCCCGCCGCGGCGAGAGTGTTGATCATCAGCCGCGCGTTCGCGGCGGAGACGTAGACGATGGGCCGCGCGACACCCCGGGCATGCTGCTGCTTTACCCAGCCGGGAGCCTGCGAGATCGTGGCGTCGCCCGGCTCGACGTCAAGCGCGTCCCCGTTATCGCAGGCGCGGGTGACGATGCCCACCAGGTGCGCTTCCGGATGCGCCCCCTTGACCTGGGCGAAGTTCGCGTAGAACCCGTCGAGGTAGCCGGCGTACGCGTACGCGTCGGCCGGCAGCAGAGACACGCTGACGTCGTCGAACATGAACAACGTGATCATGAAACTAACTCCTTGTCCTTATCGGCTGGCCGGAAATGTCGCCGTGCGCCCTTCCTGTGGCGCCCGCGTTGCCTGTTGGCGTGGTGTGGAAGCGCCGCTTACCCTTGGCGGTTCTGATGGTGCGGCTCAGGCGTCGAGTCGCCGTGCTGCCGAGTCTCCAGGGCTTGCATCTGGTCACGGGCTTCCTGAGCCGCCTGCTTGGCCTGGTACATCGCCTCGCGTGCCTGGTGGGCCGCGTTACGGGCCTGCTCAGCCGCGTCGCGCGCCTGGTGCGAGTACCTCTCGGCCGAATCGTTCTTGTTCGTCAGGTGCGGACTGATGTCCCGGGCGATCTGATTGAGCACCCACCTGCGGAAGAAGGTGAGGCACGTAACCAGGAATGTGATGATCGCCGCGAAGCAGGCCCCGATCTCAACAGCGATGTATAGCGAATCATGCATGACGATCGATTCATGGTTGATTACCCGGCGAACCTGTGCAGCCAGAAGTGGAAGGTCAGCCACGACACGAGGACGATCCACACGCCAAAGGTCAGGAAGTCCGCGGCTGTCCATTGCGAGACGCGCTCGTGGGACGTGATGTGCAGGTTAAACCAGACCCCGTAGGAGAGCGTGTCTTTCGACCGGCCGCTGGCGAGCGCCCATACCTCGCGGAGCAGGAGCCCGCCCGCCAGCGTGCCGAGCCACAGTGACCAGTAGACCGGGGCGGACCACAGCCACTTGAAGAAGTCGGCCATGGTCAGCCCGCGCTCCCGCCGCTGCTACCTTGCCAGACGCCGGAAGCCGCGGATATCAGGCCGTGGTTGGTGGACTTGGGGTCGATGATGCCGAGGTCGCCGCTGATGCGCGTCGACGCCGACGAGGCGTGGACACCGTAGCTGGCCATGTTGGTGATGCCGGCGTCGCACACGGCAAAGATGTTGGCCGCGATCTCGACGCCGGCCACGCCGACCCCGAGGCCGATGTGCGGGCAGGCGTTGTTGGCCGCGTTGCTGTTCGAGTGGAACACGTTCGCGAGGATGGTCGCCGACGTGCTGCCGTCGTAGACGGCCACGCCCTCGTCTGAGTTGCGGTCGATGCCGTTGGAGCTGATGACGCTGCCCCAGGAGCCGGACGACACGTTGATGCCGACCAGGTTCCCGTAAATGTCGTTGCTGATGACATGGGTAACCGCCGACGCGTGCTGGCTCGCGTCCGCGGCCCAGCGCAGCGCGGTCGAGGTGCCGAGGTTGATGCCGGCGCGCGCGTTGGACCCGCAGATGTTCAGCAGCACCGCGTTGTCTGACCCGGCGACGCAGATGCCGTCCTTGACCGCGTAGTTGCACACGCTGTTGAGTACCTTGTTGGCTCGCCGGTAGTGGCCAAGGTAAATGTTGTGGCCCGGGTTGTCGTGCACGTAGCACCGTTCGATGGTGATCTGTCCTTCCTGGCCGGCTGCGGCGTCGCTGATGTGGATGCCGTCGCCGGTCGTGTTGTTCCTCTTGTTCCCGTCGATCTGAATGTCGCGGATGTGGCAGTAGTTGTTGCCGTCCGGAATCGACAGCAGGTCGCGGTTGGTGCCGCCGAGCCTCGCCAGCGTTGACACGCAGGCGATCGCTTCGTTGCCTGGATAGGTGCCGGACGAGACGCCCTCGAGGATGGCGCCCGGTGGGATAACCAGCTGGCTGACGCGGTAGGTAGCCGTGCCGGACGCCGGGAAGAACGTCACCGCGTTGTTCGCGGTGGCGTAGTTGATCGCCGCCTGGATGGCTTTGGTGTCGTCGGTGACGCCGTTGCCTGCCGCGTTGAATGGTGCGTCCTTCACCGAGACCGTAAGAGTGTTATCCGTCGCCATTGCTCTCCCTTTCAAATCTGTTGTTAGTGCCAGTTCTTCGGGCTTCCGGCAGGGCGGCGGTCACGTTTGAGCCGCCGCTCCCATCGCCCGTACTGGTAGATCCGACACGATCGGTGCGGAATCTCTACCGCCCGAGGCTGTGACGCATGTCACGTAGCGCCTCGTCCCTGGACGCGTTGTGTGATCAAAACGGTGTTCCCGCTGGTGACGGCGGCGCCGGGTGGCGGGTGGCGGGCGGGAGCTGGCCGTGGCCGGCGGGCGGCCGTGTGATCACGGTCACAACCGTCGATGTCCGTAATCATGCAGATACTGATGGTGCCGGGAGAACTATTGGGACTAAAGTTATTGGAGTTGCGAAATGTCAAGCAAGGTTGCAGGTGCGGGAAGCGAGGTAGTGGCACGTTTTCAGCCGCGGATCAAATGGATCAGCGAATCCGTCGCGGTCGCCTTCGGCGACCAGGTTGAACAGGAAGACCTGCGCCAGGAGGCGGTGATCCTCGTGCTGTCGTATGCGGGCATCGCCGCGGGATGGCATCACGACAAGCTTTCCACCTGGGAGCGTATCGCCGGCGGCGATGAGGCCCGGGTGAACGCACTGCTGGCGCGGACGTTGCGGCTCGACCTCAGCCGGATGATCGGCCGCCGCCTTGAAAGGGCGATCGTGGCCGCGTCGCTGCACACCATTTCGCCGCGTGAGGAACCGTGCGACGGCGACTTCGAGGATCGCATGATTGACCGGATGAAACACGGCATGGCCACGCTGCGCGGTAAGTACCCGACATTGGTCCGTCATTTCATCGACGGCTACACCGAAGGTGAAATCGCCGTCGATGAAGGCGTGTGCGTTCAGGCCATCTGGAAGCGCATCGCCAAGGAGAAGGCCGCTCTCGCGCGGGCGCACGGAATTCCCGTCAGAGACCTCACAAGCGCTGCCTAGGAGACTTCGATGCCACTAATCACGATTCCGGTGAGCACGATGGCGGACGATGACATCATCACCTCAGGCGAGCTAGCGGACTCGATTACCCGGCTGACGGCTTCGGGGGAGTTCTGGCCGCACCTGGTCGCCCGGATCATCGTCGATGACGTGGGGAAGCACCGCGAACCTGAGGAACCCCAGTACGAAGACGGCACCGTTTACCAGGATGCCTACGGCGAGGTATGGCAGTACACCGAGTTCCCCGAGGGCGATCGCGGCTGGCGGTCATTCACCGACGACCCCGTTCAGTTTCACGTGCCGAAGCGGCCGCTTCGCAAGCTGGTACCGGAAACGGAGCCGGCCGCCACGGCCGGCCAGGGCCACGGCGGGTAGCGCGGCCGCCGGGGGCCGCTCCGTGCTATCTGAGGGGTGAACTACCACCAGTGGGGGAGCCTCACCGATACGGCAGCCGCGGTTGGTGCTCCGGCCGCACTTCGTGATCTTGCTCGTGCTGTCCGCCGGCGTCACGTTCCGGTGCTGGCAGTCGCCCGCGACCACGTCACCGCCACCCCCGCCGGCCGGCGCCGCGCGGACGCTCTCGCCGGGAAGCCGCCCAAGGGCGCCTTCCGCCGGCCGCCGTGGCCTTGCGCATCCCCGATGACCGCTGACCGTAGAGATCCTCGCATTTTCCCGTCGACAACAGCAGTCACAGAAATCTCTACGGCAGCGCGACCTTCCCCGGGATGATCCGGCTGATACGTGAATGGCCCATTCTCATGCCATGGAGGCGGACGCACACGCGGCCATCGACCTCTTTGCATAGCTGGTGACCACGGAAAACGCTCTTTGCATAGCGGGCGACCATAATCACGTCCGGTTTGCGGCAAATGTCCAACCACCGGCTATGCAAAGCTGCTCGCGCGCGGTCACCGGCTATGCAAAGACAGCTCATTCCCGGGCGGCCGCGCCAGCGATCCTGACTGCGCGAATAGAGCCCGGCGCCGCCGCGTCAATGGTGTCATTGCCCTGCCATTCCCTGCTGCCTATTCTGATCAATTATCTCCATGGCCCTGCGTTCCGAACCCGTCAGGATCCCGTCCGGTCCGATGTAGACATCGGCCAGGCGAATCCCGTCGCTGGAGATGATCAACTCGCGTACCTGGTTGGAGTGTTCTGTTCCTCGCGATTTGGTAACGAGCAGAACCTTATTACGCTCACCATTCTTTTCTGTGATGCGCAGCAGGATAGTGGTATCGGCAAGCGATGAGAAATGCAGGCCATCAGCCCCATTCTCGGTACCACTCACCAGCGCGGTAATCAGGGTGGTGATTCCGCGCAACTTCAGTATTCCGATCTTACGGGTGAAGAAGACATATATTTCCGGGTCAAAGCCGCCCTTGGTGAATGCCGTCATGCCGTCTATCGCTACAATGGCAGGATCGAACGAGTGGAGCATGTCGAGAAATATTGCCAAGTGGTTCTCTAGGCCGAACTCCTGAGGGCGTGCCGCCCATATTCTCAGTATGCCGGAATCGGTCCAGCGCTTGAGGTTGATCCCGATGGCGTGCATGTCCCGTTCTAGCTGACGTGCTGATTCCTCATACAGCAGGACCAGGCACTTCTCTCCGCGTGCGCAGGCGGCGTTCACCATGGACATCGCGATAGATGTCTTACCGGAGCCGGCTACCCCGGTGAGGAGTGTGGTGCTGCCCTGATGTGGCCCGCCAGACAGCATCTTGTCGAGCTCGGGCACGCCGGTGGGCACACGTTTCCGCGGTGCGGCATAGTCAAGGGTCACGCTGGTGACCGGCAGGACGATGAAGCCACCTTTCCCTATGAGGAATGGATACTCATTGGTACCGTGAACTGAGCCACGGTATTTCAGGACCCGCAGTCGCCTGGTAGAGACTTCCTCGTGCACGCGGTGGTCAAGTACGATGACGCAGTCGCTCACATACTCTTCGATGCCGAACCGCGTCAGGGTACTCTTACCGCTCTCGCCGGTGATGATAGCTGTGATGTCATGGTCCTCGAGCCAGCGCAATAGCCTGACAAGCTCAATACGTGTGGTGATTTCGTCGGAATACGCGGCGAACAGCAGTTCGATCGTGTCAAGCACGACGCGCTTGGCGCCGGTACGAGCGATGGCGTCTTCCAGGAGGACGAGAAACGGCGTGAGGTCGAAGTATCCGCTCTTCTTATCGGCAGGGTCAATCTTGAATGCCATCATGGTCAGCTTGCCGGCATTCTGCAGGTCATTCAGATCGAACCCGAGAGAGCTGACGTTCTCTGCGACCTTGGAGGCCGACTCCTCGAATGTCACCAGGATGGCATTCTCGTCATGCCGGCGTATTCCGTTAACTAGGAACTCGATTCCAAGTAGCGTCTTCCCTGTACCGGAATTTCCGGTAACGAGAGTGACGCGGCCCTTAGGCAGACCCCCGTCAAGCACGCTGTCGAGCCCGGAGATTCCGGTTGCGGTCTTCTGGAGCGGCCTACGTTCAGCTGTCTTCATCGTTGTCTCTGGTCTCCGTGACGTGAAACTCGGCTATCTTCGCTTCAATACCTGCGTATAGCTCGTTCGATGGCATACGCCGAAATAGCTCTGCCATCCTAAGCAGAATCCACTGGACCTGTTCGATAGCAGTCCGCAGGGAGTCCATCAGTTGCGCCGATGACTCCATCAGCAGGGCGTATTCATCACGATCTGGCTTAGTCATCCTCCCGGGTCCTTCTCTATCGACCGAAGTACCTCTCCGATATCCGCCGCTGCCTTGTTGAGGTTGTCTGAAGCTACATGCAGTGCCTTCGTTATATCCTTGGCGGTGAAAATCAGAGTATCGATTTCTCCCTGTCTCTCCATCTGAGCCTTGGCGAATTCAATCAGCTGCTTCCTTGTATCAGGACTTATCTCCATTTTCCCGCTCCTAAAAGCATGTAGGGCTAAACATGACCGTAGTTGTGATCAGTTCAACGGAAATCGTCGCCGCCTCGGTGAGGAGCTGCTCGACTTCAGCAGCCTTTACGGCTAGAACGCCAAGATTAGTTAGCAATTAGCTCGGAACGCGGTAAGTGGCGGAATCACGATCTTGTTGATCCTTGCGATATCGGCTAGATATTGGGCCTGCGCCCTGTGACGTTCTACTGCGGAACTGGCATTTGCCTGCGCGGAGACGCTCTTTGCAAGTGCCGATATTCTCTGATCGAGAACAGATATTGTGAGGTGATTGACAGTCGAGTGTTCGTTTACGACGTAGGTGAGGCAGTTGACATTTTTGACACTAGCATCGATTTTCTGATTGTTATCGATCACCGTAGCCGTCACGATGGAGAGCGCGATTGTGAGAGAGATATCAAGCAGCAATGAGACGATTGTCACGATGATCAACATTCGGTTCCTGTGCCCATACGTCTTGAGAGAAGACAGACCCTTAGAAACGCCGCCCAGCTGTTCGGACATGTCTTGTACGGCCGCCGCAAGAGCTGCTGCCTGCTCTCGCATTAGCCCGTATGAATCACTCTGAGGGGACATTATCGTTACTCTCTGCATCAACAATTCTGTTGAGGGCGTCTGAAGTTTTCCTGAGTTTAAGTGCCAACTCTTTCGCCTGATTAAGTATTCTGTCTATCCTTACTGCGGTCTCCGCTATCTTCTGGGCTTCTGATTTCAATTCTTGATTTTCGTCCATCATTCTTCTCGCCTCACTATCCTGGATATATCGATGAGAGAATTATTGATGCTCTCAAGCATCGGGAGGATCTGACCATTGATCTCCAGCATCTTATCGCGCTGGCTCTCGGCTAGTTCCTTTTCCTTCATGAGCATGTCCCGCATGGCCTGAGACTGCTGCCATAGAACATCGGCATCGCTGGTAGATACTCTTCCCGTGGTAACACGCCTGCGGACGAAATACGTAACGGTGGCCGCAAAAAAGCCACCAGCCACAAGGGCAATCGATACAAGAGTATAGATAAGCGAAAGATTCGAGCTCGTACTCTCGGCGTCAGTAAGAGCAGCCAACATGCCATTCACCTACTCAGCAGATTCGGCGTGGGCCATTACGGCCGCCCCTGCAGAAGGCTTAGGGCGAAGCGGTCAGTATGGTGTACGTCCGCCATGGCTCTCCCAAACGTGTGGCCCTGATAAGCATGGTTCCCTCAGCGCGAGCGCTCGCATCGTGGCGATAACGAGTTTCCTCAGCGGGAATAGCGGCGCCGATCAGGCGGAGCTCATGCGCTGTACTGATAGGTCCGACAAGCCGAGCCCCGAACCTCTACCGCGCGATGTCGTGACACGGGTCACACCGCATCCCGGTGCCGCCCGGGCGGTAGCGTGAGCGCCATGGCCATCACGACGCGAACACTCGGACGCACCGGCGCGGACGTTACCGTCCTCGGCTACGGCGCCATGGAACTGAGAGGGCTGCCCCGCGGCCCGCGGATAGCCGACGAGGACGCGGGCCGCCTGCTCAATGCCGTCCTCGACGGCGGCATCAACCTGATCGACACATCCCCGGACTACGGCCGCAGCGAGGAACTCATCGGCAGTCACGTCGGCCACCGCAGGGACGAGTTCTTCCTCGCCTCCAAGTGCGGCTGCCCGCTCGACGCACCAGCCGGCGCGCCGCCGCCTTACCCGCACGACTACAGCCCGGCCAACGTCCGCGCCGACGTCGAGCAGTCGCTGCGCAGGCTGCGCACCGACCGCCTTGACCTGCTCCAGGTGCACATGTCACCGAGCAGGCAGGCGCTCGAGGAGAACCGCACGATCGAGACGCTCCGCGAACTTCAGCGCGCGGGCAAGGTGCGGTTCATCGGGATGTCCGCCATCCTGCCGCACCTGGCCGACCACCTCGCGATGGACGTCTTCGACGCCTTCCAGATCCCCTACTCGGCCGTACAGCGCGACCACGAGGACCTCATCGGCCGCGCGGCGGAGCAGGGCGCCGGCACGCTCATCCGCGGCGGCGCGGCCCGCGGCGCCGCCTCGGCGGAGAAGAACTGGCGCACCGGGCCGCTCACCCAGCAGCCCGGCCTCGGCCAGCGGAACTGGGAGACCTCGGGCATCGCGGACCTGCTCGACGAGGCAGGCATCGCGCCGATGGAGTTCATCCTGCGCTTCACGCTCAGCCACCCGGGCCTGTCCACCACGATCGTAGGCACCGCCAGCCCCGCCCACCTGGCCGGCAACATCGCCATCGCGGAAAAGGGGCCGTTGCCCGCCGACCTGTACCAGGAGGCAAGGAAGCGCCTACCCCTGCCGTAACCACTCCGAGCCCAGGAAGCGCCTACCCCTGCCGTAATGGCGCGGCCATGATTAACCGGTTAACTACGCCACGTTCGCGACATCGTGTGCATTTGATAGCGGAAAACGGCCATCAAGTACACACGATCTTGCGGGCGGCGCTGGCGGGCGGACCCGCCGCCGCGGTCGGCGGGGTCCGGGGCCTGTTGACTTATCTTGCGTGGCAAGACATCATGTGCCGCATGAGCAGTGATCCCGGCATGACGGAGCTGCGCCGCGGCGTGCTCGGCCCGTGCGTGCTCGCGCTGCTCGACGAGCGGCCCAGGTTCGGCCTCGAGCTCGTCCGCGACCTGGCCGCCGCCGGCGGCCTGCTGACCAGCGAGGGCACCGTCTACCCGCTGCTCAGCCGGCTGCGCGACGCTCGGCTCGTGACCAGCGAGTGGCGTGACCCGGCGGGTGAGCGGGCGCGCCGCTACTACTCCATTACCGGCGAGGGCCGCGAGCAGCTCAAAACGTTCCGCGCCGACTGGTCGGAGTTCTCGCGCACCGTCGAGTCCGTGCTGTTCCCGTCGCCCACCGGGAACCCGCGACGGGCGCCCGCGGGGAAGGAGCCTGCCGATGAGTGACACGGTGCTTGAGAACGTCGTGGTCCGCGAGTACCTGCGGGCACTCAGACTCGAATGCATCTCGCTGCCCGCCGCGCAGGCGCGGGAACTGCGGGAGCAGATCGCCGCGCACCTGGACGAGGCACTGCCGCCGGCTGCCACCGACGACGAGGTCCGCGCGGAGCTCGCCAGGCTCGGGACCCCGCGCTCGCTCGCCGCCGCGGCGACGGGCCAGGCACCACGCCCGCTGGCCGCCCGGCTGCGGGTACGGCTGGCTCGCGTCCGCTGGTGGACCTGGGTGTCCGTCGCCGTGGTCATCGCGGCAGTCGGCGCCGCGCTGACCTACGCGCTGCTCGCGCTCAACGCGGCCCCGCTGATCCAGACCCTGCAGACCGGCTGGTACTACCCGCAGGACCAGGGGCGCTCGGTGATGACGCAAGCCGGGGGCGCCACCCAGTACACCATCCCCGATCGCTTCGGCCAGGAGCAGGGCATCCTGGTCAGCATCGTCAACGACAGCGACTGGACCCAGACGGTCCTCGGCGTCGGCCCGCGCTGGTCGCCGTTCACCTCGCTGCCCGTCCAGGTCGCCGTCGGCAGCGGCAAGTGGGCCGATTTCGGCAGCTCCGTGGGTCCGGTCAGCTGGTCGTCGCCCGGCAGCATCCCGCCGCACTCGGTGCGGATGCTGCGGGTGATGTGGAACTCGGACGCGTGCATGGGCTCCGGGGAGTCGGGGGTCATCCAGGACGTGGTGCTGACCGTCCGCGTCGGCGTCTTCACCCGGACGGAGGACATCCCGCTGCTTGCCGCGTTCGCCCTGTCCGGCACCAGGGCATCGTCGGAGTGCCATTAACCAGGCGAGCCGGGTAAGACCGTTGCCGTGACCCCCTGGATGTTGCACCCGGACTTGTCAAGCAGCGACTGAACCGAGTCGGCCGCAAGGCTGGCCCCGTCATCGCGGGCAGCGAAGCTGAGCGACAGGCGCCTGGCGCTCTCGGTGAAGCGGCCGTCGGCGAGGATGTCCCGGACCGCCGCCTGGATCCGGTCCGCGCCGGCGTCGGGCGGCAGGGCCAGGCCGGCGCCCCACTCCTCGATCAGCCGGGTGATGCCGGCCTGGTCGACGGCCTTGTTCGGGATGCCGACGATGGGGACCCCATGCCGCAGCGCCCGCATCGTCGTGCCGTGCCCGCCGTGTCCCACCATGACCGCGGCCCGCTCCAGGAGCCGGTCGTGGTCCGCGAACGGGGTCAGCCACGCGTTGCCCGGCGCGGACAGCTCGCCGGGGTCGACGACCTGGCCGGTGGTGGCGACCACGTGCACGGGCAGCGGGGCCAGGGCGTCGAGCGCCCGCTGCAACGTGACCGGGTCGCGCTGCTCGGGCACCGTGCTGAAGCTGAGCAGCACGACAGGGGTCGGGTCGTCGTCGGCCCACGGCAGGGCAGCGGCCACCGCCCGGCGCTCGCTGACAAGCACCGGCGCGCCGTGCACCACGTTGGGCCAGTCCACGGCGGGCTCGCCGTCCAGGTCGGGCAGCGCGTTCACGTGGAGCAGGTCGCGGCCGCCCCACAGCTCGTCGAGGGCCGGCAGCCCGCCGAGCCCCGCGCGCTGCCGCGACTCGCTCTGCATGGTGAAGTTCGCCCGCCACGCGTCGATCATCCGGTGGCAGAAGGTATGCAGCATCACCGCGGTCGGGCGGCCGAACTGCGGCGCCACGTGCAGCGCCGCCGCGAACATGGCGTCCACCACGACCAGGTCGGGGCCGCTGTCCGCGACGATGCCGAGTAGTTCCTCCCCGACCGCGGGCGAGCTTGTGTAACCGAACACCGTGGCCATGGGATGGAACGAGTACCGGCCGAGATCGGTCCGCGCGTGGGTGAAGGCCGTGGCCCGCACCCCGGCCGCCTCCGCGCGTCCGACCATTTCCGGCCGGCCGAAGAACCGCACGTCGTGTCCCCGCTGCCGCAGCGCGGCCGCGATGCCGAGACCCGGCGGGAGGTTACCCCCGCCGTCCCAGCAGGCCCACAGGATACTGCTCATTTCAGCTCCCCTTCCGAGATCCTTCTGAGATTTCCGCCGCGCCCCGGACGAGGCGCGTCATGGCCGCTTCCGCGGCCGGTCGGTCGAGACCCATGTCCCGCCGCAGGACCTTCCATACGTAGACGTCCGTGGCCGCGACAAGCGCGGTGAGCGCGCCTTCCCGCTCGCGCTCCGCCAGCCGGCCCAGCCGCTCCCCGAACGATTTGCGCACCCACGTGCGGTGATTTTCCCTGCCGAGCCTGGCGACCTCGGCGAAGTCGGTCACCTGGTCCTCCTCGGCCAGCATCCGGATCACCCGGTCGCCGATCTCCTCGTAGTCGTCGAACAGCCACCGCACCGCCTGCTGCGGCGACGCCGGCTGCCGGTAGCTGTGCGGCCTGTGCCGCACCGTACCGATCACCGCGACAAGCAGCGACTCCTTGCTGCCGAAGGCGCGCAGCACCGTCTGCACGCTGACGCCCGCCCGGGCGGCGACGCTGTCCAGGGTGAACCCGGACGACTTGGCCTCGAACAGGTCACGGGCGGCGTCGAGTATCCGCCGCCTGGTGGCCTCGGCCTGCCGGGCCCTGGTCTCCATCGAGTACCGCCGCGATTTCATGTTAGTGATGTTCACATGAAATCTAATTTCATGTCAACGGCACTCTCACGAAAATTCCGTGGCGGCCGAAGGTGCGCGCCGGCCTGGTCCGGCTTAAGGGAGACGGCAGCCTGCCGGGGTATCGTCCAGGCATGCGCTCGTGGGTGCTGCACCTGGACATGGACCAGTTCCTCGCCGCCGTCGAGCAGGCGCGCCGTCCGGAGCTGCGCGGCAGGCCGGTGGTGGTCGGCGGCGACGGCGACCCGGCCAAGCGCGGCGTGGTGTCCACCGCCTCCTACGAGGCGCGCGAGTTCGGCGTGCACTCCGGCCAGCCGCTGCGCACCGCAGCCAAGCGCTGCCCGGACTGCGTGTTCCTGCCGGTGGACGCCGACGCGTACAACGAGGTGTCCGCGGTGGTGATGAACGTGCTGCGGGAAACCGGCTGCCCGGTCGAGGTCCTCGGCTGGGACGAGGCGTTCATCGGCGTCACCACCGATGACCCGGAGGGCCTCGCCCGCGGCCTCATCGCCGACGTCAAGGCGGCCACCGGCCTCGACTGCTCGGTCGGCATCGGCGACAACAAGCTGCAGGCCAAGATCGCGACGAGCTTCGGCAAGCCCGCGGGCGTCGGTCGGCTGACCACGGCGACCTGGTTCGAGGTACTCGGCGACCGCCCGGCGGACGCGATCTGGGGCATCGGCGCGAAGACGACGGCGAAACTCGCCGCGCTCGGCATCACCACCGTGCGCCAGCTGGCCGCGGCCGACATGGCCCGCCTGGCGCAGGAGTTCGGCCCGACGACCGGCCCGTGGCTGGTCCTGCTCGGCAACGGCCGCGGCGAGTCCGCGGTCGACCCGACACCGTACATCCACCGCTCGCACGGCCGCGAGGTCACCTTCCAGCGCAACCTGGCCGACTGGGCGGACGTCGCGGCCGAGGTGGGACGCCTGGCCAGGCAGGTGGCGGCCGAGGTCACCGACCGCCCGGTGGCCCGCGTCGTGGTGAAGGTGCGCTACGCCCCGTTCATCACCATCACCCACGGCGCGCCGCTCGCCCCTGGCACGCAGTCGCCACCCGGCGTCCCCCAGCCGCACGGCGAGCCGCTTCCGCTGAACGACACGCCCGAGCCCGCAGGCTCGCCGGGCACACAGGACGCGCACGGCGCCGCGGCCGCGTACGACGCCTGGGCCGCGGTGATCGAGCGGGCCGCCGCGGCCGCGCTTGCCAGGTTCAACCCGGGCCGCCCCGTTCGCCTGCTCGGCGTCCGGGCCGAGTTCGCCGACAACCCGGACTAGCCGCTCCTACGCTCCGACGTGGCCGCTTAGCCAGTCGCAGAACGCCGCGCTCGCTGCGAAGAACTCCCTGGTCTCCCGCAGGGGGGCCGGCGTGGACAGCCAGGGCTCCGGATTCCAGTGCCGCCACGTGGTCAGCCCCTTGTGCCTGAGCAGGTCGATCCGCGGGTGGTCGGCCGCATATCCGCGCGGCGCCGACTTGAGCGTGCCGTGCCCGTGCACCTCCACGCCGTCGGCCGACAGCGCGGCGACGATCGCGGCGAGCTCGGCGCCGTCAGGCCCGGCGACCCCGGCCCGGTACCTGGTGAGCTCGTCGGGCTCCAGGTGCCAACGGCCCGCCCCGGCGGACAGCCCGTCCGCCGACAGCTGCACGTAGCAGGTCGAGCCGAGCGTTGCCCCGATATGCGTCTTATAAGGCGTTTTATCGTGACTGAACCGGATGTCACGGTAGGGCCGGAAGATCTTCGTCTCGCCGAACTCCGGAGCCAGCTCCTCGAGGAGCTCCTCCATCGGCCGCAGCACGTTCTCCTGGTACACGGCCTTGCGGCTCGTCCAGTACTCCCTGGAGTTGTCGCACTCAAGGCCCGCGTAGAATGCCAGCGCCTCAGCCGGCCAGCCACCAAATGCCATTGCCACAGCTTACGCCGGGCACGGCCGGCCATGGCGCGAAGCGGATGAGTCCCCGACCCCGCCCGTGGCGCAAATTCTTCGCTTTCGCGTGTTTGCGATGGTGCGTAGCTCTAGAATCAGCCCTTTCGCCCCGATAGCCTAGCCGCGGCAGATCATCAGGGCGAACGGCAGCAGGCAAGGTACATTTCCGGTTCTCCCTGGCGACGATAGGAGTTGTCCGACCGTGCATCACGATGAGCTGTCCGCCAGGGAGCGGGCCGTGCTGTTCACGCTGCTCTCCCAGGCGCGCAAGCTCTCCAACGCGGAACTTGAGTCGCTGATCGGCATCCGCCTCGAGGGCCGGGAACGCCGCAAGCTCAACGACCTCAAGCTCGTCGAGTCGGAGAAGCCGGGGCGGTCGTTCGTGCACGAGCTTTCCGACGCCGGCTGGCAGTGGTGCGCCGACGAGCTGGCCGGCGGTCCCTTCGGCCGGGCCAACAGCCTGGAGCGCGCCCACTACCTGATGTTCCGCGTGTTCGACCGCTACATGAACGCGGCCAGGCTGAGCCTCGCCGACCTGGTCAGCCTCGACCTCAAGGCGCGTCCCACGGGACGGCACAAGCGCAGGGACGCCGCCGACGGGTAGGTTGCCTGGCCATGGACACGTTCGCCGAGGTCATTGACCGAACCACGATGGAGGAGCTGCGCGCGCGCGGCAGCTGGAAGTGGACGGCGGCCAGCCCAGGCGTGATCGGCGCGTTCGTGGCCGAGATGGACTTCGGCGTGGCGCCGCCGGTCGAGGCCGCGCTGCTTGACGCGATCAGGCGCGCCGACCTCGGCTACCTCACCAAGCGGGCGGCGGCGGAGCTGGCGGACGCGTGCGCGGGCTGGCAGCGGGACCGCTACGGCTGGGACGTTGACCCCGGGCGCATCCGGCCGCTGCCCGACGTGATCTCCGGCCTGACGGCCGCGATCACGGTGTTCTCCCGCCCGGGCAGCCCGGTGATCCTGCCGACGCCCGCCTACATGCCGTTCCTCACCTACCCGCGGAGCGCGGGCCGGGAGATCATCCAGGTTCCGATGGCCAGCGACGGCGGCCGCTACGCGCTCGACGTCGACGGCATCGACGCGGCGTTCAAGCGGGGCGGCCACCTGCTCGTGCTGTGCAACCCGTGCAACCCGGTCGGCCGGGTCTTCACCGCCGGCGAGCTGCTCGCCGTCGCCGAGGTGGTCGAGGCCAACAACGGCCGCGTCTTCGCCGACGAGATCCACGCGCCGCTGATCTACCCGGGGCACGCGCACGTACCCTACGCGTCGCTCAGCCCGGTGACCGCCGCGCACACGGTGACCGGCGCCGCCGCGTCTAAGGGCTGGAACCTGCCCGGCCTCAAGTGCGCGCAGCTGCTGCTGACGAACGACGCGGACGCGGCCGTCTGGGCGGACCGGGGCTTCGCCTTCGAGCACGGCGCGTCCACTCTCGGCGCGTGGGCGA
>Ga0335078_10005475_pt1 | contig 18758 bp, 15 predicted proteins | sample Lox_Sample_32_FD_206711 | JGI IMG/M metagenome (GOLD analysis project Ga0335078, IMG submission 206711) | Soil microbial communities from Loxahatchee National Wildlife Refuge, Florida, United States - Lox_Sample_3.2 | ecosystem: Environmental > Terrestrial > Soil > Wetlands | place: USA... | reverse complement strand
CGCCACCGTGACGGCGCGCTCGAGCTCGGCCACCAAGTCGGATAAACGGGCGCCAAGGTCCGGATAGAGCACCCGCCAATCATCGCCGAGTCCAGCATCGCGGAAATTCTGCGTCGCGCTGTCCTCTATCTTCGCGATTGCGGGCACCACCGCGTCATGGATGAAAGTGATCGCGGCGCTCGTCTGTTGGAGGATTTGATCCGCAGCGTCGCCGGCGCCATGGGACACGGTTTCGGCGAGCTTGGGCGCGGCCGCCATGGCGACGACGCGAATGACGTCCTTCAGCGGAACGATGCCTAGCAGCTTTGCTTCAGACACTGCGCCGCCGAAATATTCGATCGGATCGAAGCGACCGGATAGCGCTGCGGTAAAATCTGCCGCCGCCGGCTCGGTGCTCGCACCCGGCGGCGGCGACGCGAGTGCCGCCAGGCGCGCGCCGGGTGGACCGCTATTGGCCAGGACGCGGCCGCCGATCAGGCCGTTGGCGCGCGAGATCGCGGCGACGCGCGTATTGGGCTTGGCAACACCGCCGGACGAAGTGCCGTCCGAGGCGACGTTGAGATTGATCTCGGGCGAGATCACGTCGAGATAAATCTCCGACGGGTTAGAAGCTCCGTCGAACCCGTTGTGGACATACGTTTGGTTGAAGGCGACCTTGATCAGTCCCTGCGGTTTGCCGACGAGGCGGTCCAGCGTCTGAACCTTGATTTGGGCGTTTTGAGTGACCGGATAGAAGGGCGGCTGGTCCTCACCCTCCATGAAGCCGTCCATGCTAAAATCTTCCTGCAACACCCCGCCGCTATCCGGTAGCAATCGGCCACGCACCGAGAGCAGCCAATTCGCAGTGTCGTAAGTCGTGTCCCCTTCCTTGGTAAATTCGGCATAGCGCCGCGATGCGCCGCCGTGGTCGGCGGTCCGCAACTCCATGCCTGCCGCATCGGTCAACCCGCGGTAAAGCTCAACGACTGTCTTTATGGAGTCCGGGTCGTGCACGACCTGGTTGTCGACGAAGATCATTGGTGCACGCACCAGAGTGGGGTCGTCGTCGATCGTCCATTCGAAGATTACGCAGCCAAAGCGATCGGATCCTGCCTGAGTTCGCAACCAGAACGCTTTCCCTTTTGCCTCCGGGATCAGATTGAACGGCGGCGCCAAATCAGGGCTGGTGGTCGTCTTCAGAGTAACGTTCTTCTTGGCCGGGAAGTCTAGACCGGAGAAGGGCTGCGCGTACCCGGGGAAGGTCTTGATTGGCCGCGAAATCGTGAAATGGCGTTGGAAAAGAAATGCCGCGACCTCTTTGGTTTGATTGCCAAACTGGTCGCGTCGCCAGGCGAATTTGCGCTCGGTCAGGCTAACATAAGCTGTTCGGTGCCCGAGCGGGAGAATAAAGCCCTTCTCGAGGATCTTGACATACATGTCTCGCCCAAGACGGGTTTTGTGCTGCCAGAGTTCGACCGAAGGTGTTCGCCATGGTGGATTCGGGCCAACGGGCACTTTGCTGCTGGTGGCTGGCGGTTCGATCTCAAACTGGCTGTCGAGATTGCTGCCAAGTGCAGTCAGAAGCAGAGTTGCACTGAACGGCTGAGGCGAGAACACTCCTTCGCCATACAGAGGGTCGTAAAGCAGATAGTCGAATTTGGACTGAGGAAGGCGTACTCGCCCATTCGGGTCATCAATCGGCAGCGTCCCATTCTTTATCAGCCGGCGAAGCGCCGGCAGACCAGGGATCGAAGTTAGCAGCACGAGTTGCATGCGCTGCTGTTCCGTCAAAGAGAGATAAAATTCGCTGGGATCGGAATCCCATGGGCGTTGATTGTCGGCCCAGAGCGGATCACTGAGCGCGAACGTCCATCCCAAGTCGTCGTCGCGCGACCACAGCACACGCATCGTGTTGCCGCCGCTCGTGGAATCGATGCGGGCGTGCCACAGGAGTGCGTCGGCCTTCCATTTCTCGCCGACCGAGCGTTGAGGCGGCAAGCGCGGCGTTGTGAAGCGCGCGCCGGCAGTGGGCGACATCTGCAAGCGAAAAGCCGACTCGATCGCGGTTTCATCCGGTGCAGGCGGCGTCGCATACTGCATGATTTTGAGCAGCGCGTTGCCGCGATCGGTGTTGGTCTTGATACCGATGGCCTGGAGCTGATCTTCGACGCTCATGTCGGGCGCCATCGCGCGCTTGTTCACGGCCAGCGCCATCTCTGACCATTCGGTCAGCGTTTCGACCGACAGCGGTTTGGGCTTGGCATCGGCGGAGCCAGGGGTGATCTCGAAGACTAGGCGCGTCGGCCCAGACCGGCGAGCCTCGGCCATCTGCGGCTTCGGTGGGTCGGGGGGCTTGGTCGGAACGCACTGGTCGCCGACAGTGCCGGGGGCGCAAACGTTCTGTAATGGGAAGGCCTGCTCGGCGAGATTCTGCGCTGGAAAATGCACGATCAGGCGGTGATGCTGGGTCTCTGGATTGCACGGCGTCGGCGCCAGATAGGGCTCAAGCCACGCCCTTCCTTGGGTCACCCTGATACGGTAGTTGCAGAAGCCGAATTCGAGATGAAAAAGGTCTAAGCTCCGGTGCACGCGCAGCCTTCCCTTATCGAGCGGCGCAAGGAACATTCTGTCCTGCTTTCCGACAACGAGCAGGCCGCGCACGTCGTCCTGCGGCGCCGGACAGGCGGGAAGAGGCGGAGCTGTCGAGGCCAGCACGACGCGCGCGTCCGCATCCGACTGCGAGATCGCTGTAAGCAGATCCGCTTCGCCGGCGCGATCCGTGATCTCGATCGGGATCGCGGGAAAGTCGATTTGGCCGCGATCGGCATCGAGCACCGGCAAGTAAGCGCGAAGCATCTCGACATTGAGGCGGAGGTGACCGGTGCGGCCTTCGCGAAACCTCAGAAGCTGCGGCTGGTCGTCTCGCGCAGCGAGCGTGAGAACGACGGCGCCGGCGTCGATCAAAAATGCGGATCGCCGCAAGCAGGCGGCAAGTAAGGCGTCCTGATTCGTGCCGATCTCGATCGCCATGGCACTGCGGTCGAGCGGTACTTCAAGGTCGGATGAGTCCTTCTCCGGTGTGGTGACACGCAGTGCTCCCTCGCCATCGAGCAGCAACACAGCATTTGTATTGCCCCAGCATTCCGCCACGAGATGCGTGGCCGCATCCCATCGTGCGGCGACAGCACTTCCGTTTATAGTGCTGCCGGGATGGAGCACAGCATCGGTCGACAGTTCGCTTTCGATGCGGGTGATCGGCGTGGCATTATTGTTTGTTATGTTCGCGATCGAGTCGGGCCCGACCTTGAGCAATGGTTGCAATTGCACCCGTCCGATAGAAAGATCAACCCCGTCGGCAACCAATCGATGTCCGTGTGTTGCGGTCATTTCGACCCGCCAATTAGAGCGCAGACCAAAACGTGTTGGTCCCTGCGCCGAACCAAGTGTCATGCCCCCCGCGGTTCGGATCGCGAGGCTCATTGCTCGTCCCTCTGCTCGAGCTCCGGCGAGCCATTCGCGAAGTGGGAGATCGTCGTCAATGCACAAAGCAGGCGCGTGTAGTTTCAGGTGCCAGCGCCCACTAGCCAAATACATCTTTGCGACCAGACGAACGCTGAGCGAGGTACCCGGTAGTCTCGCATTGCGCAGGCGCAGGACATGGCGCTCGCCATTGCTCGAAAAGTTCACTCGCGCTGCGCTACCAAAGAGCGCCGGGTCAACGACCCAGATCAAACCGTCGAGATCAACGCGGACGCGCCGGCCGTCACGCAGGATCTTCAAATCTTCAGCAATCTTTGCCGGAAATGCGAGGACGCCGCCCGCGGACATGGTGCCCGTTACAAAAGCGCGACGGCTAATGCCACCTCTCTCCGACGTTTCGTTTAGGGGTGTGTCGTTGCCCACGAGCCGCCGCCGACGGGCAGTGAGTGACAGAAGATTTAGCTCATTGATCATCCTGCCCTCGGGCCAAGTGGCCTTTTTGTCAGCTTATATCGAATAGTTGTATCAGCAAGGCTTTTCTACCTTCACAAAACGTCTATTGTCTTTTCAGGTCCGTCTCAACTAGACGAACTGGGGGGAGAAATTACGATGGGTAAGAGGTTCTGGACGGTGGTGGCCGCGATCGTTTGGGGATTGGGGGTCGCCGAAGCTGCTGAAAGAGGAGCTACCTCGGTCGAGCGGAAGAACGATCAAATAATGTCCAGGCTTGAACAGCTGAATGGTTCGTTCGGCAAAAGCGAGCTCAGCATTAGCGCCCTGAAGCGAGGACCATTCGAATACCGGCTGACAACAGCGCGATCGCTAACAAGAAAAATCACTGGTTTTGCGCTTCCTATTGATACCCGCCCCGTCGAAGGATATTCCGGCAAGATTGTTGGTGGGACGAAAGCAGGTCCCGATGAATTTCCCTGGCAAGTTGCTTTGCTCCATCCTCAGAATGGCGAATTATTTTGCGGGGGCACCCATATCGGTGGTGGTTGGATCTTGACCGCGGCGCACTGCGCCTACGATGGAACCGGTCAGCTGCTAACAAAAGATGACATAGTGGTTCTTTTTGGGACCACCAGCCTTTTATCCGGTGGAACCAGAGTGCCCCTGGTTCAAGATCCAAAAGTGAACGATCAATGGAGTCCACCTGCTCACCATGATGACATCGCTCTACTCAAGATAGACGATCCTAATACACTGTCCGCCGCAAGGATTGCGCTCGACGTCGTCGAAGGTGCCATTACAGCGCCTGGAGCACTGCTCACGGTTTCAGGCTGGGGCGATACTTCCGAAGGAGGCGAGATCTCCACAGACTTGTTGAAAGTAGACGTTCCGGTGGTAGATCTACCTACGTGTCAGGCTGCCTACCCATCTGATAATGTAGGTGACCAGCAAATATGCGCTGGAAACAATGGTCAAGACTCGTGCCAAGGAGATAGTGGTGGGCCTCTTACCGGGTTGGATGACAGCGGAAAAGTGCTTGTCGGGATAGTCAGCTACGGGCTGGGTTGCGGAAGACCGGGGTTTCCCGGCATCTATACTCGTGTCGTTAAATACAAGCAGTGGATAGGTGGAATCACGCAATGAATTGCAAACCAGCCGAGATTTGATAGCTCCCGCGATCACTGTGCGATTGATGCTGCGCTCCAACGGCGTAATTGTTGTCCGCTATGAGAGCGAGAAGCCGGCTCCCGCCGGGCGTTTGGGTGGGGCAACCTTGACACAATGAGCGCGCTTACATGGTGACGAAGTCTTACTCCAATAGAAAAGCAACCCGCTCTACCACGTCCACCCCCAAAATCTCATGCGCGACTGTGCTGCACATGTCTGCTTATTGGACAAGTCGGACATAGCAAGTGCTTGACGTAACGTTCGTGTCTCCGCTGCAGACGTGAGCGACCAGCAGATGCTGTAACGCTATGATAAGATTAGACGCGGCTTATCTATTGGAGAGGTCTTGAATCGCGACCTGGGATGGATCGCCATTACCGTAGGACGTCTGGGTCGGAATCACACTCAATATAATGTTCCGATACTCGGTGAACGCAATGGCGGCGTCCCTTGCTACGCGAGGAGCATGATTCCCAGAGGTAACGAAATGCACCATAGCTCGCTCAGGGCCAAATCGCTCGCGAACAATTCGCGCAGCAATGTGCATCGAACTCAAGGTATTGCTGCTTTCCTCATCTAATTATGAACTTGTCTCCCACGACCGCGACCCATCGCAAGCGCCCAAATATCATTGAGGTTAAATTTATCATCGGTGCGACATTAGTACACCGATCTCAGAGCCGACCGCCCAAATTATTTAAGCTCCTTTATCTTCGTGATTGTAGGCCTCAGCACCGATCCGTTGCTGCAGGGGAGATCTGAGGAATCGTGCGACCAAATGCTACGACCTAGTGTCCGCTTAAGCAAAAAAGTTGACCGTCGCGGGTGCGCCGTAATTAGGTGGGACACTCTCAAAAATATCCATCGAGACTCAATAGGAGGTTTGGCAAAGGTGGGACGCACTAACCTGTTGAAAGGGCGGGAAAGCTTAATCCCTCTCCTGGGCACCAATGCAAAAATTCGATTTTGATTTCGCTTAGCTTTTTCCGGAAAAAGTCCCACTGGAAAAAATCGGATTCGCTTCTGTCTCTTCTGCCGGCAAACCGTTGTTACTGCGTCATCTGATGTCCCTTTTGCCGGTCTGAATTTTCTGCGGCGCAACTCATGGGAACAGGCTGTTCTAACGCCGCAATTGCGGATCTACGCCAGTATCCGAGCGAGGAGCCAAGTAGTGCCGGCCGCCTCCTCTATAGCGGCTCTGCGAAGGCGAGGTCGCTATTCGCGGAGGGAATTCGTGTCTTGCGCCACGCCCCAGGCGGTACCCCTATGTACTTCTTGAAACTGCGATTGAAGGCGGCTTCAGATTCATAGCCAACCTCTGCCGCTATTTGGGCAATGCTGACGCCGGGGATTTCTAAGCGCCTCGTCGCAAGCTGCATACGCCATCTCCCCAGATAGTGCATCGGGGATAATCCGACACAGTTGGCGAAACGTTCGGCAAACACTGAGCGCGACAGGCCCGCTTCCTGGGCCAACGTCCCCAGCGTCCATTGTTGGGCGGGTCGCCCATGAATGGCCCCCATTGCCCGGCTGATATGCCGGTCCTTAAGCGCCGACAGCCATCCCCGCCTATCCTGAGGCAAGGAGGCAATATGCTTGCGGACGACTTCCACGAACATCAGCTCGGCAAGCTTGGCCAGTATAGTCTCGCTTCCCGGGCTGCCGAGTTCCGCCTCCTCGGTCGCAACATTTAGCATGGTAGATAGCCAACTCTGACTGACCGGAGAAATTTGGGCGTGCAGCATGCGAGGAAGCGCCGCCAGAAGCGGATTAAACGGTTTTGCATCGCACCCAAAGTAACCGCAAACCAGATGGCAGCGCGCGGGACCACCGTCGTCTTTGCGCGTAACGATCGGCAGCGCGCGGTCCTTAGGCCGGCGATAGTGTTGAAGTATGTCGATGTCGGTCTCGGCGCGCATGCCAGGCGCGGAGCTCAATACATTGGCGTCGCCCAACGGATAGATAACGATATCGCCGGCGTTGAGGCGCGTCTGCTGCCCGGAGCCGTGGATCAAGGTCGCCCAGCATGAGCCGGAAAGGACGGCATGGAAATTGATGACATGCTGAGCCTCCGGCATGACCATACTGGCAATCGTCGCCGAATGCGGCGATTCACCCACCCATGGTTCAAGAACGTGCCGCTCAAAGAAGACAGCGCCCTTCAGACGCACCGCACCGAGCACGTCGGAAAGAACATCCATTGCGGGCCTCAATCTTTTGGACGGTCGAGCAAAAAAATCGGACGAGCAATCATACTTTACAATTGGCGCCCGAACTACAATGCGCTGCAATAGCCTGCCCGGCGGTCCAAGGTATCACTTGGCTCCGGATGCAAAGCACAGTTCTCGGTCCGCGATATTGACAGGCGTCTTCGGCCCGCAGGGGGACCCGGGGGCGGCGGAAATTCATCACGTTTCTTGATTGAAGCGCTTTGCAGCACCGTTTCGTGAAACCAAAGGAGGAGGTCATGGCTCCGGACGAACACAAGCTTCATGAGTTTTTGGGTAGAGCACTGGTCGATCTGGGTGGCGCGGTCAACGCTGTGCTTATGTCCATCGGCGACGAGCTTGGGCTGTACGAGGCACTGGCCAAAGGTCCGCAATCATCAGCCGAACTCGCGCGCAACACCAATACAAACGAACGTTATATTCGCGAGTGGCTGAACAGCCAGGCCGCCGGGGGCTACGTCACTTTTGACCAGGTTGCCGACAAGTACTCGCTGAGCGCGGAGCAAGAGCATTGTTTGGCGAACCCGGCAGGTCCCGTCGATCTGCCCGGTGCGACTTTGCTGGTGCAGGATTTGTTCCACGTGCGCGAACGCGCCGTGGAGAATTTCCGGACCGGCAAGGGCATGGAATGGGGAGAACATCATCCGTGCCTGTTCTGCGGCACTGAACGGTTTTTTCGCGCCGGTTATAGTGCCCATCTTCTCTCATCTTGGATACCATCACTCGATGGTGTGGAGGCCAAGCTTAGAAAGGGCGGAAAAGCAGCCGATGTCGGTTGCGGTCACGGCGCCAGTACCATTTTGCTCGCCAAAGCATTCCCCAAGTCTGAATTCGTTGGCTACGACTATCATAGGCCGTCCATCGAGACGGCGGCCCAGCGAGCGAAAGATGCCGGCGTCGTCAACGCAAAATTCGAAGTTGCGGATGCCACCAGCTATCGTGGAAAGGACTTCGATCTGATCGCCTTTTTCGACTGCCTGCATGACATGGCCGACCCTGCCGGCGCGGCGCGGCATGCGCGGGCAGCGCTGAAGTCCAATGGAACCTGCATGCTCGTCGAGCCGTTTGCCGGCGACGAAGTCGCGGATAACCTCAATCCGGTCGGTAGGATGTTCTACGGCGCGTCTGCGCTCGTGTGCGTGCCTGTTTCATTGGCTCGCAATGGTCCTGCGCTGGGCGCTCAGGCGGGAGAGCGGCGGTTACGCCAGGTCATGGTCGACCAGGCTGGCTTCTCGACCATGCGCCGCGCGAGCGAGACGCCCTTCAACATCATCCTTGAGGCTAGACCCTGAACTGACCAGACAGATTGCGCCCCGCTCCGCCTATCTTTCGCCTGCGCGGGAATGTTGGCGGGCATGCCCGCCGCGCTCGATCGTGTCGGCTTAGCAAGTTGCCGCATCCTTGAGGCTAGACCCTGAACTGACCAGACAGATTGCGCCCCGCTTCGCCTATCTTTCGCCTGCGCGGGAATGTTGGCGGGCATGCCCGCCGCGCTCGATCGTGTCGGCTTAGCAAGTTGCCGCGGACTCGCGCCACAGTGCGTTGACGCCTTCCGGTACTTCGCGGACATTCGGGCGGCACTCGGCGGTGTCCGCCCATGAGAGAGACAGATATGCGACGCGGCCGAAAATCGGTGGGACGATCTCGAAAATATGCATTGAGACTCAATGGGACGGTTGGCAAAGGTGGGACTCGATAAGCTATTGACTAGCCTTGTCTGTTTCGCCCCTCTCCTGGGCACCAAGCGCAAAAACTGCTTTTGATATTGCTGCGTTTTTGACGAAAAAGTCCCACCCTAAAAAACTAGATTCGAACTCCGTCACTTCTGCGTGGCGCCGTGATTATCCGCTTTCGGAGCGAAACCGGACGTAACGCGCTTGTACGCGATGTCCGCGAATGACCCCATTGCAGACATGATCGGCCAGCAGCATGATGTGCGCGTGGGGCAACGTCATGGATGTCGTGGTCTGGCTGCGGAGCCTTGGCCTTGAGAAATATGAGGCTGCGTTCCGCGACAACGAAGTCGACGAAAGTGTCCTGCCGAACTTAACGGCGGAGGACCTGAAGGAGCTTGGCGTCACGGCCCTCGGCCATCGCCGCAAGCTCCTCGATGCCATTGCTGCATTGCGCACCGAGGAGGGCGCAAAGACAACGGCGCAAGACTCTGCTGGAGTACCCACGTCTGCTCCCACCGTCGAAGCCACCGGCGATCGCCGCCAGCTCACGGTGCTGTTCATTGATTTGGTCGGGTCCACGGTGCTCGGAGGAGAGCTGGATCCGGAAGACCTGATCCGGCTGTTGGGGCAATACCGCGAAACCTGCGTAGCGGCGATTGGCAAATACGAAGGACATGTCGCGCAATACCTTGGTGACGGCATCCTCGTGTATTTTGGTTTTCCGCAGGCGCAGGAGGACGCGGCCGATCGCGCCGTCCGGGCCGGTCTGGAAATCGTGGAGAAGGTCGGACAGCTGAGGCAGCCTGACGGACGAACACTGCAAGCACGTGTGGGTATCGCCACGGGTCTCGTCGTTACGCGCGGCGCAACAGGCGTCGGCACGGCGGGAGAGGAGACGGTTGTCGGCGACACACCCAATCTGGCGGCTCGGCTTCAGTCTATGGCCGATCCCGGTTGCGTCCTCGTCGGCCCCACGACGTATCACCTCACCAGCAATTTCTTTGAATTTTCTTTCTTGGGAGAGCACGCAATCAAGGGCTTCCGCGATCCGATTTCGATCTGGAAGGCGCTTGGTGAGGGCACAATCGAAAGCCGGTTCGCGGCCGCTCACGCTGCAACTGCCGGTCCAATCGTCGGACGTGAACGCGAGCTGACATTCCTAAATGATTGCTGGCAACGCGCGACGCGCGGTGACGGGCATGTGGTGCTCGTGGTCGGCGAAGCCGGGATGGGCAAGTCCCGGCTGCTCGAAGCGGTTACCGAGCGCGTAGGACAAGAGCCTCATCGCCTGCTGCGCTGCCAATGCTCTCCCTATCACCGCAACAGCGTCTTGTTTCCGTTCAAGAAACTGTTGCGTCACAGACTGACCCTGGGTCACGATTTATCCTCTCAGGAAAATCTGGACCGCATCGAAACGATGTTGAGCCGGCTCGGTCGGCACAAACGCTCATCAACGTTGCTGCTCGCGGAATTGCTCGATGTTCCTTCGGAGGAAAAGCTGTCGCCGCTTGAGATGACCCCTAATCAGCGTAAGGAAGAAACTCTCGCGATTCTTGAAGACTTGTTGATGACGACCGAAGATGTCCCCGTCCTGCTGTTGCTGGAGGACGCGCATTGGAGCGACCAGACGACGCAAACATTGATTGATCGCTTACTTAAGCGCATCGGAAGAGAACAAGCGCTGGTCCTGATTACCTATCGTCCCGAACTCAAAACGAACTGGGCCGAGCATCCCCAGGGCACGCTCATCACCTGCAAGCAAATAGGGCACGAGCACTGCGCAGCGTTGATCCGGAACGTCGCCAGCCGGACGCAAATGGACGACGCACTGATCCGGGAGATTGTGACGCGTAGCGACGGGGTGCCGCTGTTTGCTGAGGAATTGACGAAGGCGGTGCTGGATTTGCGCTCACTGAGCGCCGGCGCAGTGCCCCTCACCCTACAGGATTCGCTCATGGCGCGCCTTGACCGGCTAGGGCGCGCCAAAGACATCGCCCAAATCGCTTCCGTCATTGGGCGTCAATTCTCCTATCCGCTGCTCGAAGCAATTGCGGGCGCAAGCGACATTGACCTTCGATCCGCCTTGGCCCGCTTACGTGAATCCGGCCTGATCTTCGAGGCGGGGAACGACGGTGAATCGAGTTACAGTTTCAACCATTCCCTCGTTCAGGAAGCGGCCTACGAAAGTCTTTCGCGAAGCCGGCGTCAATCGCTGCACAAGGAAATCGCCCATCATCTGGAATCTCAATCGAATGCGATGGGCGAAAGCGAACCAACGCTGATCGCACACCATTACAGCCGTGCTGGGGAAGCGGAGAAGTCGTTCCATTACTGGATGCTCGCCGCGGAAAGGTCCGGTCAGCGCCTGGCGTTTGCTGAGTCTGTCGCCAATCTTACCTCGGCGCTCGCGGAAGCGGAGCGCGTCGCCGAGCCGAAACTGCGAACACGCCTCAAGCTTGATGCTCAGCTGAGACTCGGCGCCACGCTCGCCATTCACAAGGGGCCGCAAACAAGTGAAGCAGAATCGGCGCTGCAAGCGGCAAAAGCGCTCGCCATAGAGGCAAATGCGGGGCCACAATTGTTTCAGGCGACCTGGGGATTGTACATAAATGCTGCGCGGAACCGGCGGCTCGACAAAGTCGAGGTCCTGAGTGAGGAGTTGACGACGATCAGTCGGGAAATTGACGACGAGGATATGTGGTTTGAAGCCTTGCATCACCGCTGGGGCACCGCATACTTCTTTGGGCAAACGGCGAAGTTTCTCGAATACGCGACGGAAGGCGTGGAGCAGTACGATCGCGATCGCCATCACAAGTTTTCATACGTCTTTGCCGGCCATGATCCGGGAGCCTGCGCCCATCAGTCACGAGCTCTGGCGCTCGGTTTGTCAGGTCGTGCCAGGAGCGTAAGGCCCGCTTTGGACGCGGGTCTTGCGCTTGCAACGGCGCTGCAACATCCCCTGACGCTGGCGTTCTTTCAAAGCTTCGCGTGCTACGCGATGTATCTTGTTCGGGATTCGAATGGCTGCCGGGAGTTCGCCGAACAGCTCACGCAGATATCGGCCAGATACGATTTACCGGCTACCCACGCCGTCGGATTATTCACGCGGGGCGCGGCCGATGCGTTGCAAGGTGACGTCGCCCATGCGCTCAAGCAAATGGAGCCATCCTACGAAGCGGCACTTGGTTACGGATTTACGGGCGTGCTTCCCGGCGTCATTTTGGCCGACGCGCTGGCGAGCGCAGACCGCAACCAAGAAGCGCTGTCGTTGGTCACGGGGCTGCTCGAAAAGTCGAGCACGCCGGAACGGGGCCCCTTTATTTCCGAGCTATGGCGGATTCGCGGAGAAATCGCGCTGCGGCAATCAGCTACCAATTCGCAGGAGGCGGAGCGATTTTTAGGAACCGCGCTGCGCATTGCCGATCAACAGGGCGCAAATGTTTTTCGTTTGAATGCCGGAATACCGCTTGCTCGAATGCTGGCAGAGAGCGGCCGACGAGACGAGGCGAAGGCGGTTCTCGATCAAATAAACGCGGTCAGGCTGGCCGAATGGGACGGACCAGAGACCGCTGTTGTCGCCCAATTATTGTCTGATCTCCGTTAGGTGCAGGTGCGACAGTTGTTTGGTTAGGTTGCGCCGATACGGACGCTCTTACCAGTCCCAATCATAGCGGCCGTTCCAGCCGTAATAGCCGGGTGCGTAGTTATAGCCGGGTGCGTAGTCGTAATACGCACCGTATCCGCCGCCAAACGGCGCCGGAGCGACGGTGTAGTACGGATCGTAGTTGGGTCCGCTGAAACCGTACGACCACCTATAACCGTCGCTGTAGGTCCAATCTTGCGGAAACGCGAGCGTCTGCGCGGATGCGAACGCGGTGGAACCGAGCAGGATTGCAGCAGCCGCGGTGATGATCTTGGCAGACATTGTGGAACTCCGATTGGTTTCGTTGCTCTTCACTACCCGTCAATGCGGGGGCTATCGGCTACGTTCCCGGCGGGCCGGGTAATCTTTCCATCGGAGGAACAATGCTGTCCTGCAATTTTTTCAACGGATACGCGCTGCGGGACGCGCGCTAATTTGCCAGTAGTTCTCTGCCCCGCGTTTCAGGTAATGCCAGCGCGGCGGCGATGACGATCGCGTACGACATTGCAGCAAATATGCCGATCGCCGTGCCGAGCATCACCGAGGCCGACAACAGGCCGACCAGCGTTGGAAAGAACGCGCCAATACCGCGGCCGAAATTGTAACAAAAGCCCTGACCCGCGCCGCGCACGCTGGTCGGAAACAATTCAGTGAGCACCGGTCCCATGCCCGAGAAAATTCCCGAGGCGAAGAAGCCGAGCGGGAATCCCAGCCCCAGCATCATCGAATCCGAAATCTGCGCTTGCGTGTAAGCGATCGCGATCAGCAAAGAACCAACGGCGAAGATAAAGAAATTTTTGCGCCGCCCGATGGCGTCGTTCAGATAGGCGCTGACGATGTAGCCGCACCAGGAGCCGATAATAATGACTGCGAGATAGCCTCCGGTGCCGAGCACGCTGAGATGGCGCTGCGTGCGCAGAAATGTCGGCAGGAACGTCGTAATCGCGTAGTAGCCGCCCTGCGCGCCGGTTGCGAGCGCCGCGCCCAGGATCGTCGTCGGCAAGAGCTGGCGGCCGAAAATTTGCAGCGCGCCGCGCCGCTCAGCGGATTGTTTCGCTTCTTTGAAGACCGGCGGCTCGGGGACTTTGGTGCGGATATAAAACACCAACAGGGCCGGCAAAATGCCGACGAAGAACAGGAGCCGCCAGGCGATGTGCTGATCGAAGACCTGAAAGATAATGGTGGCGATAATGGCCGCGGCGCCCCAACCCCACGCCCAAGCGCTCTGCACGATGCCTACGACCTTGCCGCGATCGCCGGCGCGAACGACCTCACCGATCAGGACCGATCCGGCCGCCCATTCTCCGCCAAAGCCGAAACCCTGAAGGCCCCGTACGACCAGCAATTGCTCGAAATTGTTGGTGAAGCCGGACAGAAAGGTGAAGAACGCGAACCAGGCAATCATGATCATGAGAAGCCGCGCACGGCCGATGATGTCCGCAAGCATGCCGGCGATCCAACCGCCGAAAGCGGAGATCACCAGCGCACTGGTCGCCAGTAATCCTGCTTGCGCGTTGGTGATGTGCCAGACAGCGATTAAAGCCGGCACGGCAAACGTATAAATCTGGATGTCGAGAGCATCGAGCGCCCAGCCGCCGAAGCAGGCCACGAACGTTCTTCGCTCGGCCGCGCCAAGGTTCCGGTAGAAATCGAGCATGGCGCAATCTAACCAAGAATTTGGCCGACGCGAAACGGCCACCTGATCAAGGTGGGTGCGCGACGCTTACTGGCCGACCGGCAATGGCGGACGTGGCGGTTCGTTGCTGGGGCCGTGCGCGTCGGCACGCAGCATGTCGGGCAGGTGGGTGATGGCGGAGAAGAAGCCCTTATGGGTCTCTTTTGTTTTGCCGTCCGGCTCAGTGTCGGCTTGCGCCGACGCCGGCGCGGCTGGCGACATTTCCCCAACACCCGCAACCGGAAGGGATTTTATCTCGACCGTAGTCAATGGAGTCGGTTCCGCCGCAGTTTGTACCGGCGTCGCTGCAACGGGCGCGTTTGGCGCGGTCGGGACAACGGCTGCGGCCTTTTGAGTATCGAGTGGCTGCGCCGGCGCTGCCGGTGGACCCGCCACGGGCGGGACGGTGGAAGCCGCATTTGGCGCGTTCGTGGTGGCGGCAGGATGCGTCGGTACAATCAGCGGTTGCGGCGGCGGTATTGCGGGCATTTGCGGCGTTGGGCCAGCGCCCGCGGGCGGCGTTGACGGCGCCGCCGGCGTCGCTCGGCTCGCATCGACGTTTGCAAGTGCGGCACGAACTTGTTCCTCGACAGCTTCCTCCTCGCGTACCTTGGCTTCTGCGCTTTCGTGCGGCTTCATTTCCGTGGTTTCGTGCGGAGCGGGCTTCGCTGGATGCGCCTCGCTTACCGCCTTGTGCGAAGCGGACGCACCGCGCGAACGCTTTTCGTCGTTGTCAGTTGCAGCGGCGGCAGAGGCCGTTGCAGGAGCCGAGACCTCGACTGCCTTCGCGCCTGCGGGCTCCTTAGCGTGATCATCACGCGTCGTCGCAGCGTGAGCGTCGGCTTCGGCGGAAGCAGGCGCGGCGGCGCGGCTATGCGGCGGCGGTGCAGCCGTCTTGGTAGCGCCGCTCGGAAATGTTTCGACCGCGGCCGTCGGCGCTGACACCTTCGTTGGCCAGGACACGTATCCGCCGATATGGGCAACGAGATAGCCGCTGACGGCAGTCGCAAGACCAGCGCCGAGAATCTCAACAAACTTCAGCGCAAAACGCGACACATAGGAGGGCTTGTCGGGCACCATACCCCCAGGATGCAAATTTTTCGTCCCGTCCCCAGTAGATACGGCCTTATAGGGCGAAATTGAGATGAAAGCTGTGGCTTTTTCCGCGTGAACAGGATTCGGGTGGTTTGTGACGGTGTTCCCGCGCATGTACTGCGCATGGACAGAGGAGAAGAAGGAACCGCGTCATGCATTTTCGCATCCAGGGACTGCCGGCGGACGAGTTCACCCATTTGTTTACCTTGTCCGACGAAGAGCTAGCGCAGGCTGGCGCGGTGCGGCGCATCGCCGACGGGCCGCGGCCGTGCCGCATCAGCCTTACCGACGCCAAGCCGGGCGACGAGCTTATCCTCATCAACTACGAGCACCATGCGGTCGCCTCGCCGTACCGGATGCGCTTTGCCATTTATGTGCGCCGGGGCGAGGAGACGTTCGACGCCGTCGACACGGTGCCGGAGCAATTGCGCACACGCACGCTCGCAGTCCGCGCCTTCGATCGCGACGCCATGATGGTCGGCTTCGAGCTTGCCGGAGGCAAGGAGCTTGAAGGCGCAATCGAGCGCCTGTTCGCCGATCCGCGCGCGGCCTACCTGCATGTCCATTTCGCCGCGCCCGGCTGCTATGCGGCGCGCGTCGAGCGGGCGTGACAGATTATTTCCCGGCCGCCTTGCGCAGCGCGGCGTTGATGCGGTCCTGCCAACCCGGTCCGTCTTCTTGGAAAAAATCGAGGACGTCGCGGTCGATGCGCAGCGACACCATTTCTTTCACGCCGGGCAACGCCGTGGGCGGCTTTGGCGGGCCTTCAATCGGTTTGGTGGTTACCGCTTTAAAGGCTTTTTCGGCGGCGGTGCGGGTGTCGGGCGTGCGGCGGGCCATAACAGCATTATAGCTGAGTGGCACGCTTGCCGCATCCGCGATCGCGCCTCTCGCCGGCGTTAGAGTTTGCCTTCTTCCCCCTTGCGCTCCCGCGCGCAGCGGAAACGGGCGTTTGCGAGCTCGGCATCGAGCACCGTCGCGACTTGGTCCGGAAGCGCGCAGGTGGCGCCAGGGTCGCGCGGCGCATAAGAGGCGTCGCAATAGATTTTAGGCAGCTTCAGTTTGTTGAGGCAGTTGGCGCGATCGCTGTCGGTCTGGCCCGCGAGCCGTTCGCATTCGGCCGCCCAAGCGGCGTCATGGACCGCGCCGGCGCTCGCCACGCAGGCCTGATACTGGTTGTCGGCGGCTAGCGTCGTGGACTTGCCCACCTCCGCGGCGTGGCTGGAACCGCCGAGCGGAAATGATGCGAACAAGCCGATGGCAAGGGCCGCACCGATCCTTGACGCCACACCCATCCCCCAGGGTCCGTATCGCGCTCCAAGCATTGGATGTGTGAGCAAAACTGGCCGGGCACAAGTAAGCCCATGCGTTGGCTTTAAGCTTAACCGACGAGTGTCGCGCGCGTCCCGATTGGCGGGTGGCCGGCAACGCTTTACTGTCGCATCCTGGCCCGAGCGGCGAACGGATGCGAACAGGTAGAGTAGGCAATGGAGCCGGAGCAAGCGACCGCAGGCAGCGTCGATCAGGATGAAGTCGCCCGCTTCTCCCGCCATGCCGCGCAGTGGTGGGACGCGCGCGGACCGATGGCGGCGCTGCACAAGTTCAATCCGGTGCGCCTTGCCTATATCCGCGACCGCGCGGCTGAGCATTTCGGCCGCGACCCGGCGCGGCTTGATAGCCTCGCCGGTTTGCGTGTGCTCGATATCGGCTGCGGCGGCGGAATTCTCTCGGAACCGCTGGCGCGGCTGGGCGCGCGCGTCGTCGGCGCCGACCCGTCGGAAAGTAATATCGCCGTGGCCAGTCATCACGCCGAGCGCTCGCGGTTGAGTATCGATTACCGCGCTGTGACGGCGGAAGGGCTGGCACAATCGGGTGAAACCTTCGACGTCGTTCTCGCCATGGAAGTTGTTGAGCATGTCGCCGATCTTGGTCTGTTCATCGGGCTCGCGGCGTCCATGGTCGCTCCCGGCGGGCTGTTGTTCGTCGCTACGCTCAACCGCACGGCCAAAAGCTTTGCGCTGGCGATCGTCGGTGCCGAATACATTTTGCGCTGGCTGCCTCGCGGCACGCACCGCTGGGAAAAGTTCGTGACCCCAAACGAGCTGGAAATCGCCATCGAGCGGGGCGGCCTGCGCATCGTCGACGAGACGGGCGTCGTCTACAATTTGTTCGCCGACCGCTGGCAGCTCTCGGCCGACGCCGACGTCAATTACATGGTGGTCGCGGAGAAGGCTTAAGTGACGTCGACGCCTTGGCTCTGGGCCGTGTTCACGATTATCGCCGCCTTCGCCCAGACGCTGCGCAACGCCATGCAGCGTGAGCTGACCAAGACGCTCGGCACCGTCGGAGCAACCCATGTCCGCTTTCTCTTCGGCTTTCCCTTTGCGCTCGTTTTTTTGGGGGTGATCGCGCTGGCGACGGCGTCGCCGCTGCCGCAACCCGCATGGACCTTCTGGCCGTGGGTGCTCGTCGGCGCATTCGCGCAGATCGCCGCCACGGCGCTGATGCTCGCCGCCATGGGTGAGCGCTCGTTCGTCGTCACCATCGCTTATATCAAGACCGAGCCCATCCAGGTCGCGCTGTTTGGGCTGTTGTTTCTCGGCGACACACTCACCTGGCCGATGATGGCGGCGATCGTTGTGGCGACGGCCGGCGTGCTGTTGATGTCGACCAAGCCCGGCGGCATGGTCGGCGGCATGAGGCCGACGCTGATCGGGCTCGCCTCGGGCGGCATGTTCGCGCTGTCGGCGATCGGATTCCGCGGCGCCATCCTCACCTTGCATTTGTCCAACTATGCGATGGCGGCCACATTCACCCTTGCCGTCGGTATCGCTCTGCAGGCGGTGTTGTTGTCGCTCTATCTCGGCGTGCGCACGCCCTACGTCTTGCGCAGCATCTTTCTCACCTGGAAGCCTTCCTTGTCAGCCGGATTTGCCGGCGCGGTGGCCTCGCAATTCTGGTTCCTCGCGTTCGCGCTTGCCACCGCCGCAAGCGTGAGGACGCTTGCTTTGATCGAAGTGGTCTTTGCCCAAATCGTGGCCCGCATCGCCTTCGGCCAGCGTACCTCCGCGCGCGAGGCAGTAGGCATGCTGCTCGTTGCCGGCGGCGTCAGCCTGCTGCTGTTGTCGTATTGATGGCGCTGAGCGGAAATGAGAATGTGGCTGAGAAGCGCAAGCTTAAGCTCCGGGGCGCTGGATGAATGAGGCAATGTCAGCCGAAAATGGCAAAGGCGTAATGAGCGCCTCGCCCGGACTGCGCATTAACGTCATTGCACTGTCCTCGGCGTTCGTTCTGTTGCTCGCGATTCTCGCCGTCGCCGCGATTTTGGCGATCAGACAAACACGTGCTGAAGCCGAGGTTCG
>Ga0335078_10005474_pt1 | contig 18760 bp, 12 predicted proteins | sample Lox_Sample_32_FD_206711 | JGI IMG/M metagenome (GOLD analysis project Ga0335078, IMG submission 206711) | Soil microbial communities from Loxahatchee National Wildlife Refuge, Florida, United States - Lox_Sample_3.2 | ecosystem: Environmental > Terrestrial > Soil > Wetlands | place: USA... | reverse complement strand
CTTTTGTAGGGTGCGAGAGCCATGCTCTGTGGCTGAGCACGGCGTGAAGCCAGCTTGTCCCGGTTCGTGGAGGCCCAATGATGAAAAATGAAGGAAGCGGCGGTGTCGCACCATTCCCATTCTTTTTAATGATCACTACGCAGCGCCCTCATCGATGGCTTTCCCGGCGGATACTGCGTAAAGAATAAAGACGGACAAAGGCCCGCCAGGGTGAGTATCACGAGACGAGCGGCCCAAGGTAGATGCGCACCGGCCGATGTGAGTTGTCTGAAGGGTGCGTTGCTGTGGACTTAGCCCAGCAACCGGGCGGCGTCCTTTGCGTAATAAGTCAGAATCGTGCTGGCGCCCGCCCGCATGATGCTGAGCAGCGATTCCATCATCACGCGTTCGCGCTCGATCCAGCCGTTGCGGGCGGCTGCCTCGATCATCGCGTATTCGCCCGATACCTGGTACGCGGCCAGTGGCAGATCGAATCGTTCTCTCGCGGCCGAGATTATGTCGAGATAGGGCATCGCGGGCTTCACCATGATCATGTCCGCGCCTTCGGCAACGTCCTCTGCGATCTCGCGCATGGCCTCTCGCACATTCGCGCCATCCATCTGATACGAACGCCGGTCGCCAAACTGCGGCGCTGAATCTGCCGCCTCGCGGAAAGGTCCATAGAATCCAGAAGCGAACTTTGCGGCGTACGAAAGGATCGGCGTATTGATGAGATCGGCATCGTCCAACGCGCGACGGATCGCAGCCACTCTTCCGTCCATCATGTCAGAAGGCGCGATGATGTCGATCCCCGCCTTCGCCAGGGATACAGAGGTCCGCGCCAGTAACTCCAGTGACGCATCGTTCACAATCTCGTAGTCAGTAGTTACGGGAGGCGTCGCGACCGCGGCGCCCAGGGACTGAGGTGCGGCCTTCACGATTCCGCAATGCCCATGCGACATGTATTCGCAAAGACAAACATCTCCCATCAAGACAAGGCCCGGCACTTCGCGCTTGATTGCCCGTGCCGCCTGTTGCACGATCCCGTTCTCCGCCCACGCGCCCGTTGCAACCTCATCTTTCTTGTCCGGCAATCCGAACAAGATGATCGACGGAACCCCGAGGGAATGCACCTGGCGGGCTTCTTTGACGGCTTCATCGACCGAAAGATTGAACACACCCGGCATCGACCGCACTTCTTTCCGGACCCCCTCTCCCGGGCACACAAACATCGGGTAGACGAATGCGTCAGGAGTCAGGCGGGTCTCGGCGACCATGTTGCGAAGTTCCGCTGTGCGGCGGAGGCGGCGAAGGCGTGTTACAGGAAAGGCCATTGGAATCACCAGCGGAAGGCGTCATCGGGCGCCGCCCTCCTCCCCGTCATTCTAGAACATCGCGTCGAGGCGTTGCTGGTGTCCGCCGGGCGGCATTCGTTCCGCCGAGGTCGGAAGTGACGAAAGTAACCATGTTCGTCCCACACCCTATCTCAGGTGGCTTGTTGCCTCTCATAGAATCAAGGATGGATGGGTCTGCTTCGGCGTCACCGCTGGTTCGTTGCAGCGGCCGGAATCACTCTGGCCTTCGCCGTGGTGTCTCTCACGGCGCATCAGAGCTTCGGCCTGACCATCTTTGCCGATGTTGCGGGACTAGTCTTGATGTTGGCCGCAACTGGCAGCTTGGTCTTCAACGCCTGCACACGGCCCCGCGAAGAGCGTAGTTTCTGGAGTCTGGTCGCCCTCGGCTTCGCCTTGTGGGTCTCGAACCAGGCCGCCTGGTGTTATATCGAGATCATCCGGCGCTCTACGATCCCCGATCCGTTTTCCTTTGACATCGTGCTGTTCTTCCATGCTGTCCCCATGATCGCCGCGGTCGCGTGGAGGCCCGACATTCGTAAGAAAGATGAAAAGGTCCTTCTTGGCCTGCTGAATTTCTTGATGCTGCTGGGCTGGTGGGTCTTCCTTTACGCATTCCTGGTCTTTCCATACCAGTATGTCCGGCTCGACATCCCGGCTTACAACAAGTTCTACGACGGCTTATACCTCTTGGAATACGGTCTCCTGCTGTCCGTGCTCGCTCTCGCCGCCTCGACAGGTTCGGGAGGGTGGCGTCGTTTCTATTTGCATTTTTTCGGCGCAACCCTCGTTTACGCCGCCGGCTCTCAGCTTCTCGATCGCGCTATCCTGGCCCACAGATACTATTCCGGCAGCCTGTACGATGTGCCTTTCATCGTGCCTCTCGTCTGGATTGGAGCTGCTTCCCTTTCTGTGAAGAGTTGGGATCTGAAGACCGAGGATTTCCGGCTCGATCCTCGCTGGAAAAAGCTTGTTCCGCGGTTGGCGATGCTGGCCATTCTTTCTCTCCCCGTTCTGGGGCTCTGGGCGTTGTTCATGGATCGATCTGAACCGGCGTGCAGGACCTTCCGCCTGTTTGCCGTTTTCATCGCAATGTTCGCGCTCGGCGGCTTCGTATTCCTTCGCCAGTACATTCAGGACCAGAAGCTCATGTCTCTGCTTCGCGAATCGCGGCGGTCCTACCAGACCCAGAAACAGCTGCAAGGCCAGCTTGTTCAAAAGGAGAAGCTGGCGTCGCTCGGCAGTCTTGTCGCGGGAGCGGCAAACGAGATTGATCATCCTCTGAATGCGGTCATGAACTATTCGGAAGAACTATGGTCGCAGCATAAGCTCACCTCCGAGCAGGACGCGTTGGTCCGCAAGATCGTTCTGCAGGCTCGTCGTACCCGCGACCTCGTCGCTAGTCTGTTGAGTTTCTCGCAGCAAGCACCCGGGGATAAGACCCCGGTCGATCTGTCTGTTCTGGTGACCCGTGCCATACAGTTACTAGAGTCGCGCCGCGTGCCTGGCAAGGTTCTGGTGCGGGTGCAGACCGAGAATGGGCTTCCTCAGGTCCAGGCCAATGCAAAGCAGTTGTTCCAGGGATTCGTCGAGATCATCGAGAACGCAATGGATGCGCTCGACGAAGTCGGCGGCGGGTCCCTCGAAATCACTGCAAAGCAAGATGGCGCCCATGTTGTTCTGCAGTTCTCCGACAGCGGTCCCGGCCTGCGCGATCCTCGGCGCGTTTTCGATCCCTTCTACACCACGAAACCCGTCGGGAAGGGCACGGGCCTCGGCTTGAGCGCCGTCTACGGCATGGTCCAGGACCATGCTGGCAGTATCACCTGCGAAAATAAGCCCGAAGGCGGCGCGCTCTTCACCGTCCGATTGCCCGCAGCCTCCGAGTCAGCCGCCAAAGTCGCCCGCGCCAGCGTATAAGGCGGCATCGCCACTGCGCCCTTACTGCCCCTCCTGTACCATGAAATCTGATGTCCCCCGAACTCATCCACAATTCGGCCCGTGTGCTGGAGTTCGAATCCCTGCGGGAACTCCTCCGCGGATATGCTGTCTCTCCCCTCGGCCAGGCCCGCGTCGCCGCCTTAAAGCCCTCGATTGATGCGGACTGGATTGAAAACCAGCAGCAGTTGACCGCCGAGATTCGCGAATTCCGCCGCGTGGGTGGGCGCTTCGACTTTTCCGGCCTGATCGAAATCGCCGGATCGATCGCCAAAGCTCGCATCTCGGGCGCGGCGCTCGAAACGACGGAAATACGCGACGTAATCCTGGTCGCCGACCGCGCCGCCGAATGGCGTGAGATCGCGCAACGTCCGCCGGCGGCCATGCGCTCGGAATGGCGACGCACAGCCGAACTTTCCCGTGGCATCGCAGATTTCACCGAATTCCTGCGTTTCTTCCGCAACAAGATCCAGCCCGACGGAACGCTCGAAGACAAAGCGTCACCGGAACTTGCCCGCATCCGCCGCGAAATTGAAAAACAGCGCCGAGCCATCCAAGAATCGCTGCGAGGCTACCTGCGCCGTCTCGCTGAAGGCGGAACCGTGCAGGACGAACTGATCACGATCCGCGGCGAACGGTTCGTCATTCCCGTGAAGATCGAACAGAAACGCCGGGTTCAGGGCGTGATTCACGGCGCCAGTTCCAGCGGACAAACCGTTTTTGTTGAGCCTCTCGAAACCATTGAGCAGAACAACGAGCTTGTCCGACTGCTGGAGGAAGAACTCGTCGAGATCCACCGTATCCTGCTCGAGATGACGCAGCGCATCGGCGCGCAGGCCGAGGAAATCTCCTCGGCGCTGGGCGTTCTCTCGGAACTCGAACTTCAGTTCGCGAAAGCCCGCTTCGCCGAAGACTACAACTGCGTAGAAGCCAAGCTGAAGGGATCAACCCAAGCGAGCCTGCTCCTCCACAATGCCCGCCATCCTTTGCTGGAACGAAATCTCAAGGCGAAAGGTGCCACGGTTGTTCCGATCACCGTCGAACTGGAAGGCCAGCGCCGCCAGTTGATCATCACCGGCCCTAACACCGGCGGAAAAACCGTCGGCCTGAAAACAATCGGGCTGCTGGCTCTGATGGCGCAGTCCGGAATTCCGGTGCCTGCCGACCGCGCCGATTTCCCCGTCTTCGACTCAGTGCTGGCGGATATCGGCGACTACCAGTCGATCGAGCAGAATCTCTCGACATTCTCTGCTCACGTCACGAATATCGACTTCATTTCCCGCACTGCGACTGCCAATTCCCTCGTCCTGCTCGACGAGCTCGGCTCTGCCACGGATCCCGAAGAAGGTGCGGCCCTCGCCGTAGCCATCGCCATGCATTTCGCTCGCATCGGCTGCATGACGGTCATTTCCACGCACCACACCTCGCTGAAAGTTTATGGCGCAAACACGGCAGGAGTCCTCAATGCTTCGGTCGGGTTTAACGAAACGACGTTGCAACCGACATATGAATTGAAAATCGGAGTTCCTGGGGCCTCCGCTGGAATCAACATCGCGCAGCGCCTGGGATTGAATCCGGTCATCATTGAGACTGCCCGCTCCCGCCTGGGCACGCAGGCTCGCGATGTCGGACAGTTCCTCGATAAACTCCATGCCGACCTTCGGGAAGCGGAAAGCGAACGCCTGCGCCTCAAGTCACGCGAAGAAGAACTCGAACGCGAGAAGGCTCGCCTCACTGCCGAAGGACGTAAGGAACAGCAGACTAAAGTCCGCGAGATGGAGAAGAAACTCGAAAGCCTTCTCCGTGACTTCGAATATCACGCTCGCGAAGCGGTCAACGCCGTCCAGGACCGAGCTGCCGCGCAGAAGCTCTCGAAAGACGCCGAGCGCCGCATTGCCAAACTCCGCCGCGAATTTCGCGAGCAGTTCGACTCTACAGTGGTCGCGCATTCGACTGGAGCCGACCAGGGCGATCCTCACGCCCAGCCCCAAATCGTTAAACACGTGAGCCAGGGCGATACCGTCAAACTGAAGTCGACCGGACGCTCCGCGCGCATCGCCCGCAAGATCGACGACAATCACTTCGAAGTCGAAATGGGCCCGCTCAAGATGAAGATCGGCCGGGACGACATTGCCGAAGTTCTGGCAAGTGCTCGCCCTGTCGCCGAAACCCCGGTCAAGGCAGCGAGATCAAGAGGTATTTCCATTTCGCTCGAAAGCGAAGGCGCGAACATCCCAACGGAAATCAACGTGATTGGCCAAACGGTGGACGATGCCAGCCGTGAAGTCGAGAAGTTTGTTGACCGCGCGTTTCTGGCCGGTCTCCCGAGGGTGCGTGTTGTTCATGGCAGCGGCATGGGGATTCTCCGCAAAGCCTTGCGCCAGATGTTGCATCAGCACCCGCACGTCTCGTCTGTGCTTGAAGCTCCGCAGAACGAAGGCGGGGGCGGGGCCACGGTCGTGGAATTGAATGTCTAGACGATTCCGTGGAAGAACGGCAACCTGGCGCAACTGCCGTTGATACCGCCGTGGAAGAGCGGCCCTTCAGGGCCGCGTTAAGGGCTAAACTCAAATCACATGCCGCTATCAACGTCGCATCTCCTTGCCCTCATCATCCTTTTCCTCTCCACTCACGCCTTCGCCGCCAACAACGAAATAAGGCTGCTCCGCGTCCCGAACACATCCACTGCCGAGATTTCGTTGAGCGGTCAAACCTGCGTCGCTCACATCGGCGACCGCTGCGGACCTTGGACCTTGATGGAACTCATCGCAGACCCAAGCCATCCGAAAGCGATTCTCGAAGATTTCACTTCGCAAGCCGGTCACCTGCTCTTCATCGACACGCGCGGCATCACTCTCGATCTTCCCAAGTCTCTCGAATCCACAGCGACGGACCCCGCGAAGCTCTATCTCGGACACAAGCTGCAACGAATTATCGATAGCCCATCCGACATGCTTGCAGATGAAATCCTCTCCCGCCCCGGAGATCCCAGCTACGACGACATCGCCGCCGTCTTTCCTCCGATCCGGCGAATGCCCACCTACAGCTTCGTCGGCACGAACGCGACCATGGACAAGGTCGGCTTCAACTACGGAGGTCGATCACCCGACTTTGATCCCGCTGCGTACTACGGTCCAATCAAAGAAATCCGTGACCAGGGCAAAGTTCTTGACGGCCTCGTCGGCGGATATTTGCCGGTCTTGCGCTTCGTTTATCCGGAGTCGCCCGACAAATGGACAGAGATGCTGGCCTTTGCGCCTCTTCGCATCACGAATCGAAACGATCGCATCCAGCCTGTCTGGTACCGCATCATTCACATCGAAGCGGGCGTGGTGAAGTGGTCGCACTACATCGATTCCTATCACCCGTTCCCTCCGCGCACTGAATTCGATCCCAAGATTTTCTACAGCGATCTGCTCACGCTGCATGACGACTGGAACAAAACCCTCTCGCCGGCGATGAAACTTCACATCCCCGACCAGCGCCTCGAAAACATGGCCCGCTTCGCTCTCGTGCGCGACTTGATGACACGCGTCGGTGATTTCCCCAAGTACGGCGCCGTCGACAAAGACTATGCCGGCAGTGAGCACGACGGATTCCCCGACACCTTTACAGTCGATACGGCGGCCATGCTCAACTGGGGCATGATCGATGTAGCCGGACGCTTCATCGACAATTATTTTGGGAAGTTCGTTCGCGATGACGGATCCATCCTCTATCGCGGCCCCGAAACCGGCCAGTACGGCCGCATGCTAACGGTCGTCGCGCAATATGTGAACTACGGCGGCGACCCCGCTCTGCTGCTCAAGAATGAGAGCCGCATCGATGGCGTAACCAATCTTCTTCTCGGCTTGCGCGAACGAGCGAAGCAGCTGCCAAAGACAAACCCCGCTTACGGAATGATCGCCGGATGGAGCGAAGCCGACGCCTGCCTCGATCCCGACCCCCCGCGCTACATGCAGCCCTACTTTTCCAACAGCACCGAGGCCGCCCGCGGCTTCCGCGATCTCGGACGAGTCTGGGTGAAAATTGGCGAGCGAACAAAGTCACCGAAACTCACTGCGTGGGGCCAACGCCTCATCCGCGAGTCCGAAGAACTTCAGGCCGACATTCAAAACGCCATCTCAAAATCGCTTCTGACAATGGACGGCGAAACGATCCTGCCTTCGATCGCCGGAGTGACCGAGCCCTTCCATGTCGTCGTTTCCCGAGACCCTGCCGATCCCCAATACCGTTCTTACCGCGCCTATATGGAGATGATGTATTCCGGCATCCTGACAAAAGAGCAAGTCGCGCTAGTCGTGCAGTACCGCAAGAATCATCACGACACGATTCTCGGCGTCCCCACCGCCTATGGATACAAGACTGGCGACCTCGCCGGATTTCTCTCGTACGGCCACGGCTACGGACTCATCCAGCACGACATGACGCGGGAAGCCCTGCTCCTCCTCTACTCGGTCATGGCACACCAGTTCACGCGCGGCACCTGGACCGCTCCTGAAACACGGCCAGTCTTTCTCGACGATCCGGCCGCGCCGTATTGCACTCCTGCCCAACTGGTCGTCGCGCTCCTGACACGCTGGATGCTCGTCTTCGAAGACCCCATGTCGGAGACGCTCTGGATTGGGAAAGCCATGCCGCGCGAATGGCTCGAAGATGGAAAGGCCATCTCTGCAGAAAACGTACCAACGAAATGGGGACGGGTCGGTTTCTCTGTTACGTCTCACTTGAAGGAAGGAAAGATCGTAGCCACATTAAGTCTGCCGCCAGATCAATTCGCAGCCGGAATAAAACTCCGCCTGCGCACTCAAGGAAATGTTCCTCTGAAATCCGTGCACGTGAACGGCAAATCGTGGACCGATTTTAATTCGCAGGATGAAACCATCACGATTCCGGCGGGAATGTCAGGAAAGATCGACGTAGTCGCTGAATATTAGATGGGACTTCGCTTAGCCTGATGCCAAGACTCGCGCTGTGTGAGTCTAAGGTTTAAGCTTCCTGTCGTAAGTTGGAGCCCAGTGCAGGCTCCGCATCCGTAAGGAGGAAAGTCAACGTGCCGGCATCCAGACGCACATTCCTGAAGAACACTGCCGTTGCAGGCGCCGGTATGGCTCTCGGTGCATTCCCGAAATCGAGCGATGCATTACTCTCGCAGAATTCCTTCTCCGATGAGAACCCTCACCCGCATCCGCATACGGACGCCACCTCCGACGTTGCTCGTTTCACTCGCGGCCTCGGCATCTATCCTGGCGATCCCCGTGACGACTTCAGCCCTGAACTCGTGGTCGACAGCTCTATCTATCGCAACCTCGCGCTGCATCGGCCCGGGTACCACTCGAGCAGTTACGATTACAATCTCACTGCTCAACTTGTCACCGACGGAATCAAAGACACCGATTGGCCAAGCTGGGTCGCCACCTCCACCAGTTCGTCTGGCGTTCTCTCCAAAGTTCAACGCGAATTCGTGCTGGACCACGCTCGAACCACCACCGCGGATGTGCACGGAACGCCAGCTTCCGTCCAGATCCAGCTTGGAGGAGGCAAGACCGTCCCGGAAGTCGATCGCATTGACGTGGTCGTGATTCCACCTTTCGGTGCTCCTCCGTCGAATCTGGAGTTTACGGTTTCGACCTCCGAAGACTCGCGCAGTTGGCAAACCGTTGGCACTGTCACCGGCCCCGAGCCGGCCTCCGTTGCGGGCTATCCCAAGGACTTCGCGCGGGCCGGACAGTTGTTTGTGCCCTCGATTTCTCTCACCCAGGTCTGCCGCAGCCGCTTCTACCAGATTGCATGCGACGTTAAGAACGTGTCCTTGTCTCCTTATTCGCAGTGGCGTGTCGGCGAGGTTTCCTTCTTCCGGCGCGGCGAAAGAGTCAACATCGGTGGACCGTACGACTTCACAAGCGCCTGGATGAGCGAAAGCCTGGGCGAGGAATGGGTGTACGTCGATCTAGGTGCGCGCTGCTCGTTCGATCGTATCAAGCTGTTTTGGATTGCGCGCGCCGCCGAAGGCTCTATTCAGGTCTCCGACGACGCTCGTCACTGGACCGATCTTCACCATTTCGCGGCGGAATCTGGACTCATCGATGATGTGAAGCTTCCTCAACTGGCTCGCGGTCGGTACGTGCGAGTCCTGATGAAGCGTCCCACTTCACCAGATGGCTATGTTCTAAGCGAGATCGAGGTCTATGGCCGCGGTGGCCCGGTCGCTCATCTTCGACATCCGGAGCCGAAAGTCCTCGAACTCCCTGTTGGAGCGCCGGTAAGTCTATCCGCATGCCAGTGGCGCCTGGAACGAGCGTCACAAATCAGCAAAGATGCAGCCGCTATTTCGACGCCCGGTTTTTCGGACGACGATTGGATCCTCGCCACCGTTCCCGGCACGGTTCTGTGCTCCTATCTCAACGTGGGAGCGATTCCTGATCCCAACTTTGGCAAGAACCAGCTATACATCTCCGACTCCTACTTTTATTCCGACTTCTGGTATCGCGCCGATTTCACCGCACCCTCAATGGGGACGGCAAAGACTTTCTGGCTGAATTTCTACGGCATCAACTGGAAAGCTGAAGTGTTCCTGAATGGTGAATCGATCGGCCGGATCGAAGGCGCGTTCATGCGCGGCCGCTTCGACGTTACTTCGAGGCTGCGCTTCGGTGAGAAGAATGCCCTCGCGGTGCGGATCGAAAAGAACGCCACCCCCGGCAGCTGCAAGCAGAAGACGTGGGAAAGCAACGGGCCGAACGGCGGCGCTCTCGGCGCCGACAACCCTACCTATCACGCATCTGTCGGCTGGGATTGGATTCCCACGATTCGAGGCCGCAACACCGGCATCATCGGCAACGTTTATCTCGAATCAACCGGTCCCGTAACCGTAGACGATCCGCTCGTCAGAACCACCTTGGCGGCCCCGGACACATCCCACGCCGACGTAAGCATCGAAGTCGATCTCGTCAACCACACGTCAGAGGCGATCTCCGGAAAGCTCCGCGGTCACTTCGGCGACGTGCAATTTGAGCAAGCGGTCCAACTCGACGGCTCCAGCCAGGCTTCCGGCAGGAAGCATGTGCGTCTGGATTCCACAACCCATCCCCAGTTGCAGCTGCAAAATCCGAAATTGTGGTGGCCGGTCGGATACGGCGACCCTCATCTTTACGACGTCGAACTGCGCTTCGAGATGGAAGACGGCGTCCGCTCCGACGGCAAGACCCTCAAAACCGGTATCCGCCACATGTCGTACACCGAGGATGATGAAACGCTCAAGATCTTCGTCAATGGACGACGCTTCATTCCTCGCGGCGGCAACTGGGGCTTCAGCGAATCGATGCTGCGTTACCGCGCTCGAGAGTACGACGCTACTCTGCGCTATCACCGCGAGATGAACTTCAACATGATCCGGAACTGGGTCGGGCAGATCGGCGATGACGATTTCTACGAGGCCTGCGATCGTCATGGTGTCATGGTGTGGCAGGATCTCTGGCTCGCGAATCCCTGGGATGGTCCAGATCCTGATGACGACAAGTTGTTCCTGAGCAACGTCCGCGACACGGTGCTCCGGATTCGCAATCACGCCTCACTCGCTCTCTACTGCGGGCGCAACGAAGGATTCCCGCCGAAGCCTCTTGACGACGGAATTCAAAGCACCCTGGCGGAACTGCATCCCGGGCTTCATTACATTCCAAGTTCGGCGGACAACGTTGTCGGCGGCGGCGGGCCCTACGCTGCCATGCCGCTGACTTTCTACCCAACCATGGCGCAGTACTCGAAGCTGCACAGCGAGATCGGCATGCCCACGATTCCGTCAGCCGAGAGCGTTCGAGCGATGCTATCCGAGGGCGCCCTGTGGCCGCCCGGTCTCGAATGGGGACTGCACGACTTTTGTGAAGGCGGCGCGCCGCAAGGCCGCAATTTCCTGACGACAGTCGAGCAGAGCTACGGCGGGACGAACAATCTCGAAGAATGGATTTCACTTGCGCAGTTTGTCGACCACGAAGGTTTCCGCGCCGAGTTTGAAGCGCAAAGCAAGTACCGCATGGGCCTCCTGCTGTGGATGAGCCATCCCTGCTGGCCATCGTTTTTGTGGCAAACCTACGATTACTTCCTCGAACCGATGGCCGCATATTTCGCCTGCAAGAAAGTGTGCGAACCGCTCCACATTCAGTGGAACCGTGTGATCGATGCGGTTGACGTTGTGAACTACAGTGCCGGGGATATCCATGGGCTCACCGCGCTCGCCGAAGTGCTCAACATCGACGGAGCCGTGAAGTGGAAGAAGTCTGCCTCGGTCGATAGCATCGAAGACAGTGTCGTCACCTGCATACAGATGGAGTTTCCCGCCGATCTGACGCAGGTCCACTTCGTCCGCCTTACTCTCTCGCGCGAAGGGGCACCAATCTCAACCAATCTCTATCTGCGCGGAGTACAAGAAGGGAACTTTCGAGCTATCCGCCAGTTGCCGAAAGTGCGCTTGAAAGCTTCCACTCAGACCGCGCGCCGCGGCGAACAATGGCATTTAACGACTCGCGTGCAGAATCCCACCATGCATCCGGCGCTCATGGTCAAGCTGACCGTCGTGCGCGAAAAAAGCGGCGATCGTATTCTTCCCGCAATTTACAACGACAACTACTTCACGCTCATGCCCGGAGAGCAACGCGTCATCGAGACCGAACTGAACCACGCGGACACCCGCGGCGAGTCTCCACGCATGCTGGTGCGCGGCTTCAATGTGGAGGTGTCGCCGGTGACTTCGCGTGGGAATGCTTGAGGACGATGCATGATATGTCGATGTTGCTGAATCAATCACTTCTTATTGTCCAGCTCCGCTTCACCTCGAGTGTTTAGCATCGCTTCATAGCAGCCCTTGAGCGGCTGCTCCATGGCATCGAGCGCGACCTGGGCAGTAAGGACATAATTACCAGTGTGATCGCCGCCCTGTCGCGCCAGGAACACGGCATATTTTGCATTGTTGTAATTCTTATAAATTGCAGGCATGGCTTCCCTGCAACTCTCAAGCTGCGTCTTCGGCGCTGACGGCTGAGGAACATCTTGTTGTTGCCCAATGGCTGTGATCCCGATGACGCATACTAGGACGGAAATCCCCGCTATCACCCTCCCGAAACTCATTGTCCTAGACCTCCTGTCGTGAAGTTCCACACGGCCGAATCGATCCGTCATTTGCAAGTGAGCGTAGCCGTTCCCGTCACAGTTTTTGTGCTTTTGCCTGAAACTGGAGCCGTTGCAGTAATCGTAACTGCTCCGTTTGTTGCTCCTACGCAAGTCGCAGTTCCGTTGTCGATGCCATTGTTGCTGATCGAAACATTCACCGTATCCGACACCGTCCAGGTCTGGCCCCAGCAGTTTACGCACGCTGCGGACGCGCACTGCCCTTTCGTGACAGGAGTGGCGAAAAACTGAATTTGATTTCCAGGTGAAGATACGGCGTGGTCTGCGGTCCCACTTGATGGCAAGACCGAGAATGCTGTCAGGTCGCAATTCTGCTGGCTACTTCCGCATCCAAGGGAGACCACAAATGCGGCAACCAGGGACGCAAGCCGGAAGGACTTAAGCATCGCTGCCTCCATCTATGTGCAGCCTTGGGGCAAGTATAGGTCTGGTCGCGACTGTCGCCAGTAACTCTGGTCACATTCCTTGCATCGGAGAACTCGTAGCGCCGGCGTCCCGCCGGCTGTCGCGAGGGCGTCTCGCCCTCGCAGCCGAAGTCTTCCCGAACGCCGAACCTTGTTGAGCGGACGCGGGAAGGGAACGAGTTCACTCGTGCCGCTGAGTTACCGAGATGAATCGCGCTTTAGCGCCTGAGGTGAGCAGATTGTCCTCACGCCCCACAGCGTCAAAATCCGCAACAACCCGAGCACATCACGTGCATCCAATTCGCATACCGACTCCACGTAGCGACCGGACTCAATCGCTCCAGCTCACCAACTACGTTCCCCAAGCAATAGAATTCACAAATGTCATCGCCGCGATGAAACCATTACGATAAAGTTTCTACCTACTCAGACGGAGTACAAAATATGACGCCAAAGAACACGATTTGCCTCTGGTTCGACAAGGATGCCCTTGATGCAGCCAGCTTCTACGCAGCGACCTTTCCGGACAGTAAAGTGAAAGCTGTTCACAATGCGCCCGGCGACTACCCGAGCGGGAAGAAAGGCGATGTGCTGACTGTGGAATTCACTGTTCTCGGCATACCCTGCCTGGGGCTCAACGGCGGCCCGATGTTCAAGCACAACGAGGCTTTCTCTTTCCAGGTCGCGACCGACAATCAGGAAGAAACGGACCGCTACTGGAACGCGATCGTCGGCAATGGCGGCCAGGAAAGCGATTGCGGTTGGTGCAAGGATCGCTGGGGCCTTTCGTGGCAAATTACCCCGCGCACGCTAACCGACGCGCTCGCAGCAGGAGGCGGTGAGGCGAAGCGCGCCTTCGAGGCGATGATGACCATGCAGAAGATCGACGTCGCCAAGATCGATGCAGCGCGCCGGGGCTGATACGAACGCGCGACGACGTCCGCGAATTCAGTGGTTTGCTCGTCGTCCCCAGCCGCCAAGCTGCATCGCCATCGTCATGCATGCGGACCGTAGCTCATCCGCGTGAGCGCGGTCGACGATGGTGCGGGCCACGATCATCCCTCCGATCGACATGGCTGCGATGCTTTCTGCGGTGATGCGGCGTTCTGGATTCTTGCGGGACAAGCTGCGTTCCAACACACTCACCATCGCCTTGAATACTGTTTCGAAGGCGAGCCTTGCGCGCTTGCCGCTCCGGGCTACGTCCGTTGGCAACGCCACCATCGGGCATGAATTCTCCACGTCTTCGTAGTGCTGCCTCGACAAATAGGCGCGAACCACTTGCGGCCCGACATCTGTCGATGAGAGATCGACGTGCACTCCCTCCCAGCAGTTCTTCCACTCCGGGTCGGTAAAGAAACACCCCAGCACCTCGGCGTAGAGGTCGCTCTTGCTGTCGAAGTAGCTATAAAACCCGCCGTGCGTCAGTCCGGCTCCCGCCATGATGGCTTGCACGCTGACCGTTTCGAAACCGTGACGGTTAAAGAGCTTGCGGGCACTGTCAATGATTTTCTTCTTGGTCTTCTCTCGATGGCCCTGCGGGTATGGCATAGGACCTCCCACGGTTCAGTTTCGTGAATCCGGACAATATTATCTTGAACATATTTTTCTTGGATGGGACCATGCGGGACGTCACTAGCTTGCCCAGGGAGCACTCAACTCCGGAGGAATACAGGAATGATGCGCGATTGCTTCAATCCCGTAACACTGTGCGCGACACTCAGCAGGCGGCAGATCATTTCAGGACTTGCCGCCACGGCCGGGATTCTCACTCTTGGGTCCAATCAGGTTCGGGCCGAAGGCGAAGAGATCTCGCATTCTGCCGAATCCATTCATCAGGAAGTGAACTTCAAGGCGAATCGCAAGCGCGTATACGAAGCGCTCACGACCACGAGCCAGTTTGACAAGGTGACTCATGTCGGCGCTGCAATGCAATCTGGCATGTCGTTGGGAACATCGCCGACTGAGATCAGTACTCAGGTCGGAGGCTCATTCACCATTTTCATGGGACACATCGTGGGGCGGCAAATTGAACTCGTGCCCAACGAAAGAATCGTTCAGGCCTGGCGAGTGGTCGACTGGGAACCAGGTCTTTTCTCGATCGCCAGATTCGTACTCGTTGAGCAAGGTTCGGGAACCAAGCTGGTGTTCGACCACACCGGCTTCCCCAAGGGACAGGCCGAGCATCTCGCAGCGGGCTGGAAAGGCAACTACTGGGAGCCGCTGGCGAAATTTCTGTCTTGACGGCCCGAGGTTGCCCCACGCTTCCCGCGATTTTTTCTGGAGCCTGGGATTGCCGAGTAACTCGGAGGTATTCGACGTTTCACGTCGGGAGGCTGGTCGCTCGCACTTCTCTTCCTGCCAATGGGACTTGGGCTGTGTCTACCATCCCATTTGGCCCATCCGTCTAAGGATGATGGCGCTGTAGCTGTTCATCCGCTCGGGTCGGCGCTTCAGCGGGGCCGGCAGGATGGCGGCGAGCCGCGCCGCCTGTTGTTTCCCGATCTCTCGCGCTGAGGTCTTGTAGTAATAGCGGCATGCCGACTCGGAACCGTAGACACCGGGCCCCCACTCCACCACGTTCAGATAGATCTCTAGAATGCGCTTCTTTCCGAGGACCGATTCCGCAACCGGCACCAGCGTGACCTCCACCCCCTTACGAATGAAAGAACGGCCCGTTCCGAAGAACAGGTTTTTCACGAGCTGCTGCGTAATAGTCGAGGCGCCTCGAGTGCGCTCGCCTTCCACATCCTCTCTCGCCGCGATCTCAACCTCATGCCAGTCAAATCCATTGTGCTGGTAAAAGCGTGTGTCCTCCGCAGCGATGACCGCATGCTGCAGATCGGGTGAAATCTGGCTGAGCGAAATGAACTTGTATCGTTCGCGATATGGCGTGCCGTGACTCCAGGCCTGCAACCGGCGTTGTATGTGGACCGCCGTGGTCGGCGGATCGATCCATCGTGCTGCGATCAGCATGAGCGCGGCCAGTGCCCAAAGAAATAGGACCAGCAACACAACGCCGATCACGAATCGTCGGAGGAATGATCGAGAAAAGGTCATCTGATGCCGAGCGATAACCGGTGCTCGCGGCGCTGGCCTTCGCGCATCGAGTGCTTGAATCAAATTACGAAATGATATCGTGCCCTTCGCAAAGTGCGAACGGGGTACATCCCGAGCTTTGGTGTCCGCTGCTGAAAAGCGGGCGACCCGCCCATTTGCGTTCGGAAACCGTGCGATTGTCACATAAAGTTGTAAACTCGCTGCCAAATACTGCTGCGAAACTCGCTTCGCCAGGAGACCAGGGATGATTCAGAACCCATCAACGCGCTGGAACACATTTCTGACAACGTTCCGTAAATCTGCTTACGTCCTCGTTTTGCTGGCCTCAACTTGCGCCAATGCGCAGTTGTATACCTTCTCGAAACAGGAACTGATCGACTACACCGCTGATTCTCCCTTCGAGCGCTTTCCAGATGGACGCCCCAAGGTGCCCGACTCCTTGGTCGAACGGGCTCGAGATCTGTCCTCAGAGGAAGTGTGGTCTGGACTCGAAGATCACAAAGGTTTCAGGAATCAGTACGCCGATGGCTTTCAGGTCTTGCAGCCCGGCAAGACCATGGTTGGCCGCGCCTTCACGGTGCAATTTATGCCGCTGCGTGCCGACGTCAAGGAAACTGCGATCAAGAAAGCAAAGCAACACGGACTCGAAGATCTCACGAACCAAGTTGCCATCGATATGCTTCAACCCGGAGATGTGCTGGTTGTCGATCTGTTCGGGAAGAAGATGGACGGCACCATCGTCGGCGACAACCTCTTTTATTACGTCATGAAAGCCACGCATAGCGGAGGCCTTGTCGTGGACGGCAGTGTCCGTGACCTCGACGGCATCGCGCAAATCGACATGCCCGCCTATTTTCGTTCGGTCGATCCAACTCCCATCGGAAATGTAATGCTGACCGGAATCAATATCCCCATTCGCATCGGCAACGTGACCGTGATGCCCGGCGATCTGGTGGTGGGCGACCGGGAAGGCGTCTATTTCATTCCACCCCAATTCGTCAAAGAAGTGCTCGATCATGCGGATGAGGTTCACATCCATGACGAATGGACGAAGAAGAAGTTTGATGAAGGGAAATACAAATCGTCGGAGATCTATAGCTCGCCCAAGGATCCCAAGCTGCAGCAGGAATACCGCGAGTATCTGAAGAAGCGGCTGGACGAAATCCACAAGCAAGAGAGTTCGAAATAGGCCGGCGGCCTTCCATTTCGCCGAGTAACTGAACCGGTTGCCCCACACTTCCCGTGTTCCGTGCGGGAGGGGGCTGGAATCTACCGCGGCGAGGCTATCAGATTGAGCTCCCGGGAGTTCCATCCGAGGGTAACGCAAGATACTTGCGGAGATTACATACCTTACTCATAATGAGTCTCGCCGAAACAATAGTGCGCACGCACTAGTTATCGGTTTGCGCCTATGTCCCAGGTAAGAAGTTACAGCGCCCTCTCACTCACAATACTGGCCCTAACCCTATTCACATTGCCGGCTTGGGCCGATTGGCCGGCCATAGCTCCTGAAGACCTCAAGTTGACGGATCTAGCACAGCAGAAGGGCGCTCCTGCCGTTGTATTGCGGCGGGAAGAAGAAGCGAATGATCCGCAGAACTATCACTCCGTATACATGCGAATCAAGATTCTCACCGAGGCTGGGCGGCGTTATGCCGATGTTGAGATTCCCTATTTGCGGCGACACTTCAGGGTTGACGGAGTCAGCGGAAGAACCGTTCACCCTGACGGATCCATCGTCGAATTCAACGGCAAAGTTTTCGACAAAATGGTTGTGAAGGAAAGAAGGGGGCGTGGGCAGCAAGTGCGCGTTCATGTAAAGTCATTCACGCTTCCGGATGTACAGGTGGGAAGCATCCTGGATGTTCGTTACACCCTCCGCTACGATGACCACCTCTTCGCCCCTCCCGAGTGGATGATCCAGACAGATTTATTTCAGAAGAGTGTTTCGTTCAAATTCACTCCGTATTCGGGCGACTTGATCATGGCCCACGACCGTGTTGGACGAGGAAGTGCCTGGACATCCTACTTACCTAAAGACGCCAAACCCGAATGGCATCGTTTGATGACGACCTCGCTTGCGACGCGCCGCACGCCGGATCAGTACGTGGATCTTTCAATGAACGACGTCCCGGCGCTGATTGATGAGCCTTTCATGCCCCCCGCGGCCATGCTCCGCTACCGCGTGCAGTTCTATTACACGGTCGACCCTGCATCTCTGGAAGTCGAAAGCCTGCCCAACAATGACTCGGTCAAGCTGGATTACGCCATCTATTCGACAATGCAAAAACAGGAATCGGCCAACAGCATCGTCGCTCGGCGCGACCTGGTTATGGGCGGTTTGGCCTTTCCGGCAAACATGTACAAAGAAATCAAAGGTTTTTACGACAAAGTCAAGGTCGGAGACGACGAGCAGATGATTCTCAAAGGATCTGCGCATGCGGAAGTTAAGTAGCATCTCCGTGTGGCTTCTCTTGGTGTCGGCTTTGGGTCTCGCCGCGCCGTCACAAGCAACTACGCCGGACTGGATGCGGCAGGCCGCCGCGTCCACACTACCCACCTACGATGCGGAGACAAACGCCGTCGTTCTCTTGGATGAAGCTAACATCAAGGTCTTGGGTCCGAGTGAATATGTGGAACATTACCGGCGAGTCGTCAAGATTCTTCGTCCAGAAGGACGCGATGAAGCGGACTTGGTGGTTTACCTTGAGGGGAACGAGAAACTTCATTCGATTCACTGTTGGTCGTTGGATAAATCCGGCAAGGAGTTCGAACTAAAGGACAAAGATTTCAGCGAGCGAGGGGTTTTCTTCGGATTCGACCTCTACAACGACGTGCGGGAACGGA
>Ga0335078_10005473_pt1 | contig 18761 bp, 15 predicted proteins | sample Lox_Sample_32_FD_206711 | JGI IMG/M metagenome (GOLD analysis project Ga0335078, IMG submission 206711) | Soil microbial communities from Loxahatchee National Wildlife Refuge, Florida, United States - Lox_Sample_3.2 | ecosystem: Environmental > Terrestrial > Soil > Wetlands | place: USA... | reverse complement strand
CGAAGAACTGGTACAGCGGATGCGCCGGATTGGCGAAGCGCAGGTGTGCCAGGGTGTCGCCCAGCAGCAGGTAGCTGAAATCGTCGGCGCCGCCCGGCGTGGGCGGCGGAAATCGCGGCACGAGCGCGAGCCGCAGCGCGACCGGCAGCAGCGCGACCAACGCCATCGACCAAACGGTGCTCTCCGCCAGGTGCCGCGCGGCGCGTTCGACGCGAGCGCGCAGGGCGGTCATCAGCACCAGAACCAGGGAGAGCGCAAGTTCAATGAAATCGGCCGCGCCAAAACCGATTGGGTTGTGCAGAGGCAGAAAGGAGCGGAAGAAATCGAAAAGGAACATCGGTCAGGGCCTCGTCCGGCCGTTTCGCATGCCACGGTTATAGCACGGGGCCGGGCCGGCGAATCGGATGAGCCTGCAACCGATCATTGCCTGGCCGGCGGCCCAGTGCCGGGCGCAGTCTGTTCGATCGCGGTCAACCGCTTCCAAGCCGCGGCGGCGCGCAGGCGCACTTCGGACCGCGCATCTTCGAGGATCGGCTCCAGGTCCTTCTTGATTGCGGGATCGTTCTGGATGGCCAACGAATGGACGGCGGCGGCGCGCACGCGCCAGTCCTTGTCGTACAGCGCATCTTTCAGCGCGGCCAGAGTTGCGGGATCCTTTTCCCTGCCGAGGAGCAAGGCCGCGGCGGCGCGGCCGGAGACGCCGGGATCGGAGAGGATGGCCTGCATGGAACTGATTCCCGTGCCGAGCATGGGCACCGGGACGAAGCCCACGCCTTCCCGGAAGGCAAACAGCAGGGTAGTACGCGGGGTGTGCATCATGCGCATGGCTTCCCGTTTCTCGGCGGTTAAGAATCCGGAGGCGGTTTTGCTTTGCCGGTCGAGAACCGAGAGCAGCGCCTCCTTGCCCGCGGGGTCGTCCAGGCGGTAGAGTGCCTTGGCGGCGGCAAAGCTGACTTCGGGAGTGCGATCGCGCAGAGCTTTCTTGAGCGCGTCGGTCGCCTCCGGCGCTTTCTGCTCACTCAAGCTGGTAACGACGGCGACGCGCACGGGCACGTCCGGGTCATCGAGCATCTGAGTCAGCCGCCAGAACAGCGCGCCGCGGTCGGCCAGGCTCAGCGCGACGACGGCATTCTTGCGTGTGTCCGGGTTCTTCGATTCGAGCGCCTGCACCAGCATATCGGCGCATTTCTCGGCGGTGCCGCTCCAAACGGTGTGGGCTCCCGCCAGCAAGGCGACTACACAGAGGCAGTTATGCCGCATCCCCACTCTCCTCTCCGGACATTGTATGCGAGCGGATTAGGTGCAGGCAGGGCCGGCGCGGAGAGGAAGGGGAAGCGAACGAAGCCGGGCAGGCTGGCCCGCGATAATCTGTGCCAACGTGGATCAGTGGAGGAGGGCGGTGGAATAAATGGCGAACAGGTTCCAGGCCACGACGATCGCCAGCCAGTAATTCAACAGCACGACGACGCGGGGCCGGTGCCAGCGCAGCGCCATCCCAACCAGGCAGACCGCAAACATCTTGGAGATCAACAGTCCCGCCATGGGGCCGACGCGCATCAGGCGCGTGATGAACAAACTGCCCTCGTGCGCACCGATGCGCAGGCCGAGCAGAGTCGTCAGGATGTCCAACAACTGAAGCAGCACGAAGACTGACAGCGAGGGGGTTGGAAATTCTCTGCGGAGGTTGGGAATCATGATCAGGTCAAGAAAGAACCTACGCTCCGATTTTGTCACGTGGTTCTTCGCCGACGCCATGTTGCTTTTGGATAGCACGAGCCTGATAGCATGGGGCCATGTGGCAACAGATACGCTGTGGCGTGCTCTTGGCTGTATTGCCGCTGGCCGGTTTGCGAGCGGCCGACAACCAGTTGACGATGGAGGAGAGCGCATCCGGCTGGACGCTACTGTTCAACGGCCGCGACTTCACTCATTGGGAAGATCCCGCGCGGAAGTCGCCACCCGGGGACTCTTTCGTGATTCGCGATGGCTGCCTGCAGGCGGTCGCGCATCCCCGGATCGATGAAGATCTTTTCAGCGAAGACACCTACGGCGATTTCGAATTGGAGTGGGACTGGAAGATCTCACCTGCGGGCAACAGTGGGGTCAAGTACCGCATTCAGGATCGGGTATTCCTGACCGGCCAGCCACCGATGCGATTTGAGGAAATGGTGAGCCGGGCGCTGGCCAACCGGCCGGCGGCTCGCCCCAGCCACGGCCAGGAATACGTGGTCGGCTTCGAATACCAGATCACCGACAACGAGCGCAACGGGGATGCGCTCCATGCCGGGCCCGCGCATCAGACGGCTGCCTTGTACGACATTTTTCCACCGCTCGCCGACCGCACGCGGGCCGTCGGCGAGTTCAACCACTCGCGCCTGGTGGTGCGCGGGAAGCGCATCGAGCACTGGCTGAATGGCGAAAAGGTGGTCGATGCCAGCCTGGACGCGCCCGAGGTGGCTCGCGGGATGGCGAAGCGCTGGGGCGCTGGCTCCAGGGTGTGGGAGCTGCTGGTGAAACAGCCGCGCATGCGCTGCCCGATCTCGCTCCAGAATCACGGCGATGAAGCGTGGTTCAAGAACATCAAGATCCGCCGGCTGGATTAGAGAGTGAACCCACCCTGGGCGAACCTGATGGGGGATGGGAGCCGTCACCAGTTCGGCTGGCGAAGTGCACCGGTTCATGGCGTGCCCCATCCGGCCCGGTTATGTCGTTCGAGCGGCGCAAGTTCGCCGGTTCCCGGTTGTGCGGAATCCGCACACGCGTGTAGCCGCCGGTCGACACTCCGGCAGTGCATGCACCCAGCCGGCGATTGCTATAATTGGGACTTAACAGTGCCAGCGAGACGCGTCCCCCAACAGTGCCCATGAAGTGCATTCCGGTAATCATCTTCTGCTCGGCTGCGTTGTACGCCGCTGATTTCGTGACCGGCCAGGCCGCGCGCGCGGTGGTCGGCCAGACCACCTTCACCACCGGCGACCCGAATTCCACCAACACGGTTATCGGCGCGGCGAACGGAATCGCATACGCTGCCAACACTCTTTTCGTCGCGGATTCCAATATTATGGGCGCCACGCCGGTCAACAATCGGGTACTGATGTTCCAGAACCTCTCCAGCCAACTGCCGGAACCGACCGCGGAACTTCCCTATCTGACGGAGTGTCCGGTGTGCGTGGGCACGGCGACGCTGGTGCTGGGCCAGCCGGATTTCGTCACCAACACGATCAACAACATCGCCAGCCAGAACAACCTGCGCTTGCCCTCGGCGCTTGCCTCCGACGGTGTCCACCTGGCGGTAGCAGACACGTACCACAACCGGGTGCTGATCTGGAATCACCTGCCCACCTATAGCAACGCGCCGGCGGATGTGGTGGTGGGACAGACGAACTTCACCAACTGGACGTCATTGCCGCTGGCCACCCCACCGACGGCGGGTTCGATGCGCGCCCCACAGGGAGTTTGGATCCAGAACGGCAAGCTGTTTGTGGCGGACACGCAGAACAACCGGGTGCTGATCTGGAACTCGATTCCCACTAGCAACGGCGTGGCCGCCGACGTGGTGGTGGGAGCGCCCAACTTCACCACGTATGACGCGTCTGCGGTGGCCAACCAGTCCACTAGCGCTACCGCCTCGAACCTGCTGGACCCGGTTTCGGTGACGTCGGACGGCACCCACCTGTTTGTCAGCGACCTCGGCTATAACCGGGTGCTGATCTGGAACTCGGTACCGGCCAGCAATGGCGTCGGGGCGGATTGGGTGATCGGCCAACCGAACATGACCAGTTCGGTGGCGAACAACGGCTTCAGCGGAACGGGTGCGACCACGGCCGGTTCCACCGATGTGGAGACTCCGGTGCTCTGCACGGTGTCCAACGGGGTAGACGCCAACAACGCCCCGGTATATCCGGGCGCGTGCAACTCCACATTGAGCTTCCCGCGTTTCGCGCTCTCCGACGGCGCGCGGCTTTTCGTGGCCGATGGCGGCAACGACCGCGTACTGGAGTTCGAACAGATTCCACAGGGGAACGGCGTTTCGGCCGATATCATCCTCGGCCAGGTGGGTGGCCTGGTGGATCAAGCCAGCAACGCGACCGATTCGATGAACACGCCGACCGGGCTTGCCTGGGACGGGTCGAACCTCTATGTAGCCGACCCGTATAACCGGCGCATCACCGTCTATACCCCTCTGCCCGCCCACCTTCCGTACCAGGCGGTGGTCAACTCGGCCAACCTCAGCGTGACCGCTACCGGGACGATCACCATCGGCGGTTCCGTTCACGATGGCGACGTGCTGAGCGTCACCACGGGTTGCGGGGGCCAGGGGTGCATTTCCACTAACAGTGGAACTTACACTTACGAGGTCGGGGCAACCGACTCCATTGCGGACGTGATCGGCTTCATTGTCGCGGTGATCAACGCCAGCAACGGCGGACTCGGAGATCCGAACCTGACCGCCGCGGCGGATACGGGCGATTCCGAAGTGGTGCTCACGTCCAAGATTTTCGGACCAAATGGCAACAGTGTGACGTATTCGGCGACCGTATCGAGCGGTGCGCAGCTCACAGCAACGGCTGCCGGGAGCACCTTGGCCGGCGGCGGCAATGCGGCAAACGTGGCGCCTGGCACGATCGTGACCATCTGTGCCGCGGTCAGCGCCGCCAGCGGCTGCGACCCGAACCCGCCGTTTACTTTCGGGCCAAATACGGCCGCGGCCGACCTGTCGAAGCCGACTTTGCCCACTGAATTAGGCGGCGTGGAAGTGTACTTCAACGGCATCCAGTCGCCGCTGTTCTACGTTTCTCCAACCCAGGTCAACGCGCAAATCCCGTGGGAGATACCGATCACCACGGCTTTGAGCACGAATCAGAACAGCATCAACGCCTATGTGCGCTCGGTGATGAGCGATGGCAACATTCAGGCGACTACGCCGGCTGCGGTCACGATCGTTCCCGGCAACCCGGGCATTTTCTCGAGCTCGCAGGACCCGCGGATCGCTGTGGCATACCACGCGCTGAGCTATGCCCATGGAGTGCTCTCGATCGACGGCTCCGCCGGGGCCGGGGACCAGGTCACGGCGACCATTGGCAGCCGAACCTACACCTACACGGTCGCGCCCGGCGATACGCTGGACGCGGTTCGCGACAACATGGTGTCCCTGATCAACACCGACCCGCAGGTTTCCGCTCAAGCCTCGATCGACTTCGATCGCATTATCCTGCTGGCCCGAGTGGCGGGCCCGGCGGGCGACGGCATCGCTTACAGCGCCAGCAACCCAAACAGCTCAAGCACCACCATCGAAGCTTTCGGCTCCGCTCTGTGCTGCGCCAATATCGCTGGTGCACCGATAACGGCGGAGAATCCTGCGGCCCCTGGCGAAATCATCGATGTCTACGCGACCGGTCTCGGGCTGCCGCAGGTCTCCCCGCTAAACCAGAGCTTGCTCAACACGGGATCGATCTATCCCCTGGGTGCGCCGCCGACAGCCCCGCCTTTTATCACGTGCTGCTTTGTTTCGGCGATCGCGGGAGGCAGTTCCGCCGACGTGTTAACCACTACCTTGATTCCGGGCACCTTTGGCACATACCTGGTGGAGCTGCATCTGAACTCGAGCCTGCCTACCAAGTGGGACACATCCCTCACCATCGCACAGGCCACGTTTGTCAGCTACCCAGTGACCATTCAGGTGCAAGGCGCAGCGAGCCAATAGCAAGGCTCGATCGGGTCGCCGATCCGGCCGTGCCGCAGAGCGGAGTTTGTCGCAGGTTTGGGCGCCGGGGCCTGTCTGATATCAACCGATAACTACTGCTTAGTAACCGCCAGGGTTAACCCTCGATAACTCCCGCCACACTTTGTGGGTCTTAGTTTGGCGCCGCGGAACCAGTCACGGTACCCCCGGGACGTACGGCCATTGTCAGGCTGCGCTACTGCCGGTATGATTCTTGAGAATACGATCAAGAGGCGCGAGACGCCGGAAAGAACCCCGTGCACAATAGCAGCCCGACGGAATGCGACAATTCGATAGAAACCACTGGTCCCACGCTCGCTTTAGCCCGGGCAGGGACAAGCGCACCGGCGGAGGGGCCGGCAGCGGCCGCGCCTGGCAATGAGATGGCGCTCCAACGCCTCGATACGATCCGGCGGGGAACGGTCGTGCTGATCGAATCCGCGGATGGATCGGACTCGGAGAAGTACTTCGTCCGCCACAGCACCCGAAACGGGTTGACTCACAGCATCTGCCTCGCGCGCAGGCCCGTCGCAGAAAACGGAGCAGACGCCGGGCACGACACCGAAGAACCCGACTATTACGACATTCTGCAAATCAGCCCGAACGCGGACTCCGAGACAATCTATCGCGTTTACCGGATTATGGCCGCTCGCTTTCATCCGGACAATCCAAAGACGGGCGACGTCGCGAAGTTCCTGCTTCTGAAATCGGCCTACGAGGTGCTGTCCGATCCAGCCCGCCGCAGCGACTACGATGCGCGCCGCCAGAAGCAGCATGACGGGCCGCTGCCTATCTTCGAGCTGAAGGACTTCGTGACCGGTGTGGAAGCCGAAGCGAACCGGCGTTTGGGAGTGCTCTCCCTGTTGTACAACCAGCGGCGCCAGGATCCCGAGCATCCCGCGGTTTCACTGCTCTTTCTGGAACACCGGATGGCGTTCCCGCGCGAGTACCTGAGCTTTACGATGTGGTATCTGCGCGCGAAGGGATTGGTCACGGCGGCCGACAACGCCGATTATGTGATCACGGCCACGGGCATGGACTATGTGGAAGCGAATATCGGCAAGAGCGAGATACTTTCCCAACTGATCTTCGCCGGCCGCGCGTAATCGGCAAGGAATCAAATCACCAAAAGACATTGGACAACTGCACGACACCTCTCGAGCCTGCCGGCGCGTGAGCACGATACCCGTCGTGGCCTGCCTGCCTGGACCGGAACCGAGGGCCGGGAGGCGCTGGTGACGCGCAGAGTGATCGGCGATAAGATGGCAACTGAGCGCTGACGAAAGATGGACTCCTCGAGGTTGAGCATGTGCGCCGGGCGCCGGACTGGCGATACCGGCAGGCTCTGCATCCCGCGGCGAAGGTGGGTTGTGATCACGTTGAGCTTGTTGGCCTGCCGCGCCGCGCTTTGCCAGACGCTCCCTCAGCTCTCACTGACTAATATCTATCCGCCCAGTACTCTGCTGGCGCCGGGCAGCACCAGCCTGAATCTTTCCTTCAACACGCCTCAGCCGGATACTTGCGGGTACTCGGTGGGTACGCTATTGGACCTGAGCCAGATGCAGCCGGTGGACACGGGCACCGCAACCACGACGCACCAGGCCGCGGTGACCGGGCTGAATCCGAATCCACAGACCGTCAACCCGGTCTATATCCGCTGTGCCTCGGAAGCCGGCTTCTGGGCTCTCCAATATCGCTCCGTGGCCGCCCCGAGCGGGAATTTCCCGCGCATCGGCAGCATCTGGGGAGATGTTTTTGGCGCCCAGGCCGCGAAGATTCAGCTCTATAACAGTCTCGGCATGAGCTCCGAACGGATCGCTGAGCTGCGCGCGGCGAATCCGGCAGTGCTGATCCTGGCCAGCGACGATGCAACCTACTCCGGGCCGTGGGCTGTATTCCCCGACGATTATTATCTGAAGGACACTCAGGGCAACAACATTCAGGTCGGACCGGACGGCGCCTCGATGCTGAACATGACCCGGCCTGAGGTGGCTGCCGGCGTCGCCAATTATTTCTACCAGCAACTGGTTGCGAGCGGCCTCGACTGCGACGGTTTTTTTCTCGACGATGTGTTTACCACGATCTCCTGGCTGAGCACCGATTTTTTCGGCAAGCCGGTTCAGATCAGCAGCATGAACAACGGCGTTCCCGACGATCCCGCGACTCTGGACGCGGCGTGGCGCGCCGGGTTGCTCCTCGAACTCAGCACCCTGCGTAATCTGGTTCCCTGGGGTTACTTTACCGGCCACCTCGGGGAACCCGCCGACCCACAACTGATGACCCTCTTCAACGGGAACAGCCTGGTATTCGATGCCGTGGATGTGCGGGAGGGGAACCTCTCGTTCGGCGATTTCTGGAGGTACGACCAGAACTGGTTTCTGCAGGGCGTTTCTCCGGGCATCGCAGCGGTGCAGTCGGCGCCGCCGAGCATCCTCTCGTACGGGTACGGCCCGCAGCCGAGCGCGACGCTGACCGCATCGGCCCTCGCGTTCGCCCAGTCATTCTATCCCAACATGCGCTTTGGGCTCGCCTCAGCTCTGATGACCGACGGTTTCTCCACTTTCGACCTGGGAGATTCGGGGTGTTGTTTCGGCTGGTGGTATGACGAGTACGATTTCAACCTGGGGCTGCCTCTCGGTCCGGCGGTTCGCCTGGGCGCTGGAGCAGGCGCGAATCTGCTGACCAACGGCGGATTTGAGAACGGACTCGCCGGCTGGTCCTTCTTCGTAAACAACGACGGGCAGGCCAGCGCCACAGTGGCGATCGACGGTGCCGTGGCGGCGGAGGGGAGCTCGGCGGCCCACATCGACGTGACCTCTGCGGACAGCGAGCCGTGGGAAGTGAACCTGTACCAGATGCCTCTTCCGGTCACCGCCGGGGCCAACTATCAGCTGCAGTTCTGGGCGCGGGCGGACTCTCCGCGCACGATGACCGTCGATCTCGAGAGCGGAAACGCTCCCTATCCGAATTACGGGCTTTCCTCGCAGGTGTCGCTCGCAACAACGTGGACGCTGAACACGCTCACGTTCGTTTCGAGCGCCACGGCAGGGGATGGCACACTGCAATTCGAGGTGGGGGACGTGGCGGGCAACGTGTGGATCGATGGAGTGCAGCTCTTCCCACAGGCGCCCGACATCTTCCAGCGCGACTTTAGCGACGGCGTTGCGGTATTGAACGGCACCGGCGGCTGGCAGACCGTCGCGCTCGAACCGGGCCTCGCGCGGTTCACGGGAGCCCAGGCGCCGCGGTACCAGTACATTGTGGATGATTCGGATGCGGGGTTCAGCGCCAACGGGGCGTGGAATGTCGTGGACATTTCGGGCGGGTTCAACGTTGTTGCGGGCCCCTGGGCCAACGCATGGGGCGGCTCGTTGCACGAACTCGACGTTCCGCAGGGAACCGCGCAGTGGAAGCTGAACATTCCCGCCGACGGCACTTACACGGTTCAAGTCTGGCTACCGGATGCGCCGGGCGCTACGGGCTGGACGAAGAGCGCTGCATACCAGATCGTTTCCGGTGGCAACGTGGTGGCCTCGGCGAGTCTCGATCAGAGCAGCGCCACCGCGGGCGACCAGTGGCACACGATCTTCAGCGGCATGGCGCTCACCGCGGCGAGCTCACCGGTGCTGACGATCTCGAACGGCGGCTCCGGGCCGCTGATTGCAGACGCTGTCTACATTACGTCCGTGGCGCGTTACAACGATGGGTCGGCTGCGGCGCAGGTGACGCTGGCGGCGGATGACGGCATACTGCTCCAGCGCCAGCAGCCCGTGGCGGCGCCCGCGTCGAAGGTGCGGGCGGTGGCCGACGCCGCCGCCTTTCAGCCAGCGGTTGCGCCGGGAGCGTGGGTGACGATTTTGGGCAGCGGCTTCGCGTCCGCTCCCGAGACTTGGACGCCGGGACCCGGCGATCAGCAGTTGCCGATCTCGCTCGGGGGCGTGAGCGCAACCATCAACGGCAAGCCGGCGTACGTCTACTACATCAGCCCGGGGCAGATCAACGTGATTGCGCCGGACGATCCCGCATTAGGGGTGGTTGCGGTGCAGGTGACCTCGGGCGGGGCGAAGAGCTATCCGGGCACCGTGGTGAAGCAGCGCATGGCCCCGGAGTTTTTCGTTTGGGCGCAGCATGGAACGAACTACGCCGCGGCGCGCCACGCGGACGGAACGCTGGTGGGGCCGGCCGGGCAGGGCAGCCGGCCGGCGCAGGTGGGCGAGGAGATCGAACTCTATGCAACCGGGTTCGGCGCGACGAATCCGCCTGTATCGCCGGCGCAACTGATCTCGCAGGCGGTGCCGCTGGCAGGCACGCCAACCGTGTCCATTGGGGGAGTGAGCGCCGTGGTGAACGCGGCGAATCTGGTGGGGGCGGGGCTTTACCAGCTCAACGTGACCATCCCTTCGGTTCCGACCGGCGATCAGACAGTGCAGGCTCAAATTGCGGGTTTCCAGAGCATGGGCGGGGTGTTTGTGACCTGCGCGAGCCAGTAGCTGCTTTGCGGAGACGCGGCGAGGCGCCGCCGCGTCCTCGAAACAGGCCTGGACCACTCACGGCTTCGCCCGTTAGCGCCCAGGCCCGCTTCGCAAGGTCGCAATCGTCGCGCCCCAGCCGCCGGCTTCCGCGGGAGCGTCTTTGAACTCGGCGACGAATCGGGTGCGGGCCAGAATCGCGCGCACCATCTCGCGCTGCACTCCGATGCCCCGGCCGTGAATGATGCGCACGAAGCGAAATCCGCGCGCCCGCGCCTGATCGAGGTATTCTTCGACCACCGGCTCTACGTCGCGCGGCGGCACGCTGTGGAGGTCGAAGACGTCGGTGATGGGGATCGAAATGGGGTCGTCGCGGTCCATGGGCGTGTGCCGGAACTTCGCAGAAAGTGAAAACGCCCGGCTGGGTTCCCGGCCGGGCGTCAGATTACCGTACTGCGCGCACCTGATGTCAAGCGACCTGCTGTGACCGGTACTGGCTCACGATCGCTTCCATCTGATCCTTCAAGCGGAGTTTCTGCTTCTTCAAACGGCTCTCTTCCAACTGCTCGTCGTTGGTGAGATGAGGAAGTGCTTCCAGGTCGTCCAGCTTCCTGGCAAACTCTGAGTGCTGGCTGGCGAGCCTGCGAAACTCGTCGTGCGTATCCATCAGATGCGCTTTCAACTGCTCCAGTGCGTTCCGTTCCATAAGGGGCAATTCCTCCCAGTGAGGTTGCCGCGCCGAGTCATGGGTGCGGAAGGGCTCGGTGGGTAATCTCTGGCGTGATGTAGAAAAGGACGGCATCACCGTCTCTACTCGCAACCTTAACATGAATGAAACTTCATGACAATAGCCGCGTCCGGAGGTCCTTGATAATAGTCCGGACGGCGGGTAACCACCTGAAATCCCAATGATTTATAACAGCACTGGGCGGGCTGATTCGACTCCCGTACTTCGAGGAAAAAAGTACCCTGGTACTCACGCAACAGGGCCGCGATAAGGTCGCGCGCAACACCCCGGCGGCGGAATTCGGGTTTCACCGCAAGGTTCAGGATTTCGACCTCGTCAGCGGCGACGGAACGGGCGGCGAGGAAGCCGACCACGCCGGCATCGCCCGTGGCGACCAGCAGGCGGCAGGCGAGATAATCGGTGGCTTTCCACTGCGCGGCCTCGGGGCTGGCGGCCTGAATTGCCGCGATTGCGGCAAGATCTTCGGCGCCGCCGGGGCGGATTGCTGGCATATTTATATGTATCATGCGAGCGGTTTCTGTTCTGCTTCTTCTGGCGCTCCCGTATTGGGAGGCCAAGCCGCCGGAGCAGTGGTCGGACGCGGAGATCGATGCCATGCGGCAATCGAGTCCGTGGGTGCAGACCGTTGGACCAGCGCCTGATCTTCTGATCTGGCTGGCCACTGCGGAGCCGGTGGAGCAGGCGGAGGCGGAAGCGCGCCTGCGTCCGAGGCATCCCGAAAAGGAACCCGATCCGGACTACGCGGCCTACGTCACCGAGAACCGCGACAGTTCTTTCGTGCTGGCGGTTGCCTACCCGACGCTCAGGGATTTGGGGCGGGCGGAAGAGGACCGGCGCATGGAGCAGGAATGCCAGATGATTGTGGGGCGGAGAACGTACGGGATCATCGGCCACTTTCCTCCCACGCCCTCCGACCCGGTACTGCGGCTGGTGTTCCCGCGCGTCGTGAAACCGACGGATAAGACGGTCACGTTCCGTCTCTACCTGGCGGGGTTGAACTTTCCCGAGCGGGAGCTCGAATTCCGGGTCAAGGACCTGCTGTACCACGGCAAGCTGGCGATGTGAGGCGGTTGGAGAGAGCGGTGCGCCAGGCTGAGTCCTGGTTGGCGGCGCGATGACCCGGATCCAGGGTTCACGCGGCCATCGACGTCGCGCGGCTGCGAGTCGTCTTCCCGGCCGCCCGCGCAAGCCGGCGGATCTGGTATCTAACCATCTCCCCTCAGCTCAGGTAATTGAACAGCGTGGATTTAGGAGTCTGTGCCTGGGCCGAGAAGGCGGCCTGGAGCTGGGTGTTGGCTTCGGACAGGGTCATGGCGTCACTGGTGACGTCGGCATCCTGGATGGCGCCGATCTGGGTTTGCAGTTCGGTGTCGCGCGAGCTCGAGTAGGTGATGGCGCTTTGGATGCGGTCCTCGACTTCGCCGTAGAAGGACTGCATAGCGTTGAGATGCGTGGACGCAGCCTGCAGATTGCCCAGCGCACTCTGCACGCCGGACGCGTTGTTGCTGGTCAAAGCGTTGTAGAGGTTGGTGAGAGCGGCAAAAACGTTGTCGGCGGCCGGCGTGCCATTGGCATTCAGGTCGCCGAAAATGGTTTGCGCCGTCTGCGAAGCCGCAAAGGAGCCGCCGGCCGGATCCTGAATCTGCTGGGTCGCGCCCGTCGTCAGGAGTTGGTCTACGCCCTGCGGGGCCGAGAGATCCAACTGGTAATAAGGGCTGTCCGGCTGGTCGCCACTGAAAATGTATTGACCTTGCACCTGGGTCTGGCTGTAATTCACCATTTGCGACAGCAAGCCTTGCACCTGCTCGGCCAAGCTGCTGTCGGCATTTTCACCGGTGAGGGAATTGGCGGCCTGGGTGGCGATCTGCATCGCCGAATCGAGCACCTGGATGCCGCCGCTAATGGCGCTGTCTGCCGCCTGGGCGACGGAGTTCGCCAGGGTCAGGTTGCTCCCGACCTGTGTGTTGAGCTGCTGGTCGGCTCGCAATTGCAGCAGGTCGTCGATTTGGGCGGGATCGTCCGACGGAACGCTGATCTTCAGACCTGAGGTGATCTGCTGGGTAGCGGTGGTGATTTGTTGTTCAACCGTGTTCACCCCGATGACGAATGCCTGCCCGGCTGGATTAAGGTTGCTGATGGTCATGGCGCCCTCCCTTTATGTCGATGGGGTGAGAATGTTGATCGTGTCCAGCAACAGCTGGTTAATCACGGTCAGCATCTCCGAATTGGCCTGGTAAGCCTGCTGGTACTGAAGGATGACCGCCGCCTGCTGGTTGAGATCCACTCCCGACTCCTGCTGGCGGAGGTTCTGCGCCTGGGTCAAGGCTCCCTGGGACGCCTGTTGGCCTTCGGTTGCCTGGTTGAGCAGGTTTCCCACCTGGGTGGCCATGTCGCCGAACGCCGCCGTATAGCTCTCGCCGTTGATCTCATCGGCGCTTGACTGGGGATTCTCGAGCTGGGTGAGCGCCAGCGGAATGCCATTGGAGACTTCGGGAGGGCCGGGGTCGACCGCCGCGAGTTGGCCGGGTGTGATGGTGGAACTCACGGCCAGGCTGGCGGCCACGTTGGTGGCATTGGTGGTGTCGTAGGTAAACAGGGGCACACCGGGGACCGCGGGTGTGGTGCCGTCCGCGGAAGCGGGCGTGATATCGCCGGAAGTGAGTATCCCATTTACCGTGTCGGCGAACTGCTGGGCCAGCGTATTCAGGCTGCCCGCCTGAGTGCCATCGCCGAGATACGAGGGCAGAACCGTGTTGCGGAAACTTAGCAGGGCGCCCAATTGGCCGCCGCTGATATCGCTGGTGATGTCGGTGCCGTCGGCGGCGGTGACCTGCGCCAGCGGAGGCGCGTTCTGAATCGTGGAATCAGCGGGCTGATACAGGTTGAAGCTCAAGGAGAACTGCTGGCTGCCGATCAGCAGCGGGGTCTGGCCATTGAGCATCACGGTGTAAGTGCCGTCAGGCTGCTCGCGAGCGGTGATGGGAACGTACTGCGAGAGGTTTTCGAGAGCGGCGTTGATCTGCGCATCGATTCCGGAGTCTTTCCCGTTATGCCCCAGCGCCAGGGTATTGAGCTGCTGCAACTGCCCCACCAACTCGTTCACCTGGTTCACGGTCTGCTGCAGCTGCTGATCTGCGGTGGTGGCGAGGCTGGTGAGTCCAGAGGCTGTCTGCTGGAAGGCGTCGGCCAAATTGCCGGCCGCGGTGAGCACCCCTTGTTGCGCCGTGCTATCGGATGGCGACTGTCCCCACGCCGAAAAGCTCTGGTACAGGCTGCTCAACGCCGTGGAGATTCCGCTGGTGCCCGTCACATCGAACAGGGACTGCAAACCGGTCAGGCTGTTGACACTCTCGGTAAACCCACCTAACGCCGTCTGCTGATTGCGGACGGCCTGCTCGGCATACTGGTCGCGTGAACTGACCACTTCCCCGGCCGCGACGCCGCCGATTGAGCCCTGGCTGATATCCTGCGGCAGTGCCACCAAAGTCTGAGTCTGGCTGGCGTAACCGGGAGTGGAGGCATTGGCAACATTGGCCTGGCAGACGGCGATCGCCTGTTCGAACGCATTCAGCGCGCCCGCTTGAATATAAAGAGATGAGATGAGGCTCGACATGCCCGTTCACCCCTCGAGCGAGATCCGCCGCATTCCCGGCAGGGGCACGGCGTCTCCCCGCGTCGTATAGCCACCCGCCATGGCGCCAAGGATTTGCAGCCAGCCTTTGTGATAGCGGCAGGCACTCGAGAGCAGACGTCCGGCCCTGCGCACGGCGGCTTGCAGCCGGGAGGCCTCCATCCTGGCGGATTCGCCAGCGGACTTCCAGTCCCAGAAGACCCGGCCGTCCCGCAAGGCCTTTTCCGCGCGCTGGAGAGCGTCTTCACAGCGATGCAGAGCGTCCGGTGAGAGCATCGCCAGAGCCTGGCATGCGCCTTCCACTTCCAGACGAACGGCCGCCAGCCCGCTTGCCACGTCCACCGCCATGGATTAATCGTCCTTTGCAGTCAGCGCGGCGGCGATCATCGACCGGCTGGTGGCGGCCGAATCCGTTTTATAGGCTCCGCTCTGGTATTGTGCGGCCAATGCCTGCACCCGGCCGGCGCGGCTGGCGTCAAAACTGGACATGGCGCGCGCCAGGCTGCCCAGTGCGGCGGACAGATCCACCTGGTCCCCGCCACCTGACTGCGCTGTGGCCGCGCGACCGGTTGCGGTGTTGACGCGCTGGGCCTCTTGTGTGCGCCCGGATTCAACCGGGGACCCGCTATTCAAGCTGCCATCGACGACTCTCATATCGTCAGGTTTCACCTCTACTGCGTGTCATATCGTCGTGATCGCCAGAAAGCTTTAGCTGGCAGGGCGAGCGTTTCGTTTGGATTGATTCTAAAGTTCCTTCAATTCCCGCCGATTGCTGAGGGTAACCGGCTATGAACCCGATCACGGCTCTTTGGATTCGCGCCAACCAGGACAGACCGGCGATGGAGGATTGCGGCGGCGCCGATTGGGCGATTGAATACCTGGACGCGGCGAGAGGTATGGAGCGCCTGCTCCAACAGCATTATGGTGCGGTTGTGCTGGACTTCCCGATTCCCGACTGGAGTCCGGCTGCCCTGGTAGAAAAGGTGCGGCGGCTGGAACCCGAAGTGCCTGTTCTGGTGCGGAATCCGGCGGCCACGCTGAATGATGCCGTCAGACTGGGGCGCCTGGGAATCCATCAATTCCTGACGCCGGGCGAGGAGTTCATACAGGTCAGGCAGGCCCTCGGGCGGCGCCGCAGCCGCGGTCTTGGTCAGCCTGCGGCGCCGGCCGGCGGGGAAGACTGGGAACGATTGCTGGTGGGAAACAGCCCGGAGATGCGCCAGGTAGGCAACCTGATCCGGCTGGTGGGCGCGCGGCGGGCCACCGTGCTGATTACCGGCGAAACCGGCACCGGCAAGGAACTGGCTGCCCGCGCGTTGCATCTGGCGGGTCCACGGAGGCAATCGCCGTGGGTGGCGGTGAACTGCAGCGCCCTGCCGGAGAACCTGCTCGAGGCCGAGCTATTCGGCCATGTTCGCGGCGCGTTCACGGGAGCGGTGCAGGGCCGTATGGGCCGGTTCGAACAGGCGCAGGGCGGAACCCTGTTTCTCGACGAAATCGGTGAGTTGCCGCTCGAGCTGCAGGCGAAACTGCTGCGCGTGTTGCAGGAGCGCGAATTCCAGCGGCTGGGCAGCTCGGAGACGATTCGGTCGGACGCGCGCGTGATCGCCGCCACGAATTGCGATCTGGCGCAGCGAATCGAACACGGCAAGTTTCGCGAGGACCTTTTCTACCGCCTCAATGTGGTGCCGATTCGCATGCCCTCTCTGCGCCAGCGGCCGGGCGACGTGCCGGTGCTGGCGCAGCACTTTGTCGACAAGATTTGCCGCCTGGAGGAGATTCCGCCCAAAGCGCTTGCACCCGAAGCCACCGAGCTGCTCACGGCGCGAATTTGGCCCGGCAACGTCAGGCAACTCGAGAACATGGTGGAAATGGCGGTGGTGCTGAGCGGTGACCGCGAAATACTCCTGCCCGGCGACTTTCCGTCGACTCTCGAGAGCCTGGCGGCGCCTCGTGCGGCAGCGCGCGAGGTGGAGCGCGAGGCACCGTTGGTGCCGGTACCGGACGATGGTCTCGATTATGAGCGGACGGTCTCTCTGATCGAACGCAGCATCCTCGAGCAGGCTCTGCGCAAGACGGGCGGCAATAAGAAGGCTGCGGCCGACATGCTGCGGCTGAAACGCACCACTCTGTCGGCCAAGGTGCGGAGCCTGGAGGAGGCGGCCTGCAATTGAGGAGAGGTGCGCTCGATGGCTTGCGCCGCCCCTGTCGTCCTCGTGGCTGCCGCTGAAGGTCGCCTCCGGGCTGCCGGGCAACCTTCCAGGTTTTTGCGCCCGATCCACTTTCCGGCCGGAATCGGGCGTCCCAGCGACGGCTCACCGGCGCGATGCCAACTTCCGGTTCGATTCGGCAGCGGCGCACCTCCGGCCGTTATGGAATATTAGACTCTGATTATCGCTATTATGTGTTGAGGAAAGAGGTGCAACTCGCATGACAAGCGATCGCTTTTCCCTGTTTCGCAACCGTACGCTCAGCGCAATGTTGGTCCTGGCGACATCCGCCTGGCCGGTGGGTAGCGCTGCTCCGCGAGACCAACGCCCAACGCCGAACTTCCTCCACGCGGCCCTGAGTTTCGAGCCAAACCAGGGGCAGGCGGCAGCACCCGTCCAATTCCTTGCGCGCGGTTCCGGTTATGGGCTATTTCTGGCGCCGGGTAAGGTCGTGCTGAACCTCGAGCGGCAGCGGCCGGCCGGCGGACGTACGCGCGGGGCCGCACGGGCCGACAGCCTGCGCATGAGCCTGGTCGGCGCAACCGAGAACGCGCGTGCCACCGGCCTGGCCAGCCAACGCGGAGTGGTGAACTACTTCGTGGGCAACGATCCCAAGCAATGGCGGGTGGACATTCCGACCTACGGCAAGGTGGATTTCGCCCAAGTCTATCCGGGCATTGACCTGATCTTCTATGGGAATCAGCGGCGGCTGGAGTACGACTTCGTGGTCGCGCCCGGCGCCGACCCCAGCCGCATCGCTTGGCGAATCGAGGGTGCCCGCGCCAGCGTGGACGCGCAGGGAAACCTGGCCCTCAAAGCCGCCAATGGTTCGGCGAGTTTCGAGAAGCCGGTCGCCTACCAGATGGACGGCGAGAAGCGAAGGAGCGTGGAGGGTTCCTTCGCGGTGCGCGGCAACCAGGTGCGATTTGAGATCGGCGGCTATGACCATTCCAGAGCGCTGATCATCGACCCCGTGCTCAGCTACGTGACCTACCTGGCAGGCACCGGCACCGATCAAATCAGCCAGACCACCGGCCCCGGCATTCTCGAAAACGGCACCGCGCAAGGACTCGCGATTGACGCGCAGGGCAGCGCCTACGTGACCGGCCGCACGGCTTCCACGGACTTCCCCACCAAGAACGGTTATCAGAATCAGAAGGCATCGTCCAAAGGGGGCGCCCCTTCGGCGTTTGTCACCAAGTTCAGTTCCGACGGCAGCTCGCTGGTCTACTCCACCTATCTGGGCGGGACAAATTGGGACTACGCTTATGCGATTGCGGTGGATTCGAGCGGCAGCGCCTATGTCACCGGCTACACGCAGTCGTCCGACTTTCCGATCACCGCGGGAGCCTACCAGACCGTCTGCTCGCCGCAGCCGAACAACAAGTCGTCGTCGGCGAATGCCGCGGGAAACGGCTGCCAGGGAACGAACAACTCAACGTTTGTGACGAAGCTGAGCCCTGCGGGAAACGGTTTGGTTTACTCGACATATCTGGGTGGCTATGGAGGCGGTTACGGAACCGCGATTGCCGTGGATTCGGCCGGCCGCGCTTACGTTGCCGGCAACGAGAACGCACCCTGCAACACCTCCTATGTCTTTCAAGCGTGCTTTCCCACCACGAGCGGCGCCACAATCCAGACGATCAACGGCAACAACGTTACGAACTTTTCGTTCGCCGCGGTGTTCGACCCCACCGGCGCGAACCTGCTCTACTCCACTTTGTTTGGCGACCTGAACGGAGTCGGGACCACCACCTCCGCCGGCGACACCATGGCTACCGGAATAGCCGTCGATTCGAATGGCTACTTCTACCTGATCGGCAATACGAAAGCCGGCAAGCTGCCGGGAACCGCGGGCGCGTATCAGCCCAGCCCTGTGCCTCTCGACGGGACGGGAACTTATGCAACGGCCTACCGCGGGTTCATCGCGAAGTTCAATCCGGTTACGTTAAACACCGGGGCTTACCTGGCAGCCTGCACC
>Ga0335078_10005472_pt1 | contig 18762 bp, 19 predicted proteins | sample Lox_Sample_32_FD_206711 | JGI IMG/M metagenome (GOLD analysis project Ga0335078, IMG submission 206711) | Soil microbial communities from Loxahatchee National Wildlife Refuge, Florida, United States - Lox_Sample_3.2 | ecosystem: Environmental > Terrestrial > Soil > Wetlands | place: USA... | reverse complement strand
CGAACAGGATGCTGCCCAGGACCAGGCCGAGCGCGATCGGCATGCCGATCCAGCCGGACACCGTGGCGCGCTGCCGGACCGGCACGTGGTCCGGGACGGCCGCGCTCAGGCTGGCGTACTCGCCGTTCTGGAAGGCGCTGAACAGCACCCACAGCAGGGCCACGGCCGCCACTGTGCCCGCCTTGGCCAGCAGCCCCAGGCAGATCGCGGCCAGCACGGCCATGACCAGCGTCCACCGGTGCCGGCGGCCGCTGAACCGGCCCTGCCGCCCGCCGTGCGCGGTGCGGTCGGACAGCGCGCCGACGACCGGGGTGGCCAGGGCGGAGGAGATGGCCCCGACCGCGGTCACCGCCCCGAGGGCGGCGACCTTGTGGCGGGGCGTGATGTCCTGCAGCTGAAGCGCCAGCATGACCTGCGACGGCGTCTGGTTGGCCATCCACATGCCCAGGCTGGCCAGGGTGAGGCCGGTGATCCAGCGGTACCGCACGTGCTGCGTCGGCTCGGCCAGTGCGAGCGACCGCGTGCCCGGCTGACCGATCGCCTGGTCCCTCATGACACCTCCGCTGCCAACGGCTCCGCTACGGGCGCGGCCAGGGTCCGCCGCGGCCCCGGAGCACTGGCTGAATCATGACGCATCCCGGGCGCATCGCGGTATACCCGGCCGGGTGCGCGCGTCACCACCGGCCGGAACGTCGCGTCCGCACAGGTGCCGACGGCGATAAAACGTGTAATTATTTATCCATGTCGATCGCCATCTCTGAAGAGCACCGCGCCCTCGCGCAGACCGTCGCCGGCTTCCTGACCGACCACCAGTCCCGCGCGGCGGCCCGCGCCCTGCTCACGGCCGAGACGGAGGCGCTGCCCGCCTTCTGGGCCGAGCTGGCCGGCCTCGGCCTGCTCGGGCTGCACGTGCCGGAGGACCTCGGCGGCTCGGGTTTCGGGCTGCCGGAAACGCTGGTGGCAGCCGAGCAGATGGGCCGGCACCTGGCGCCGGGGCCGTTCGTCCCGACCGTGATCACCAGCGCCGTGCTGGCCGAGGCCGGGCCCGATGAGCTGCGGAAAAGGTTGCTGCCCGGGCTGGCCGACGGCAGCGTGATCGGCGCGGCCGCGCTGGGCGGCGAGGTGACCTACGCCGACGGCGCCGCGACCGGGAAGGCGGGCGTCGTGCTCAGCGGCCATCTGGCGGACGTGCTGCTGGTCCCGGCCGGTGACGACGTGCTGGTGATCGAGACGTCAGCCGGCGGCGTCCAGGCCAAGGTGCCCGCCAACGTGGATCAGAGCCGGCGTGCCGCCCGGGTCAGCCTGGACGCGGCGCCGGCGACGGTGCTGCCGGGCGCGCGCGGACTGCTGACCGACGTGGCCCGGGCCGTGCTCGCGGCGGAGGCGACCGGCATCGCCGCCGAGACCACCGGACAGGCGGCCGAGTACGCCAAGATCCGCCAGCAGTTCGGCCGGCCGATCGCCACCTTCCAGGCGGTCAAGCACCATTGCGCGAACATGCTGGTGGCCGCCGAGCTGGCCACGGCCGCCGCATGGGACGCCGGCCGGGCCGGGATCGGCGGCGGCGGCCAGTTCAGTTACACCGCGGCCATCGCGGCGGTGCTGGCCGTGCCGGCCGCGGTCGGCAACGCCAGCCTCAACATCCAGGTGCACGGCGGGATCGGGTTCACCTGGGAGCACGACGCGCACCTGTACCTGCGCCGGGCCGCGGCGATCGCCGCGGTGGCGGACGCCGAGCGGGCGGCGATCGAGGTCACCGACCTGGTCCGCCGCGGCGTGCGCCGGGCCGCCGCGATCGACCTGCCCGCCGAGGCGGAGCCGATCCGGGCCGCGGTCATGCCCGACGTAACCCGGCTGCGCGACCTGGCGGGCGACGCCAGGAAGCAGGAGCTGATCGACACCGGCTACGCCATGCCGCACTGGCCGAAGCCGTGGGGCCGGGACGCGGCCGCCATCGAGCAGCTGGTGATCGAGCAGGAGTTCCGCTCGGCCGGGATCAAGCGGCCCAGCCTCGGCATCACCAGCTGGATCATCCTGACCCTGATCCAGTACGCCAGCCCGGACCAGGTGGCCCGCTGGGTCCGCCCGGCGCTCAGCCAGGACGTGATCTGGTGCCAGCTGTTCAGCGAGCCGGGCGCCGGCTCCGACGCGGCCGGCATCAGGACGAAGGCGACCAGGGTGGAAGGGGACGGGGAGACCGGCGCGGGCTGGCTGATCAACGGCCAGAAGGTCTGGACCAGCGGCGCGCACCTGGCCGATTTCGGCCTGGCCACGGTGCGGACCAACCCGGACGCGCCCAAGCACGAGGGCATCACCATGATGGTGATCGACATGCACGCGCCCGGCGTCACCGTCCGGCCGCTGAGGATGCCGAGCGGGAACTCCGAATTCAACGAGGTCTTCTTCGACGACGTGTTCGTGGCCGACGCCGACGTGGTCGGGCCGGTCGACGGCGGCTGGACGGTGGCGCGCGCGACGCTCGGCAACGAGAGCGTCAGCATCGGCGGCGGCGACGGCGGCATGGCCATGTCGGCCGAGGCGTTCATCGCCCCGCTCGACGCGCACCCGGAGCGGCTGGCCGGCGGGGCCGGACGGGTCGGCAGGCATCTCGCCCGCACGCAGGCGCTGGGCGTGCTGAACCAGCGCAGCGCCTACCGGGCGGTGGCCGGCGGCGGCCCGGGGCCGGAGGGCAACATCGCCAAGCTGCTGCTGTCCGAGCTCGGCCATGAGACGGCCGCGATCATGGCCGAACTCGCCGGGCCGGACGCGGCGTTCCTGGACGGCAGGGGCGGGCTGGCCGCCACGCTGGTGCTGATGAACCGGGGCATGTCGATCGCGGGCGGCACGTCCGAGATCAAACGAAACCAGATAGCCGAACGGATACTCGGCCTGCCCCGCGACCCGCTCATCAAATAGCCGGGTCCGCGAGATACCGGCCCGTCCGGGTTCCTGACGGGCCTGGTGCCGCCGGGCCGGGTGCGACGTCAGAAGAGCTGCACCCGCGGGTCGAGCAGGGCCTGGCAGATGTCGGTGATCAGGTTGACGAGAGAGATCAGGATCACCGTGACCACCACGGCTCCCATGATGACCATGAGGTCGCCCGCCTTGACCGCGGTCAGGAGCGCCTGCCCGATCCCGCCGAGCGCGAACGTCTGGTCCACGATGGCCGCCGAGCCGAGCAGAATGGCGAAACCGGAGCCGATGCTGGCCACCACGGGGATGACCACCGGCCGCAGCACATGGCGCCAGAAGATACGCTGCTCGGCCAGCCCCTTGGCCCGCGCGGTCCGCATGTAGTCCTCGGCGAGGACGTCGAGAATGGCGCTCCGGGTCAGCTTGGCGGTCGCTCCCGCCTGCGTCGCGGCGACCGCGATCCACGGCAGTATCATCCGCCCGAGCCACTGCCACGGGCTCTGGGTGAACGGCACGTAGCCGGACTGCAGCCACAGGTGCCCCGAGCGGGCCAGGTAGGTGGACAGGCCGAGCAGCAGCAGCGCGAGCACGAACGTCGGGATGACCATGGCCGCCAGCACTCCGCCGCTGACCATCCTGTCGGCCCACGAACCGCGCCGCAGCGCGCTCACCGTGCCGGCCAGGACCCCGATGACGAGCCACAGCAGCATCCCGCCGATCATCAGCGACAGCGTCGGCGGCAGCGCTCTGCCCAGCACAGTGTCGACCGGCAGCCCCACGGTCAGCGATTCGCCCAGGTTGCCGTGCAGCAATCGCAGCAGGTAGTGAAAATACTGCCAGGAGGCCGGCTGGCCCGCGCCGAGCTGCTGGCTGAGCTGCGCATCGGTGGCCGGGTTGGGCACCCCGGCGCGGAACATCCCGAAGGCGACCAGGGTGGTGGCCCAGGCCAGGATCGCGATACCGAGCAACCGCCGGAGCAGGAAAAGGGCAAATCTCGTCATTGCCTGGGCAACCTCACAGCGTCAAGACGCGTCTTCGGCGGCTACCCGGCGGGGACGGCGTCCCGCAAGAACGCGGTCAGCATCTCCGACGATTCCCCCGGCCGTTCCAGCGTGGGCAGGTGACCGGCCCAGGGCAGCTCGACGGCCCGGGCGCCGGGCAGCAGCGCCGCCAGCCGGGCCGCGATCAGCCGGAAATCCGGCAGGTCCTTCGCGCCGGAAACGACGAGGCTGGGCGCCGTGATCGCACCCAGGTCAACGGGGACCTCGATGGGCTCGTACTCGTCAGGCGCGGCCAGCTGGACCTCGAAGGCGTGGCGCTGCATCTGCCGCACGCGCTCCCGGGTCGCCTCGTCCGCCTCCGGGCCGAGCCAGGTCGCGACGTTGAACTCCACCGCCCCGGCGATGTCGCCGGCCTCGATCAGCTCACCCTCCCGCTGCCAGACAGCGCGCAGCGCATCCGTCGGGTCGTGTCCCGGCATCCCGGCGCACACCAGGGCCAGGGCCGTGACCTGTTCCGGCCGCCGGGCCGCGATCTCCAGGGCGACGTTCCCGCCAGCGGAGGCGCCGACCAGGGCCACCGGCCCGAGGTCAAGCTCATCGGCCAGGCTCAGGACATCGTCGGCATCGTTGTACGGCGCCGACGGGGGCGGCGTGGCGCCGAAGCCGCGGAAATCGCAGCGCACCACCCGGTACCCGGCTTCCGCCAGGACCGGCCACTGCGGATCCCACATCCGCCGGTCGCACACCGTGGAATGCAGCAGCACCAGCGCCGGACCGGCGCCAGTCGCGTCGTAGGAGATCATCACCGGTAAGGTACGCCGGCTCCGGGGGTCGGCGCACCTGCTTATCCGCCGCCTGGCCTGAGCCGCCGAGCCGATCGCGCCGGCCGGGCGGGCTCAATGAATCGGCTACCGATAGATCGGCAGCCGATATAGGATGGTGCCCGTGCCGAGAAAAGAAGCCGCCGGCGAACAGCCGGAGCCGGATCACGCCAAGGCGCTCGCCGGGTTCGGCCGCTACGCTGGCCCGGCCACGCTCATCCTGGCCAGCCTCGCGGACGGCGCCAAGCACGGCTACGCCCTGACCAAGGACATCGAGTCCTTCGCCGGCGTCCGCCTGGCGCCCGGGACCCTCTACGAGGCCCTGGCCCGCCTGCAGGCCCAGGGGCTGATCGAGCCCGTCGAGAGCCATGACCGGCGGCGCCCGTACCGGCTCACGGCCGTGGGAGCGGAGACGCTCCGGGTCCAGCTCGCCGCGCAGCGCCGCGTCGCCGACCTCGGCCTGCGCCGCCTGGCCGCAGGCTGGGGCCTCACATGAGCGGGCCGGAGGGCCGCGAGGCGCCCCGCGGGCGGGCGGAGGACACCGCCGCGCGGCTGCTCCGCTGGTACCCGAAGGCGTGGCGGTCCCGCTACGGCGAGGAGTTCACCGAGCTCCTGACCCTCGCCCTGGCGGTGGCGCGGCACGCCCGCGCGGTCGCGCGATGACCGGGGGAACCGGGCGCCGCGAGGCCGGCGAGCGGGGGGAGCCGGGGCGAACGGGCTGGACCAGGCGCCGGGTGCTGACGCTCGCGCTCGCCCCGGCGCTGCTGGCCGGGGCCGGGGCCGCCGGCCTGGAGCTTGTCTCCCGCGGCGTCGTGCCGGGCCGGACCCTGCTGGACAAGCTCGACGGCGCCTGCTCGGTGCCGGCCCCTCCGCTGGCCTTCTCGGCCCCTGGGCCGTCGTTCTCGGGCACGTTCTACTCCGCGGCCCGCCGCCGGACGGTCGGGTACACGATCGCCTACCCGCCCCGGCACCATCCCGGGGACGAACTGCCGCTGGTGGTCATGCTGCACGGTTACGGCGGGAGCCACGCCGACGCCCTGGCCGGGATGTCGCCCGCGCAGGGGCTGGCACTGAAGGCCGCCGGGCGGCGGCCGGCTCCGATGGCGATGGTCACCGTCGACGGCGGCAACGGCTACTGGAACCCGCACCCGGGCGACGACCCCATGGCGATGGTGATCAACGAGCTGATCCCGCGCTGCCAGCGCCTTGGCCTCGGCCGTCCGCCGCGGCCGATCGGCGCCATGGGCATCTCGATGGGCGGTTACGGCGCGCTGCTCTTCGCCGAGAAGTACCCGCACCTCATCGCCGCGGTGGCCGCGATCAGCCCGGCCATCTGGACCAGCTACGCCCAGGCCAAAGAGGCCAGCCCCGCCGCCTACGCCTCGGCCTCGGCCTTCGCCGCCGGCGACGCGGTCACGCACGCCGCCGCGCTCGGCCGCCGGCCGGTGCGGGTCGCGTCGGGTTACGCCGATCCCTTCTACCCGGGCGTCCGGGCGCTCGCGCGCGCTCTCCCGGCCGGGGCCGTCGTGGATTTCGGGCCCGGCTGCCACGACGGTTCCTTCTTCGCCGCGCAGGAGCCGCCTTCGCTGGCGTTCCTGGCCGCTCACCTGGCGGGTTAGTACCATAGCGGGGCCGAGTCAGCCGGCCGCTGCTGCCGACGGCGGTGGGCAGCAGCGGCCGGATCACCACGAGCTAACCGCGCCGATGTGCAGACGATGTGTGGATGCTGTGGTGAACCGGTGAAGATCGGCCGAGATCCTCCATCCGGGCTCCATCACCGGTACACCGGGATTCCTCGCCCGCGCCCTAAAAAAGGGACATGGAGCGTTATGCAAAACCGGTTGCGAGTGCAGGCCTTCTGGGCCTGCGCGAGCGGCCGGTGCAGGTCGCACGGGCAGCAACCGCAGCGGGTTCTTGCATAACGCGTACTTTTGCATAAGACACATGGTCACAGCACGCAAGCAGAGAGGTGACGTGATGGCCTGGCTGACCATTCTCGCCGCCGGCCTGTTCGAGACAGGCTTCGCGGTGTCGCTGAAGCTGAGCCATGGGCTGACCCGGCTGTGGCCGACCGTCACCTTCGCCATCTGCGCGCTGCTGAGCTTCGGGCTGCTGACCATCGCGCTGCGCCACCTCGAAGTAGGCGCCGCGTACGCGGTGTGGACCGGGATCGGCGCCGCGGGGACCGCGATCGTGGGCATGGCCTTCCTGGGGGACGCGGTATCCACCCTCAAGCTGGTGTCGATCGGCCTGGTCCTGGCCGGTGTCATCGGCCTCAATCTGTCTGGTGTGACGCCTCCCTGACGGGCTGGCCCCGGTGGTCCTTCCCGGACCTCCTGGACCTGATCCGCCGGATCAGCTCGACCAGCCCGCTGACGGCGATCGCGATGCCGAACGCCAGCAGCAACCCGGCCCAGGGCCTGTCCTCGAAGGCCTTGCCGCCAAGCCGTCCGAGGAAAAAAGAGTAGGACGCCCAGATCGTGCCCGCGATCGCGGTCGCGATGACGAAGCGGCGGCGGTTGTAGCCGACGATGCCGCAGGTCAGCGTGACCGCTGTCCGGCCGCCGGGAATGAACCGGCAGACGATGATGAGCGGCATCCCGTACCGCTCCAGCGAACGCACGGCCCAGGCGCGCCGCCGCGCGCCTTTCTCGCCTCCGAAGAACCGGTGCTCCACGCGCGGCCCGAAACGGCGGCCGAGCAGGTAGCAGAGGTTGTCGCCGAGGAACGCGCCGGCCGCGGAGCAGATCACCAGCAGCCCGATACGGGGATCGGTGCTGCCCGCGGTCGCGACGCCGAGGGTGATGACGGCGGTCTCGCTGGGCAGCACCGGGAGGATCGCGTCGAGGGCCGGGAGGATGATCGCGATGAGGTAGGAGAGCAGGGAATCGACCTGCAGGACGGACAGCGCGGTCAACGGCGCACCGGTCCCTGCGGCTCCGGTACCCGCGGTGCCCGCTCCGGCTCAGGCTCCCGTTCTGGCTCGGGTGCCCGTTCTGGCTCGGGTGCCCGTTCTGGCTCGGGTGCCCGCTCTGGCTCAGCGGCCTGCCGCGAACGGGCCCGGTCGCGCCACAGGCTGGCGGCCACCGCGCCGGCGCCGACCGCCGCTATCACCGCCAGGCTCAGCCAGATCGGCAGGTGAACCAGGGGCGAGATGAGCATCTTCACCCCGATGAACACGAGCAGCAGGGCGATGCCGGGCTTGAGGTAGGGGAACCGGTCCACCGAGCCGGCCAGCAGGAAGTACAGCGCCCGCAGGCCGAGGACGGCGAAGGCGTTCGACGTGAACACCACGAACAGGTCCCTGGTGACGCCGAAGACGGCCGGGATCGAGTCGAGCGCGAACACCACGTCGGTCACCGCGATGGCCACCAGGGCCAGGAACAGGGGGGTGGCCGCGGTCCGGCCGCCTTCCCGGGTGAAGAAGCGGCCGCCGGCGTAGTGCTCGGTAACCGGCAGCACCCGGCGCATGCCCCGCACGGCCAGGTTGTTCCCCGTTCCGGCCTCGGCGGACCGGAACATCCGCGCCCCGGCCAGCAGCACCAGCGCCCCGAAGACGTAGAAGATCCAGCTGACGTGCGCGATGAGCGCACCGCCCGCCGCGATGAAGACGCCGCGGAGCACGAGCGCGCCGACCACTCCGAGGAACAGGATCCGCCGCTGCAGGCCGGCCGGCACGCTCAGGGAGACGAACAGCAGGACGAACACGAAGACGTTGTCCACGCTGAGGGCTCTTTCCAGCAGGTAGCCGGCCAGGTACTGGCCGCCGATGGCCGGGCCCCGCCACAGCCACAGGACCCCGCCGAACGCCAGCGCGGCGGCGAGCCACAGCGCGCTCTCCACCGCCGCGGCGCGCAGTCCGTTTTCCGGGCCCCTGGTGAGGACGAGGTCGACGACGATGAGCACGGCGAGAACGGCGAGGGTCGCGGCCCACGCCCACAGGGGTACCGTCGTCATCGGATGGCACGTCCAGCCAGCGGCCTGATCTCCGCCTGCCCTGCCTCGGGGGAGGGCGCGTCACAGCGCGGGCAGTACCTGGTCTCGGGGGCGGTGCCGAGAAGCCCGGCCGGGATGGGAGATCCGCACTGCTCGCAGGAACCGAAGCGTCCCGCCGCCAGCCGGCCGAGGGCTTCCTCCACGTCCGCCAGCTTCCTGCGGGCCGCGACCGCGCGGCGGAGCAAGGCCCGGACCTCCGGCTGCCCGGTACCGTAGCCCCCGTCGCCGGCGCCGTCCGGGACGGCCGCGGCCGCGACGTGGTACGCCAGCGAAAGCTCGGTGACCTCCCGCACGCGGGCCTGCCACCGGGCCTCGAGCAGCGCCCGCCAGTGCGGGCCCCGGGTTCCGGTGGCCTGCTCGGCGGTCATTGCGGTCCGGCTTGTGCGTTCTTCTCGTGACATCTCGCTTCCTGTGGGTTGGCGCAGCTGGCCGGCTCCCGGTCCGCCGGGGCCCGGCCCGGCCGGGCCGCGGGCCCGGCCGGGCCCGGGAAAGGCCGGGGCGGCCGCCGGAGGCGGCGTCCGGATTCGTGCCGTGAGCGGAACAGGAGAAGGCCGATGGCGGCCAGCGCTACGGCGAACACGATCCACGGAGCCAGCACGAGCAGGTCGCTTCCGGTCATCCGCGTCGCCTCCAAACTGCCATTGGTGTCACGATTCAGTGCACCCGGTGCTCGTGCGGGCCCAGTGAAGCTGACATGGTGACGGTGTGGAGGTGGCCGGTCAGCCGCGCCGGCCCGGCGGTGTCGCTGGCGGGCGCCGGGCCGTGCGGAGATCATGGGAACGTCCGGAAGTGCCGGGCGGTCCGGCCGGACAGCAGGCGGAAAGGCGGAGTGAGCGGCGATGGCAGCGACGGTGCTGGTGGTCGAGGATGAGCGCAAGCTGCGCGATCTGGTCCGGTCCTACCTGGAGCGCGCCGGGTTCACCGTGCTTTCGACCGACTCGGGCGCCGAGGCGCTCACCTTGGCCGCCAGCGCCGGACCGGACCTGGTGGTCCTCGATCTCGGCCTGCCCGACGTGCCCGGTGAGACGGTGGCCCGGGAGCTGCGGGCCACGTCGGCGATGCCGATCCTGATGCTGACGGCCAGGAGCTCGGAGGAAGACCGGATCCGCGGGCTCGAGCTCGGCGCCGACGACTACGTGACCAAGCCGTTCAGCCCGCGGGAACTGGTGCTGCGGGTGCAGGCGATCCTCCGCCGCGGCGGGCCGCCCGCCGCCCAGGGGGTCACCAGTTACGGCGGGGGCGAACTGGTCATCGACGAGCCGCAGCGGCAGGCGACGGTGCGCGGCGCGGCCGTCGCCCTGACCCCCACCGAATGGGGTGTCCTGGTCGCGCTGGCCACCGTCCCGGGCCGGGTGTACTCCCGGTTCGAGCTGATCAACCGGGTGCGGGGGTATGAGTTCGAGGGCTATGAGCGGACCGTCGACTCGCACGTGAAGAACCTGCGCCGCAAGGTCGAGGACGACCCGGGCAGTCCCCGGATCGTCCAGACTGTTCTCGGCGGCGGCTACCGGCTCGGCCTCGCCCGCGATGACTGACTCCGCCGCCGTGCCTGGCCCGCCGGGCACGGCGAGCCCGCCGGGCTCGGCGAGCCCGCCGGGTCTCGCGGCCCGGGCCGGCCCGCTCGGCCTCCGGCTGGCGCTGGCGTTCCTCGCGGTCGCGCTGGCCGCGGTCGCGCTGCTCGCCGGGCTCACCGCGGCGTTCGCCGCCGCGGACGTCTCGCACCTGGCCAGCCAGCAGCGCGCCGAGCTGGCCAGCGCCATCGCGGTCGCCGCCGGGTCGGCCTGGAACCCGAACAGCGGCACCTGGTCCTCCGACGATCTCTCCCAGATCCTCGACCTGGCCATGAACACCGGGGCGGCCGTCCAGATACGCGACCGGGCCGGGCATGTCGTCACCTCCTCGCCCGACTTCGGCGCCGCAACCGGACCGCAGTCGAGCCTTCCGATCGTCGTCCGCGGCCAGCCGGCGGGCACCGCCGTGGTCCGGTCCACCGGGTCGGGGCTCAACGCCGCCGATCGTGTCCTGAAGACCGCGCTGCTGCGGGCCATCGCCGGGGCCGCCGGGCTGGCGGCCCTGCTCGCGCTGTTCACCGGGCTCGCCGTGGCCCGGCGGATCACCCGCCCGGTCACCCGGCTGATCGCGGTGACCCGGGCCATGTCGGCCGGGGATCGTGCCGCCCGGGTGGGCGAGATCCGGGGCCCGGTGGAATTGCGCGAGCTGGCCGCCGCCTTCGACCAGATGGCCGGCACCCTGGACCGGCAGGAACAGATCCGCCGCAACCTCGTTGCCGACGTGGCCCACGAGCTGCGCACGCCCATCGCCGTCCTGCAGGCGGGCCACGAGGCGCTGCTCGACGGCGTGGCCGAGCCCACCCCCGCCGAGCTGGGCTCGCTGCGCGATGAGGTGCTGCGGCTGGCGCGGATGGTCGGGGACCTGCAGACGCTGGCCGCCGCCGACGCCGCCGCGCTGAACCTGGCGCGCCGCCAGAGCGACCTGGCCGACCTCGCCGCCACCGCGGCCGACAGCCTGGCCCGCAGATTCGAGGCGGCCGGCATCACGCTGGACCGGCAACTGGCCGAGAGCCCGGTGCTGGCCGACCCGCACTGGATCCACCAGGTGATCACGAACCTGCTCACCAACGCGCTGAAGTTCACCCCGGCCGGCGGCCGCGTCACCATCGGCACCTGGCTGTCGGGCCCGGAGGCGGTGCTGCGGGTCACCGACACCGGTACCGGCATCCCCGCCGAGGACCTGCCCCGCATCTTCGACCGGTTCTGGCGCGGCCAGCAGGCCGCCCAGGTCTCCGGCAGCGGCATCGGCCTGGCGGTCGCCGCCGAGCTGGCCCAGGCCCACGGGGGCCGGCTCACCGCGAGCAGCCAGCTTGAGGGTCCGGGACGCGGCACTCAGGTGACCCTCATCCTGCCCGCTGCGTAACTCCAGGAATCCTCCACACCGCCGCCATCGCCGCGTCACCGCGCCTGCAGAGCGTCCGGCTTTGCTGACACTGGCCGCGCAGGCCAGGCCCGGCACGCATCCGGGCATCCGGGCGACCGATGGAGGAGATCGACCGATGAGAACGACGCAACGGGTCCGCCGCGCGGGCCTGGCCGCGGTGGCGAGCAGGTCACCGTGACGATCACCCGCGGCACCCAGGACCAGACCGTCCAGGTGACGCTCGGCGAACTGCCGGGCGGCTGACGCGACGGCACCGGCGCACGGCCACCAGCCGCGGTGGCATTCCCGAAACGAAGGAGGATGACATGTACACCATCAACCCCACTTGCCCCCTCTGCGGGCTCCGCTACGCCGACCGGATGCTTCTCGACCTGCACATCCGGGAGGACCACGCGCAGCGCCAGCAGGCCCCGGAGCCGGGGCCCGGCGAGCCAGGTGACACCGGGCCGCCCCGGCAGGCGCCGCCGCGCGACGCGTCCCCCGGCCCGCCGCCCGCCCCGCCCGCGGCGCGAACCGCCCAGAACCGGGCGGTCCTCGCCCTGCGGCGCTTCCACCAGGAGATGATGCTCGCATCGGCGCTCCTGGTCTTCCGCGGACCGCCGCCCCGTCCGCGGGCCACGATGACCGCGGGAGACGAGGCGCCCGCGGCGACCGCCGCGGAACACGCTCGCCAGGCCGCCTGACCGGCCGGCGTCCCCGTCAGGGCGGGGATTGGTCAGCCCCGCAGGGTGCCCGGTCGAGCGCGTCCAGGAAGGTGGCCGCCCAGCGGGCCACGTCGTGTTCCAGGACCCGCCGCCGCATCGCCCGCATCCGGCGCCTGGCCTCGGCCGGGCCGATGCTGGCCGCGCGCACGATGGCATCCTTCAGGCCCTCGATGTCGTGCGGGTTGACCAGGAACGCGCCGGCCAGCTCGTCGGCCGCGCCGGTGAACTCGCTCAGCACCAGGGCGCCGCTCTCGTCGTAGCGGCAGGCGACGTACTCCTTGGCCACCAGGTTCATCCCGTCCCGCAGCGGGGTCACCAGCATCACGTCGGCGGCCAGGTACAGCGCGGCCATCTCCTCGCGAGGGTAGGACTGGTGCAGGTAGTGGACGGGCGGGTAGCCCACCTCCCCGTGCTGCCCGTTGATCCGGCCCACCATCACCTCGACCTCGTCGCGCAGGGCCTGGTAGGCCTCGACCCGTTCCCGGCTCGGGCTCGCGACCTGCACCAGGACCACCTGCGAGCCGAGCCGGCCCTCGCGGAGCAGCTCGCCGTAGGCCCGCAGCCGGTGCAGGATGCCCTTGGTGTAGTCGAGCCGGTCCACGCCGAGCAGGACGATGTCGGGCTCGCCGAGGGCCTGCCGGATGTCCCCGGAGCGCTTCCTGACGTCCTCCCGCTGGGCCATCTCGGTCAGTGCCGCCGCGTCGATCGAGATCGGGAAGGCGGCCGCCCGGACCTCGCGCGTCCGGCCCTGGTCATTTACCCGGACCGTCGGTCCCTTCGCGGTCAGGCCGGCCGCCCGGCGGCAGGCCCGCAGGAAGTTCGAGGCGTCGGCCCGGCGCTGGAACCCCAGCAGGTCGGCGCCGAGCAGCCCCTCCACCACCTGCCGCCGCCACGGCAGCTGGGCGAAGATCTCATAGCCCGGGAAGGGGATGTGGTTGAAGAACCCGATGCGGACATCGCCGCGCTGCTGACGCAGCATCCGCGGGACCAGCTGGAGCTGGTAGTCATGCACCCAGACCGTGGCCCCATGCGCGGCGTGGGCGGCCGCGGCCTGGGCGAAGCGCCGGTTGACCGCCACGTAGGCCTCCCACCACCGGCGGTGGAACTGCGGCGGCGCGATGACGTCGTGGTACAGCGGCCACAGCGTCGCGTTGCAGAAGCCCTCGTAGAAGTCCCGGACCTCGGTCTCGGACAGGCCGATCCCGACCAGGTGCAGGCCGTCGGCCTCGAACGGCCCCGGCTCCGGGCCCGCATCGCCGGACCAGCCGATCCACGCGCCGCCGGCCTGGCGCATGACGGGCTCGAGGGCGGTGACCAGCCCGCCGGGACTCGGCCGCCAGACGGTCTCGCCGCCCGGGCCCTCGACCCGGTCCACCGGCAGCCGGCTGGCCACCACCACGAAGTTGCGGTCCGCGGCCATCTCGTCGCCGGCGCCCCCGGTTGACTCCCTGAACGAAGACATCAGTTAAACCATAGCCAATAAGCGTTATGCAAACCGGCTGCGAGTGCAGGCCTGCTGGGCCTGCGCGAGCGGTTGGTGCAGGTAGCACGGGCAGCAACCCGGCGGGTTCTTGCATAACGCGAAATTTGCCTAAGACACTTTGCCTAAGACACAATGCCGCGCCGCCGCGATCTGACCCGGCAGGCCCGGCAGGCACCGCCTGGTAGCGGGGCACGCGCCCGCTCGTTCGGTATCAAGGGTTTGCGCCGGATACGGTGGGGCGGTGAGGATCAGGCCGGGTGCGGTGCGGGCGGTCCTGCTGGCCTGCCTGCTCGCGGCGTGCGGCGCCCTGCTGCCGGCGGGCCTGTCCGCGGGCCCGGCCCGGGCCGCCGGTTCGCCACCGCCGGCCGGGCACGTGGTCGTCGTCGGCCTGTCCGGCCTGCGGTGGAGCGAGGTGTCCCCGTCCGCCACCCCGGCGCTGTGGCGGCTGGCCGGCCAGGGCTCGGTGGGGTCGCTGGTCGACTACGCGGTGCTGCCGCTGACCTGCCCGGCCGACGCCTGGCTGACGCTCAACGCGGGCGCCCGGGCCCAGGCCGACCACAGCAACGCCGCCTGCGGCGCGTTTCCCCTGGTCAACCGCGTCGGCTCCGGCGCTGACGTGCCCGGCCTGCCTGGGCTGGAGAACTACAACCAGCGCTTCCACAACGACCCGCAGTGGGGCCTGCTGGCCCGGGAGGTCCCGGGCTGCGCCACCGCCGTCGGGCCGGGCGCGGCGCTGGCGCTGGCCGGCCAGACCGGGCACGTCGCCTCGTACCTGCCCTCGCCGTCGGACATCACCGCGGGGGTGCTGGCCCGCTGCCCGCTGACCGTGGTGGACCTGGGCAGCCTCGGATATGCCGAACGGGCGGCGCAACTCGCCTCGGCGGATGCCGAACTCGCGCGGATCGCGGCGGCGCTCCCGCCCGGCACCACGCTCCTCGTCACCGCGCCCGGGTCGCCCGCCAAGCCGCCGCACCTGCAGCTTGCCCTGGTCGACGGACCCGGGTACCGGGCCGGCCTGCTCGGCGCCGCCTCCACCCGGCAGCCGGGCCTGGTGGTGCTCACCGACCTGACCCCGACCGTGCTCGGCTGGCTCGGGCGCACGGTGCCGGCCGGGGTCGTCGGCGCGCAGATCACCCGCGGTGACCGGGGCTCGCTGGCCTCGACGGCCGGGTCGCTGGCCGGCCGGGACACCGCCGAGCAGGTGTGGCGGTCCACGCACGACGAGTTCTTCTGGGCCTACGCGCTGGCCGACGCCGTGGCGCTGGCCGCGATCGGGCTGGCGTTCTGGGGGGCGGCCGAGGAAAAGCGCAGGCAGCGGGCCCGGTGGTGGCGGGTGGCCGGGGTGTTCGCCGCGTCGGTGCCGGTCGGCACCTTCCTGGCCGGCCTGGTGCCGTGGTCCACGACGGCGCACCCGGCCGCCTGGCTGTACGGGGTCTCGGTGGCGCTGGCCGTGGCGGTGGCGCTGGCCGCGCTGGGTGGTCCGTGGCGGCGTCACTGGTCCGGGCCGTTCACCGCGGTGTGCCTGTTCACGCTGGCGGTGCTGGCGCTGGACGTGATGACCGGGTCCCGGCTGCAGCTGGAGACGCCGTTCGGGCTGTCGGTGCTGGAGGCCGGCCGGTTCTACGGCATCGGCAACGAGGCGCTGGGCATCTACGGCGTCTCCGGGCTGGTGGCCGCGGGCGGCCTGGCCCTGGCCGTGCTGCGCCGCCCTGTCTCTTCCCGGGCCTCTTCCCGGCCGTCGTCCCGGCGGCTTGCGGTTCTCGCGGTCGCGGTCGTGGCGATCTTCGCGGTGTTCGCCTCCGGCTGGCCGGGGTTCGGCGGCAAGGTGGGCGGGACCATCGCGATGGTGCCCTGCTTCTTGCTGCTGGGCCTGGCGGTGGCCGGGGTCCGGCTGAACTGGCGCCGGGTGCTGCTGGTCGCGGTCAGCGGGCTCGCCCTGTTCGCGGTGTTCGCGCTGATCAGCTACTTCGTGCCGGCCACCGGCAAGTCCGACATCGGCTCGTTCGCCGGCAGCACGCTGCACGGCCATTCCGGCGGCCTGCTGCTCCGGAAGATCAACTCCAACATCGGCTCGCTCTCGGTCAACGCGTTCAGCCCGCTGATCCCCATCGTGGTCGTGCTGACCGGGCTGATGCTGTGGCGCCCGTCGTGGTTCGGCCTGAAGACCGTGCCGCTGGCCTATGCGGCCGAGCCGCTGGTGCGGCCCCTGATGGGGGTGGTCTGGCTGCTGCCGGTGCTCGGCTGGCTGGCCGACGACTCCGGCGTGATCGTGCCGGCCGCGGTGCTGCCGTTCGCGCTGCCGCTGGGCATCGCGATCCTCGCCGCCGCCGCGCAGGCCGATCAGGAGGCACGCTATCGTGGTACCGCCACTTCCGTCGCTGGTCCCACGGCCCGCGTGAGCAGAAAGTGACCCGTGCAGTACCAGCTATCGCGCATTGTCGCCGGGCCGTTCCTGCACACCATCTGGCGGCCGAAGGTCACCGGGGCCGAGCACGTGCCCGCGTCCGGCGGTGCCATCCTGGCCGCCAACCACCAGTCGGTGGTCGATTCGGTCTTCCTGCCGCTGGTGCTCGACCGGCCGGTGACGTTCTCGGCCAAGGCCGAGTACTTCACCGCCTCCGGGCCTGCCGCGCGGCTGTGGGCCGCTTACCTGAAGGCCACGAACCAGCTGCAGATGGACCGGGAGGGGCCGCGGGCCGCCCAGGAAACGCTCCAGGCGGCGCTGGCCCTGCTGCAGGCGGGGAACCTGTTCGGCATCTATCCCGAGGGCACCAGGTCGCCGGACGGGCGGCTGTACCGGGGCCGGCCCGGAGTCGGCTGGCTGGTGCTCAAGTCCGGCCTGCCGGTCCTCCCGGTGGGGATCCTCGGCACCCGGCGGGTGCTGCCGCCGGGGCACGTGGTGCCGCGGCCCGGGCGGATCGAGGTCAGGATCGGCGCGCCGCTTTCGTTTCCCCCTGACGTCCTCGGCGCGCCGCCGGGCAGGGCCCGGCAGCTGATCGCCGAGCAGGTGATGACCGCGATCAGGGAACTGTCCGGCCAGGAGTACGTGCACATGTTCGCCTCCGACCGCAAGGCCGAACTAGCCGCCATCGCCGCCAGCTCCAACCACCACCACCCCCGCAACCCCCGCCCCCCCGGCCCGCGACCATGATCGTGGCCAGAAATGGCCACATAGGGGGCCTAAGGGCCATTTCTGGCCACGATCATTTCGGTTAGCCCGCGCACTGGGGGCACAGGCCGAACAGTTCCACGGTGTGGTTCACGTCGGTGAAACCCGCCTCGGCGGCGACCTTCTCCGCCCACCGCTCCACCGCCCGGCCCTCCACCTCCACGCTCCGCCCGCAGTTGCGGCAGGTCAGGTGGTGGTGGTGCACGCTCGTCTCGCACTGCCGGTAGAGCGTCTCGCCGCTGACGTCGCGGATGGTGTCGACGCTGCCCTGCTCGCTGAGCGCCTGCAGGTGGCGGTAGACGGTGGCCAGCCCGACGTGCTCGCCCTTGCGCCGCAGTTCCGCGTGGATCTCCTGGGCGCTGGCGAACCCGGGCAGGCGGTCCAGCGCGGCGGCCAGGGCCTGCGCCTGCCGGGTCCCGCGCACCCGGGTGCCCCGCGCCGGCCTGGCCCGCACCTGCTCCTCGGGCTGCGGCGTCGTCACAGTCGCACCGTACAACGTTCACCGTCCTCCCGGCCAACATGAGCGATACCGGCCGCGTGTTGCAAGCGAAATTGAGAATCGTTATCATTCTACATAAGGAAATGCCCCCGGGTACGCGCGGCCGTATCCCGAAGCTTAGGAGTGCAGGTCATGCGAGTCGGCTATAGGTCCCTGGCCGCCGTATTGCCGCTCGCCGCGGCGCTGATCGCGACCGCGTGTTCCCCGTCATCAGCGGCTGACCCGCCGGCGGGCTCGTCCGGCCCCGGGTCCGGCGCGATCATCGCGGTCGGCGCGGAGAACCAGTACGCGGACGTCATCCAGCAGGTCGGCGGGAAGTACGTCCAGGCCAGCGCCGTCATGAGCAACCCGAACGCGGACCCGCACACGTTCGAGGCCAGCGCCTCGGTCGGCCGCCTGGTCAACGCGGCCCGGCTCGTGGTGCAGAACGGCCTGGGCTACGACACGTTCATGGACACCATCGAGAACGCGGTCCCGGACTCCTCGCGCAAGGTCATCGTGGTGCAGCAGCTGCTCGGCCTGCCGGACAGCACGCCCAACCCGCACCTGTGGTACAAGCCGGGCACCATGGCCGCCGTGGCCAGGGCCGTAGCCGTCGGCCTGGCCGCGCTGCAGCCCGCGCACGCCGGGTACTTCAAGGCCAACGCGGCCGCGTTCACCCGCTCGCTGGCCGCGTGGACCGGCGCGCTCGCGGCGTTCAAAGCGAAATACCCCGGCACGCCGGTGGCCACCACCGAACCCGTGGCGGACTACCTGCTGCAGGCGGCCGGCGCCGGCAACCTCACGCCCTGGGCCTTCCAGGCCGACATCATGAACGGCACCGACCCGTCGGCGCAGGACGTCGCGGCGCAGCGGGCCCTGTTCACGGAGCACAAGGTGAAGGTGTTTCTCTACAACCAGCAGGTGACGGACTCGCTCACCGAGTCCTTCATCTCCCTGGCCCGGGCCAGCGGCATCCCGGTGGTGGGCGTGTATGAGACGATGCCCGAGCCCGGCTACCACTACCAGTCGTGGATGCTGGCCGAGGTCCGGGACCTGCAGCGGGCCGTGGCCGATCACGTCTCGAGCGAGCGCCTGTGAGCGGCGAGCTGCTCCGGCTGGACGGGGTCGGGGTCAGGCTGGGCGGCCGGGAGATCCTCCGGGATGTCTCGCTGAGCATCCAGCCCGGGGAGTTCACCGGTCTTATCGGGCCGAACGGGGCGGGCAAGACCACATTGCTGC
>Ga0335078_10005470_pt1 | contig 18766 bp, 25 predicted proteins | sample Lox_Sample_32_FD_206711 | JGI IMG/M metagenome (GOLD analysis project Ga0335078, IMG submission 206711) | Soil microbial communities from Loxahatchee National Wildlife Refuge, Florida, United States - Lox_Sample_3.2 | ecosystem: Environmental > Terrestrial > Soil > Wetlands | place: USA... | reverse complement strand
TTCTTCAGGCACCAGCTCAAGGCCGCGCTCGCCGACTTCTCAACAATCTCCTCGAACGGCAGGGCGATCGGCGAGGTGATGCCGGACGGTGCGGAGGCCACATTGTCGAGCGGCAGAGGTACGCTCAGTTTCGCAATGAAGGGCGAACTGGAGGTGGAGGATGGGATAGTCGACGAGACGGACGTCGCCGCGGGGAGCAACATGACGTACGTGCCTCCGGGCTACGTCCTCAAGCAGGTCGATTCAGCGTCCGTGAAGGGTGCGGCCGAGCTATCTCCCGCTGTGACCAGGCTCGGGCTCCTCGAGGATGCGAGGCTCGAGTTCGAAGGGGGACGGATAGCCAAATGGACCAGCAGGGCCTCTAAGAAGATGCTGGACGAGCTTCTCGAGTCGGTCCAGCCGGAGAAGCGGGTCCTCTCCTCGGTCGCCGTGGGGCTGAACCCATCCATGAGGTACGGGTTCGGTCAGGACAGGATGGTGTCGGGAGCGGTGGCCCTGAGCGGGTTCGGTTTCACCGGCATCGCCAGGAGGGCGACCCTCGCCGCCGGCGGCACGACGGTCGTCGAGAAAGGCAAACTGGTCTATCCCGGCTAGTCTCTCGCCGGCTCATACCCCAACGCTCTGGCAGGGCGGCATAGGATTTTCAGTGAGGCTGCAGCAGTCACGAGGGGGCGTGGCGCGTGGTCGCATGCGAGGAGTGTAGGAAGAGAGCAGCGACGGTCGGGTGCGTCGTGTGTCGCCGCAACCTTTGCGGCCGGTGCTTCGACGAGCACGCTTCGCGGATTTCCGCCGACATGGACGAGGGCTTCTCTGGCATGGGAAGTCCTGAGCGGGTGGAGGACCAGCTCCTTGTCTGCGAGGTGTGCGGTATTAGCATCCTCTCCGCCGAGAAGGACGACCACCTCTTCGAGGTCCACGGCGTCATCGAGTGAGAGAAGAGCGTCATTGCCGTAACCCGGACCCCCAAAAACAATTTCTAGCCGCAAGGCCGAAAGGCTCGAGAAGGGACTTGGGAGAATCCGGCGCGAGGATCACCTCGATCAGGTACAAGGGACTCGACGACCTCGTGAAGTTCGTGAGCATGACGCCTCAGCCCTTCCTCAACCACATTGAGCGGGGCGGGAGGCACCTCTACTTCTTCGTCCTCCCGTTCTCAGGTGGGTTGGTGGTCACCTACGTCGGCTTGGACAGGAGGATAGAGGGCGAGTACATCACCATCAACAGAATGACAGGCCGATTCTCGCCCTCCGCGAAGCCGACCTTCGACGCGCAGTCCCTTGACTTGCCTATCCTCGAGGTGGAGGCGACCGACCTCCTGGACGCGATGGACGACTGAGCGACCAGCGGCCCCGCGGGCTGGCAGAGACGCTCAGATGGAGAGGTATCTTTCCCCTGAGAGGAGCCTTCTCGCCATGATGAACAACGTCATGTAGTAAGAATCCATCTTGGGGACGAAGCTCTTCCGAGTTACCGGCATGGTGACGTCCTTCGCCTTCCCGTCCTTTCCCCATTCGACTCCCTGGGCCTTTATCCTGTTGACCCGGCCGGAAAGAAGCCTCAACCCGTCGACTATCCTCACCTCCACGAGGGCCTTGATCTCGAGGGGGTCGATCTTGTAGGCCCGCAGCGGCCGGTCGTCCCTGATGAAGAAGACCTCGGCGACTTCCCGCTTCGAAAGGCCGTCGTAGGCGGCGACGTCGACTCGCCTTCCGAGGGGGACCAGCTTCTCGACGTCTGCGTCGAGGCCTAGCTCCTCCTCTATCTCCCTGGCCACGTCTTCGAGCCGCTCCCCTGCCTTGTAGTGGCCGCCCACCGAGCTGTCGAGGAGCCCGGCGAACGACGCCTTCGCCCCGCTCCTGACCTGGAAGATCATCGTCCCTCCCTTCCTTCGTGTGACTATCCAGCAGTGGAGGTTGAGGTGCCAGAGGCCCTTCCGGTGCGCCTCGTTCCGCGTCACCACCCCGACCTTGTTCAGGGCGTCGTCGTAGACGTCAACGAGCTCGTCGTCGGGGAGTTGTTCCAAGTACGGCGAGGAAGGGGCTGCTCCAGATAAACCTGAACTCGGTTCATATAGCCGGGTATGCGCCTTCGCTTCCTTGGATCGCGCGGAGGGCGGGGACTGGTTCGTCGAGTGGATAGGGCTCGCGGGCCTCGACGTCGACAAAGAGGCCTTCCTGAGGAGTCATGGTCGGGAGACACGAACGCTCTCCAGGAACTACTCCCGGCTCCTGAAGAACCCAGGGGAGGACGAAATCCACGACGCCCGGACTGCCACGAGGAGGGCCGAGGCCCTAATCGAGCTCATGCCGAGGCACCATCGCAAGTCCAGCGACCTCGATGAGAGATACCACAAGGTGATGGAGAAGACAGCAGCGGTGAGGGACATGGACGTCCTCCTGACGAAGCTCTCAGGGCCGGAGGGGTCGCGGCGGCTCGTCCGGGCCGCGGAGAAGACGAGGCGGAAGGCGGTTGGTGCGGTGCGCGAAGCGGTCACCTCGGCCGGCGCAGTCGCGCTCCCCTCGCTGAGCCACGAGGACGTCCGATCAGCAAGGCTCCAGAGGAGGTTCGAGAAGGTGGCCGGGAGGCTGGCCGAGGATGTCGAACGGCGCCTGCCCAGAGTCATCGCCGACCCCTCCGATGCCAAGGACCTCCACAAGCTCAGGATAGACATCAAGAAGCTCAGGTATCTGGTAGGGGCGGTGGCCCCGGCCAATCCCTCGCCTGCCTCACGGCTAGAGTCCATGCAGGATGCGCTGGGGTCGATCCACGACTGGGACGTCTGCATCGCTTATGTCTCCAAGCTGGACCCCGCCTGGGACGTCCTGCCCGCGTGGGAAGCCGAGAGGAAGAGAGAGTTCAGAGGCTTTGCAAGAGAGTACGGGGGTCGTCACCCGGGCTCGAAGCGCTAGCGAGCCCGTGCGAACAAGCCGGTCAACCCGTCGAGCAGTAGGAAGGATGCCGAGGTGTATATGCCGAACCAGAAGACGATGTCGAGGAGGCCTCCTCCTCCCCAGACCGCGGCCTCCCCCGGGGCGGTCGCCAGCCCGCCGAGCGTCCTGAGGACGTCGCTGACGAAGACGGAGAACGTCCCCATCGAGTAGCACTCCGCTGCCCCCCACGCCAGTCCAATCCGCCTGCCCCTCAGCCACCAATAGTCTACGCCTCCGACGCCTCCGGCCACCGTCAGCCAGAACGCCCAGAGCTTGGGGACCCCCAGGCCGCCGTAGAGATACTGCGAGGCGGTGAAGAACACCGTGAGGAGGAGGGCGACCGCCAATATGGTGATCCAGTATGCCGAGCTCCTGAACGGGCGGGGACCGCCGTCGTCCCGCCACGCCTGGGACGCACCTATCATGGCGAACGAAGCAACGAGAGGGAGGACGCCTCCCAAAATCCCGACGGCCACGACCTCCGTGTTGTAGGGGAAGAGAGCTATCTCAGGTCCGGAGCCCCTGGGAACGACCGCCTGGATGGCGAGGCAGATGGCGGTCGAGAGCAGCACGGCGACCATCGCGAAGAGCGAGATCAACGCCGTCCTGGACTGGCCCTGCACAGGGATGGACGCCCCGCGTGGGCGCTTTTATCGCCTTTCGGCATGGATGCGCATGAATCCAGGGCAGGCTCTGCTCCACGCCGCGAACTCGACAACGACCGCCAGCTCGTCGACCTTGGCGCAGCTTGCCCCTCTGCAGCAAGGCGGCAGCACGAACTCGACTGCCGCCGCGTCGGGCATAGTTGGGGCGGTTCAGAGCTTCGCGAGCATGTTCGCCACGAACGCGAGCCTCGTGACCGTCGCGGTCGACAACGCTGCGCTCGATATCGCAAAGGCTGCCGTCGTCCTCCTCGTGATTGTCGGGGTCTTGCTCTGGTTCACCAGGGTAAACAGGAGGCTGGGCAAGGACCTGGTGGAGGGCGGGGTCTTCATCATGATCTTCATCGAGTTGGTCCTTCCGTATCTGCAGAGCTTCCACTATTGAGCAGGACGGGCGAGAGAGGCCCCGGAGTTGGACGCAGCGGGCTCCACTACGTTGCTGACGCCGGAGACGCTGATCGCCGAGACGGTGTTGTTGAAGAGGCTGTTGCCCTGGAGGATGTTCCCGTCGGCAGCGTTGACGGCCTCGATGCCGTATGTCTGGGTCCTTGCTGAGGGCGACCCCCGGTCGTCGCCCAGCGTGTTGTTGGCTATGATGTTGCCCGAAGACCCTGCCTGGCCTGGGTCGTTGTAGAGGTAGATCCCCGGCCCCGAGTTGTCGAGGCACTTGTTGGAGGCGATGAGGGAGTCGACCCCCGAGTTGAAGATTATCCCGGCCTGGGCGTTGCGGCTGCAGACGTTCGCGACCACCGTCTCGTGAGCGTCTGTGGCGATGCTGCCGTGGTAGAACTCTATCCCGAACCTACCGTTCGCGGTCGCGTTGTTCCCACTGACGGTCACGTACCAAGAGCGCTCGACGTGGACCCCCGAGAGGCCGTTGGAGACGACGGTGTTGTTGACGATGGTATCGTAGGAGCTGTGGTCGTTGGTGATGCCAGACTGGTCGGAGTACCCCGCGTTGAAGCCGGAGTAGTTGTTCTCGACCAGGGTGTTGTTGTTGTAGAATACCTGGATCCCGTACTCGGACATGTTGCTGACGTGGTTGCCCACGACCGTGTCGTTCGCCCCGTTCGTGACCCCTATCCCTATCACCCCGGGCTTGGTCCCGACGGTGTTCCTCACCGTGTTGCCCACTATGTGGACACCCCCCGCCCCGTTGGTGTAGATCCCTCCCCTCGAGTTGTCCTCTGCGAGGTTACCTGAGATGAGGACGTTCAACGACTGGCTGGTCGTGTTCTCGATGTCCTGGATCCCGAAGCGGTGGTTGTTGTGGACGTAGTTGTCGAGGACCGAGACCTGGAGAGCGGGGGTCGTGTCGTTTCGAATGATTATTCCGTCGCGCCCGGCGTTGCTAGAGTCGATGCCCTCGACCGTGATGTGGTTGGTCCCGGGGTCGACCTGGATGTTCGAGAAGTTCCCGCTCCCGCCCCCTATCCACCTGCCTCCGTCGACCACCACTCCGGTGCTCCAGGCGATTTCCAGCATGCGGAGGGGACTGCCCGCGGTCATCACTGCGCCCGGAGAGAAGAGCAGGGACACGTTGCTCTGCCCGAAGACCTTGAGGGTGGAGTCCACGGTGTAGGAGCCGGGCGCGAAGCAGAGGACCTGGTTCGTCTGGGGAAGCGAGCTGACGAGCGCCCCGAGGTCGCCGCTGTCGCTCAGGACGGTCGCCTGTCGGGCCGCCGACCACGCGGAGACCGAGTCGGCGTTGGCCGAGACCTGGTAGGTGCAGGTGGACGTGGTTGGTTGGGGCGAGGGCGGGGCAGCGAACGCCAAAAGGCCGGCGTTACCTCCGAAGATGGCGGCGACCAGGAGCATGCCTCCGACGACGACCTGGGCGCTCTTGCCCCTCGAGAGGAGTCTCCTCAGGGCGAGCGCCCCGGCGACAGCGGAGGCCAGTGACGCAGCGACCAACAGCAATAGCAAGGGCGTCGGGAGCCCTGTGAGCAGGGAGTAGGAGTAGGACCAGAAGTCCGAGGAGCCTGGATAGCCAGGAGACGTCGCCCACCTGGAGGCAACGCTGCCTCCTAGGAAGACCCCCCACAGGCCTGCCGCCGCCGGGACCAATGCCCTGGAGTCGCGAAGGGCTGGCTTCAACGCGGACAATTACCGCGTCCGGAGGCTATTATCGGTTGCTAGGGCGTCGAGGTCGGCGGCTACCTTCGGGCAAGAGGCTTGAAACGGTCGCTGGCATATCTGACCCCCTTCCAGGTGATCCCGCTCCTCCTGAACCGAACGAAGCCGACCACCAGGGCCGCGAGGACGATCAGGCCTGCCAGCGGCGCGAGCAGGAAGTACCAGACCCGCGAAGTCCTGGCCGAGAAGAAGGCGAGGGTGGCGAACACGGCTGCTGTCGCGACGGCGGCCGTCAGCCCCACCCAAAAGTCACCGGCCTCGAGAGCTGCGGCGAGGAGCGCGAAAGGCCCGACGAAGTAGGCCAGCGTGAGGACCAGCGCCCCGGCGAGCTCCCTCGCCTCGGGGAGGAGGCCGGCGCCGAACCTTTCGTGGGCCTCCAGGATCTCGCGGAGCCCGGAGTACGGCTTGACCTCGAGGTATCCCTCGCCGTTGAAGTTGACGACCTCGAGGCCTTGCCTGAGCGCCTTCCTCCCCATGGCGCTGTCCTCCATTATGTCGGCCTTGATCGACTGGTGCCCTCCTATGGCGTCGTAGGCCTTCCTCGTCACCATGATGTACTGGCCGTTCGCGCCGTCGACCCTCCTCCCCTTTTGCGTGCCCCTCTCGGCCCCCGCGGCGACCCCGGCGCAGAGGAAGAACAGCGTCGCAGGGAAGAGGACCTTCTCGGAAGGGGGCCTGGTGCGTATCTTCGGCCAGCCCGACAGGAAGTCGGCCTTCTCGGACTCCAGGTTCGCGAGGACTATGCCCAGGCTCTGCTTCGAGTGCACGACATCACCGTCGGTGAACAGCAGGACGTCCCCTGTGGACCTGAGGTATCCCTGGTGGCAGGCCCAGCTCTTCCCAACCCAGTCCGCCGGGCGCTCCGGCTCGAGGAGGACGGTTATCTCGTTGGAGAACTCGCGGGCCACGGCCTCGGTGCCGTCGGTGGAGGGCCCGCAGACGACTATCACCTCCTTCTCCGGGTATTCGAGGCCCACGAGCGAGGAAAGGCACTCGCGGAGGGTGTCCGCCTCGTTCTTCGCCGCCACGATTATGGAGACCCTACGGCCAGAGGCGCCGGGGAGATTCGCCAGGGGCCGGAACATCCGGAACCCCGCCAGGGCGGCCGCGCTCGCCAGGGCTACCAGGATCAGGACCAGCAAGGAGACGGCGAGGGCGTCCGGTCCTAGAGCCAACTTCCCACGTCTTCCTGACCCGGAGGCGGTCGCCGGAGGTTATAGGTTCTACCAAGAAACCCCGGGCTGAGGCGCTAGTCGTGGTACTTCCTCTCCCCCGCGCGGATCGCGACCTGGAGCCAGTTCTCTTGGGGCGGGAGGGGACACGCGTAGCCGTCGTTGTAGGCGCAGTAGGGGTTGTAGGCGTAGTTGAAGTCGACGAGGTAGTTGTCGTCGTGCTCGACTCTCATCTCGAGGTACCTACCCGCCGCGTAGGTCTCCTTCCCCGAGGTGGCGTCTCTGAAGGGGATGAACAGGTAAGGGTCCTCCCTCTCGGCGGACTGGTAGACAGTGAGTCTGACCGCCTCGCCGCCGACCAGGAGGTCGAAGTGCCCGACGTCGTTGTAGAGCTGCCGGGCGCCCTTGGTGGTCGTCATCATGACGCCCTTCTCGTCTGAGCGCCTCCTCAGGCCGGCCTCGAACCGGAACGCGGGGTCGGGTTCGAAGTACTTGAGCCGTGTGAAAGAGGAGCCCCCGCGGAGGAAGGGTGAGCCGCGCCCGTCGAGCATGAATTCGTCCCTCTGCGCCCTGAAACGGACCAGAGCACGCTGCCAGGTCTCGACCTCGTCGGGGTCCACGAAATACCGGACCATGGGCTTGGCTAGAACCTTTCCGGAAGATCACCGGTAGCTAGTTGTTGCAGCCGCTGTATCCGGCCGCGTTCCACGGGTCGGTGATCACGAGCCCGTCCGGCCAGCACTCTCCAGATATCCTCAGGTTGAAGAAGCTGTCGATCACGACCGATTCCGAGGTGCTGACATAGGCGCCCACGGTCCCCGTCCCGTTCACTTGGTAGAACTGGACGAACCTGGAGTCATCCGATGTCCCGGAGCCGTTCGGTCCCACGTACTGGAGGTAGTACGGCTGGTGTGCCATCAGCGACTCTACTATAGGGTTGGTCGCGGCCGTCTGGATCGCGCCAAACTCGTCCGGAGTGTAGACTAGCGTCGTGTTCCTGTCAGGGAGGGCATAGGACGAGACGTGGGTGACCTGGTACTTGGCAGAGGTCGTCTGCAGGACGGTCGCGTTGACGAGGTAGTTCCCGACGTAGGATACCGTGTACCCTGCGGTCCAGTTCCCGTTGACGACCTGGGTCCCGGTCACGTTGAGGACAGCGTAGGTGACGCGGCCGTTCCACCGGCTGGACCCGAAGTAGACAAGGTGATACTCGTAGGCCTGTTTGATATAGCGCTGAATCTGCCGTGAGGCGAGCGTCGCGTTCTTGAGGGTGGCCGAGGAGAAGCCGTAGCTCACACAGGGGTCTGTCGGGATCGTCATGTTTCCGTACGTCTCCGAGGCCGAGCCGCACGAGGAGGTGAGCTCGACCGTGGTGCTCGTCGTCTCCGTGGCACCGCCCACGGTGCCTGGCGATGGCAGGGAGGCTGACCCGCTCTGCACGATGCCTGGCAGCACCGCCACCCAGACCCCGACCGTCAGCAGGACGACCAGTCCGGCCCCGGCTATGGCCACCGAAGTCTCATTTCCTCTCAATAGGAGGCGCTGGCGGGGCGCTTGAGAAAAAGGAATTAATAGAAATCAAGGCTCCGATGGTGCGGACCCTTGGAAAACGGAGAGGCGCGGGCTGCGGAAGGGAGCTCTTCGGCGAGGGACCTTCTGACCATCACCGACGCGGCGGCGCTGGTCGGGAAGACCCCCAGCAACATCTCGTACCTGCTGCAGTACAACCGGCTGAGAAAGTACGACTCCCAGGGCAGGGTGGTCCAAAGGGCTCCGAACGGCGGCCTGAGGGTCTCGAGGCAGGAGCTCCTCAGCTACGTGGAGGCGTGGAACGCGAGGGTGAGGTCTAGGATGGAGGAGCTGAGGATCCCGGACTCGCCGATCGCCTTCTCGGACGTCCCCGAGAGGGAAAGGACGAAGCACGTCCACCGCCTCCACCCGTACCTTGGCAAGTTCATTCCTCAGCTCGTGGGGTACTTCCTCTCGCGGAACTTCGGGCCCGGGCAGACCGTGGTCGACCCGTTCGCGGGGTCCGGGACCACTCTGGTCGAGGCGAGAGAGAGAGGGATAGACTCGGTTGGGGTCGAGATATCCGAGTTCAACGTGATGATCGCCAGGGTCAAGCTCGCAAGCTACGACCTAGTGAGGATGGAGAAGGAAGTCCTCGACATCTCGAGGAGGACCGCGGACTACAGCTCGAAGGAATTCCCAGGAACTGCCTGGGAGCGGATCGGGCGTCCTGCGAAGGGCGCGGGCTACCTCGAGACCTGGTTCGCCCCCAGGAGCCTCGCAGAGATGCTCCACTTTCGCGACCTGATACCGGAGTACGAGTACCAGGACCTTCTCAAGGTCCTTCTGAGCAGGACGGCAAGATCCTGTAGGCTCGTCCACCACTACGACCTCGCCACCCCGAAGAGGCCGGTCACGGGGCCTTACGCGTGCTACAAGCACAGGGGCAGGACTTGCTCTCCTGTCACGACGGTAGTACCCAGGCTGAGGTTCTACTCGGCCGATACGGTTAGGCGGATCAAGGAGTTCGATATGGTGAGGAAGTCGGCTTGGTCGCTGGTGGTCGAAGGCGACTCCAGGACAGCCAAGTTGGAGGGGGCGCTGGTCAGGAGGCCGATGGACGGGGTGTTCACCTCCCCGCCGTACGTCGGGCAGATAGACTACCACGAGCAGCACAGGTATGCATACGAGCTCTTTGGGATTGAGAGGAGGGACAGGCTCGAGATAGGGCCGCGCTCCAGCGGGAAGGGCGGGCGCGCGCAGTACGACTACGCCAAGGGGATCGCGGAAGCGTTGAGGAACATCTCGGAATGGCTCTCGCCCCGGAGCCCGGTCTTCGTCGTCGCGAACGACAGGCTAGGGCTGTACCCGGGGATATTCGATGAGGCCGGCCTCCACCTCGAGAGGAGGTTCGAGAGGCCCGTAGAGGACAGGACCGAGAGGGACAAGCGGCCCTACTCGGAGACGGTGTTCCTCGCCCGCGCGGCCTAGTCGTCCTTCTTCTCGCGCGTCAGGTCGTTCTCCAGCGCCCTTGCCTCCCTCTCCGCCCTGTCGACGGTCTCCCTCCAGACCTGGGCAACTATCGGGAAGAGGGTGACGAAAAGACCCGTGATGACGGAGGCAACCGAGACGAAGGCCATTATCGAGGCGAATACCTTTCCCGCGTCTGTTGTCAGAGTGATTGGCGGGCCTTGGCCCGTGGCGATCATGCTTTCAAAGTAGATAGAGTCGATCCAATCCATCCCCTCTATCGAGTGGAACCCAATGGTCCCGATGACCATGACAACCAGGACCAGTGAAAGAGCGTAGAACAACCTCCTAGCCCTGGAGGCGGCGGGCGGCGAGGCCATCAGTGTCGTCGAAGACCCGTCATGTTAAATGTCTAACGACCTCTCACCGCAAGCCACAAAAGCCTCGGACAGATCCCGAACCCGCAGTTGGACGCCTTCGACGCGATCTCGACCAAGCTCGACATCAGGGATTTCGCCAACAGGAAGGTCCCGGGCGAGGTGAGGAGGAAGATCCTCGAGGCTGCCCGGCTCACCGCGTCGTCGATGAACAGCCAGCACTGGCGGTTCGTCCTTGTGCAAGAGCGTCGCAACATCGAGAGGCTGGCGGCCGACAGCATGAGCGGCAAGTGGGTCGCGGGGGCTGACTTCGCGATAGTCGTCCTCATCGACCCAAAAGTCCCAGGGAGCGGCATCGACGCGGGGAGGGTGGTCCAGGACATGGAGCTGGCCGCGTGGAACTTCGGGGTGGTCTCCGGCATCTACACCGGTGTCGGCGAGGCGGCGCTTCGCAAGGACTACGCCATACCGGACGGCCTCAAGCCGGCCGCCGTCGTCGGGTTCGGGTACCCCAAGACGAAGATCCTGGGAAGGAAGAACAGGAAGCCCCTGGAGGAGCTCGTCTTCGCCGAGAAGTACGGCCAGAGGCTAGGCTCCTCGACCCTCTCATGAAGTTGGGGGCAAAGGGGAAAAAGCCCCGAATCGCGGCAAAACCATGCTAAACAAGCAGTTCAGCGTGGCGGTCATGGTCTCGGACGCGAAGAAGTCGGCGGCCTGGTACAAGGAGAAGCTCGGGTTCGAGACCGCGGTCGACGACCACTGGGTCACCGCCTGGCCCAAGGGGGCGAACTGCAAGCTCCACCTCTGCGAGGGCGACCTCGAGCCCGGCAACACGGGGATCGCCGTCTACGCAGACGACGTCAAGGAAACGGTCGCCGACCTCAAGGCCAAGGGAGTCAAGTTCGCGATGGACTACACCAAGAACGCGTGGGGCGAGAGCGCCCAATTGAAAGACCCGGACGGCAACATAATCTGGATCTACCCAGAGGCGCCGTAGTCGCCTCGCGGGTTAATATCGCCCCGCCGGGGCTCGGCGGGCGTTGTTCGGCAGCTTCCTCGTCGACTGGGTCTTGCTCCTCAGCGCGGTCGGTCTCGTCGCGATGGGGGTGGACAAGCTCCTCGCCATGGGCAGGCTGAGCAGGATCAGGGAGAGGACGCTGTGGATCGTCTCCCTTCTGGGCGGGTTCCTGGGCATAATCGTCGGCGGGTGGCTCTTCCATCACAAGACGTCGAAGACCGGGTTCTGGGTGCCCGTCCTGGTGACTGTGGTCCTCTGGGCGGCGATATTCTGGTACGCGGCTGGGCTGGGTTTCCGGCTCCCCTGAGTCTCACGTCCCTACCTCGGGTTGGGTGGGTATGGTCTTCACCTGGCGGACGGGGGAGAACAGGACGAAGAGGAAGGAGAACGCCCCGCCTACCGCCCCCACCAGGATCGCCGTGTGCAGCCCGAGCGACTGGCCGATGGCTCCCCCGGCCAGCGACCCGATGGGCAGTGTTCCCCAGACGATGAAGCGCATCGTGGCGTTCAGCCTGCCTTGGAGGGGGACGGGGACGAGGGCCTGCCTGTAGCTGACCTGGTTGACATTGTAGACCACCGCGCCGAAGCCGACGCCGAAGTAGGCGACGATTAGGACGGCGGCGCCGTAGGGAGGCGCGGCGCCGATGAGGAGGAGCCACGCGCCGGAGAAGACGGCGGCCGATACTATGATGAGCCACCCCACCCCGACCAGCCTGCTCAACCTCGACGCGGTCACTGCCGCGAGGAGCGACCCGATGCTCCCCAGGGCGAACATCACGCCGAGGAGGAAGGGCGTCATCTTGAGGGTGTCCACGGCGTAGAGGACGAGCACGGCGCCCACGAGGCTCGAGAAGAGGTTCGAGGTCGCGGTGCACGCCGCGATGGAGCGGAGCCTCGAGTCCCGCAGGACCAGCGCGAGGCCCTCCCTGATCTGCGCGGCCATCGGCCTCTGGGGGCCTGAGGACACCGTCGCCTCCTTCTTCCGGATCCAGGCGAGGGAGAAGGCGGACCAGAAGAAGGAGAACGAGTCGACCAGTATCGCGAAGGGCGCCTCGACCACCTGGATGAGGCTGCCCGCGAGGCTGGGTCCGACGACCGAGGCGGCGGATGCGCTCGCCTGGAGCTTCCCGTTGGCGTCTATCAACTGTTCGTGCTCCACGAGCGACGGGAGGTACGCCTGGTACGTCACGTCGAAGACGACCGTGAACATCCCGGTCCCAAAGCTGACGAGATAGAGGAGGTAGATGCCCAGGTCGTGGGAGAGGAAGGCGGCCGGGACGCTGAGCAGGAGGACCCCTCTCGCGACGTCGCTCAGAATCATCAAGCGGCGGCGCCGGTGCCTGTCGGCCCAGACTCCTGCGACGAGCCCGATGAGGAGGAACGGGAGGGTCCCCGCGGCCTGGAGAACCCCCATCTGTGAGGGAGAGGCGCGCAGGATGAGGACGGCAGCGAGGGGGATGGCGAGGCCTGTGAACTGGTCGCCCAGGAGGGAGACCGTCTCGCCAGACCAGAGCTTCAGGAAGTCGCTGTGGCGCCAGAGGCTCTTCGGCTTGGCGCGGCCGGCTTCCTCGGTCATCGTCTCTTGTTAGGCCGAGGCCGGATATTTGAATGGCCTGGGCTATCTCTGGCCTTCTTCGAGCTCCGACCACTGGCTCATGGGCCCGTACGAGTTCTCGAGTTCGTAGATCGAGACCGCTCGATACTCCCGCGTCTGCGCGAGGAAGTCCTTGAGGTTCCGCGCCCCCTGGAGAGAGGATTGGCCGAACCTGTCGACCGAGCCGCTGAGCGTGGTCGCTACTACGACGAGGCTTCGCATTATTCCTGGCCGGGATATTCCTCCTATATTAGGTGGACTGACCGTAATATTCCGACACGAATCAGTCCCGCGAGAGATGTCTCGGGCGGAGGGAAACATGGATTATTCTATCCATAACCTTATACCGGCACCCGGCTCAGTCACACGTCGGCAGAGGATATTATGTCGCCAATAGCGCCGCGCAAGGGGGCCACGCTGGTCCTCTTGACAGCGGCCCTGCTCCTATCTGCTGCTCCTGCGTTCGGAGCCGGTTACACCATCTCGCTCCACACCGATTCACCCTCATACTCGGCGTCACAGTCGATAATGATCACCGGGACGGTCACCCCGGCTCCAGGGGTCGGCACGACGGCAGCAGTCGTGACGGTGAAGAACCCGAGCGGGACGATAGTCGATGTGGGAGACGACCCCGTCGACCCTTCGACGGGCGCCTTCAGCCAGACTACCGTCGCGGGAGGGACGAACAACTGGATCCCGGGGACGTACAGCATCAACGCGACATATGGCGCCCCCGACGGGACGGTGGCGATAATCGTCGCCTCTTTCACGTACGCTCTCACGACCACCACGTCGACGACCACCACCACGACCACGAGCACGACGACGACTTCCACGACCACCACGACCTCGACCACCAGCACCACCACGAGCACGACGACGACCAGCACCACGACGTCGTCGACGACCACGTCGAGCACCACGACGTCCCCAGTCACAGTGACGCAGACGGTGACGACGACGCCTACCTCGTCCAGCACCACGACGTCGGAGTCCACGACGACGCCAACGTCGGGCGGGGGTCTCGGCTCGCTCCTCTACGTGATCGTTGGAGTGGTGGTAGTGATAGTGATAGCCGTAGGTGTACTGCTCTGGAGGAAGAGAGTCGCCAGCTCCTACGGTGCGGCGAACGCGCCAGGCCAGACCAAGCTCTAGATCAGGGTTTCAGGGCTCTTTCCAGTTTCGAGACGAACGCCGAGTCGACGGTCATGTCCCGTCCCGTGAAGACGTCCCTTCCCTCGACCTGGACTACCGGAATCTCGAGGAAGTACTTGTTGGTGAGCTTGGCGTCGCGGCTGATGTCGAGAGTCCTCACCTCGATGTCGTAGCGCTGGGCAAGTTCTTCGAGGGCGCCTATGACCCGCTCGCATAGGTGGCAGCCCTTCTTGGTGACCACCGTCACTACCCGCATCGCCGTGGCCTGGTTCGACCTGAATCTATCGGTTGCCCTGGCTGGGGGCGGCACCGGCCTTCTCGGCCGCCTCCTCCTCGAGCTTCTTCTTCGCTATGAGCACCCTCACCCTCTGCTGGCAAGCGATCGCCCTGTCGCTGTAGGCCTTCCAAGGCGTGTAGTCCTGCGTCCCCTTCGCCAGTAGAAGCAGCAGGTCGGCCGCCTGCAGGTAGTCGACTATCGCGTCGCCGAGGCGGCCAGCCTTCTCCTTGGAAACCGCCTCGTTGGCCAGGGTCGCCGCGTACGATTCTATCTTCTTGAGCTTCGAGAGCTGCGCGCCCGGCGGCTGCTGAGCGGGTGTTGGATGGGCCTCTTGCATGCGACGGGACTGGCTGGCCGAGCCGATAGCCATCCGTGTCAGGATTAGTCAACAAGCGTGCGAAGTTCCAGTCTATCCCGGATCGCCGCACACGGAATCTTAATCTGAAGGTGGTTTTGCGGCGGACGGGGAAGCACCTTGGTTCCAGCTAGACAGGTGAGCGGCAAGTGGCTCCTCGTCCTCTCGATCGTCGCCCTCGTGATCGGGCTGGTCTTCGTCGGGTTCGCGTACCAGGTCCTCGCGCCGGCGTCGAACGGAGTGCTCTTCGGGACCCTCTTCGTCAACACAGGAGGGTACTCGAACGCCACCTCGACGGAGACCGCGTCATACAACGTGACCCTGACGGCGCAGAAGGGGTCGGGGTCTCTGCTCCTGACCTTCCTTTCGGGGACAGACCTGGTGCAGAACCACCTCCTGGCGTTCTCCAACTACACGATTGCCACTGGTCAGGTCACGATAACGATAGGGGGGCAGGCCCTGACCCTCCCGTGGGAGGACAATGACACCATCTGGAACCACCAGTTCGACAGCAACTACATCGCCTCGTGGGGTCCGAACGCCCCCGCGGCAGAGATGAGGGGGCACGTCACCGACTCGGCGTTCGGCCTGCCGTCGACCGACTACGTGGAATTCAGATTCCAAGCGCAGGGCGGGGAGCCCGTGGACGACTACTAGTCCTGTTAAGTTAGCAAGTATTGCAGAATTCCAATTCCAGGATGCGGCGGATTATATTGCGTCCTGGAGAGCACTCCCCGATAGAACATGCACGTAAGCACAGGAAGGCTCCAGATCCTGACCGCAGCGGCTATCCTCGTCCTGATATCGGGAGGGATTGCCGCGTACGCTCAGAACCAGTCCTTCTCGGCGGCGATCGCACCGGTCGCCCAGCCGAACGCATCCACCACGACCACCACTCCGTCCAGCCCAGTCCAATACGACTCGGCACCGACCACTAGCACCTTCACGACGACCATCACCAGCACGACGACGCTCACCACGACCAAGACGGTGACAACGTCGCAGACTTCCTCCACTACCTCGACCACCACCTCGACCACGCCGCTGTGCACTCCGCCGACGCAGCCCGGACAGGTCGGTCACCTCGTGCTCCCGATCACTCCAACCGGGCAGGCCCAGCAGGGCGCCATCTCCTTCTCCAACGGGAAGGGGTGCGTTGCCTCGATCACGGCCATCGGTGGGATTTTCAGCGTCGAGCTGGTTCTCAGGTACGCCAAGCCCGTGACCCAGTACGAAGCGGTGCTGGTCGCGAACGGGACGAACTACCCTCTGGGGAACCTGGTGACCGGGCCTGACGGCTCGGGTCAGATGCAGAACCAGGTCCTCCTGACGCCAGGGAAGTACGTGGTATCCGTCCAGATATTCGATGTGTCCTCGACGCCTGGGCAGAGCACGCTGGTGCTCCAGACCGGGCAGGGCACGATCGTCTCCCCGCCGTTCCCCACACCCAACACTAGCAACCAGAACAACCAGTCGGACCACGGCGACACGGGCAGCACCGGAGACTCTGGGCAGCGCAAGTAACGCAAGCTGGGCATCGCCACTCAGGTGGCCTTGCCTCCATCCTTTTTCTGAATCTGGATAAATAGCCGGGCGGGGGCTCGACCAGCACGAAGCCCGGAATCCTCGACTCGGAGTTCTCGGCGAACCAGCGTGAGCTCGGCGAGGGGAGGACGACCTGCGAGGAGGTGGTGAGGGAGGAGCTCGCCAGCGCTGGGCGGCACAAGGGGCTCAACGCGTTCATCACCCTCTTCGGGGGCGAGAAGGGACTGGCCCTCTCGAGGGCGAGGGAACTGGACAGGCGGCTCGAGGCGGGCGGGAGGAAGGCCGCCGGCCTGCTCGGGATACCGGTCGCCGTCAAAGACAACATCTTCTTCGGAGGGTTCCCGACGACGGCGGCCACCTACTACTTCAGAGACTTCGTGCCGAGCGTCAACGCCAGGATAGTAGATGACGTCCTTGGGCTCGGGGCAGTCCCCCTCGGGAAGACCAACCTCCACGAGCTCGCCCTGGGGGGCACTTCTGCGGCCTCCTACTTCGGCCCCGTGAGGAACCCGCGCGACAGCGAGCGGGTGTCGGGTGGCTCGAGCGGCGGGTCGGCGGTCGCGGTCGCGACGTCCAAGGTGGGGGCGCTGGGGCTGGGGACGGATACCGGGGGGTCAATCAGGGTGCCGGCCGCCCTCTGCGGGATCGTAGGGTTCAAGCCGACGCTGGGCTCCCTGAGCCTCGACGGGATATTTCCTCTCAGCGCGACCCTCGACCATACGGGCCTGTTGACCAGGACTGTCCCGGACATGATCATGGCCTACGGGCTGCTGTCGGGCACGGATGAGGTCCATCCCAGCAAGGGGAAGGTGAGGGTCGGCGTCCTCACCGGGCACTTCATGGAGGAGACGGAGGCGGCGGTCTCCAAGAGCTTCTGGAGGGCGATAGAGGCGATGGAGGCATCGGGTGGGTTCAAGGCGGTGGAGATTCCCGCCGACTCCAGCTTCCAGAGGTACACGACCGCGAGGGCGCGTGTCCAGCTCAGGGAGGCAGCTTGGTTCTACGGGGAGCTGGCGACCAGGAAGGAGGTCTCGTCGAAGATGAACAGAGACGTGGTCACGCTCCTCAGGCGCGGGATGGCGGTGGGCGAGGTCAGCTACATGGGGGCGAACCTCGTCAGGCTGGAGTCGATCAGGGCGTTCGGGAGGATGCTGAAGGAGGTCGACACGCTCGCCATGCCCACGACCAGGGTGGTCGCGCCGAGGCTCGAGGACGTCCTCGGAAAGGAAGCAGGGAACTTGAGGCGCCTGCTCCTGCAGAACACCGAGGTGTTCAACCTCTGCGGGTTCCCTGCGCTCAGCTTGCCCTCCAACCCCGGGTCGGCGTCGCTCCCGACGGCGATCCAGTTCGCGTGCGGGTTGGGCGAGGACGCGTCGGTCCTCAGGATCGGGGAGATGGCCGCGGCCGCGATAGCCCACGCAAGGTGAGGGGCCTATCGACCCAGCGCCCTGGCGACATGCTTGGACGGCGAGACGCCGCAGAGGTACCAGTAGCGGATGTACTGGAGCCCGACGTTGTGCTGGGCGTCACTGAAAGCCTCCACCCCGTCCTCGACCACCTCGACCTCGTACCTCCTGAAGAAGGCGTCCGCGGCCGTGTGCCTGACGCAGCAGTCTGTCGTGACGCCCGCCAAGACGAGGGTGTTGGCGCCCAGGCCTCGGTGGAGGCTCCTCAGGATGTCGTCGAGCTCGGTCTGGTGGAAGCTGCTGTAGCTCGACTTGGGGACGATATAGTCTGACTTTCCGGGGGCGATCTCCTTGATGACCTGGGACCCCTTCGTGCCCCTCATCGCGTGCGCCTCCCACCTGTTGAGCTCAAAGTCAGAGGGCTTGTGCGAGTCGTTGCAGTAGACGACCGGGACGCCGTTCGCCCTGGCGGCGTCCAGCACCGCCGCCACGTTCGGTATCTTGGGGACCATCCGGTCGCACTTTAGGACTCCGTAGATGAAGTCCTCGAGCATGTCGACGACTAGCACGGCGTACCTCCGGTCGGCCTCGTAGACGACCGGCGCCTTGTAAGAGGATGGAGGGTAGACAAGCGCGGCCGACTCCATCTTGGCCAGCGCCTCCCCGTCCTTCCCGTGGCCGTGGGCAGAGGGCATGGTCGTGAGGCGCCCTCCGCCCTTATAATCGATTCTCCGCCTGCGAGGGCCCGGTCACTGGACGACCTGGATGGTGCCGACCATCCAAGGATGGATTTCGCAGAAGTACCCGTAGTTCCCCGGGACGGTAAGGGTCACGGTGAAGGTCTGGCCCTGGTCCAGGGTCCCGGAGTTCCACGCCTTGGCGCCCGCCGGTATCGTGCTCGACTCGATGTTGTGCTGCTCGTAGTCGAGGTCGTTCCAGACGATCGTGTTGTTCACTCCTACGACCACCTTGATGTGGACGGGCTGGAAGTTGAGGGACATGTTGTCGCCGACGTCGACCGGGAGGGTGACCTGGGCAGTCCCGGGTTGCGTCGAGCTCGAGGACAAGGTAGTGGTCTTGGACGCGGTCGTCCTCGTTGAGGACGAGCTCGAGGACGTCGTGCTCGACGGGGTAGCCGTGGTGCTAGAGGCCGTGGTCAA
>Ga0335078_10005469_pt1 | contig 18772 bp, 16 predicted proteins | sample Lox_Sample_32_FD_206711 | JGI IMG/M metagenome (GOLD analysis project Ga0335078, IMG submission 206711) | Soil microbial communities from Loxahatchee National Wildlife Refuge, Florida, United States - Lox_Sample_3.2 | ecosystem: Environmental > Terrestrial > Soil > Wetlands | place: USA... | reverse complement strand
ACCTTCACTCCGACGGGGCAGTCTTTGGTGCATGCCGGCTTGGCGCATTCCAGGCAGCGCAGGGCTTCCTGGCGGGCGAGCTCTGGGCTATAGCCGAGATTCACTTCGCTGAAGTTGGCGGCGCGGATCTCCGCTGGCTGCTCGGGCATCGGCTGCCGAGGCACTTTCATGCGCTCTTTGAGCGGCAGCGGATTCAGTGACGGCCTGGCAGGCGCAGTCACGGCCGGGCCTCTTCTGCCGCGCAGACTGTTTCCGTCTTGGCAGCCGGCTGCGCCTCATGCCCACGACGGAATTGGGCCATGGACTCGCGCTCTTGTTCGCGGTAAGTGGTATTGCGCTGGACCAGCACTTCGAAGTTTACGCGGTGAGCGTCGAACTCAGGCCCATCCACGCAGGCGAATTCGCTGGTGCCGCCCACCAAGACGCGGCAGCCGCCGCACATGCCGGTGCCATCAATCATGATGGGATTGAGGCTGACGATGGTGCGGATGCGCTCGCCGCGGGTCATCTCCGCCACGGCCTTCATCATGGGGATCGGCCCGACCGCCAGAACCAGATCAACGGGCACGCCATTCTGGATCAACTGGCGAAGCTTGTCGGTTACGAAGCCCTTATCGGCGTAAGTGCCATCGTCGGTGGTGACCATGAGCACATCACTGACCGCGCGCATCTCCGATTCGAGAATGACCAGATCTTTATTCTTTGCGCCAATGATCGAGATAACGCGGTTGCCCGCGCGCTTCAAAGCGGCGGCGGTGGGATAGGCCATCGCGGTTCCGACTCCTCCGCCCATCACCACGACTGTGCCGAATTTCTGGATTTCCGAGGGCTTGCCAAGAGGGCCAACTACATCGAGGATGCTGTCCCCGGCGTCCAGCGAATTGAGAAGGTTGGTGGTCTTGCCGATGGATTGAACGACGATGCTGATCGTTCCGCGCTGCGGATCGGAGCTCTCAATGGTGAGCGGAATGCGCTCACCCTCCTGATAGATGCGAGCAATTACGAACTGCCCCGGCTGTTGTTTGCGCGCAATCCGGGGCGCCTCGATGAGGAACCGCCTGATACCCGGAGCAAGCCATTCGGCGTGGAGGATATGGAACAATCGTGCCCCGCGAGCCTTGCACTATATTGTCGAGGAAGGTTGAGATTCCGGGCTGTGATTGTGATCACTCCTGCCGTGACTCTGGTCACACAGCACAAGAGGGGGGCAGCAAGCCCGATCCAGCCAGCCGGACGATGGGGGATTCGTGCAAGCCCGCATCGGGCGGGAATCCAACCGTATTCGCCAGGATCGCTCTACACGGCGCACCTAAAAGCCTGCGCTGACTTGCAGGCAGCCCGCCAGACTGGATTGTCAACGAAGTGGTCCCCGGCGGTGGCGAGGATCCGGAGATTGGTCCTGATGAGTCCGTTGATCTTTCCTTTAAGGCGGAGCCGAAAGGCATCAAGAAGTTCCAGACTCGGAAACCGAAAACTAATCTGGGCGTGCGTGGGTAATCGTCCATGAGCTTTCTGCCGGAGGAGGACCTGGAGTTTCTTGCCGGAAGCGGCACTGCATATGAGGAACTGACTGAGAAGATACCTGACGGGAAAGAGCGTCGCGGTGTTCTCTTCCCCAGCTTCTCATTCTCAAGCAATCTGCGTATGGTCGATAAACGGCTTGCTGGTCGTGACGACAACTTGCGACCTCCTGGTGTTGGTGCCCGACGGGTACACCACGACTAAGCTTGACAGCTTCTATACCCTCCCGAAGCTTAGGAAAGCGGACGGCACAGACCCTCAGAATGCAAAGTTGTCTGGAGCCAGGCCGGCCTCTCCGGTACTTATCGCTTTTGGAAATCGCACCACAGCAGAGTGATTCATCAATCGATTGTGGAATCTACGGATGATCGGCCGTAAGAGATCGAGAGTTGATATTACGCGCACGCCGAAATCCTGTTCCCGCGGTTCTGGCACACAATTGGCACACCGCACAGCTCAGGCCGTCCAAGGGTCGATGATAGGCACCGAGAGATCCTCGAAATGCACTAGATTGCGCGTTGCCAGGGTCGCATGCCGTGCAAGGACAATGCCCGCAATCATAGTATCTCGCAGCTCAACCGTCCGCCCCTTGCGTTGCCGTACGGCCATCAAATCTGCAGTCTGATCCGCAGCCTCGTCATCGAAGGGAGCGATTCGATGTCCCAATTGATCCAAGAGTGCCTCGAATGCCTCTAACAATAGAAACCTTCGTTTTCCCGCTGCCATGATTTGAAGCCCAAATCGGATCTCCAAGATCGTGATCGACGTCGTCCAGACAGAGGACCGAGACTGTCGGTCGAGCCACGCAACCGCCTTTTGATCGGGCACTTGGCGCATCAAGGCAGAGAGTACGTTGGTGTCCAAGACCATCATGACTCGAATTCTGCCGGGAGAATCGCGTGCCCGCGAAGCTCGGTGATATCCGAGGCGAGTCCTGATCGGGCAAATAACTTCGCGATGTCGGTTCCAAGCCCCCCGCTGGGGCTCTTCTCTTCAGCAACCGCGTCGCGCAGAATATCGCGCACCTCTTCCTCCATGCTGCGGCCATGGCGCTTGGCCCGACGCTGCAGACGCGCCTTGACGACGTTCTCAATGTTTCTGACCACAAGTTGTCCCACGATGGTCACCTCTCAATCGCGATATGATATCATGCTATCACACGCGGTATTAACGATCAATATCGCGATTTCGACAGATCGGCCGTGAGTCGGTTTGTCGCGATCGCGCCCCAGGTAAACGCGGACGAGCCACCTTGGCTCGCCGCGCACGATGATCTGACCAACCTTGCGGGACATAGATGTCCTCCTTTCTCCCGAATGAGGCACCCTTCCGGCGCATTGCGAATTCGCCTACCGGAAGGTGAGTTGTCAGTTATTCGGGGAGGCTACCCGAGCTTGTGTTTTCAATTGCTTAGAGGGACTTTGGCGGGGGGGAGTTGAGGCTTGCCTTGATCCATATATGGATGTAACATACTCCGTAAATGGAGGTACAAGAATATGCCCACAGGAGGAGTGGCTACTCTGCAAGGGCCGATCGCGGGCTTCTCTTGGTACGTTCCAGTCGATCTATCAAAGAGAGAGGTTCAAGCTCGTCTGAGTCCGTCGGCTATCAAGGGATTCTTCAAGCTCACACGCTCCTGGAAGCTGCGGGACCAGGATGCCCGGCAGCTCTTGGGGGGAATTTCAAATGGAGCCTTCTATCATCTCAAGGGGGGCAAAACGAAGAAACTCGACCAGGACCAGCTCACGCGAGTTTCTCTAGCCATGGGGATATTCAAAGCCTTGAATATCCTCTACAGCGAACGGTTGGCCGACGCGTGGATCTCCTTGCCGAACACCAATCCGATATTTGGAGGAGAAACGCCGCTGACGTATATGAGAAAGGGAGGTGTTCCCGCTATGCTGCGGGTGCGTCAGCTACTCGACGCACGTAGAGGCGGCCGTTGAGGCTGCCCGGCACGACGGCCCTGCGACGGGACGATACACACCGCCTCATTCCAACCAAATACATCGGGAAGGGTAAGAGCGTCTTGGCCCGCCTGACCGTGGATGATGAAGATCTGGATCGCCTACTCGAGCTTGAGGGTGCCACCAACGATCGATTGCTCGGTGAAGCGGGTCTCCTGCCTGGCATCAGTGTTCATGAACTGGTATTTGGCTTATCCTACGCGCACATCGTTAACGCTGCCTTTACTCACGCACACCCTATGGGCAGCCGATTCAATCTAGCAGATCGCGGTGCCTGGTACGCAGGCTTCGCTCTGGACACTTCTCAAGCCGAAGTAGCTTTTCACAAAGCCCTGGAATTGAAAGAAATCAATTGGCAGGACGAGGAAGTCGTGAGCTATGCTGATTATCTTGCTGATTTCCGAGCTGATTTCCATGACATTCGAGGTGCGAGCGAATTTGCGAAGTGCCTCGATCCGGGCAGCTATCAGAATTCGCAAAGCCTGGCGCGAGAACTGTTAAAAAAGGGTTCTCCCGGTATTGTCTATCCGAGCGTTCGGCACAAGGGTGGCTCCTGCTTGGCGTGTTTCCGACCCGCACTGGTGATTAATGTTCGGAGGGGACCAACCGTTACCCTCACGTTCAAGGACGCCATGCTGGCTCGCGCAACGGTAGAGGAAGGCTGAAATACAACGCGACGGGCTGCCGGTGCGCGGCTTGAGCACACTTCTGACACACAAGAGAAAACTGAAGCTCGAAAAGCACATGCGGTTGGGCTGTCCGACATCCATGTAAGTCTTCTGTCAAGGAAAAACACACGTGGCAGGCGCGCTCGCGAGAGCGCGCACCTTTTTGGTCAGGATCTTTAGCTCGCGCATCTGGTGCCTCGCGGCTGTGGTCCCTGCGTTCGCGGAACCGGCCAGTCAGATGAGCCAGTCGGCAATGGTTTTGTTCATGGACGCGACTGCCGCCGGCGAGGCTGGCGAGATCAAACTGCAGGAAGTGAAAGCCGAACTCCCTGTCGTTCCTTTTACGCACGCGCTTTCGCCGGGGGCGCTTTTGGCGCTGTCCAAAGAGCTCTATGGAAACACTCCGCCGGTCTTCATGATCTCAATCGGCGGCGAAAATTTCGAACCCGGCGAGTCGCTGTCGCCAAAGGCAGAGGCGGCGCTCACCCGGGTGCTCGCGCTGTTGGCTGAGTTGACCAAGCCGAAGTTCTCGGCCTGCGCCACGCCCGGGCGGGGAGCAGGCGCTGAGCAGGAAGGGTAGAGTCTGTGAATCTAACGGCCTTCAGAATCGCGGCTGAGGCTACTGCGTTGTCGGCAGGTACAGGACGGCGTCGCCGCCTTGCCCCGCGAGAAGGGTCCCGCTGATATCCGAACCTTCGGGCGGATTCAAGGAGAGGTTGTTGCTGAGAGACCCCAGATCAAGGCGAGCAATCCAGCTCTGGTCCGCACTCACCAGCAGGCCGTAAAGCTTGCGGTTGTACAGGCTCACGTAGGCAGAAATCGCGTTGGCATCGCTTGCCGCGGTGAATGGGCTGCCGTCCGGCATCGCGGGCATCGTGCCATAGCCATAAAGAAAGGTATCCACATCGGGCGGCCCCGAAATCTCGCCCGTGGGCATGCGCAGCAAAGCCACGCAGCTGCCCGATGGTTGGCTGGAGAAAATGACGTGGTTTAGCTGCTGATTTCCTATTCCTACTGCCAGTGCACTCATGGTCAGTGGCGTCGGAGCAGATGCACATCCGCCGGTCAGTGGAACCACGGTCTCAGAGGCTGCCCAGGTCGTCGGTGAGGGGTTTTGCAGCTCATTCATATTCAGCAGAACCAGATTGGGGCTATTGATATCGGCTACCACACCCACTGAAGTAAACAGGTCCACCGCCAAGGCCCCTGGCGTCGCAGTTCCGAGGGCGGCATTGGTCGTGACTGTGTTATTGGAGAGGCTGAGAATCTGCACTTCGCCCGCAGCATTCGGGTCCTGGCCGTAGGTAGGGCTGTAAACCTGGACGGCATTGGCATCGAGCGGATTGAGAATAAAACTCGCCGCCGGATACGCAGTGGGGACGAGCGGAAGTGCAGTGAAGGTGCCCGCGGTCAGGTCCATGGTGAAATATCCCTGGGCCGTGCTCAATAGCGCCTGGTCGCCGACAGGATTAATCACGACACCGCAGACCATGCAGTTCACGCCGTTGAATGCGGCGCTGAGATGGACCGGCGCGGTGAAGGTTGCGATCACCGTATTGCTGGCCAAGTCGGTAGGATCGTTGCTGGCGTCAATCACCTGCACATCGGGTGAGCCATAGCTGATCACCACTACTTTGAAGCTGTTGGAGCTGGCTGCAGCCGCGTTCGGCACGTAACCCATGGGCATGGGAATGGAGGTGATGACAGCCGTAGGGACGGGCAGCAGTGAAGAGAACTGGTCGGCATCCAGGTTGATCTCCTGCACGGTGAACAGGCCTTGCAGGTTCGGCGTATGAGACTGCGGCATATAAGCTGCATCCACCTGTACGCCTTGAAAGGTTACGGAGAGCAGGCCCATGGTGCTGGTGGTCAGGCCCTGGCAACACCTGGATCGTCTGGATCGCAGACTGCAGCAAGCCGCTCCGGCTAGCGTTCAGGGCGGTCAGGGAACGCGTGGTGGCGAATAACGCGTCTTCGGGCCGAATGTCCGTCAAGCCGACGTTGATGTGTGCCGGATTCCACGTGGTGGAGCCGATGCCGCCAGCAGAATTCTCACCGTTCCTCCACGAGCCGGGTGTGAGCCACTCATTCCGCACGCCGGCGAGCTCCGACCGAGTGCGGACAAGCCGTAGCAGTCTAGGACGGGAAGATGTCGGAATGGCTCCCGCCGTATGAATTTCCTGTTACAAAGCTGCGCGGAGGCCCTGGCGTTGTGGGAAAAGTAAGGACTCGAAGACTGCGCGGGGCCTACAACATCGCGCTTAGCCATCGGGCGAACGGCTCTCGTTGAGCCAGGGTGCGAGCCGGAATTCCTGCTCAGGCAAGCCCCCGGGTGGTACACTGCTCCCCTATGCAGCAGTTCGTCATTGAGCGCGAAATTGCGGGGGCGGGGTCACTTTCAGACGCACAGCTTCGGGAGATATCGCTGCGCTCGCTGGAAACGTTGAACCAGATGGGCCCGCAGATTCAATGGCTGCACAGCTATGTCACTGAAGACAAGGTCTATTGCGTGTATCTGGCGCCCGACGAAAGCAGCATTCGAGAGCACGCGCGCCGCGTAGGCATTCCGGCGGACCGCGTTTCGGCCGTGCGCCGCCTGCTTGATCCCGTCAATCTGAAGTAGCCTCGAGCCTACTGCAGCGAATATTGCACAGCCCTTTCCATGCTCAGAGCCGATCCTTCCGCCCAGGCGCGCTTTCCTTCGGCCTCGCTCAGAGATTTCCACGCGCGCGCCAGATTCTGATCGAGTTTCGTTTGCTCCGCTTGAGGCAGGGGAGCGCTGATCATCTGCCGCATGCGCGTAGCTGCCGCCGCCAGCTTTAGCGCGCGCGCGCCCTGTCCTTCAGCCGCGGCCAGGCAGGCCGTACCTTCGAGCGCCCGCGCCATGCCGCGCCTGTAGCCCAGTTCCGAGAAAACTTCCAGGGCTTCACGGTAGGCGGTATGCGCCGCCTCGTAGTCTTTCTGTTCGCAGCAAACGTGGCCCAGATCGGCCAGGGAGCGGGCCAATCCCCAGCGGTCTGCGGCCGCACGGAACGCCTTTAACGCTCTTTCATAGAAGTCGCGGGCAGTTGCCAGATCGCCTTGATCGCGCGCGATGTCACCACGCTGGTTGATTGACCAGGCGGCCCCGCTTGGGTCCCCCGCCTTCTGAAAAATCTCTGTGGCCTCGCGCAGCGCAATTTCAGCGCGGCCATAGTCTCGGCGGGCTTTCGCGACGTTGGCCAGGTTATGCAGGCAGCGCGCAGTTGCCAGCCGGTCGGGCAGCGTGCGCCAACAGGCCAGCGCCTGCTCGAAATTGCTTTGTGCCGCGGGATAGTCTCCTCTATCCCGCGCCGAGACTCCCAGAGCATTGAGCGAGGCGGCTATACCCCATTGGTCATCCAAGTGCATATAGAGTGACAGACTCTGTTCCAGAAAGGCTCGGGCGGCAGGAAAATCGCCCTGGGCCGTAGTTAGCGCGCCCAGAAAGATGCAGACTTTGGCTCGCTCCTTGGTATGTGCCGAACGGGCAAGCTGCAGAGCGGTCTGCAGCCGGGCGCGGCCCTCGAGCAAGTGCTCTCGCATGTCCCAGAAGCGAAACAGAGCCATGCACAACCGCAGCCCCCAGTCGAGCTCCTGGGCGGCGAAGAGCCAGTCCAGAGCCGAACGAAAATTATCAATTTCCAGGTCGCAGCGCGAGAGCCATAGAGCGCGTTGCGAGGGTCCTAACTCTGGATTGCCCTCCTCCGCCAGCACCAGACAATAGGCGGCATGCGCCCGCCGCGTCGCCGCCTCTTCGTCGCTGGCCGCCAGGCGCTCCAGGCCGTATTCTCGAATCGTCTCCAGCATGGTGAAACGTGCTTCCGCATCCGGCCGGTCCACCCGCTGCACCATGTTCTTGTCCACGAGCGAGGAAAGGCCATCGAACAGGTCCATACCCAGGTCGAGGCCGGTGTTGCAGATGGCTTCCGCGCCCTCCAGAGTGCACCCGCCGATAAAAACCGAAAAGCGCCGGAACAGTTTTTGCTCGGCTTCATTCAAGAGGCCGTGGCTCCAGTCTATGGTTTTGCGCAGTGTCTGTTGCCGCTCGGGCAGGTCGAGCGCCCCGCCGGTCAGCAATTGCAGGCTGCTTTGCAGGCGATCGAGGATTGCAGCGGGCGAGAGCAGCTTGGTTCGGGCAGCCGCTAACTCGATGGCCAGCGGCAGGCCATCCAGTCGCGAGCAGATTTCCCGGATCGCCGGGGAGTTCTCGCTCGTGGGCGCGAAGTTCGGGCGCACGGCGGCGGCGCGCTGCACGAACAATTGCACCGCGGAATCCTGCTCCAGGGGAGCCACGGGAAACTCCTGCTCCCCATAAACGCGCAGAGATTCGCGGCTGGTGACCAGCACCTTAAGAGCCGGGCACGCGGCCAGAATTTCGGCCACCACCGCGGCCGCGGGCAGCACCTGCTCAAAGTTGTCGAGCACGAACAGGAACGGCCCCGATTCCTGCAGGTACCCGCTGATGATTTGCGGCACCGTGCGGTTCGCCACTTGCTGAATATCGAGCGATTTGGCCAGCGCCATGGGCACCAGGTCCGCATGGGTGATGGAGGCGAGTCCGACGAATTGAACTCCGCCCGCGAAGTCGGAGGCGACAGAGGTTGCCACCGCAATGGCCAACCGTGTTTTGCCCACTCCCCCAGCCCCGGTGATGTTCAATAACCGAACCTCGGGGCTGAGCAGAAGTTCGGCCGCCGCTTTCACTTCCGCTTCGCGGCCGATCAGGGAAGTGCGCGGAGTGGGCAGATCCGCACGCCTTCTGCAGAGTTTAGGGGGTGGCTCCCCGGCCAACTCGAGACTGCTGTCGTGGAAGACTGAATCGCTGGGCTGCGAGGGCGTGACTTTGGCCGTAAACAAGTATCCCCGGCGCGGCACCGTTTTAAGCAACTGCTGGTCATGGTCCTCGAGAGCGCGCCGCAGTTCCACCGCACACTGCACCAGCGAGTCGTCGGTCACGAAGCTGTCAGGCCAAACCGCCTGAATCAATTCCTGCTTGCCGATCAGGCGGCCAGGATTCTCCACCAGAAACTTGAGGGCCTCGTAAACCTTGGGCCGGAGCTTGATTTCCTCCCCTGCCCTGAGAAGGCAACCCCTTGCCAGATCAAGGGTAAACTGACCAAACCGGTAGGCGGAAGGGGTAGTCTGCAAGGTGGGTTCATGCTCCCGCAAGGGTAAAAGTTTCCTTTGTATTTTTTCGGCGTTTATTCGGCATTGTTTCGTTACGCTGCTTGCCCGGTTGTATTAATTTCATGCTGGCGGGCGAGATTCAGCACTCTCCAGCAGGCTACGGCGGTTTCCGCCGGGCCGGCGGGAACCGAGCAGTGCGGATTTTAGCAAGCCGCTACGGCCAAAAGAAGTCGAAAACATCTGCAGGAACGGAACTTGTCCGCTCCGCGAAAAAGGAGATTGGAAACATGAGTACAGCACAGGCTCCCGCTCTCGATATGAACAAGCTGAACGCCTTCATCGGGCAGTTCGTCACCGATCTCGGCGCCTCGGTCCACGCCGGCATGGTGGTAATCGGCGAGAAACTTGGACTCTACAAAGCCCTTGCCACCGGACCTGCGAGTCCGGCGGAATTGGCCACCAGGACCGGAACCGATGAGCGCTACCTGCGCGAATGGTTGGCCTCGCAGGCCGCGGGCGGCTACATCACCTACGACGCGTCTAGCGGCAAATTCAGTCTCACCCAAGAGCAGTCCTTTACCCTTGCGCAGGATGACAGCCCGGCTTACCTGCCCGGCGCCTTCGAACTCGCTCTGGGCTCCCTGGCCGCGGTGCCTCGCATCGCAGAGTCGTTCCGCACCGGCGCGGGCATGGGCTGGCACGAACACCAGGACGGCGTCTTTCACGGCTGCGAGAAGTTCTTTCGCCCCGGCTATGCCGCCAACCTGGTCAGCTCCTGGATTCCTTCACTCCACGACGTAGAGCAGAAGCTGGAAGCCGGGGGCCGCGTAGCCGACGTCGGTTGCGGCAAGGGCGCATCCACCGTGCTCATGGCGAAGGCGTTTCCCAACTCGCAGTTCTTCGGTTTCGACTATCACGATAAATCCATTGAAGCGGCGCGGGAAACGGCCAAACGGCAGGGAGTGGCTGACCGGGTTACTTTTGAGGTCTCGAAGGCCAAGGACTTCCCGGGCAAGGACTACGATTTCGTGACCGTTTTCGATTGCCTGCATGACATGGGTGACCCGGTGGGCGCGGCCGCGCACGTCCGCCGCTCCCTGGCGAAAGACGGCACCTGGATGATCGTCGAGCCCTTCGCCAACGATCAACTGCAGGACAACTTGAACCCGGTGGGCCGGGTTTACTACTCATTCTCGACTCTGCTGTGCACTCCCTGCTCCCGATCGCAGGAGGTTGCGCTTTGCCTGGGCGCACAGGCGGGCGAGAAACGCATCCGGGAAGTGGTGACCTCGGCCGGCTTTAGCCGCTTTCGCCGCGCCACCGAAACTCCCTTCAATATCGTTTACGAAGCAAGACCGTAGAGCAGGGCGCACACGGCTGGGCAGTCCGCATCGCAAAGGGCTGCTCAGCCGGTTGCGCGCTGTAGAATGACCGGAGAACCCGAATCAAAAATGCGAGGAGAAAGGTATGGCGAGAACTACTGAGGCGACAATCCTCAAATCTCCGAGCGATGGCGGTGCTCCTAGCAACGCCGAGGGAACCAAGCCCGGCTCGCCCGCGCACTCGGTTCTCACGGAAGAGATGCTGGCCCGCTTCGACTCCCGCGCTGCGACTTATGACCGGGAGAACCGCTTTTTCGATCAGGACTTCGAAGAGCTGCGCGCCAACAAGTATCTCACTTTGCCGCTTCCGAAAAAATTCGGCGGCCCCGGGTTCAGCCTTGCCGAAATGTGCCGCCAGCAGCGCCGTCTGGCCTACTATGCCCCCGCCACCGCCCTGGCCGTAAACATGCATCTCTACTGGGTCGGAGTGGCCGCGGATCTCTGGCGCCGCGGTGATACTTCCCTGGAGTGGATTCTGACCGAAGCTGCGGCAGGCGAAATCTTCGCTGCCGGCCATGCCGAGAGTGGCAACGACATTCCGGTGCTGCTCTCTACAAGCAAAGCCGAACCAGTGAAGGGCGGTTATCGCTTCACTGGCCGCAAGCAGTTTGGCAGCCTGACCCCGGTCTGGACGCGCTTCGGTATGCATGGGATGGACACCAGCGACCCAGCCGCGCCGAAAATCGTGCACGCCTTCATGCCGCGTGATAACGACGGCTACATCATTAAAGAAACCTGGGACGTGCTTGGCATGCGCGCCACCCGCAGTGACGATACCCTCCTGGAAAATGTATTTATTCCCGACCGGTATATCGCCCGCATCGTGCCCGCCGGAGGCGCTGGAATAGACGCCTTTGTCCTCTCCATATTTGCCTGGGCTTTGCTGGGCTTTGGCAACATTTACTACGGCCTGGCCAGGCGAGCTTTGGAGAAGAGCATCGCTGCGGCGAAGGGCAAGAAGTCGCTCGCGCTTTCACGCTCGATGGCGTGTCATCCCGAGGTGCAGCATGCGATTGCGCAAATGGTGCTCGAGATGGAATCCATCGGGCCGCATCTCGATCGAATTGCCGACGATTGGTCGAACGGCGTGGACCACGGCATGGAATGGCCGTCAAAGATCTTCGCCGCCAAATACCACGCGGTGGAAGGGGCCTGGCGGGTGGTGGATCTGGGTCTTGAGATCGCCGGCGGCGCCGGAATTTTCCGTTCGGCCGGCTATGAGCGCCTGCTTCGCGATGCGCGGCTGGGCCGCATTCACCCCGCCAACTCATTCCTGACGCACGAAGTAGTAGCCAAGACGGCGCTGGGCATCAGCCTGGATGAGCAGCCGCGCTGGGGCTAGCAGCAAGATGGCGGCCAAGTTATCAGACCGAACCGGGTATTTCTGACACCCGCGAAGGCTACGGTTAAGCCTTGCCGGGTGGCCGGCAAAGCCGCACCCGAACACCTTCATTGCTCTCCGGCGTGATTCGGTTTACTGGCTAGCGCAGCTTCGAGGGCATGAGCTTCTTCCTGACTCGGCGCCCGCTGCCTGCCCCGGCGCCACTTCAGAAAGCCATCCATATAGGTGTAAAAGACCGGCGTGAGGTAGAGCGTCACAAACTGCGCAAAGAGCAGGCCCCCAACGACACACATGCCAAGTGGACGGCGGGCGCCGGCATCCGCGCCGAAGCCGATTGCAATCGGCAGCGTGCCCATGATGGTGCAGGCGCTGGTCATCATAATCGGGCGGAAGCGAATCATGCAGCCCTGGTAGGCCGATTCCGCCGCCGTGTAATCGCCCTTGCGTTCCATATCCAGGGCGAAATCCACCATCATGATGGCGTTTTTCTTGACGATGCCAATCAGCATAATCAGGCCGACAAAACCATAGATATCGAGCTGCATGCGGAACAGGGAAAGCGCCACCAGGCCGCCGAAGGCCGCCGCCGGCAAGCCGGTGAGAATCGTGATGGGATGAATGTAGCTCTCGTAAAGAATGCCCAGCACGATGTAAATGACTACCACCGTCATAATGAGCAGAATGCCCAGCCCGCCGAGGGATTGCTGAAAGGCCTGGGCGGTGCCCTGAAAGCTGGTGGTGATCGAGAGGGGCAGCAGCGAACTGGCCAGGTTCTGCACGTCGCTGACTGCATTGCCCAGAGCGACGCCCGGCGCCAGGTCAAACGAAATCGTCACCGAGGGAAGCTGGCCGGTGTGATTCACGGTGAGCGGGCCTACGCTGGTGGTGAATTTTGACACCGCGGCCAGCGGAACGAGTTGCCCCGAGGCAGAGCGGATGTAAAGGTCCGAAAGGACATTGGGATCGCTCTGAAATTGGTCCTGTAACTGCAAAACTACCCAGTATTCGTTGTTCGAGGTGTAAATGGGCGAAACCAGGCGCTGGCCGTACGCGCTGTAGAGAGCGTCTTCCACTTGCTGCGGCGTGACACCGAGCGCGGAGGCTTTGTCGCGATCGACCACCACATTGGCTTGCGGATTTTTGATCTGCAGATCGCTGGTCACATCGGCCAGTGCCGGCATCGCCTTCATCTTCGCTTCCATCATCTGCGAGTACTTGTAAAGCTGATCAGTGTCGGGACTGGAAAGAGTGAATTGATACAGGCTCTTGGTGGAGAGCCCGCCAATGCGGATTGCCGGCGGATTCTGCAGGAACGTCCGCATCCCGGGGACGGTATTCAGCTTCGGTTGCAATTCGTGGATCACATCATTGATCGCCATGTGATGCTCGAACAACGGCCGAATGAAATCAACCAGAGAACCAAGGATGGGTGTGCGGCTGTACTCCGCACTCAATCTGTCGTAGGCCGGGCTATCGGTCCAGGGACGATCGGAACGGTCTTTCAAATGGAGGAAAGCTCTGCCGTTGTTCAGGCCGCTGCTGTTCGAATCGCTGATGCCCGAGAAGAACTGGACGACATTGGGGTCGGCTGCCAGAATGCGATTCACCGCCTCCTGATGAGCTTTCATCGAGTCAAACGAGATGCCCTGATTGGCTTCGGTTGAGACTGCGATCTGCGAGGTATCCTCTTCCGGCAGAAAGCCCTTCGGGATCGCCCAGAACTCCCATGCAGTTCCCGCCAGAATAAGAAGGCCGGAAATCATGACCAGGACGCGATGCCGCATGGCCAGTCGCAGGCTCCAGCCGTACCAGTCGAGCGCCCCGTCAAGAACGCTCTCCAGTTTGCGATACATCCGGCCATGCCCTTCACCATGCTGGGTCCGTAAGTAGAAGCGGCAGAGCATCGGGCTTAAGGTGAGCGATACCAGCCCCGAAACCAGCACCGCCGAGATGATGACCACGGCAAACTCGTGAAGCAGGCGGCCGAAAACGCCGGGCATAAAGAAAACAGGAAGAAAGACGGCGCCCAGAGAGAGCGTCATCGAGAGAATGGTGAAGCTGATTTCCCGCGAGCCGTCGAGAGCGGCCTCCATTGCTCCCTTTCCCATCTCCATGTGGCGCACGATGTTTTCCAGCATCACGATGGCGTCGTCCACTACGAAGCCCACCGAGAGGGTCAGAGCCAGAAGCGAAAGGTTATCCACGGTGTAACCGAGCAGGTACATCGCCGCGAACGTCCCCATGATCGCCATGGGAAGCGCCAGACTCGGGATCACCGTGGCCGAGGCGTTGCGCAGGAAAAGGAAGATGACCAGAACCACCAGAAACACCGCCATCAGCAGCGTGAACTTGACGTCATCTACCGACTGGCGAATGGAGACGGAGCGGTCGTACTCCACCGAGAGGTTGATCGAAGGCGGTATTTCTGCATAGAAGTGCGGGATGAGCTTGCGAATATTGTTGACGATATCAATCGTGTTGGTGCCCGGCTGCCGCTGCACCGCCAGCATGATTCCAGGAACATTGTTGATCCAGTTGGCCACGTACAAATCCTGGATGCCGTCACTGACAGTGGCCACCTGATCCAACCGGACCGGTGCCCCATTGCGGTAGGCAACAATAAGAGGCCGGTACACGGCGGCGTCCGAAAGCTGCCCATTGGACTCGATGTTGTACGACTTGCTGGCCCCATTCAGAGTTCCCATGGGCAGATTCACGTTGGCGTTTTGAATCGCCTGCGCCACTTCGTCAATGCCGATCTGGCGGCTGGCCAGAGCCTCGGGATTGAGTTGCACCCGTACCGCATATTTCGCGGATCCGTTGACCGAGACCTCAGCCACCCCTGGCACCATGGATATCTGCTCAGCGATCAGGTTCTCGGCATATTTATCCACTTCATAAAGCGGCAGCGTGGGCGAGGTCACCGCCAGGAGGAAGATTGCCTGGTCGGCGGGATTTACCTTCCGGAAAGTCGGCGGCGAAGGCAGGTTGGGCGGCAGCTGATTGGCCGCGGCTGAAATGGCGGTTTGCACATCCAGCGCGGCCGAATCAATATTGCGGCTCAGGTTGAACTGCAGCGTGATCTCAGTGTTGCCCAGCGAACTGGTGGAAGTCATCGAGTCCAGTCCGGCGATGGTAGTGAACTGTTTTTCCAGGGGCGTGGCCACCGACGATGCCATCGTCTCCGGGCTGGCGCCAGGCAACCCGGCCGAGACCTGAATCGTGGGAAAATCCACGTTGGGCAGATCGCTGACTGCGAGGTCGCGGTAGCCGAGAATGCCAAACAGAAGAATGGCCAGCATCACCAGGCTGGTCATTACGGGACGGCGAATGAATGGTTCGCAAATGTTCATGAAAGCTTGCAGACGATCAGAGTTGTTTGGCGAGGTAGATCTTGGAGCCAGGAACCAGACGCACCTGACCATCCGTGACTACCGTGTCTCCGGCGGAAAGCCCCTGCAAAATCTCGGTCTTATCACTGACCGTCTGCCCCACCTTCACCTGCCGAACGTCCACCGTCATATCCGGCTTGGCGACGAAGACATAATCGCCCTGTTGCCCGGCCTGCACCGCCGACGCTGGCACAACCAGCACATTCTGCTGCTCGCCCAGGCGAAGCAGCACGTTGGAGAACTGGCCGGGCCAAAGGCGTTCGTCCTGGTTGGCAAATGAAGCCGTCAGTGCGATCGTCCCAGTGCTGGGATCTACCGTGTTGTTGACGAAGGTCAGAGTTCCTCTTTCCGCAACCGAATCCCCGCTCGGCGTCGCCTGCACCGGCAACTGCGACCGTACCATCAGTCTTTTGACGGACTCCAGATATTGCTGCGGAACAGAAAAGTTAATGTAGATGGGCGAAACCTGATTGATCACGACCAGCACGGGGAGATCGTTGGCCTTCACGGCGGCCCCTGGATAGACCAGCTGGGCGCCTGTCACTCCGCTGATGGGGGCGTAAATGGAACAATAGGAAAGCTGAATCTGGGCGGTCTGAACCGCCGCCTCATCCACATTGACCGTCGCTCCGGCGGCGGTCGAAGTCGCCAGGTATTGGTCATATTGTTCTTTGGGAACAATGCCTTGCTTATAAAGTTCGTCATAGCGTTGCAGTTGGACCTGATCGAGTTGGGCCTGGGCTTTATCGCGCGCCAGCGCCGCTTGCGCCTCAGCGAGAGCGGCGAGAAACGGGCTTTTGTCAAGGATGATCAGCAAGTCGCCCTTGTGGACAAATTGCCCCTGGCGATAATGCACCTCCTGAACAATGCCGGCCACTTGCGATTCCACCGAGACCGTCTTGAAGGCCTGGCCGGTGCCAATCGCATGTAACTCCACTGGGATCGTGCTGCGCTCAACTTTGGCCACCATGACCGGTATGGCAGAGGTTTCTTTCGGCCTCTGAATCGCTCCGCTGCCCTGGGATGCCTGGGCGGAGGCGGAGGTTTTGTCTGAACAGCCAGCAAGGCTCAGCACTGCCGCGATCAAAGGAATGGCGACCAACCTCAGGACCCTTGTCAAGCTTCGCTCCTGGTCCTTCCTGCGTGGGGAAGGAAAATGGCAATCCCGCAGAAGGAACCGAACCTCCACTGTAGAGTCTACATGGAGTCAGTCGGTTGCCGAACAGCCCAACGCCACCTAAATTCGCTATTCCATGATGGTTTGAGAGGCGGGGCTTGAGCGAGAGTTGCGATGGGAGTGCGCCTCGCAGGAGTTTCTGAGTGTATAAGATGTGGCCGTCTTCGGTAGTCAGCCCGCTCCGGCAGCCGCCTTGCGGTTGAGGACATCGCGGATGCAGCGGCCAAGCGCGGTCAGCCGAAAGGGCTTTTGAAGAAACATGTGGGCAGGATCAAGCTTTTCCCGGCCGGAGAAGAGATCGCTCGAGTAGCCCGACATGAACACAACCCGTATTTCGGGCCAACTGAACTGGATTTGTTGAGCGAGTTCACTGCCCTTCATGCCCGGCATCACCAGGTCAGTAAGCAGCAGATGGATAGGCCCTGAATGTCGCTCGGCCAACTGCAGAGCCTCGCTTCCATTCGCCGCAACCAGCACGGTATAGCCGTTTTCCCGGAGATAGGTCGCGGCGGACTCGCGGACGTTTGGCTCGTCTTCGGCCAGCAGGATGGTCTCGCTTCCACCATAGAAGGCCGCAGCCTCGTCGGTATTCTCAGAAGCAACGGCTTCTGCCTGCACCCGAGGCAGATAGATTCTGAAAGTGGAGCCGGCGCCAGGCTCGCTTTGCACGCTGATGTCTCCCCCGCTCTGTTGCACAATGCCGAAGACGGTGGCCAGGCCCAACCCGGTTCCCTTACCCTGCTCCTTGGTGGTGAAGAACGGTTCGAAGATATGCGCCTGAGTGGCAGCATCCATACCGATACCGCTATCGCGGACTGCAAGCACCACACACTCCTGAGTTGCAATCCGCAAACCATTTTGTTGCAGTCCGGCCCGCTCGCTAGACGTTTCGATCAGAAGGTGGCCGCCCTCGGGCATGGCGTCACGCGCATTGATCACCAGGTTCATGACTACTTGCTCCATCTGGCTGGGGTCAATCTTCACCGCGCCGAGCCCGGCGCCAGGAACGAACTTGAGCTCGATATTCGCTGGTATCAGGCGGCGGAGCATGCCGAGCTGGTCCTGTATCAGGGAATTCAGATCCACCACTTTAGGCAGAAAAACCTGCTTGCGGCTGAACGCCAGCAACGAACGCGTGAGCGCAGAGCCCCGGTCCGATGCTTTCAGGATTTCCTCCACATAGCTGGCTGCGGCGGAATCGCCAGCGATCTTTCTGCCAATGAGCTCGGCAAAACTGCTCACCGCCATCAGAATGTTGTTGAAGTCGTGAGCCACGCCGCCCGCCAGCCTGCCCACGGCTTCGACCTTTTGCACCTGGCGCAGCAGTTGTTCCAACTGGCGTTCCTGAGTGATATCCTGCACCGTGCCTTCGTAGTACAGGATGTTCCCCTGAGCGTCTCGGATGACGCGGGCATTTTCGGAAACCAGAATGATCTTGCCGTCCTTGCGATAGACCTGGTATTCAAAGTTCTGCACCAGCCCCTGATCCTCGAGAAGCCTGACAAATTCTGTGCGCTGTGCGGGATCCACGTATTCCTGGTTGGCAATATCCTGCCGCGTCCGCATCAGGTCTTCGGCGGAATCGAACCCGAGCATGCGGGCGAGCGCCGGGTTGGCCGAGAGATAACGCCCGTCGGGAGTGACCTGGTAGATGCCTTCCAGGGAGTTCACAAAAATGCTGCGATATTTTTCCTCTGCAGCCCGAAGCGCTTCTTCAATGCGTTTCTGTCCCGTAATATCGGTCAGGAACTTGATGATGCCTTTGACATTCCCGCCTTCGTCCCAAAGGGGTGCCGCAGAAAGGCTGACCGGTACCAGAGAACCGTCTCGCTTGCGGCGGTGCAGCTCGACCCCTCGCACGGTTTCGCCTGCGAGCAGCCTCTTGTAGAGTAGGGAGGTAATGTCTGCTTCGTCGTCGGGGATGACAGGGTTCGGCCTGCCTACCAGCTCCTGCTCGCTCCATCCGAAGACCTGCTCGGCTGCGGGATTCCACAAAGTCACCCGGCCAGCCGTATCCACCCCGATGATCGGGACAGGAGAAGCATAGACGCTGGTTTCGGTGGCGCGGCGCAGGGCCTCCTCGGCAGCCTTTCGCGCCGTAATATCGCGGGCGATGGCCGAGGCGCCGATCACCTCGCCGTGCCCATCCAGGATCGGCGAGACGGTCAGGGAAAC
>Ga0335078_10005468_pt1 | contig 18776 bp, 12 predicted proteins | sample Lox_Sample_32_FD_206711 | JGI IMG/M metagenome (GOLD analysis project Ga0335078, IMG submission 206711) | Soil microbial communities from Loxahatchee National Wildlife Refuge, Florida, United States - Lox_Sample_3.2 | ecosystem: Environmental > Terrestrial > Soil > Wetlands | place: USA... | reverse complement strand
AAATTATTTTCAAACCTATTTCCACTTGCCGCCCGCTTTGGTTGCCGTAGGTGCCTCCTTGTGCGCCAAAAATGCCGCCCGGAGCGCCCTGGTACAGAGCCTGGCCGAAGGTCGAATCGGTAACATACCCTGTGTCCGGATCGCCGCGGTTCAACCGGTTGGTGGCGTTGTAAGCGGCCATCTTCATCTCCGCGTGGAATCTTTCGCCGATGTTGAAGGCTTTGGTCAGGTTGCCGTCCAGCACCCAGAACTTCGGGCCCGTGAGGCAATTGTATTGCAGCGGATTGCTGCGCAGAACGTAGGTATTGGCCGGCAGCGGCTGGAACACCGAGGTGTTGAACCAGTGGTCCGGCGTGGGGTCGGAGATGCAGGGGTTACCCGTAACGATCATGTTGCCGAACTGCGGGAAGTCACCGGTCATGAAAGTCCAGATACCGGCCACCTTCCAGCCGCCGACGACCGCGTCCGCCGCCTTGGGGATATTACCGAGAAAGGGCTTGCCCTTCCCAATCGGCAATTCCCACGTGGCTGCTATGTTCAGGCGGTTGCGCGGCTGGTTGCTGTCCTGGTAGACGAGTTGGTTCGCATACCATTCCTGGTCGTTGAATACGCTGCCATTCAGGAAGCCGTTGGTCTGCGCTTTCTCCCGAATGTACACGTACGTGGCGATGAAATTGTAGCCCTTGCTGAACTGCTTCTGGGCTTTCAACTCGATCGACTGATAGCGCTCAGCCGCTCCCAGATCTCCCAGCTCGTACAGGCCGCCGTATTGCGGATACGGGACCAGCAATGAACCCAACGAAACCGTTTGCTGGTTATACAACGGACCGGGCATCAAGGTCGTGTTCAGGTATTGATAGAAAGGATTCGCCACTTGCTGGTTCAGCGAGTTTTGATACTGCGTCTCCAGCGCGGGGTTGATCTGGTTCAACGCCTTGGTATATTGCTGGTTGCCGATGTTGACGAAGTAAGTTCCCGAAACCACGATCTGGCCGGGAATCTGCCGCTGGATATTGAAGTTAAAGCGGTCGTTGCGCGCCTTCTGCTGGTTCTGGTTGTACCATAGCAGAGCCTCGCCGCCGCGGCCGAGATTGCCTCCGTAGCCTGTGCCAAGGATGGGCAACAGCGGGTTGCTGCTGGCCGGATAGGGATTCGAGATGGTCTCCTGCGGCACGCCGTCGTGCGGCGCCAGCGTGTACTGGTAGCCCGTCTCTCCCAGGAAAGGCGGCTCCAGGAATCCGACCGTCTCATATCCGGCGACCGGCGCCAGCGCGATGTTCATTTCATACGGAATCAAGAATCGCGCATAGCCGAAGCGGAACGCCGTTTTGTCGTTGATCCGGTATGCCAGGCCGATGCGCGGCTGGAGGGCCAGCTTCTGCGGGTCGAATGCGCCCGGATGGCTGGAACTGGCGAACTGCCATTGGCCGGTATAGTGCCAGAAATTGTTGCCCACAATGCTGGTAGCCGCCGCCGGCATGTCCGGCGGAGTAGCCTGCATCTGCGGCACTGCCGCGTTGAGATCCAGCCCGCGTGAAAAGTCGTCCGCCGGATCGTAGATGGCCGATTCGTATTCGTCCCGGAGTCCCAGATTCAGAGTGATCCTGGAGTTCAACTTCCAGTCGTCCTGGATATATCCGCCGTAGAACTTGACGTGCGGATTCGGAACTGGGCCGCCAATCATTTCGGACGAGCCGTCCAGAGCGCCCAGCAGGAAGGTGGCATACTGATCGCCGTACAGCCCGGTGTTCGGGTTGTTGAAGGTGTTGGCCGTCAGCGCCGTGTTGAAATAGAAGTTCGACGTGCTCGACACGTAGCTGAGACCGTAACTCTCGCGCTGCTCAAAACCAACTTTGATATAGTGCGAGCCCCTTTGCTGCGCGGCCTTCACGCTGAAAGCCTCTCCCTTGGGAGTCTGGTTCCAGTAGAAGCCGCCGCCGCCAAATCCCTGTCCGCCGATGTTCATGTCCGGAAAGTAGATGGGCTGCCCGACGGACGCTTTTTGATAGTCCGCGTACCATGGATTGTTGGGCCAGATCGATCCCCAGCCGCTCGAAGGCAACGGAGAAGAGATATAAGCGTCCTCCAGGCTGTGCCAGTCGCCATGGAATTCCAGCAGGGTACGCGAATTGATGGTCCAGACGGCATCGCCGCCGGCGTTCCACGCGGCTCGCGCCGTGCCCGTCGGCACGTACAGTTCCGAGTTGTTGGGCGTCGGGTTGCCGGCCAGATCGGTGGTGTTGTACCGCGCCATGCGCCCGAAGATCTTCCACTTGTCGTTTACATTGAAGTCCACCCGGTCCGAGATGTTGTAGTATCCGTACTTCTCGATAAAGCCCTTGGTGAAATTGTTCACGCCGGTGATATTCGCTCCTGGATTGTTGGGCGCCCAGAAGGCCTTCATCAGGCTGGCAGACAGGGGATCCCAGCGGCTCTGCGGGATCTTGTTGCCGGGGAAAGGAGTCACCGTCACCGAACCGTCTGCATTCAGCACCGAGGTCCAGGGATCGTAGATGTTCCGCAGCACATAGGTGCTATTGGGACCCGTTCCCCAAGACTGCGAGAAGTCGCCCGTCGCTTCCAGGGCCGTCGGTACGGTCCTGACATAAGTGTTCGGGTAGCCCACCTGCCAGTCCTCAATGGAGAAGAAATTGAACAACTTGTTCTTCTTGATCGGGTTGCCCAGAGTGCCTCCGTACATGTTCTGCCGCTGCGAGTTCTGGCTGAACAGGGTGCGGTCGGCTTCCGCGCTGAGCCACGGATAGCGGCCCAGATAGAAGACGTCGCCGTGAAACTCATTGGTGCCGGCCTTGGTGGTCAAAGTGATCGTGCCGCCGGCGCTGTGGCCGTTCTCCGCGTCCGTGCTGTTGGTCGACACCGTGACTTCCTGCACGGCATCGGTATTGGGCGGCGTCGTGTTCTTTTGCCCCATGCCGATGGGCATGCCGTCCACTTCCAGATCGTTCTTCAGGTTGGTGCCTCCACCCAGGTCCACACTATTGGCGGACCAGGAGTGGTACGGCATCATTTCGCCGCGGGTATTGACCGCCGAGGGGGCGATCAGCGTCATCTTGAATGGATTGCGATCGAAGCGCGGTATTTCTTCCGCCATCTTCGAATCGATGGTGAAATCCCGGTTCGCGGAATTGAACTCCACCGCGTTGGGCGTCTCGTTCACGGTGACGGTTTCTTGAACTGCCCCCGGCTTGAGGGTGGCGTTCACGGTAATGTCGCCGCGCGTCTCAACCACAATGTTCTCTTGAACGAAACGGCTGAACCCGGTCGCCTCGATGGTCACCGTATATGTGCCGGGATCGACCAGGTCGAATAGATACAGGCCAGTGTCGCTGGTCTGCTTGACTACCCGGATGCCCGTATTAACGTTCGCTAGCGTCACCGTCGCGCCGGCGATCACCGCTTTGGTTTCGTCAGTGACCAGGCCTTCGATGCGCCCTCGATAATCCTGCGCTACGCCGCTTGCGGCGAAGATCAGGAGCAACGCAATCGCCCACTCCCACGTGGGAGAAAACCTACTCTTCATTGTTTAGACCCCTTTCCAGTTCCAGTTCGACCTGAAACCGTTCAAGTTGTTGGAAGACTCAACCCCATCTCATCAGACCGCAGTTCACTGCGGACTCGCCAAAGCCAACCCGTGCCCTACTGGACGCAAGTGTCGCCCGGGCCCGCCTATTGATGCCTGCGGACGGCACAACCCCGGAGCGAATGCTTCGCTCCACCAGCTCCCGGCACCATCGCTATCAGGCGAAATGACCCACCCCAGTGCCTCGAACCGAATGTAGTGGAGGATGACTTCTGAATCAAGGAAAAATCCGGTGGCTTCTCCGGGCGTTCACGTAAAGGCACGTGAACGAACGCTTCGAATCAACGGATTAGGCTCGTTCCAGAGCGCCCGTTGTGGATTTCTGAGGTGACCGGTGTTAACGTAATTCTTGCGGGATAATCGGGTCTGTATAAGGGCAGGCCGCTTTGAGTGACCTATTAAATCAACACTCGGAGCAATTCACTCCGCTCGACGGGGATGAGCGTTGGGCCTTGGTGCAGCGGGTGGCCGCCAGCCGCCATCTGGCTAAAGCGCCGCAACTCCGTGACATCCTTGTATACGTCTCGCACCGGGTGCTGGCCGACCATGCGGCCACCATCAGCGAACAGGAAATCGGGCGCAAAGTCCTGGGACGGCGGCCGGATTTCAACCCCAACGAGGACAACATCGTTCGGGTACAAATCCGGCACCTGCGCAAGAAGCTGGAAGATTACTTCAGCATGGACGGGGTGGCCGAACCCGTTATCCTGACGATTCCCAAGGGCAGCTATCTCCCGCATTTCGAGCCCCGTCCGGAGCACCCGGCGCACGACGTGATGGGCGTCTCCGCCGAAGTCCCGGCGCTCATTGTGGCGCACCCTGGCGCGGAAACGCCTCGTCCCAGAGCGGGACGCTTCTGGCGCACGGCGGCGCTGGTGGTGCTGCTACTGGCGGCGGCCTTCGGCGGACTGACCTGGTGGAAACATCGGGGGGCGCCGCGGCCGCCGGCTGTGGCGGAGGAATCCCAACCTGCGCGTGAAGATCCGCTCTGGTCCAGAGTTTTCTCGCCGCGCCGGCAGACCAGCATCGTGGTGGCCGATACGAACTTGGTGATGGTCCAGGACATCCTGGACACCGATATCCCGCTCAGCGAGTACCTGAAGGGCGGTTATCCGGAGAAACTCATCGAGAGCATTCCAAATCGAGAACTCCAGTCGGCCTTGCGATTAATCGCCGCGCGCCAGTACACCAGCCTGGGCGACGCGAACCTGGCCGCCAGATTCATGGATCTGGGCCGCCGCTATGGCGCCCAAACCAACCTGCGCTACTCCCGTTATGTCAGCGTCCGGGAGTTCAAGACCGGGAACTTCGTGCTGGTCGGCAGCCGTAGGGGGATTCCCTGGGAACAACTCTTCGAGTCGCAGTTGAATTTCGATCTGGAAGAGGATCACGCCACCCGCCGCTATCACCTGCGCAACAAATCGCCTTTGCCCGGCGAGCGCTCGGTCTACGGAGTTTCGAGCGGCGGCCGGGCGCATGAGGCCACCTATGCGGACATCGCCTTGCTGCCCAACCTCACGGGCTCGGGAAACGTTCTGATACTGTCCGGCATCGATATGGCAGCCACGGAAGCGGCCGGCGAACTGGTGACCAGCCCCGACTTTGGCGCAACCCTGACCAGACTGCTGAACTCGCGCGCCGGACAGCCGGCGGCATCCTATATCGAAATCCTGTTGGAGGCGAAGGTCACCGCGGGCACCGGCGGGGACGCCAGGATCGTCGGCTATCGCCTGATCGAAGGTTCCCGGCCGGCGTCGTAAATCCGAACCTCTCCGGTGTTACCCTGGGGTTGGAGATTTCGCTCCATCGCTTGACCGAAGCCCGCCCGGCTAAATGAGATAATGTCGTCGTGAACCGGCTCCTTATCCTACCGTTCCTCGCCTGGACCCTCTGCGCCGCTGAGATCAGCACCGGTTTCATGCTGGGCCCGCATTACGATCCGCGCGCCTTCTACGTCCGCGAGCAAACGCCCCCTGGCCCGGGCGGCAACTGGCAGAAGACCTATAGCGGCCCTGCCTACCGGCACGAAGCCCAGGGCAAGCTCATGAACGTCCGCTTGGCCAACGCCCTGTTTCTCGACGAGTGGATGCATGAGCGGCCCTTCGATCCCGAATTCAATACCGATGCCGTGATCCAGGCGCTGGATTTCTACAAGAACCACGGCGTGCTCATGATCAACGTGAGCCTGCAAGGCGCGCAAGCCGGATACGACAAGTCGGTCAACGGCATCGATCGCGAGAACGCATATCGTCTCGGACCCGGCAGAGGGGCCTACGTGAGCGCTTTTCAACCGGATGGTTCGCTGAAACAGGATTGGCTGGCGCGCCTGGAACGCCTGTTGCGCGCCGCCGACCAGCGCGGCATGTTCGTCAACCTGATGTATTTCTATCACGGCCAGGCCGGGCAGTTCCGATCCACCGAGGCAATACACAACGCCGCGGTGAACATCACCGATTGGCTGATCGCGCACGACTTCCGCAACGTGATTGTGGACGTGGCCAACGAGTACGACCTGCCGGGCCCGCAGTGGGACTTCAAGGGCTACATTCCGCAAAACATCATTCCGCTCATCGACGACGTGCGCGAGCGCTTCAAGCATGGCGACTACGTCCTGCCGATCGGCACTTCCAGCGACGGCCGCATGCGCTATCCGCAGTCGCTGCAGGGCCAGGTGGACCTGCTGCTGATCCACGGCGACGGCCGCGACGAGCGCGAGAAAGCCCGCCGCGTAGCGGAACTGAAGGACGCGGACCGCCCTGTCCTGATGACCGAGGATGACAACGGCCGCGCCACCACGGCAGAGCATCTGGCGGCCGACCTGGCGAGTTGCGACATCTTCTTCCACCGGGCCGCGGGTTGGGGATACCTGCCCTGGATCCAGGCGCAGCGATTTCCCTTCCGCTACCTGCCCGGCGCGTTGGCCGAAGTGCGCGACGACATGCCTGAACCGGAGCGCGACATGGCCTATTTCCACGCGGTGCTGGACCACATCGCCGCGCTGACCCTGCGCCACCCGCCCAAGGAAGAAGGCCGATGAACGTGCGCGCCGCGGAGTTGTGCGCCTTACGCCAGTTCCGGCTGCTGGACGCGGTGCTGGCCGATCCCGGCCCCGGTGAGGTGCAGGTGCGCATCGACGCCGTAGGCATCTGCGGCTCCGACCTGCATTCTTACGCCGAGGGCGCAGTGGGCGATACGCCCTGCCAGTATCCCATGGTGCTGGGCCACGAGCCGGCGGGCGTAATCGTGCGGGTGGGCGCCGGCGTTACCGGCTGGAATGCCGGCGACCGCGCGGCGTTCGAGCCCGCCATCTATTGCTACCACTGCGAATTCTGCCGCACCGGTCATCACAACGTCTGCGCCAACCTGCGCTTCATGAGCATGCCGGGCGATCCGGGATTTTTTCGCGATTACGCCAACATTCCCGCGCATAACCTGGTCGCAATCCCGCCGGGCATGAGCGCGCGCGATGCCACCGTGATCGAGCCGCTCGCGGTGGTGTTGCACTCCATGCAGTTTGTAGCGCTCCGGCCCATGGAAACCGCAGCAGTGTTCGGCGCGGGGCCGATCGGGCTGATGACGGTCATCTGCCTGAAGCTGGCGGGCGCGGGCAGGGTCTGGGCCATCGAGCCGGTGGCCGCGCGCCGCGAACTGGCGCTGCAGGCCGGCGCGGACGCGGCCCTGGACCCATCCGCCATCGACCCCTCGCGCGAGATCCTGCGCGACACGGGCGGCCGCGGCGTGGACGTGGCCATCGATTGCGCCGCCATCGGGGGGTCCACGAACCACTGCCTGCGCGCCACGCGTCACGCCGGGCGCGTGGTGGTCACCGGCATTCCCGTGGAAGTCGAAGTGCCGCTGGAATTCTCGCCGATGCGACGCAAGGAGTTGGCCGTCTACACCGTGCGCCGGTCCAATCACGAGACAGAGGCCGCGCGCGACATGCTGGCCGGCAACCTGGCGCGGTTCGCGGCCATGATCACGCACACGCGCCCGCTGGAACAGATCGCGGCAGCGTTCCATCAGGTGGAGCATCGCGCGGATGGCGTGGGCAAGCTGGTAATCACTGGGTGAATTGCTTGCTGGGGCTCCCCCGCGTCTTCACTCTTCCCGCAGCAGCATCATCGGATCTACGGCCAGCGCCTTTTGCGCAGGAATCCAAGCAGCCCCCAGCCCCAATACGAGCATCGTGAGCACCACCCCGCCCAACACCAGCGGATCGTTTGGCGACGCCTGGTACACGATGTACGACAGCACCTTCGTTGCCAGAATGCCTAGCAGCAAACCCGCTGCCGAACCCACCGACAGCAATACGAACGCCCGCCCCAGTGCCGCGCGCAGCAGTTGCTTGCGCCGCGCGCCCAACGCCATGCGAATTCCCAGTTCGCGCAGCCGCTTGCTCACGGTGTACGAGGCCATGCCGAAGATTCCCGTCACCGCCAGCATTGCGCCCAGCAACCCCAGCACGCCCAGAGCCACAGCGGCCACCCGTGGGGCAAACAACGCTGAGCCCATTTCCTGGTTCCACGGCTTCACCGCGAAAGGCAACCCCGCGTCCAGCCCGCGCAGCGCGCGCTCCAGCACCCTGGAAATCTGCTCCGGATCGCGCCCCGACCGCACCAGCAGCCACGTGCCGCTCGACTGCTGCTGCAGAAATGAAAAGAACATGGCCGGTCGCTGGTCCTCTGTCAGGGTCCGGTATTTCCCGTCTTCCACCACGCCCACCACTTCCGCCCGTGTTCCACCCCAGAACTTAAAATGCCCGCCAATCGCTTTGTCCACTGATCCGAAAACTCTGCGCGCGAACGTCCGGTTAACCAGAGCCACTTTCGGCGCGTTGCCGTCGTCGTGCAGCGTTAGGTTTCTTCCCGCCAGCAGCGTCGTGCCCGCGGCTTCCAGGTAGCCCGGCGAAATGTTGTAATGCATGGCGTCCGCGGCCTCATTGGTTGGCCGGAAATCGGTCGTGCTGTCGGTGTAGACATACGAGTCGCCGCCGTCCAGGCCCAGCGGCAGGTGGGATACATAGCCGGCAGCCGTCACGCCTGGAATGGCCGCCGCCGCATCCAGCATGCGGCGCTGCATTTGCGGGACCCGCTCGTCGGCGTAACCCGCCATGTGCAGGTCGCTCCGCACCAGCATCACGTTCCGCGGCACGAAACCGAAACTGCCGTGGACCGATCGTGCCAGCCCGCGCACCGCCACCAGTGAAGACGTCACCAGCACCGCGCAAATCGCAATCTGCACCGCCAGCAAAACGTCCCGCACCGCGAACCGCCTCCGCCCGCCCACGCCTGCCGCGCCCGTGCGAATCACCTGCCACGGATCCGCCCGTATCACTTGCCGCAGCGGCGCCATCCCGAACAGCAGACCGCTTCCCAACGCCAGCACCAGGGCCACAACATACGTGACCGCATCCGGGTTCACGGGAACGTTGATCGGAATATCCGGAATAGGCTGCCACGCGCTCAGCAAGTGCAGAATCGCTACGCTTCCTGTCAGCCCCAGCGCGCCCCCCGCCAGCGAAACCAGCACAGCCGTCAACAACATCTGCCGCAGCACCAAGCCGCGCCCCGATCCAAGCGCCAGCCGCAGCGCTGTCTCCTTGGCACGATCCGCCGTCCACGCCGCAAACAGGCTTCCCAGGTTCGCGCACGCCGCCAGCAGAATCAGCCCGGCCAGCAGCATCAGGCCCGCCATGAACGCCCGCGCCGGCCCCCCAAGCATGTCCCCCACCAGCCCCGGACGAGCCAGCGTGAATTTCACCCCGTCGTCATCCGCCGGATAGGTCTTGGACAGCCAGGCCCCAAGCGCATTCAGGTCCGCCGTCGCCTGCGCCGCCGTCAACCCGGGCTTCAACCGCCCCACCACGAACTCGGAGTGATTGCCGCGAGACTGCAGTTCGTTGTCGCCCTCGATAGTGGGCTGCTCGACCATCGGAATCCAAAGCGCCGGCGCAAAGAACAGCTCGGTTCCCCTAAATTCCGGCGGCGCCACTCCAATGATCGTGAATGGATGCTTGTTGATCCGCAACGTCCTCCCCACCACGCCCGCATCGTCATGAAAATGACTGCGCCAGTAGGCGTGGCTCAGCACTGCATACGGAGCGCTGTTCGGGCCGCGCTCATCGGCCGCGTGAAAGAATCGCCCCAGATAGGGCTGAATATCCAGCGCGTCGAAGTAGTTTCCACTCGCCAGGTACGGCCACGCAGTCGCCGTATAATCGCCGGCGTCCACCCCCACCGGACCTGCGATGTTGAACGTCACCAGGCTCTCAAACGTCCGGTTCTTATCCCGCAGATCCAGATAGTCGGGATATGACTGTGACGGGTACCGGAAACGCTGCACCATGTAGAGATTCTGCGCGCGCGGCACATTCACCGGTCGCAGCACCAGCGCGTTCATCACACTGAATACCACCGCGTTCGCCCCAATCCCCAGCGCCAGCGTCAGAATCGCCGTCACCCCAAATCCCGGCGACTTCCTCAACTGCCGTAACGCAATTCTCAGGTCGTTCGTCACTGGGGCACCTCTCGAACGCAAATACGACGGCACCCGGCACATAGTTCCTGAGAATATAGGTCGCGATTGAAGCCTTGTCACACAACTCGGCGCAACAGCAATCCACAGAAAACAAACGCCCAACGCCAATCCCGAAAGCGAATCCCCTTTGCCGCCATGCTATACTCTCATGGAGTAGTCAGGGTCCTCCGCACTCGGCCGAGTCGCGCACCGCCAGTTCATTGACAACGGTATTTCTTTTGCGCCCAGGATCACCACCGCCGCCATTTTGACTTCCGCGGCTGACAAAGCTACAAGTCATTTATTATCAGCATCATGGGGTTCGTTCGTTCCAATTGGTTCGTGGTGTCAAACGCGCCCCCCGGTGCACAATCCGGCACAATCACGCACAACCAGCCGTCGCTACCGAGGCACTATTACGGCTAAACTGATAGGGTATGCCAGAATCCACCCCCGAACGCCAGATGGGTTTCAGCACCCGCTCCCTGCATGCCGGACAAAAGCCCGATCCGGCCACCGGCGCGCGCGCCGTCCCCATCTACCAGACCACGTCGTTTGTTTTTGAAGACAGCGCGCATGCCGCCGAACTGTTCGCGCTGCAGCGCTTCGGCAACATCTACACACGCATCATGAACCCCACCACCGCCGTATTCGAGGAGCGCGTGGCGGCGCTGGAGGGCGGCGTCGGCGCGCTGGCCACCGCCAGCGGACAGTCGGCCCAGTTCCTGGCCATCAGCGGCCTCATGCAGCCCGGCGACGACATCGTGGCCGCCAGCACGCTCTATGGCGGCACCTACACTCAGTTCGATGTCAGTTTCCGCCGGCTGGGCTTCAACGCCATCTTCGTGGAGCCGGACGATCCGGAGAACTTCCGCCGCGCTATCACCCCCCGCACCCGCGCGCTCTACGGCGAAACCATCGCCAATCCGCGCATGAACATTCTGGATATCGAGAAAGTGGCGGCCATCGCGCACCAGCACCACATTCCGCTGATCATCGACAACACCATGGCCTCGCCCTATCTCTGCCGGCCGATCGAGCACGGCGCGGATATCGTGGTGCACTCCGCCACCAAGTTCCTGGGCGGGCACGGCAACTCCATCGGCGGCGTGATCGTGGACAGCGGCCGCTTCCCGTGGACCTCCGGCCATTTCCCGCAACTGACCGAACCCAGTCCCGGGTATCACGGCCTGCGCTTCACCGAAACCTTCGGCGAGATCGCCTTCATCATCAAGGCGCGCGTCGAAGGGCTGCGCGACTTCGGCCCCTGCATGAGCCCGTTTAACGCGTTCCTGTTTCTCACCGGCATCGAGACGCTGAAGCTGCGCATGGACGCGCACAGCCGCAACGCGCTGGCTGTCGCGCGGCACTTGGAGAAAAGCCCGCATGTTTCCTGGGTGAAATATCCGGGCCTGGAATCCAGCCCTTATCACCAGTTATCGAAGAAGTATCTGCCGCTGGGCTGCGGTTCCATCCTGACCTTCGGCGTCAAGGGCGGCCTGGAGGCCGGGCGCCGCTTCATCGATTCGGTGCAACTGCTGTCGCACCTGGCCAATATCGGCGACGCCAAAAGCCTGGTGATTCATCCGGCGTCCACCACCCACCAGCAATTAAGCGACGAGCAGCAGCTCGCCGCCGGCATTACGAAGGACCTGGTGCGCCTGTCCGCGGGCATCGAAGACGTGGAAGATATCCTGTGGGACCTGGACCAGGCCCTGGCAGCCTCGCAGAAGGCATGAGCGGCGAGGTCGGCAGCACCTCGCCGGTGCGGGGCACGCGCTTCGCCACCACCGCCCAGCAGCACCTGCGCATTCTGAAGCAGTACAAGCGCATCGCCATGGTGGGCCTCTCGGCGAATCCTTACCGCCCCAGCCATTTTGTGGCGCTGTATATGAAGGCGGCGGGCTACCAGATCTTCCCGGTCAACCCGCGCGAGAAGGAAATCCTGCGCCGCCGTTGTTATGCGACGCTCGCCGAAGTGCCGCCGCCGCTGGAGATCGTGGATATCTTCCGCGAGCCCGCGGCCGTGCCGGCGATCGTGGAGGAAGCCATTGCCGCCGGGGCCAAGGTCGTCTGGATGCAGCTTGGGGTGATCCATGAGCAGGCCGCCGCGCGCGCCCTGGAGGCGGGCCTGGAAGTGGTGATGGACCGCTGCGTCAAGATCGAGCACGCCCGCTTCTTCGGGGGCCTGAGCACGCTGGGGCTGAATGCGGGCGTGCTGTCGGCGCGGAAGCCCAGCGGCTAGGCGGGCAGGCTCGCCGGGCGATGTAGAATGGGAAAAGTGTCCTACGATCTCATCGTTATCGGCAGCGGCCCCGGTGGATATTCGGCCGCCATTCGCGCGGGCCAATACGGCCTCAAGACCGCGCTCATCGAGAAGCAGCCCAGACTAGGTGGCACGTGCCTGCTGGTCGGCTGCGTTCCCACCAAGGCCTTGCTGCATACGGCCGATGTGTGGGACCACTTCATGGATCCGGAAGCCGACGGTATCCACTGTCAGAACCCAGTGCTGGATTACCCGAAGGTCATCGACAAGAAGAACCGCATCGTCAACAAGCACTCCAAAGGCGTGGAAGGCCTGCTGCGCAAGAACAAGGTCGAATGGATCAAAGGCTACGCCCGGCTGAAGGGCGGCGGGCGCATCGAAGTCGAGAGCGCCGAAGGCCCGCGCACTCTGGACGCGCGTAACATTATCATCGCGACCGGCTCGGAAGCGCGCATGCTGCCCGGCTTGCAGCCCGACCCGGACCTGATCCTGACCAACATCGAGATCCTGAACCTGACCGCCGTGCCCAAATCGCTGGCCATCATCGGCGCGGGCGCCGTGGGCGTGGAGTTCGCCTCGATTTTCCATCGCTTCGGGACCGAGGTCGCGGTCTTCGAGATGCTGCCGCGCGTCGTGCCGGTGGAGGATGAGGAGATTTCGAAAGAGTTGGACCGCTCGTTCCGCAAGGCCGGCATCCGGGTGGAGACCAGCGCCAAGGTGGAGAACGTACGCAAGGGCGGCCAGGGCATCCAGATGACGGTCACACTGGCGAGCGGCAAAACGGAAGAATTCGAAGCCGAGAAACTGCTGGTGGCGGTCGGCCGCAAGCCGATCACCGAGAACATCGGCCTGGAAAACACGCGCGTGGAACTGGATCGCGGCTTTATCAAAGTGGGTCCGTACCAGCAGACCGGCGAGCCAGGCGTTTACGCCATCGGCGACGTGGTGGCGGGCACGCCGCAACTGGCGCATGTGGCCACCATGGAGGGCATGATCGCGGTGGCGCATGCGGCGGCCAAACCGGCCACGCCCATTAATCGCAACCGCATCCCCGGCTGCACTTACACCGAGCCGGGCATCGCCAGCGTGGGATTGACGGAAGCGCAGGCCCGCGCCCAAGGTTACCAGGTGAAGATCGGCAAGTTTCCGTTCGCGGGCAATAGCCGCGCCAGTATTCTCGACAGCCACGGCGGATTCATTAAAGTGGTGGCCGACGGGAAGCTGGGCGAAATCCTGGGCGTGCACATCATCGGCCCGGAGGCTTTCGAGCTGATCGCCGAAGCGGTGGCGGCCATGGAATCGGAAGCCACGGTGGATACCATCATGCACACCATCCATCCGCATCCCACCCTTTCCGAGGTGATGGGCGAGGGCTTCAACGCCGTCTACGGCCTGGCCATCAATGCTTAAGTGCGAACTGCGCGAACCGGGCCGCATGGAGTACGGCGCCGCGTTCGATTGGCAGCAGCGGCTGGTGGCCCAGCGCCAGGCCGGCGCCATCCCCGACCAACTCCTCCTGCTGGAGCACCCTCATACGATTACGATGGGGCGCAACGGCCACATGGAAAACCTGCTGGCCGGCGAAGATATGCTGACCCGCGCCGGCATCGCCTTCCATCCCACCGACCGCGGCGGCGACGTCACCTATCACGGGCCGGGGCAGATCGTGGGCTATCCGATTCTGGACCTGCGCGAATGGAAGCGCGACGTGGGCGCGTACGTGCGTGCCATCGAGCAAACGCTGATCGATACTCTGGCGGACTTCGGCATCCAGGCGGGCCGCATTCCGAAGCTGACGGGAGTGTGGGTGGGGGAGCGCAAAATCGGCGCAATTGGTGTGCACATCAGCCGATGGGTTACCTCGCACGGTTTCGCGCTCAACGTTTCGACCGACCTGCGCTATTTTGAGTACATTGTTCCTTGCGGCCTCACCAAGCCGGTGACTTCCATGGCGCAGTTGGGCTGCGGCGCTTCGTGGGCCGAGGTTGCCGAAAGCCTGGCCGCGCATTTTGGCCGCGTATTTGAACGGGAGATAGAGAGGATTCGACATGACAGACGTAGTGATGCCCCAGATGGGCGAGAGCATCGTGGAAGGGACCCTGACCAAGTGGCTGAAGAAGCCCGGCGACCATGTGGAGCGGGACGAGCCGCTGTTTGAGATTTCGACTGACAAAGTAGATACGGAGATCCCCTCGCCGGCCGCGGGAACGCTCGCCGACGTTCTGGTCGAAGAGGGAAAAACGGTCGGAATCGCCACCGTGGTAGCGCGCATCGCCGAAGTGGGGCAGGACTCCAGTCCTGCGGCCGACGTCCACGTCGGCCCTCCGCCGCCCCCGCCGCCACCGCCTCCTGCCGCGGATGAACCAGCCGAGCCCACCGGTCCGCTCTCCCCGCTGGTGCGGCGCATGGCACGCGAATACTCCATCGACCTGGCGAAAGTGAAGGGCACCGGTGCGGGCGGCCGCATCACGAAACAGGACATGGAAGGCCATATCGCCAGCCAGCAGGCGCAGGCCGCACCCCCGCCGCTGCCTGCTCCACCGCCGCCGGTCCAAGCCGCCGCGCCTCCGCCACCTCCGCCCGCGGCTGCACTGTCGCCGCTGCCCGCCGCCGGGCAAGCCAAGACGCGCATCGAGCCGATGAGCACTATGCGCATCCGCATCGCCGAGCACATGGTGGCCAGCCGCCGCACCTCGGCGCACGTCACCACCATACATAAGGTGGACATGACCAAAGTGGCTCGCATGCGCGACCGCCACAAGGCCGCCTTTCAATCGAACTACGGCATGTCGCTCACCTATCTGCCGTTCGTGGTGCGCGCCACCGTAGTGGGACTGCGCACATATCCGCTGCTGAACGCCGCGATCGAGGGCAATAACATCATCCACCACAACGAGATCAACATCGGCATCGCGGTGGCGCTGGAAAACGGGCTGATCGTGCCGGTGATCCGCCAGGCGGACGAGAAGAACGTGCTGGGCCTGCAGCGCTCCATTGTAGACTTAGCAACGCGCGCCCGCTCCCGGCAGCTCAAGCCTGACGAGGTGCAGAGCGGAACATTCTCGATCACCAACTTCGGCGGCTTCGGCAGCGTGATCGCGACCCCCATCATCAACCAGCCACAGGTGGCCATCCTGGGCGTGGGCGTGGTGGAGAAGACGCCGGTGGTGATCGACGACGCCATTGCCATCCGCTCCGTCATGTACCTGTCGCTGAGCTTCGATCACCGCCTGATCGACGGCGCGCTGGCCGATCAGTTCACATCCAAGGTGAAGCAGGTGCTGGAGGACTGGTCGGAAGAGGTGCTGTAGATGCAATGCCCTTTGCCATGGGCCGTTCGCCACCACGAGGCCGAGATCGCGGAACTGTGCCGCCGCTATCAAATAAAGGAACTGTCGCGTTTCGGATCGGCGGCGCGCGGGGAGATGCGGCCGGATAGCGACATCGACCTTTTGGTAGAGTTCCTGCTTGAAGCGAACGTCAGCTTGTTGCGTCATTTCGCAGCGGAGCGCGAACTGAGCGAGCTTCTGCTTCGCAAAGTGGACCTGGTTTCCAAACGCGCGCTGCGAGAGCCGCTCCGGCAAGAAATCATTCCGCAAGCGTGGCGGCTCTATGAAGCGTGACGCGCTTCGCCTCGAAGACATTGTGGCTGCAGCGGATGCCATCGAGGAATTCATGGGCACGGACACACGGCCGAGACCCTGGCGAGCAATCCATTGGTGCGAAGCGCCGTCGGGCATCAGTTTGACGGTAATCGGCGAAGCCGTTGTCCGGCTTTCAGCCGCGGCGAAGAGCCACGACCGATGTTGCCATTCTCCGGTCGCAGTTCCTCAAGATCCCTGCGGAGTGACTGCCCCAGCTTGGCCGTGAACTGACCGGCCGGCACGCTGGCGCCAGCCTACAAAAAACCAGAAGAAATAAGCTCGGCGGGAGCCACTACCCTTCAACGCCATGACAAGCAAACCACAAAAGACCGGAGCATCGCGTGCCGCCAAACGTGGGAGTGTGCAAAAGCGCCGGCGGACACGGAAAGTCGACGGTCCAGCCAGCCTCGACCCGTTTGCGCCGCTCGCCCCGTTGGGGAAAGGCCGGATAGTGATAGCAATCGCCGAGAGTACGAAGGATTTCAAGACCGGGCGCTACGAGCCGTAACTTCCATCCTCTTGTGTGTGCCCTAGACTCACACAGCCAGGTATCGATGGACACTCCGCGATAAATGCCCCGTCCTCGTGCTGATACATCGTGATGTTCAGCTTCGTAGGCGGCCCTCTTCCATCTTACGCGCCCGCTCACTCCAGATGGAACACCTCGTCCAGAGCCAGCATCCCCTCGTCCGGACGCCGCCCATCCAGCGCCTCGAAAAATGGAGCCATTTCCCGCTGCCATCGCTCGTTGATCTCACGCCCCGCCATCCCGCGCAGCGCGGCCGCAAAATCGGGCGTTTCCAGATACCCCACCAGCAGCCCGTCGTCACGCAGAAATAGCGAGTAGTTGCGCCACCCGGTCTCCCGCAGCGCCGCCAGCATCTCCGGCCACACGGCCTTGTGGCGTTCCTTATACTCCGGGAGCCGCTCCGGCCTCACCTTTAGCAGAAAGCATACCCGTTGCATTACTTCACCTCTACCAGCGGGACCTTCAACAACGATGCCAGCTTGCCGATGCGCGCCAGGTTGTGCCCTACTCCCAGGGCGCAATGGTGCGTGGGCCCCTCCATCGACCAGCGGTTGATGAACTCCGCCGGCCCGCGCCCAAATCGCAGCCGCGAATTGGTATTGCCGATGCGCAGAATCGGCCCCGGCAGCGATTCGCCCTCGGCGCCGACCAGCTTCAACCGGCCATCGGCAGTTTGCGTCAGGCCCAGGATCGTCACCGGCCCGGTCTTCACTTTGAACTCCACCGAAACCCCCGCGCCGCGCTTGCCGTGGTACAAGCCCAGCCCGCGCAGCACCGGACGCGCGTCGCTGATGGCGATGTGCCCGGGGCCGTCGTGCCCCATCAGCACGAAGCCGTCGCGGAAGTCCATGGCGTAGAACTCGGTATACGAGCCGCCCGCCCCGAATCGATCCATCACCAGCATCGCCAGGCAGGTCTTCAGGTCGCCTTCGCCGCTGGCGGGAATGCCGCGCGCGGTGAGCAGCGTATTGCCCAGGATCAGGCCCGCGCCCAGGCGCTCGAATTCGTTGCCGTCGAGGCCCCGGTAATAATAGGTGAGGCCGTCGAGCGCGAAGTCCGCTACCAGGCGGTCGAGCCCCACGGCCACCTGCGCCGCCCAATCCAGATCACTCGCCGCCACGCTCGCATCGATGGCGAACACCTCGCGCGCGGTGGCGAGCTTCGCGCCAACCTCGTCCGCGCGCGCGGCCGCCACGCGCTTCGACAGGTCGTCCATTTCCAGCACTTCGATGTGCGCGCCAAGTTGCGCGTGCAGCGCGGTAAAGTCCGAATACATGTCCAGCATGCCCGGATAGGTGTGGCCCAGGAAGCCGATGCGCGCTTGGCGGACGGCCCGCGCTACGCCCGCGGCACGGCACCAGTCCTCGACTTCGCGCCACGCCGCCGCATCCTCGTGAAGCTGGCCCGAGACCACGTGGAAGTCGACGCGGGCGCGCGCGAAGGCGTTCGCAATCTCCGGGACGCAGCAGACCGAACAGTTCGCCAGCCATTCCGCGGTGTCCGCGGTCTCATAATCGAGCGCCGCGGAGGGCTGTAGATTCAGCACCAGCACCGGCGCCCGCGACTTCTGCACCACCGGCAGCACCTGCGACGACGTGGCGTAGGTCGCCACATAGCACAGGATCAGGTCCACGTCCTCGCGCAGAAGCAGTTGTCCGGCCGCGCGGGCCCCCTCGGGCGTGTCGACCAGTCCGGCGGAAACCACCTCGCCGCCAAAGCCGCGGACGCGGTGTTCCACCACGCGCTGGTATCCTTCCAGCCGCTCCTTCATGCCGGGAAACTGCGGCCAGTAGGCGGCCAGGCCGATTCCGAATACTCCGATGCGTGCGGTCATGGTCGTCAGAGATATCGTACCCCCGTTACAATAACCCTTATGTCCTGGTCAACCGTCCGGGTGCCCGCATCCAGCGCCAACCTCGGGCCGGGGTTCGATGCCCTGGGCCTGGCGCTTTGCGTCTATCTGGACTGCCGCTTCCGCGCCAGCGACCGCCTCTCCATCGCCGTCACCGGACGGGATGCCGCCGTTATCTCCACCGGTCCGGACAACCTCATCTGGCAGACCGCGCTTTCGGTCGCCGCCGACGTGTGCATGCAGTTGCCGCCCATCGAACTGGTCATCGACAACCAGATTCCGCTCGGCAAAGGCCTGGGATCGAGCGCCGCCGCGCTCACCGCCGGCGTGGTCATCGCCGACCGCCTGCTAGGCCTGGGCTGGCGTCC
>Ga0335078_10005467_pt1 | contig 18776 bp, 14 predicted proteins | sample Lox_Sample_32_FD_206711 | JGI IMG/M metagenome (GOLD analysis project Ga0335078, IMG submission 206711) | Soil microbial communities from Loxahatchee National Wildlife Refuge, Florida, United States - Lox_Sample_3.2 | ecosystem: Environmental > Terrestrial > Soil > Wetlands | place: USA... | reverse complement strand
CGTCGACCTCGCCCAAGGAGGCGGCGCACCGCACCTCGAATCCCTCGACGCGCAGCAGCATGGCCGTCGCGTTGCGCACCCCGGCGTCATCATCGACCAGCAGGATGCGCGCGGACGCGAAGCGCGCCCTGGGCCGCTCGGAGGCGGATGCCGACCCGCTGCCGGCGGCCGCCTGTTGCGTACCGGCCGGCACCTCCAGAATAAAGGTCGAGCCCCGTCCCACCTCCGATTGCACCTCGAGCTTGAGGCCGAGCAGCCGCACCAGGCGGTGCACGATACTCAACCCGAGCCCATACCCGTTGCGCGAAGTGTTGCTCGCGACACCGACCTGATAGAACTCATCGTAGATGTAGGGCAGGTGCTCGGCGGGGATGCCGATACCGCTATCGGCCACTTCCAGGCGCACACCGTCCGCCGAGGACGAGGAGCGCAGCCGCACCCAGCCGTGCTGGGTGTACTTGATGGCGTTCGAGACGAGGTTGCGCAGCACCTGGCCGATGAGCGCGGGATCGGAGTGTGCCGACGGCGCGGTGGTCTCGATGCGCAGCTCGAGGCCTTTGCTCGCGGCGAGGCTCGCAAACTCCTTGCGCATTTCCTCGAACAGCGCCGCGACCGCGAAATCGGCGGGGTCCGCCCGGATCGCGCCCGACTCGAGCTTGCTGATGTCGAGCAGCGCGTTGGTGAGCCGCGACATGGCATCGATGGCCTGACCCTGTTGAGCCACCGCCTCGCCGGCAACCGCATCGCGCACGACCCGCCGCAGAGTGCCGTTGAGCAGTGACAGGGTTTGCAGCGGCTGGCGCAGATCGTGGCTCGCGGTGGCGAGAAAGCGGCTCTTGGCGAGATTGGCCCGATCCGCCGCTTCGCGCGCCTGCAGCAGCTCCGTCTGGATCCGCTTGCGCTCGCTCACGTCGCGCAGCGCCGCCGCGACCAACAGCCGCTCGCCGTCATGAATCGGGCTCAACGAGATCTCGACCGGGAACTCCGTCCCATCCTTGTGCAAGGCATGGAGATCGAGGTCGATCCCCATGGGTCGCGGCTGGGCATTGCGGGTGTAGTGGCGGCGATGCTCGAGATGGATCTGCCGATAGCGCTCCGGCAGCAGGCACTCGATTCCCTGACCGACGATCTCCCCGGGCAGGTAGCCGCAAAGGTCGGTGATGCGACGGCTGGCGAAGAGGATGCTGCCGGCGGCGTCGACGATCACGATCGCATCGGGCGCGGCCTCGAGGACGCTGGCGAGCAGTGCGGCTGAGAGCATGGGGTACGGCGCCCCGGCGGGCGTCCTCAAGCCTCGGCCGGCAATCGAATGCAGAAGCTGGCGCCGCCCGCGGCGTTGGCACGGTAGGTGAGCGAGCCGTCGTGCGCGCGCACCACCGTGTTGCTGATCGCAAGGCCGAGCCCCGTTCCCTCGGGCTTCGTGGAGAAGAACGGATCGAACATCCGCTCGAGGGCCTGGGGGGAGAGACCCGGACCGTTGTCGATCACCGTGATCTCGACGTCGCCGTCGGAGGCGCGACCGGTGCGCACGGTCAGCTCGCGAGCCGTCGCGCCCGTCGCGGTGGGAGCCTCGAGCCCGTTGCGGACCAGATTGAGGATCACGTGTTGGATCTGAACGGTGTCGATGCTGACCGGAGGCAGGGGCGAGGTGAGCTCGAATTGCACCTGGGCGCCGTGCACGCGGCCGTCCGCCAGAATGAGATCGCGGATGGCTTCGACCGTTGAATTGAGATTGGCGCGCTCGCGCCGCATGGGTTGGGATTGGGCGAGGCTGCGCAGCCGCCGCAGGATCTCGCCGGCGCGCACGGCCTGGCTCGCGATCTCGCGCATGGCGGTGCGGATGTCATCGAGATCGGGACCTGGCCGACCGAGGAGCCGATCGCAGGCCTGCGCGTAGTTCGCGATGGCGGTCAGCGGCTGATTGAGCTCATGCGCCACACCGGCCGCCATCTCACCGATGGTGGCGAGGCGAGAGACCTGCAGCATCCGTCCGTGCATCACGCCGGCCATGACGCCGGGGGAGTCGCCATCGAGGAGGGCCTCCGGAGGTGTCTGCGGCAGTGCCGTCTGCTCGCTGGGTGGATCGAAGTCGCGCGTCATGAGGTCGATTATGTCCGCAGTTTCGGCTCAGGCGGAGCCGCCGGCATCTTAGGGTGGGATGCCCGGGAGGGGGTATAGGTAGTTGTACCGCTTGGGAGGGCCGTCAGGGCAGAATCGCCCCTATGAGCAACACCTGCGGCCACTGTCCTGCGCATCACCCTCCGCCCCCGGGCGCAGCCCCGCCCCCGCACGACGGGGCGCTGTACACCTGCCCGATGCACGCCGAGGTCCGGCGCAGGGAGCTGGGCGCGTGCCCGCTCTGCGGGATGGGGCTCGAGCCGCTGCAGATCGCCGCCGAAGTCGAGCCCAATCCCGAGCTGCGCGACCTGGCGCGCCGCTTCTGGGTGGGAGCGGCGCTCGCCGTTCCGCTCCTCGTCCTCACCATGGCCGGCGCTGGGGGCGCGGCCCACACCCACCACCTGATCCCGCCCGCGACCGCCGCCTGGGTCGAGCTCGCCCTCGCGACACCCGTGGTGCTCGGGGCCGGCTGGCCGTTGCTGCAACGCGGGTGGGCCTCGGTCCGGCAGCGCTCTCTCAACATGTTCAGCCTCATCGCGCTCGGAGTCTGCGCGTCCTATCTCTACAGTCTGGTCGCGGTGCTCGCGCCGGGAATATTTCCGCAGGGCTTGCGCGGCGCGGGCGGCCTCGTTCCGGTGTACTTCGAGGCCGCAGCGGTGATCACGGTTCTGGTGCTCCTCGGGCAAGTGCTCGAGCTGCGAGCGAGAGAGGCCACGGGCGGGGCGATCCGTGCGCTGCTCGGTCTTGCCCCGAAGCTGGCGCGACGGATCCGCGACGGTGAGACCGACGAGGAGATCCCGCTCGAGGCGGTGCAGGCGGGCGACCGTTTGCGTGTGCGCCCGGGCGAGGCCGTTCCGGTCGATGGCTCGGTGCTCGAGGGCGTCAGCGCCGTCGATGAGTCGATGGTCACGGGCGAGTCGATGCCCGTGCCGAAAGCCGTGGGCAGCACGGTCATCGGCGGTACCTTCAACGGCACGGGCGGCATGGTCATCCGCGCGGAGCGTGTCGGGTCCGACACCCTGTTGGCGGGCATCGTGCGGCTGGTGGCGCAAGCGCAGCGCAGCCGCGCGCCCATCCAGCGCCTCGCCGATCGCGTGTCGTCGTGGTTCGTTCCCGCGGTGATTCTGGTTGCGATCGTGACCTTCGTCGTCTGGATGGGAGTCGGCCCGCCGCCGCAGCTCGCCCATGCTCTGGTCGCCGCGGTCTCCGTGCTCATCATCGCCTGTCCGTGTGCCTTGGGGCTCGCCACACCGATGTCCATCATGGTCGGGGTGGGGCGGGGCGCGGCCGCGGGCGTGCTCATCCGTGATGCGGAAGCGCTCGAGCGTCTCGAGAGGATCGACACGCTGGTGATCGACAAGACCGGGACGCTGACCGAGGGCAAGCCGCGGGTGATCGCGCTCGTTGCCGCACACGATTTCGAGGAAACCACGGTTCTCGCCGCGGCCGCCGGTCTCGAGCGCTCGAGCGAGCATCCGCTCGCCGGCGCGATCGTCGCACTCGCGCAGGAGCGCGGCATCGCCCTTGCGCCGGTCACCCACTTCCAATCCATCACCGGACGGGGTGTCGTCGGGACCGTGGACGGGCGCGCCGCCGCTGTTGGAAACGCGGCTCTGCTGCGAAGCTTGAGTGTGTCGGGCACCGCTCTCGAGCCGCAGTCCGACCGGCTGCGAGCCGACGGCGCCACCGTCATATGGGTGGCGGTCGACGGCCGTGCGGCCGGTGTGATCGCGGTGGCCGATCCAGTGAAAGCCAGCACACCTGCGGCGCTCGAGCGGCTGCGGCGCGAGCGGATCCGTATCGTGATGGTCACGGGGGATCATCGGGCGACCGCGCAAGCCGTAGCGCGCCGGCTCGGCATCACCGAGGTCGAGTCGGAAGTCCTTCCGGAGCGCAAGAACGAGATCGTGCGCCGCTTGCGCGCGCAGGGGCATGCGGTCGCGATGGCGGGGGACGGCATCAACGATGCCCCCGCTCTCGCCGCGGCGGAGGTCGGCATCGCCATGGGCACGGGAACCGACGTCGCCATGCAGAGCGCGGGGGTGACTCTCGTGAAAGGTGATCTCGCGGGAATCGCGCGGGCACGGGAGTTGAGTCGCGCGACCATGCGCAACATCCGCGAGAACCTCTGCCTCGCCTTCGTGTACAACCTGGTCGGCATTCCGGTGGCTGCCGGAGTGCTGTTCCCGATCTTCGGCTGGCTCCTCAGCCCGATGATCGCCGCGGCGGCGATGAGCCTGAGCTCGGTGTCGGTCATCGGCAATGCGCTCAGACTGCGGCTCGTTCGCCTGTGACCGCGCGTCGTAGAATCACCCATGGCCGCGAGCGACTCGCCTTATTTATCTCTGCTGCCCCATCCGGATACCCCGAACGAAGCGGTGCGGCGGCTCGCCGTGCACGCCGAGCTCATGAGTCCGCAATCGCTGCGCCTCGCGTATCTGCTCGAGGCGGATCCGGAGCAGATCCGTATTCCACCGCCGGTAGCGGACGATGGCAGGGCGGACAGGCTCTGGACGCACACCTGCTTCGAGGCCTTCGTTGGGGCGGAAGACTCGCCGCAATACCTCGAGCTCAATTTCTCACCGTCCACGCAATGGGCGGCATACCGCTTCGAGTCGTACCGACAGGGCATGGAGCCGGCTCTGCTGGGTCCGGCACCCCGGCTCGCGCTTCGACGGGGTCAGAAGCAGCTCGAGCTGCAGGCTGAGGTGAGCCTGAGCGGCGCCTCCCACTGGCTGGATCCCGGCGGAAAGGTCGCGCACCGCAGCCGATTGCGGCTCGCCTTGAGTGCGGTAGTGGAGGACCGGCAGGGCAGGCTGTCATACTGGGCGCTGCGGCACCCGCCCGGGCGGCCGGATTTCCATCACCCCGATACCTTCTCGGTCAGCCTGGAGATTCCTAGGAAGCGTATTCCATGAAGTTTGGCATCGATCGCCTGCTCGAGGAGCCACAGCTGCGCAAGCCGCTCGCCGGGCAGCGCGTGGCGCTGCTCGCGCACCCGGCATCCGTCACCCGCAGCCTCGCGCACTCGCTCGATGCGCTGGCGGCGCTCGGGGACGTGAATCTCACGGCCGCGTTCGGGCCGCAGCACGGGCTGCGGGGCGACAAGCAATACAACATGATGGAGTCGGAGGACTTCATCGACCCGGTGCACGGGATTCCGGTGTTCAGCCTCTATGGAGAGGTGCGGCGGCCCACGGCGCGGATGATGGACAGCTTCGATGTGCTGCTGGTCGATCTGCAGGATGTCGGTTGCCGGGTGTACACCTTCGTGACGACGCTCCGCTACGTGCTCGAGGAGGCCGCAAAGCACGGCAAGGTGGTATGGGTGCTCGACCGGCCGAACCCCATCGGGCGTCCGATCGAGGGGCTCTCGCTCCTTCCCGGCTGCGAGAGCTTCGTCGGACCGGGTCCGATACCCATGCGCCATGGACTGACGCTCGGTGAGCTCGCCCGTTGGCTCGTCTCCACGCTGAAGCTCGACGTCGAGTGTCAGGTCGTGGCGCTCGATGGTTGGGAGCCGCACGCCGCGCCGGGCTACGGCTGGCCGCTCGGGCGGCGGACCTGGGTGAACCCCAGTCCCAACGCGCCCACGCTGTGGATGGCCCGCTGCTATCCCGGCACCGTGATGTTGGAAGGCACGACCCTCACCGAGGGGCGGGGGACCACGCGTCCGCTCGAGCTCTTCGGCGCGCCGGACCTCGACGTGCGCTCGCTCCTCGCGAGCATGCGCGAGCTCGCGCCCGCGTGGATGCGCGGCTGTCGCCTGCGGCCCTGCTGGTTCGAGCCGACCTTCTACAAGTACGTGGGTCAGCTGTGCGCGGGTGCGCAGATCCACGTCGAGGACGCCGTCTACTACGAGCACGAGGCGTTTCGGCCGTGGCGGCTGATGGCGCTCGTCTTCAAGGCGTTGCGGCGCCTGAGGCCCGACTATCCACTCTGGCGTGAGTTCGTGTACGAGTACGAGCGCGACCGGCTGGCGATCGACGTGATCAACGGCGGCGAGGGGCTTCGCCGGTGGGTCGATGATCCGGCGGCCACGCCCGCAGATCTCGATGCGCTCTGTCAGAAGGACGAGGCCGCCTGGAGCGAGGCGCGGCAGGCATTCCTTCTATATTGAGTCCGAATGCAGACCGCCCGCGACATCACCGCGTACCGCAAGCACTGGGCCGAGCGTTTCGGCACGGCGCCCTTCCTGCCCATGTCGCGCGAGGAAATGGCTGCGCTCGGCTGGGACAGCTGCGATGTCATCATCGTGACCGGGGATGCCTACGTCGATCACCCGAGCTTCGGCATGGCGATCGTCGGACGGGTGCTGGAAGCGCAGGGCTTCAGGGTGGGGATGATCGCGCAGCCCGACTGGCACAGCGCCGCAGCGTTCGCGGCGCTCGGCCGCCCCAACCTCTTCTTCGGCATCACTGCCGGCAACATGGACTCCATGGTCAACCGCTACACCGCGGATCGCCGGGTCCGCAGCGATGACGCCTACACGCCGGAAGGTGTCGGCGGCAAGCGGCCGGACCGCTCGGTGATCGTCTACGCGCAGCGGGCGCGGGAGGCGTTCAAGGACGTCCCCATCGTAATCGGCGGCATCGAGGCCTCGCTTCGCCGGATCGCGCATTTCGACTACTGGTCGGAGAAGGTACGCCGCTCCATCCTGCTCGATGCCAAGGCGGATCTTCTGATCTACGGCAACGGCGAGCGGCAGATCTGCGAGATCGCCCATCGGATCGCAGCCGGCGAATCCATTCGCGACATCACGGACGTGCGCGGCACCGCGTTCGCGCGCAAGGCGATCCCCGAGGGCTGGATCGAGATCGATTCGACCCATCTCGATACGCCGGGTCCGGTCGCACCGCTCCCCGATCCTTACGCCCTGGAGGCCGAGCGTGCCGCCATCCGCTCCGACGGCCCCGAGGCCGCGGCATTGCCCGCAGACGCGCAGCCCCGGCGGAGTGAGGAAAAAGTGGTGCGCTTCGTGCGGCGGGTGCAGAACGCCGATCGGGCACGGAGCGTCATCCGCATGCCTTCCTACGAGCAGGTGGCGGCGGATCCGGTGTTGTACGCGCACGCCTCCCGCATCCTCCATCTCGAGTCGAACCCCGGTAATGCCCGGGCCCTGGTGCAGCGCCACGCCGACACCGAGCTGTGGCTGAATCCGCCGCCCGTCCCGCTCACCACCGCCGAGATGGACTGGGTGTACGAGCGCCCGTTCCGCCGCCGCCCGCATCCGAGCTACGGCAACGCCAACATTCCGGCCTACAAGATGATCCGCTTCTCGGTGGCCATTCAGCGCGGCTGCTTCGGCGGCTGCACGTTCTGCTCCATCACCGAGCATGAGGGGCGCATCATCCAGAGCCGATCGGAGGCCTCCATCATCCGTGAGGTGGAGTCGATCCGGGACGAGGTGCCGGGATTCACCGGTGTCATCTCCGATCTCGGCGGCCCAACGGCCAACATGTACCGGTTGGCCTGCCGCAGCCGCGAGATCGAGAGCGCCTGCCGCCGTCCTTCCTGCGTCTACCCGGGCATCTGCCCCAATCTCGACACCGACCACGCGCCGCTCGTGAGGCTCTACCGCAAAGTCCGCGAGCTTCCCGGGATCCGCAAGGTGCTGATCGCGTCGGGTGTCCGCTACGACCTCGCCGTCGAGTCGCCCGAGTACGTGCAGGAGCTGGCTCAACATCATACCGGCGGTTATCTCAAGATCGCTCCGGAGGCGATCGCCGAAGGCCCGCTGTCGATGATGATGAAGCCGGGGATCGGCGCCTATGACCGCTTCAAGACGCTCTTCGACCGCTACTCGCGCGAAGCCGGCAAGGAGCAGTACCTCATTCCCTACTTCATCGCCGCCCATCCGGGCACGAGCGATGAGGACATGCTGGAGCTCGCCCTGTGGTTGAAGCGTAACGGCTTCCGCGCCGACCAGGTGCAGGCCTTCCTGCCATCGCCCATGGCGACGGCGACCGCCATGTATCACTCGGGCAGGAATCCCTTGAAGCGCCTGAGCCGCACGGGCGGCGAGGTGCGGGTGCCGAAGGGCCTCAAGGTGCGCCGGCTCCACAAGGCATTCCTGCGCTATCACGATCCCAACAACTGGCCCCTGCTGCGGGAGGCGCTGCGCCGCATGGGCCGCGCCGACCTCATCGGCAACGGCCGGCATCAGCTCGTGCCGGCCTATCAGCCGGCGGGCACGGGCGAGCCGCAGCGCGCCGGGCGACCGCGGTCGCGGCCGTTCCGTACCCAGCACACCGGCCTGCCTCGCACGCCCAAACGTTGAGTGACGGCCCGGGGCGGGGCCCTTGGGCCCGGTCAGGATCAGCACGCTCGCAAAACCGGGGGTTTTTGCTTGCCGCAGGGCGTCTGTGCCCTCAGGCGCGTAAGATCGGAATTTTCGTGGGGACGCCCGATAGGGCGGAGTGCTGCACCGATGAGGCTGGCATCGATACTGGCCCGCACCGCCGCGGTCCTTGCGGCTCTTGCCGCCTGCGTCCCGGCAGCCGCGGCAGCGACGGTCGCAACGGCGGCGCCGGAGCCGCCTCCCGCGGCGATCACGGCACTCGAGATCCGCGGCGCGATCGGACCCGCGACTGCGATGTACATTCAGCAGGGGCTCAAGATCGCGCAGCATCGCGGCAGCCCGTTCGTCATCCTCGAGATGGACACGCCCGGCGGGCTCGCGAGCTCGATGCGCGAGATCGTGAGCGCCATCCTGGCGTCCCCCCTTCCCGTGGTCGCCTACGTCGCTCCGCCCGGCGCGAGGGCGGCAAGCGCCGGCACCTACATTCTCTATGCCTGTCACTTCGCGGCCATGGCGCCGGCGACCAATCTCGGCGCCGCCACACCGGTATCGATCGGCGGCTCGGAGCCCGCGCCGCCGGCGCAGACACCGACGAAGTCCGGCAAGTCGGCTCCCGCCTCGGAGGCCGGGCCGCCCCTGAGCGCCGAAGAGCGCAAGGTGCTCAATGACTCGATCGCCTACATCCGGGGCCTCGCGCAGCTGCGCGGCCGCAACGCCGATTGGGCGGAGCAGGCGGTGCGGGGTGCCGCGAGCCTGCCCGCGACGCAGGCGCTGCAGCAGCATGTGATCGATCTCATCGCGCCCGATCTGCCGAGCCTGCTCACCCAGTTGAACGGCCGCGAGACGCGGATCGACGAGCACACGGTGCGGCTCGATACCCGCGGCGCGCGGGTGCTGTGGATGAAGCCCGATTGGCGTACGCGCCTCCTCGCGGTCATCACCAATCCCGAGATCGCCTACGGCCTGCTGCTGATCGGAATGTGGGGCCTGCTTTTCGAGGGCTACCATCCCGGCGGGGTGTTGCCCGGTGTGGTCGGCGTCATCTGCATTCTGGTGGCGCTCTTCGCTTTCGAGCTCCTGCCGACCAACTTCGCGGGACTGGCGCTGCTCGTGATCGGCGCCGGCATGATGGCGGCGGAATTCTTCTTCCCCACCTACGGCTCGCTCGGCATCGGCGGTCTGATCGCCTTCGTCGTGGGCTCACTCATACTCTTCGCGGGCGCACCCGGCCTGCACGTGGCGCTGCCGCTCATCGGCGGCCTCGCGACCGTCGGCGGGCTGGTCATACTCGGGATCGTGTATCTTGCCACCCGTGCGGCGCGCACTCCGGTCGTGACCGGCACGCAGGCGATGCTCGGATCGGTCGTCGAGGCGGCGGAGGACTTCGCGGCGCAGGGCCGTGTCCGCTACGGCGGCGAGCTGTGGAACGCGTGCAGCGGGATGCCCTTGAAGGCGGGACAGGCGGCGCGCGTCGTGAAGGTGGAAGGTCTAACATTGTGGGTCGAGCCGTTGCGGTAAGACGGCCGGCTTCGCCCGGAGATACTCATGCCCTACGCTGCCATCGTCGTCCTCGTCATCCTCGCGCTGTTGATATTCAGCGCCATCAACGTGCTCAACGAGTACGAGCGCGCCGTGATGTTCACCCTCGGGCGCTTCACGGGCATCAAGGGGCCGGGAGTGATCCTGATCTGGCCGGTCATCCAGAGAATGAAGAAGGTGGACCTGCGGGTCATCGTGCTCAACGTGCCGAAGCAGGACGTGATCACCCGCGACAACGTGTCGGTCAAGGTGAACGCGGTGGTCTACTTCCGAATCGTCGATCCCGGCCGGGCCATCATCCAGGTGGCGAACGCCTGGGAGGCGACCAGCCAGGTGGCGCAGACGACGCTGCGCTCGGTCCTCGGCCAGCACGAAATGGACGACCTGCTCTCCCAGCGGGACAAGCTCAACGCCGACATCCAGCACATACTCGATCAGAGCACCGAGGCGTGGGGGATCAAGGTCTCGAACGTCGAGATCAAGGACGTGGACCTCGATGAGACCATGGTGCGCGCGATGGCCCGGCAGGCGGAGGCCGAGCGCAACCGTCGCGCAAAGGTCATCAATGCCGAGGGCGAGAAACAGGCATCGCAGACGCTCACCGAGGCGGCGCAGATTCTGGGACAGCACGCGAGCGCGCTGCAGCTTCGGTATCTTCAGACCCTGGCCGACATCTCGCACGACAAGTCTTCTCTCATCATCTTCCCCCTGCCGCTCGATTTGATCCGGCCGCTGATGGGGGCGCTGGAGAGGGGCGGTCGGTCGCCGACTTAGGAGCGTCGGCGCGATGACCGGCTTCGCCGCGCGAAGGGTGCTCGCAGCCGCCGGCGTGCTGCTGGCGCTCGCCACCCTGGCCGGCGCGCTGGGCGCTCACGCGTTGAAGAGTCACTGGCCGGCGCAGCGGCTGGACGTGTATGACACGGCGGTGCGCTATCAGTTCTATCACTCGCTGGGGCTGCTCGGCATCGGTCTCACGCTGCGGACGCTCGATGTGCCATCGCTTCGAGCGGCGGCGCTGCTCATGGTCGCGGGGATCGTTCTTTTTTCCGGGAGCCTGTATGCGCTGACGCTCGGCGCGCCGCGGCTCATGGGTGCGGTGACGCCGATCGGCGGACTGGCGCTCATCGCGGGCTGGCTGACGTTCGCCTACGGGGTCTGGCGGTCGTGACCGCGGGCTTCGAGCGCCTCGCAAACGCGCTCTCGTGAACCACGGGCTACCGATAGAGGAGGCGCTGCCGGAGCTGCGGCGGGCGCTCAGGGGACACGCATCCGCGGTGCTGACGGCGCCGCCAGGGGCGGGCAAGAGCACCGTCGTGCCGCTCGTCCTTCTCGATGAGCCCTGGGCCCGGGACAAGCGCCTTCTCCTGTTGGAGCCGCGGCGGCTGGCGGCGCGTGGCGTGGCGCTGCGCATGGCGCAGACGCTGGGGGAGGCGATCGGGCGCACGGTGGGCTATCGGATGCGCCTCGATAGCCGCGTCTCGCGCGAGACTCGGATCGAGGTCGTCACGGAAGGCGTGCTGACACGGATGCTGCAGAGCGATCCGGCGCTCGAGGGTGTCGCGGCCGTGATCTTCGATGAGTATCACGAGCGAAGCCTGCAGGCCGATCTCGGCCTGGCTTTGACGCTCGATGCGCGCGCGAGCGTGACGCCGGATCTGCGGATCCTCGTGATGTCGGCGACCCTGGAGGGAGCCGCCGTGTCGCGGCTCCTCGGCGATGCGACGGTGGTCGCGGCGTACGGCCGCGCTCACCCGGTCGAGACGCGCTATGCGGGCAGCGGTTTGCCGCCGCTGCCGGATGAAGATGCGCGGCGCGGGGCGCGTGAGAGCCCGGAAGCGCTGACGGCGAGGATCGTACGGCGCGCGCTCGATGAGGAGCAGGGCGATGTGCTGGTGTTCCTTCCCGGCGCGCGCGCGATCCATCGCGTGCGCGCATTGCTCGAAGCCTCACCGCAGGTGAGGGCGGGCGGTCACGGCCGGCTCGAGCTCGTGCCGCTTTATGGCGATCTCGCGGGCGAGGAGCAGAGCGCCGCACTTGCGCCTGCGCGCCCGGGCTCGCGCCGGGTCGTGCTCGCCACCAACATCGCCGAGACCAGTCTCACCATTCCGGGAGTGCGGGTGGTGGTGGACTCGGGGCTCGCGCGCCGCCTGCGCTTCGATCCCGCGACCGGCATGAGCCGGCTCGAGACCGAGCGCATCTCGCGCGCCTCAGCGGAGCAGCGACAGGGCAGAGCGGGGCGCCTCCAGCCGGGCGTGTGTTATCGCGCGTGGAGCGAAAGCGCGCAGAGGAGTCTCGCACCTTTCACTCCTCCGGAGATCGTCGACGCGGACCTGGCACCGCTCGCCCTCGAGCTCGCGAGCTGGGGCGTGCGCGAGACCCAATCACTCCGCTGGCTCGATCCCCCACCCGGCGCCATGCTCGCGAGCGCGCGCAATCTGCTCGCGCGTCTCGGCGCGTTGAACGGGGAGGGCCGCATCACGCCTCATGGTCGTGAGATGGCGCAGGTCGGTGTGCACCCGCGGCTCGCGCACATGCTGCTGCGCGCCAGAGACCTCGGCTGCCCGGCGCTGGCGGCCGATCTGGCGGCGCTGCTCTCGGAGCGGGATCTGCTGCGCGGGCCGGCGGGAGCGCGCGATGCCGATATTCGCGAGCGGATGGATGCGCTGCGCGGTGAGAGCGGGTCGGGCGGCGTCGACCGCGCCACGCTCGAGAGGGCCCGGCGGTTCGCGCGCGATCTGCTGCGACAGGCGGGTTCCGGGCCGCGGTCGCCGTCGCGGAGCGCCGCGAAGGAAGTCCCGGTCGGTGGCCTGCTGGCGCTGGCCTTTCCGGATCGCATCGGCCGGCAGCGGCCGGGAGGCGAGGGGCGCTTCACGCTGACCAACGGGCGCGGCGCGCATTTCGCGGAGCCGCAGAGTCTCGCCCGCCAGGAGCTCATCGTCGCGGTGGATCTCGACGATCGTGAGCGGGATGCGCGCATCCGTCTCGCCGCGCCGTTGACCCGCGAGGCCATCGACGAGCTCATGGCCGAACGTCTCGAGCGCGCCGACTCGGTCGAGTGGAATGCGCATGAGGGGGCGGTGCGCGCGCGGCGCGTGCTGAGGCTCGATGGTCTCGTGCTCGAGGAGAGCGCGCTGCCCGAGGTGCCGCGGCAGGAAGCGCTCGCCGCGATGCTCGAGGGGATTCGCCAGCTCGGCATCGAGTCGCTCCCCTGGAGCCGCGAGGCACGCGATCTGCAGGCGCGCGTCGCATTCGTGCGCGGGCTGGGCGGCGGCTTCGAGCGCTTTGCGGATCTTTCCGACGCGGCGCTCGCCGGATCGATGAGCGAGTGGCTCGCGCCCTGGCTCGAGGGGGTCACGCGCCGCGAGCAGCTGGCGCGCGTTGCGCTGCTCGATGCGCTGCTCGCGCGCCTCCCCTGGGACGAGCGGCGCGAGCTCGAGGCTCTCGCGCCGAGCCACCTCACGGTCCCGAGCGGCTCGCGGGTGCGTATCGACTATCTCGAGGAGAGCGCACCGGCGGTCGCGGTGCGCCTGCAGGAGGTCTTCGGTCTCGAAGCGACGCCGCGCCTCGGCGGCGGCAGGGTGCCCCTTACGTTCAAGCTCCTGTCGCCGGCGCAGCGCCCGGTGCAGGTGACCCGCGATCTGGCGAGCTTCTGGCGGGGCGCTTACGCCGAGGTTCGCAAGGACCCGCGCGGCCGGTATCCGAAGCACTACTGGCCCGAGAATCCTCTGCAAGCTCGAGCCGTGAGGGGCGTGCGGCGGCGAAACTAAGCCGGTACACTGGCGTCCATCCCGCTTCGCACTCGGGCGCGCTGCACGCGCAGCCCTGAGACCCGCCGACGCATACGGATTGGGCCTTGGGATACGAGTGGCTTGGCGGAATTGGGGCGCAGAGAACATTTCGCACAGCACTCTCAGGGTCGCATCCATACCGATGATGACGCAGCCACTGAATGCCGCCGCACCCGCGCCGGCCATCGATATCCGTTTCGGACAGGTGGGTCTCATCCAGGCGCGGATCCGCACGACCGATCCGGGCGCGATCCTCGATGAGCTCACCGGGCGAGTCGCGAGCGCGCCACTTTTCTTCCAGCGCACGGGAGTGTGTCTCGACCTGACGGTGCTCGGGCGGGATGCGGAGCTGCAGGAAATTCGCGCGGTGATGGACGCCGTGCGCCGCGCGGGAATGCTCCCGGTCGGGCTCGTCGGCGGCTCGGCGGCGGTGGAGTCGCTGTCGGCGGCGCTCGATCTGCCGGTGCTCGCGCCGTTCAAGTCACAGACGCAGACCGTGCCCGTGGTGCAGCCGGTGGCGCCGCCCGCGGAGCGCGCCGAACCGTTCATTCCGGCAATGATGCAACATCAGCCGGTGCGCTCCGGGCAGCGTCTCTATGCGCGCAGCCGCGATCTCGTGGTCACTTCGACGGTGGGCGCCGGCGCGGAGGCGATCGCGGATGGATGTGTGCACGTCTACGGCTCGCTCAGGGGGCGTGCGGTCGCCGGCGCGCGCGGTGAGACGAGCGCGCGCGTGTTCTGTCAGGAATTTCACGCCGAGCTGGTATCCGTGGCCGGCGTGTTCCGGGTCTTCGAGACCCTGCCGCCGGAGCTCGCCGGCAAGCCCGTGCAGGCGTGGCTGGATGGCGACGAATTGCGCTTCGCGGCACTCGGCTCTTGAATGGGCTCAAAGTCGCCCGTGGCGCTTTGAGCGGCCAGCCGCGTCACTGGTCGTGATCCCGCCGGCAAAGGATGGCCTTTGCCGGCTTGATGACTGGCTGTTCACGTAGGAGGCTCGATTGACCGAGATCATTGTGGTGACTTCAGGCAAGGGCGGCGTCGGCAAGACGACCACCTCGGCGAGTGTGGCCTGCGGCCTCGCCCGGCGCGGCAAGCGCGTCGCGGTGATCGACTTCGACATCGGGCTGCGCAATCTCGACCTCATCATGGGCTGCGAGCGCCGCGTGGTGTACGACTTCGTGAACGTCATCCAGGGCGACTGCACGCTGAAGCAGGCGCTCATCAAGGACAAGCGGCTCGAGACCCTGCATGTGCTCGCCGCCTCGCAGACGCGCGACAAGGATGCGCTCACCGCGGAGGGCGTGCGCCGCGTGCTCGATGAGCTGATCGCGGAAGGCTTCGACTACATCGTGTGCGACTCGCCCGCCGGCATCGAGAAGGGCGCGCACCTCGCGATGTACTACGCCGATCGGGCGGTCGTGGTCGTGAATCCCGAAGTCTCCTCGGTCCGCGACTCCGACCGCATTCTCGGGCTCCTCGCGAGCAAGACGCAGCGCGCCGAGAAGGGCAACGGCGGCGTCAAGGAACATCTTCTGCTGACCCGCTACAACCCGAGGCGGGTGGCCAGCGGAGAGATGATGAGCGTCGATGACGTCAAGGAGATTCTCGGGCTCGATGTGATCGGGGTGGTGCCGGAGTCGCCGGACGTTCTCGCCGCATCCAATGCCGGCGTGCCGGTGATCCTCAACGACGAGAGCGATGCCTCGCTCGCCTACGACGATGCGGTGGCCCGCCTGCTCGGTGAGAATCTGCCGCTGCGCTTTCTCGAGGAGCCGAAGAGAGGCTTCTTCGCCCGCATGTTCGGAGGCTGACATGGGGCTGCTCGATCTTTTTCGCCGCACCCCCACCTCGGCCAGCGTTGCCAAGGAGCGCCTGCGCATCATCGTCGCGCAGGAGCGCAGTGCGCGCGGCAGCCCCGATTACCTGCCCTTGTTGCGCCGCGAGCTCCTGCAGGTGATCCACAAGTACGTCAACGTCGATCCGGAGGCGGTCCAGATCAACGTCGGGCGGGAAGAGGGTCACGAGGTACTGGAGCTCAGCGTGGCGCTCCCGGGGAAGGCCCGGGCCTAGTCCCGCAGCCGGCAAGACGGCCCAGTCGAGACGGCCCCAGTCGAGACGGCGACCCGAGAGAGTGTGGCGACGGAGGCAGCCTGCCCCTGGTGCGGCTTCGTGGTAGCTTCCCAGCCTCCGTGCCGCGCTGCGCGGCCCAAGGGTGGAGCCTGCCTCATGATCCGAATCGCGCGAGCCCCTGTCCTTCTCGCTGTCCTTCGCGCTGTCCTTCTGGTCCCCCTGCTGGCCGTCCTTCTCGCCGCCAGTGGGCCGAGTCTCGCGGCGCGGGCGGCTCCTGCAAGCGGGACGGTGTCGGCGAGCCCGGCCGCGGTGGCCCTGCACCGGCTGATCGAGGCCGCGTGGGCACGGGAGATGCGCGAGCATCCGCTCGAAGCGTCGCTCGACGGTTTTCACCAATATGACGGCTTCTGGCCGGACGTGAGCCTCTCCACTCTCGCCCGCGAGCACCAGGAGGACATTCGGACACTCGCGCGCCTCGCCGCCATCGACCCGAAGCGCCTGAGCGGCGAGGATCGGATCAGCTACGAGCTCTTCCAGTACCGCTACCGCATGCAGGTGCAGGATTACGACCTCAAGGGCTACCTGATGCCGGTCAACGAGCTCGACGGTATCCAGACCCTGCAGACTCTCACCCACACGCTGCGCCTTGCGAACGCGGATGATTACCGCCACTTTCTCCATCGGCTGCAGACTTTCAAGCCCTTCATGGACGAGACCATCGCGATCCTGAAGCAGGGCGTACGGCAGGGTATGACCGAGCCGCAGGTGGTGATGAAGCGGGTTTCGCACCAGATCGATGCCTACGTGGTGTCCGATCCCGCAGCGAGTCCGCTCTACGAGCCCTTCAAGACGATGCCCGACGTCATTCCGCCCGCCGAGCAGACGCAACTGCGCGCGGCGGCTCAAGCGGCGATCGCCCGCGAAGTCACCCCGGCCTACCGCGAGTTCGCCCGGTACTTCGATCACGATTACCTGCCCCATTGCCGCACGAGCATCGCCGCCGAGGCGCTGCCGAACGGCAAGGCTTACTACGCCTTCCAGGTGCGCCAGTACACAACGACCAACCTCACGCCCGGGCAGATTCATGCCATGGGTCTGCGCAAGGTGGCCGAGATCCATGCGCAGATGGAGCGGATCTTCCAGCAGGTCGGATTCAAGGGCAGCTACCAGGACTTCATGCACTACCTGCGCACCAGCCCGCGCTTCTATTACAGGAATCCGGGCGATCTTCTGCAAGCCTATCGCGCGGCCGCCAAGCGCGTGGACCCGCTTCTCGTGACGGAGTTTCCGGTTCGGATCCTGCCGCGGGTCACCTACGGCGTCCGTCCCATTCCCGCATCGCTCGCTCCCGACACCTATCCCGCCTATTCGGTGCCGCCGGCCGGCGATGGCAGCGTGGCAGGTTACATGGCCGTCAATCTCTACAAGCCCGAGAGCCGGCCGAAGTACGAGATCCAGGTGCTCACCTGTCACGAAGGCCGTCCCGGCCATCAGCTGCAGATCCCGATCGCGATGGAGCTGAAGAATCTCCCGGACTTTCGCCGCTTCGATTATTACAGCTCCTACGGCGAGGGCTGGGCGCTCTACACCGAGACGCTCTGTGATCGCATGGGACTCTACGACGATCCTTATTCGAAGTTCGGCTACCTCGATTACCAGATGTGGCGGGCGGTGAGGCTGGTGGTCGATACGGGCATTCATTCCGAGGGCTGGACGCGCGCGCAGGCGGTGCGCTACTTCGAGGACAACAGCGCACTCGCCGAGCAGAACATCGACACCGAGGTCGACCGCTACATCGCCTGGCCCGGCCAGGCGCTTTCCTACATGATCGGCGAGATCGACATTCAGCGGCTGCGCGACCAGGCGCAGAAAGCGCTCGGCAGCCGATTCGACATCAAGGAGTTCCACGCGGCGGTGCTCGAGCACGGTGCGCTGCCGCTCACGGTTCTCGACCAGGTCATCGACCGCTGGATCGAGGATCAGCGGCAGAGCCCTGCCGAGGCATCCACGGCGAACTGATACCGTCTACGAAGTTGGGGTGAGTCATGCCATTGCTCGATCGACTGCTGCGCACGAGGCTCGCCCCGGTGGCGGCCGTCCTTCTGTTGGCGTTCGTCGGACCGGGATGGGCCGCCGGCGCCCCGACCGTCACCGCGGGGGGGATTGCGCTCGATGCGCCCTGGAAGGTGAAGATCTACGAGCTCGCGCACTCCAAGTTCGTGCATCCCGCCTGGGGTTGGCAGCATTCCGAGCGGGACTACCTGCTCGCCGTGCGCCTCGCCAGGGGCGACGGCCTGAAGATCGATACCGACGTGCTCTTCGCCGCCGCCTTTCTGCACGACATGGCGGCTTTCATGCCTTGCCCCGGACCGAAAATCGAGCACGGCGAGTGCGCGGCGCGACAAGCGCGCGCGATGCTCGCGGGCACGGGCTTTCCGATGCGCAAGGTCGCAGCGGTGCAGGCCGCCGAGCGGGGGCATATGTTCTACAGCGATGCGGGGAGCGACCCCAATGCCATCGTGCTGCACGATGCCGACTCGCTCAATTTCCTGGGTGACCTCGGCGCGGCACGCCTCATCGCGCTGACCGGCGAGAAAGCGCCGAGCTTCGCGCCGGCGGTGAAGACGCTGCGCAGTTTCCTCGTGAAGATCCCGCCGCGGCTCATCACCCGCACGGCGAGGCGGATCGGTGCGCAGCGCGCGGCGGAGTTGCGGACCTTCCTCGATCACCTGCAGGATGAAACCTCCGACGGTCGCGTCATGTAGCATGAGTCCCGCCGGCTGGCAGTTCTGGATCGACCGGGGCGGGACCTTCACGGACATCGTGGCGCGCTCGCCCGAGGGGAGCCTGCGCACCGTAAAGCTCCTCTCGGAGAATCCGGACCGGTATGCCGATGCGGCGGTCGAGGGCATTCGCCGCATCCTCGGACTGGAGAGGGATTCGCCCATCCCCTCCGCGGC
>Ga0335078_10005466_pt1 | contig 18779 bp, 19 predicted proteins | sample Lox_Sample_32_FD_206711 | JGI IMG/M metagenome (GOLD analysis project Ga0335078, IMG submission 206711) | Soil microbial communities from Loxahatchee National Wildlife Refuge, Florida, United States - Lox_Sample_3.2 | ecosystem: Environmental > Terrestrial > Soil > Wetlands | place: USA... | reverse complement strand
ATGATCGCGATCCGGCTGGCCGGGGTGGCCAGGAACCGGTTCAGCGTGCCGCGCTCGATCTCCTCGATCATCGTCATGCCGGCCCACATGTTGTTGGACATGGCGTTCATCGCGATCACCCCGGGCACCAGGTAGGCCAGGTAGCTGCCGTGGTAGGCGAAGCCCGGGATGTCGATGACCCGGCGGAACAGCTGCCCGAACAGGAACAGCCAGATCACCGGCTGGACGACGCTGAAGGCCAGCACCCAGGGCTGCCTGACCAGGGCATGCATCTTCCGGCCGGTCAGGTACCAGGTGTGCGTCAGGGCGGTCCGGAACGGCACGGTATTGGAGGCCGCTGTCTGGAATCGCGCCGCCGCCGGCGCTTCATCGATCTGCGCGGTCGTCATCAGTTGCTCACCCCCGCAGTCTCGAGCTCGCCGGCATGTTCGTCGTGACCGGGTGCCTCCTGCGACTCGCTGTACCGGCGCCCGGTGTGCCGCAGGTACACGTCGTCGAGCGACGGCCGCGCGACGGCCACCGACGCGGCGTTGACGCCGGCCCGCTGCAGTCCGGCCAGCACGGCCGGGACGGCAGCCGCGCCGTCGTCGCTGCGGGCGGACACGTCGCGCCCGGCGATGACCACGTCCCGCACCGCGGGCAGGCCGGCCAGCACGCGCCGGACCAGGCCCGGGTCGGCGCCGGCCGGCAGCTCTACGTGCACGGCGTCGCCGCGCAGCTCGCCCTTGAGCTCGTCGGGCGTGCCCGAGGTGACGATCCGGCCGCGGTCCACGATGGCCAGCTGGCCCGCCAGCCGGTCCGCTTCCTCCAGGTAGTGCGTGGTCAGCAGGACGGTGATCCCCTCACCGCCCGCCAGCCGCGCGATCTCCTGCCACATGGCGGCCCGCGACTCCGGGTCCAGGCCCGTTGTCGGCTCGTCGAGGAACAGCACCTCGGGCCGGTGCATCAGGCCGAGGGCCACGTCCAGGCGGCGCTGCATGCCGCCGGAGTAGGTCCTGACCAGCCGCCCGGCCGCCTCGGCCAGCCCGAAGTGCCCGAGTAGCTCGTCCGCGCGGGCCCGCACCGCCCCGCCGCGCAGCCCGTACAGGCGGCCCTGCAGGATCAGGTTCTCCCGGCCGGTGGCGGTCGGGTCGGCGCCGGACCGCTGCGCGACGACCCCGATCACATGCCGGACCTGGCCCGGCCGGGCCAGCACGTCGATACCCTCGACTCGGGCCGTCCCGGAGTCGGGCCTGGCCAGCGTCGTGAGGATCTTGACGGCGGTGCTCTTGCCCGCTCCGTTCGGGCCGAGCAGGCCGTAGATCATGCCGCGCGGGACGCTGATGTCCAGCCCGTCCAGCGCCCGGATGCCGTGCTTGCTGCCGCGCACGGCGTAGGTCTTGACTAGATGACGCGCCTCGATGGCGCCGTCGGTTGAACTCACTGGTGTCTCCTGAGGGTTACGGATCGCGACGATCCGGTCCCGCGAGGAGAAACCCGGCTACTCTTATTGATGGGACCTCGGGTTTCGCGTGCCGCGGGATCGATTGAGGTTGACGGCCCCGGCCGCCGGTGTTGCCGCACCAGGCCGGGGTCGTTTTGCTTAGCTGTCGGCGGCTCCCTCTCCTTCCTGCTCGAAGAGCGGGAGAAGCTCGTCCGGGAACTCTCCGGTCTGGTAGTAGCGCCGCCAGGCGTCCTGGCCGGGGAACGTGCCGTCGGTCAGCTCCTTGAGCAGCCCGCGTACCCATTCCGCCTCGGCCCGGCGCAGCGCCAGCTGGTACTCGGACTCGATGAGGAACAGCCGGGGCAGCTGGGCCTCCAAGGTGCCGAGCTCCGCCTGGTGCTCGGCGTTGGACTTGTCCAGCGCCTCCAGCCGCTGCCGCAGCAGGCCGGTCATCTCGTCGGGCCCCAGGATGCTGCCCTCACCCAGCGCCGCCTCGAACCTGGTGTACTCCCGCTCCGGATCGCGGAGCAGCTCACGCAGCCAGTCCTTGAGCTCGCCGCGGCCCGCGTCGGTGAGCCGGTACGTGGTCCGCTCGGGCTGCCTGCCTTCCCTGACGACCTCCACGGCCTCGATGAAGCCGTGCTTCTCCAGGTTCTGCACGACCGTGTAGAGCGATCCCCAGTTGATCTTGATGGCCTGGTCCTTGCCGTACTCGCGCAGCTTGGAGGCCATCTCGTAGGGGTACATCGGCCGCTCCATCAGCAACGAGAGTAGCGAAAGCGCCATCAGGTTGCTGACCTTCCGCCGCTTGGCCATCTCGTATCACCTCGCATCCGAGTACTCGTAGACGAGTATAGGCACAGGTCCGCGCCGCCCGCAAACCCCGGAAGTCAAGATCTTGGCGCCAAACGGACCGCGTGACACGCCCCGGCACCGGCTCCGCGCCCCGCGACCGGGGCGCGGTCACTCCGGAATGCGGCTCTGGCGCTCAGATCGCTGGGTCCCGGCGGGCATCCCGGGCGGGAACGGGGCTAAGGGCCCAGGGATCCCGATAGGCGGGGCCGGGAGCCCACCCACCCCAGGCCGGGCATCGTGGACCGTAACGGGTGGTGCCCCTGAGGCATATGAGACGACTGCCGACGGTGAGCGCGGGCTGGCGGGGTTAGCCGAAGAAGACTTCGGCTTCGGCGTAGCGCTGGGGCGGGACCAGCTTGAGCTGGCTGGTGGCTTCGGCCAGCGGGACGCGGATGATGTCGGTCCCGCGCAGCGCCACCATCACGCCGAATGCCTCGTCGTGCACGGCCTGGACCGCATGCACGCCGAACCTGGTGGCCAGCACCCGGTCGAACGCCGTCGGGGTGCCGCCGCGCTGGATGTGGCCGAGCACGGTGCAGCGGGCCTCCTTGCCGGTCCGCTTCTCGATCTCGTCGGCCAGCATCTGCCCCACGCCGCCCAGCCGCAGGTGACCGAACGAGTCAAGCTGCTGGCTCGAGATCGCGAGCTCCTCGCTCACCGGGTGCGCGCCCTCGGCGACGACCACGATCGGCGCGAACCGGGTCTGGAACCGGTGCTGCACGTAGGCGCAGACCCGCTCGATGTCGAACGGGCGCTCCGGGATGAGGATCACGTTCGCGCCGCCGGCCAGCCCCGCGTGCAGCGCGATCCAGCCGGCGTGGCGGCCCATCACCTCCACGATCAGCGCCCGGTGGTGGCTTTCCGCCGTGGTGTGCAGCCGGTCGATGGCCTCCATGGCGATGTTCACGGCCGTGTCGAAGCCGAAGGTGTAGTCGGTGGCGCCCAGGTCGTTGTCGATGGTCTTGGGCACGCCGACCACGGGAAGCCCCTGCTCGCCCAGGCGGGTGGCCACACCGAGGGTGTCCTCGCCGCCGATCGCGATCAGCGCGTCGACACCCAGCCCGGCCATGTTGTCCTTGATCCGCTCGATGCCGTTGCGGCCGCCGCTGCCCGGGCTCTTCAGCGGGTTGGTCCGGGACGACCCGAGGATGGTGCCGCCGCGCGGCAGGATGCCGCGCACCGCCTGCACGTCCAGCGGCACGGTGTCGCCCTCGAGCGGCCCTCGCCATCCGTCGCGGAAGCCGACGAATTCGAGGCCGTACTCCTGGACACCCTTACGGACCACGGCGCGGATAACTGCGTTCAAGCCGGGGCAGTCGCCGCCACCGGTAAGGACTCCCACTCGCATGGCAACAACCTTAGTGGGCGAGAGCAGTGCGCGGATGCATGCGGCACGAGCTGAGGAAAAACAAATCTGACCGTGGCCAGGGGCGAACCGTCAGGCGCTGCCGTCAGGTCCGGCAACGTCGTCCAGGTCGTCATCTTCCTTACCGCCCGCGGGGCCGAGACGGCCCCCGTCCTCGTGCCCGGCGGCTAGCTCGGCCTTGGCGCGGCGGGCGTCGATATCGACATACTCCTGGCCGGAGAGCTTGGCGATCGCTTGCATGATCTCGTCGGTGATGGTCCGCAGCAGCTGGCCGTCGGCGTCCTGGCCATAGTACTTGGAGAAGTCCAGCGGTTCGCCGAACCGCACGCCGGGCCGGACCCGCGGGTTCGGCCAGATCGTGCCGGGCGGCTGGAACCGGAAGGTGTCGATCATGGCGCACGGCACCACCGGGGCGCCGGAATCGATGGCGAGCCTGGCCACCCCGGTCTTGCCCCGGTACAGGCGGCCATCCGGGCTCCGGGTGCCTTCGGGGTAGATGCCGAGCACCTTGCCGGCCGCCAGGACCTGCAGGCTCGTCCGCATGGCCTGCTCGCTGGCCGGGCCCCCGGCGCGGTCGAGGGGGATCTGGCCGACCCCGGTGAAGAAGGCCCGGCTGATCAGTCCCTTCAGCCCGCGCCCGGTGAAGTACTCCGACTTGGCTAGGAAGGTCACCTTCCGCGGCACCGGTAGCGGCCCGAAGAAGTGGTCGGAGAACGACAGGTGATTGCTCGCGAGGATGACCGGGCCTCGCCGGGGGACGTTCTTGACCCCCCACGCGCGGGACCGGAAGACGATCTTCAGCGTCATCCCGAGCGTGTACTTCGTCAGCCAGTAGCCCACGGTCACATCGTCGCACGTCCCGTGGTCTAGCGGGATGCGTCGCGCGGCACTATCGCAGCCGCGCTGGTCTACCGCCGGATCCGGTGCCGCACCATCAGGAAAACCAGCGGAAGCGCTATCCACAAGAACCACGGACCGCCGGTTGCCCCGCTGAGCAGCCAGATCACGAAGACGCCGAGGCTGATAGCGAGCCAGAGCGGCCAGGCGGCCCGCAGTGCCGGGACGGACCCGCCCGCCGGGATCTGCGGCGGTCCCGGAGCCCGCCGCTGCGGAAGCGGCGGCTTCCCGCCGGACGGCGCGGGAAGCTGGCCGAGATCGCGTACCGGCAGGTCCGCCAGCAGGTCTCGGAGCTCGCCCACAGTCGTCGCCGCATAGGCCTGGTCCAGGCGCTCCTGGAACTCCTCGAGAGTGAGCCTGCCCGCCGCGTAATGCTCGCCCAGGGCGGCCGCGATCCGGCCCCGGTCCTCGTCGGAGGCGCGAATCCGCGGATTACTGGTCATTGTCGTCCTCCTGGCTCCAGGGTGGCCCGGCCGGCGCCTTCCGGGCAGGGCCATAGGTCCCGCCCCGCCCGGCGAAGGGCCGGGGCCCTTTTAGGCCGGGAAGGAAACGCAGCTCCCTCCCTCCGCATTGTGCTACAATCGAAAGTGTCTGCGATAGCCAAGCAGGCACCTGCACGATCCGGTACGAAGCCGCGGCAGGGCATGCCGTGGCTGCGCGGGGAGGCGACGGGGCTGCCCGGCCCGTGAACCGCGAACCTACAGCGCGGCGCGAGCCGCGGCTGGAATCCCCCGCCTTAAGGCGGGTGGAGGATGTCAAGACATCGGCAACCCTCAAGCCTGGCCGTGGTCAGGCTCAACGCCATCGGCCAGATGTTCTTCATGCCCGCCTACCCGTCCTGGTCCCTGGTGATCATCGCGGTGGACGTGGTGGCGCTGTGGGGGCTGTGCGCCTACGGCAGCCGGGAGAACCTCGGTGCCGCCTAGCGCCAGCGCTCGGGGGCACGCCGTGAGCGGAAGAGGCAATTCGCCAGGCCCCGCGGGCCGGGCCTGGTAAGGCCCGGCCCGCGGGGCAGTTAGCTGTAACAATGGTGTGGACCGAAGTGGAGGACGCTGACACCATGCCACCAGTGCTTCCGGGCGCGGAACCCTTCGACCACGCGGGAGGGCCGGTCGGGGTCCTGCTGTGCCACGGCTTCACCGGCAGCCCGCAGACGCTGCGCGGCTGGGCGGACTACCTGGCCGCCCACGGCCTGACGGTCAGCCTCCCCCGTCTTCCGGGGCACGGCACCACCTGGCAGGACATGGCCCGGACCGGCGGTGACGACTGGTACGCCGAGGTGGACGCGGCCTTCGGCAAGCTGGCGGGCCGGTGTGAGCAGATCTTCGTGTTCGGCATCTCGATGGGCGGCTGCCTGGCGCTGCGGCTGGCGGAAAACCATGGCAGCGCGGTACGCGGCCTGGTGCTCGTCAACCCGTCGCTGGCCCCCGACACCAGGCTGTTCCTGCTCGCCCCGGTGCTCAAGCACGTGCTGCGGTCGCTGCCCGGCATCGCCAGCGACATCAAGAAGCCCGGCGCGCACGAGGTCGGCTACGACCGGGTGCCGCTGCGCGCGGCGGCCACGCTGCCGAAGCTGTGGGGCGAAACGGTCAAGCGCCTCGGCGACGTCACCCAGCCGGTGCTGGTCTATCACAGCACCACCGACCACGTGGTCGGGCCCGCGAGCATGCGGGCGCTGCTGGCCGGGCTGCCCGCCGGGCAGGTGACCGTGCGCGAGTGCGCCGACAGCTATCACGTCGCGACGCTCGACAACGACGCCGGGACCATCTTCGAGGGCAGCCTGCAGTTCATCAAGGATCACGCCGGGTAGCCGCAAGGCCCGGCTCGGCCTTAATTTGAAAGATGTGGAACCTCCTGCGCCATCGCCCGAGATGATCAACGCCTCGCGCAGGCACCTGACCGAACGCTACGCGGCCGGGGTGGACCTGCTTCTGTGGGAAACGGAGAAGCGCCTCATCCCGGACTTGGACGCGGTCAAGTCGGTGACCGAGGCGGCGGTCTCGGGGCGGGCCGAGGGGCTGGATGTCGGGGCCGCACTCGTGCTGGTGCAGGCGGCCCGGCTGGGCCTGGACCGCCTGGAGGGCGAGCTCTTCGAGGCCGCGCAGGCCATGGGCATGCGGCCGGAGGCGATCGCCGCGGTGCTCGACCTGCCGGACGCCGCGGCCGCGGACCAACGGCAGCGCTGGCTCGAGGCCCGGCGGTCACTGCCGTACGCCAGCGACGATACTGGCGAGTAGCTCTGGCTTAGTACGCCCTAGGCTTAATCGGTCCGGCACGACCGGGTAAGGACGCGTACTCCTGCGATTTACCCTCCCGGCATCGGACCACGGGCGGCTATCGTGGAAGGCAGGCTTCGATTTCGGACATCGGTGGGGACGTGCCGGACTGGGATAACACGGAGAGCAGAGAAAGCGACGAGGACGCGGCATGGCGTGATCTGGTCGCCAGATTCGAAGAGCCCGTGACCACGACGGAGCCGGCGCCATGGCCGGAACGCGAGAACGTGCCGGGCCCGCGGCCGCAAGCGGGCCTGGAAACGGGCGAGACTGACGGGGCGCCAGGGGGGCATGGGACCGGTGGGTCTCAAGGTTCGGCTGGAGCCGATGGTCGGCGCGGGTCGGACGGGACCGGGGGAACGCAAGGGACTCGCACGGCTGGTGACACGACCGGGACCGAGGGCACACGCGAGGGCTCAGGTCCACAAGGCCCAGGCGGGGCAGGAGACACGCGAGAATTTCCCGGCGACAGCGGCTCGCGCGGGGTTTTCGGGGACGGAAGCGTGCGCGGGGTTCCCGGGGAAGCAGGCCTGCGCGGGTTTCCGGGGGACAGAGAGTTTCCAGGCGACAGAGATGTGCCGGGCGGCCGCGGGGACGCGGACGCACCAGGAGCGCGCGAGACGCGCGGGGTTCCCGGGGACGCGGACGCATCAGGAGCGCGCGGGACGCGCGGGGTTCCCGGGGACGCGGATACGCCAGGCGGACGCGAGGACGGGGCCGTGCCAGGCGGGCGCGGGACGCGCGGGGACGGGAACGTGCGGGACGGGCGCGGGACGCGCGGGGCTGAGGGGATACGCGGGTTTGATGACGAGGGGGTCCGGGAGACGTTCGGCGCGGACGGACGGGCCGGGACGGGCACGGACGGACGGACGGGAACGGGGGCGGACAGCCGCTCCGGAACGGATACCGGCAGGCGGCCGGGGGCGCATGAACCGGACGTGATCCAGGCCGCGCGGCGAGGGCGGCGGGCGGCCGCGCACGGGGCGCGCGCACACCGGATCCGGGCACGCAAGGCGCCGCCGCCGGTGCCGGAGGACGACGAAGGGCATTACGTCCCGCCCGCGCCGCCGCCGCTGCCCAGGCTGGACCCGATCACCAAGGGCGCCTGGCTGGCGCTATTCGGCGGGCCGGCCTACCTGATCATCGCCACCGTGGTGGGCTGGCCGTTGCCGGGGATCGCCGCGTTCTGCGCGGTGGCCGCGTTCGTGACCGGGTTCGCCATACTCGTGCTGCGGATGAACGACCCGGGTCCGGGCGGCCCTGACGACGGAGACGACGGTGCGGTCGTCTAAGCGCCGCCGGGATCGGCCCGGACCTGAGCAGCCTCATCCTGACCGGCCCTGGTCCGAGAAGCCCGACCCCGACCGGCGCTGGACTGAGGAGCCCGACGACGACTCGCCGTGGCAGGAGGAGCCGCTGCCCGACTGGCCGCCCGGGCTAGGTCGGCGGCACCCACTATTCCGGCGTCCTCGCCAAGCTCCGCCACCTTGATCTCGGCTAGCGGCCGGTAACCGCGGCCGGTCAGCGCGCGCTCGAAGGCGGCTCGCGCGGGATCGAGCAGCAGGTCGCCCGCCTCGGACACGCCGCCGCCGATCACGAAGCAGGCCGGGTCCAGTATCGCGGCCAGGTCGGCCAGCCCCTGGCCGAGCCAGCCGCCTATGGTCTGGAAGCAGCGCAGCGCGGCCGGGTCGCCTTCGATCGCCGCCTGGGTGATCACCGGGCCGGAGATGCTCTCCGGTCCTCCCCCGCCCAGCTGGAGCAGCCGGATGGCGCCTTCCGGAGTGCGCCTGGCGAACTCGCGGGCCTCCGCGACCAGGGCGTTGCCGCTGCAGTACTGCTCCCAGCAGCCCCGGTTCCCGCAGCCGCACAGCCGCCCGTCGGGCACCACCCGGACGTGCCCGGGCTCGCCGGCCATCCCCCAGCGGCCGCGGTAGAGCTCGCCGCCGATCAAGATGGCGGCGCCGATGCCGGTGCCCAGCGCCACCAGCATCACGTCGCGGTAGCCGCGTGCGGCGCCGAACCGGGCTTCGGCCCAGGCCGAGGCGTTCGCGTCGTTCTCCACCACGACCTGGTGGCCGAGGCGCTCCTCGACCCGCTGCTTGAGCGGCTCGTCGCGCCAGGCCAGGTTCGGGGCGAACAGCATGGTGGCCCCGGCGCTGTCGACGAACCCGGCAGCCCCCAGCCCGATGGCCGCGACCTGGTGACGGGCGAGGAGTTCGGTTACCGCATCGGCGATGGCCTGCTCGGTCCGCGATGGGCTGGCCGCCGGAGTCGACCTCTTCAGCTTGGCGAGGATCCGGCCGTCTTCGTCGACCACCCCGGCCGCGACTTTGGTGCCACCGACATCAACGCCGATGGCGAAGGTCACTGACCGTTGTCCCCGCGATGCTCCCCGGTATCTGACGCAGGCTTAGGCGGGGCGGGCAAGCCAGTTCGTTCGGCGGAACGATTTTGATCTTGGGTTTTCATGGCCTGCTCGAAGGCGGAGAACGCGTCCTGGACCACGGACGCCACCACCCCGCCCGCGCTGGCCAGCTGCGCGCCCAGACCCGCCGCGCTGCCGTTCCTGGCCGCGCGGGCCGCCTGGCAGATCGGGCACCACTGGCACTCCGGCGGCTCGTTGGGCGACGGCTCGTTGGTGGCCGTGTCCCACACGTCACCGCTGCTGCGGCGCTCGGTGCCGATGGTGCGCTTAACCTGGTCAGCGACCTGGTTCGCCATGCTGCGCGCGCCCGCCTTCATCAGCCAGCGCTGGAAGTCGGCGATGGGGTCGCTCCTGGCCGGGCCGCGTCCGCTGCCTGACTGGCTCCGGCTGCCTGACTGATCGCGGCTGCCTGACTGGCCGTTGCCGCTGCTCGTGGGCTGGCCGTTATTGCTCTTGGGCGGGCCGCTGCTTTCCGGCTGGCCGTCGCCTCGGGATTCCGACACCTGACGCCTCCTACCTCCAGATGGTACCGCTACAGATGCAGTACAAAGGGAGCTCCGGTGGCGCGGAAGTGCCCCACGTTCAGGCATTCCGTGGTCCCGATCCTGGTCCTGCGGGCCAGCGGCTGATGCACGTGCCCGAAGATCGAGTACCTCGGCCGGGTGGCCTTGATCGCGTCGAGCAGCGCCACGCTGCCCTTCTCCAGGCGGCGGGCCACGGTGTCGTAGAGGAGCTCGGGGACCGCGGGCGGGATGTGCGTGCACAGCACGTCCACCTCGCCGACCGCCTCGAGCTTGGCCCGGAATTCTTCTTCGCTCATCTCGTTCGGCGTCCGGTAGACGGATTTCAGGCCGCCGCCGACGAAGCCGAAGGTCCATCCGCCCAGTTCGACGGTGCCGCCGTCAAGGACGCTATGCCCTGGCTTGAGGTATCGGTCCCACATAGCGGGGATGTCGACGTTGCCGTAGGTCAGGTAGGCGGGCTCAGGAAGGGCGCCGAACATCGCCGAGTACTGCCTGGCCATGGCTGCCTCGAACAGGCTGGCCCGGCTCTCCGGCCGGGACGCGAACAGGCCGAGCGAGAACTCCCTGGCCTCGTCGAACCTCTTCGCCATGCGCAGCTGGACGTACTCACTGGCCGCCTCGGCGCCGAACAGGTCGGCGAAGATGCCCTGGCCGTGGTCGGCGTAGTCGAGGAACAGGAGCAGGTCACCCAGGCAGATCAGGGCGTCGGCGCCGTCGGCCGCGCCGGCCAGCGCGTCCGCGCGGCCGTGTACGTCGCTCACCACGTGGACTCGCATGTCACCACGGTAAACCGGCCGGGACGGAAGATCGTAGCCGGGAACTGACTGGCCGGAGATCTAAGCTGAGCCTGGGAGCTTTATGCAAGACCGGCGGCGAGTGCAGGCCCTCTGGGCCCGCGCGAGCAGTCGGTGCAGGTCGCGCGGGCAGCAACCTGCGCGGGTTCTTGCATAACGCGAACTTTCGCATTAGAACACTGCGAAGTAGCTACCTGGTTGGAGAAATGCCGTGCGCGAATTCAGCCTTCCGGCCCTGGCCGAGATCCCCGCGACCGCGAACCTGGCCGACGCCGTCTTCCGGCGCGCCGCCGAGCAGCCGCAGGCGGTGGTGCTGCGCCGTCCCGGGGCCGCCGGGGCGTGGGCGGAGGTGACTGCGAGCCGGTTCAGGGACGAGGTCGCCGCGGTGGCTAAGGGACTGGTGGCGGCGGGCATCGCCCCTGGGGACCGGGTCGCGCTGATGTCCCGCACCCGGTACGAGTGGACGCTGATCGACTACGCCATCTGGACCGCGGGCGCGGTGACCGTGCCGGTCTACGAGACCTCCTCCGCCGAGCAGGCCGAATGGATCCTGTCGGACTCGGGCGCGCGGGCCTGCTTCGCCGAGACGGCCGGGTACGGGGACATCATCGGCAGCTTCCGGGACCGGGTGCCGGGGCTGGCGCACCTGTGGCTGATCGACCCGGGGGGTCCGGGGGACTCGTTGGACTCGCTGCGGGCCGCGGGCGCGGGCGTCAGCGACGAGGCCATCACCGAGCGCGCCGCCGCGGCCGGGGCGTCCGACCTGGCCACGGTGATCTACACGTCGGGCACCACCGGGCGCCCCAAGGGCTGCGAGCTGACCCACGAGAACCTGCTCTCCGACGTGCGCAACGCCTTCCTCGGTCCGCTCACCCGGGTGGCCGAGGTCCCGGACGCGAGCACGCTGCTGTTCCTGCCGCTCGCGCACGTCTTCGCCCGGATCATCGAGGTGGGCTGCATCGAGAGCGGGATCGTGCTCGGGCACTGCGCGGACATAACCGCGCTGCTGCCTGCCCTGGCCTCGTTCCGGCCGACGTTCGTCCTGGCCGTGCCGAGGGTGTTCGAGAAGGTGTACAACGGCGCTGAGCAGAGGGCGGTCAGCGAGAAGAAGGGCGCGATCTTCGGCCGCGCGGCCAAGGTCGCGATCGCCTACAGCCGGGCGCTCGACGGCCCTGGCCGTCCTTCGTTCGGCCTGCGGGCCCAGCACGCGCTCTTCGACCGGCTGGTCTACGGCAAGCTGCGGGCCGCGCTCGGCGGCCGGGCGCAGTACGCCGCCTCCGGCGGCGCCGCGCTCAGTGAGCGGCTCTGCCACTTCTTCCGCGGCATCGGCGTCACCGTGCTCGAGGGGTACGGCCTGACCGAGACGACCGGCGCGGCCACCGTGAACCGGCCCGACCGGAACAAGATCGGCACCGTGGGGCAGCCGCTGCCCGGCGTGGGGATCAAGATCGCCGATGACGGCGAGATCCTGATCCGGGGGAAGAACGTCTTCCCCGGCTACTGGCGGAATGAGTCGGCGACCAAGGAGGCCTTCGCCGAGGAGAGCTGGTTCTGCACCGGCGACGTTGGGGAGCTCGACGAGGAAGGCTTCCTGAAGATCACCGGGCGGAAGAAGGAGCTGATCGTCACCGCCGGCGGCAAGAACGTGGCACCCGCAGTGCTGGAGGACCGGCTCCGCAGCCACGCCCTGATCAGCCAGTGCATGGTGGTCGGTGACGGGAAGCCGTTCGTCGCCGCGCTGATCACGCTGGACCCCGAGGCGTTCGGGCTGTGGAAGGAAAGGCACGGCAAGCCGGCCGACGCGAGCGTCGCGTCGCTGCGCGATGACCCGGATCTGGTCGCCGCCGTGCAGGCGGCGGTCGACGATGCCGACCAGGCGGTGTCCAGGGCGGAGTCCATCAGGAAGTTCCGGATCCTCGACCGCGACTTCACCCAGGAGGCCGGGCAGCTCACCGTCAAGCTCGGGATCCGCCGGAGCGTGATCGGTAAGGACTTCGCCGCTGACATCGATGCGTTGTACTCCTGAGGTTTCTGGGTTTCCCGTTGTTCCCCGTGCTTGGGTGCGGTGGGCTGCGTGGGCTGCGTGGGCTGCGGTTGGCTAGCCGACGAGTTGGCCGTTCGCGCGGCGGCTGGCGTCCGGCTCGCGGGTCAGCGCGCCCGAGGCCCTGAACAGGAACTCGGCGTAGTCGTCGGGCGCCTGGTCCCGGTCGGTCAGGTACGCGTCGGGGGACGTCATCAGCGTCGTCAGCCGGCGCTGGGCGTAGTTGCACTCGGCGATGACGTCAGCCACGCGCCGGCCGAACCGAGCGAGCGCGTTGATTCCCCGGGTCATCGTCATGCTCCCCGCACCAGCCAGTGGCCACGCCGGGCCGCGTGGGTGCCGGCCTTGCGCCGCGCGCTGCGCGCCGCCACAGCTCGCCGGGCGGCGGCCGCCTGCTGACGGGATTCCCTGATGTGATCCGAGACCAGGTTCTGGGTCATGTTCAGGTTCATCGTTCCTCCTCGATGGGCCGGCCAGTACTTCGGCCGTTCACTATCGAGTTTCGCCGTAAGACCCGCGGCGCCGCATCGGCGGAAAGCCCTATTTTGGCTGCTCAGAGGGGTCTTAGGCCCTCCTGAGCCGGGCTAAGGCGAGGCCTTAGGCCTTAGGCTCCAAGATCGCGGACAGGCGGGCGGCGGAGAGTTCCTCGCGCCACTCCCGGTCCACCCACGCCAGGCCCTTCTCCCCCATGGCCCGGGCCCTGGCGGGGTCCTGGAGCAGTTCGACGGCGCGCGCTGTCAGGCCGGCCGCGTCGTGGACGACGTAGCCGGTCTCGCCGTCCAGGATGGCGTCGGGAGCCCCGCCCGAGTCGCCGCCGACCACCGGCAAGCCGGTGGCTGACGCCTCCAGGTAGACGATGCCGAGACCCTCGACGTCCAGCCCGGCCCGGCGCGTCCGGCAGGGCATGGCGAATACGTCCGCTGCATCGTAGTAGCCAGGGAGTTCGGGCCACGGGACCGGGCCGGTGAAGATGACGTCGGTGGCCTGGCGGCGCCGGGCCAGGCGGCGGAGCGCTGGCGCGTAGGGGCCGTCGCCGACAAGCAGCAGCACCGCGTCGTTGACCTGGACTTTTATCTCCGGCCAGGCCCTGATCAGGGTGTCCTGGCCCTTACGGGGAACCATCCGGGACACGCAGGCTACTACCGGTCTGCGGCCCAGTCCCAGCCGGTCCCTTACCGCTTGCCCGCCCGCGCCCGGGCGGAAGAACGTCACGTCCACGCCGGGCGCCAGCCGGACCATCCGGCGTTGCGCCTCCGGGGACAGCGCGCCGGCCAGCCGCACCCGGAAATACTCGCCCAGGTAGGTGACCACGTCGACCTCATCGCCGATCCGGCGCAGCAGGGCCCGGGCGCCCGGCAACGCGGCCCAGCCCGCCTCGTGGCCGTGGGTCAGCGCGACCGCCCTGGTCACGCCCGCCTGCTTGCGCAGCGTCGGCGTGATGAGGCCGAGCGGCGCGGCCGCGCCGAAAAGGACCGTGTCGCAGCCGTGTTCCCGGGCGATGACCACGGCCCGGCGCGACACGGCGGGGACCGGCAGCATGAGCGAGGTCGGATGCCTGATGACCGGGAACGGCTGCCGTGCGTCGAACTCCGCCGCCCCCTTCCAGGCGGGCGCGTATACGGTCACCGTGCCTTCGGGCAGCCGGGTGGCCAGCGCGTGCACGAACGACTGGATGCCGCCCCGGCGGGGCGGGAAGTCGTTGGTGACGATCAGCGTGCGAGGCACCGGACGAGTGTATAGGGGCCGTGCGTACTGGCCGGGCTCGGTGGCGGGGCCGACTGATGGCGTCGCCGGCTGAGCGGCGGGGCCGACTGGGTGGCGTGGCCGGCTGGCGGTTGCGATCCCCGGAGCGGTGAGGAATCACCCACCTAGCGGCCGGCTTAGCGGGCGACGGGTCGGTGTCTGTGAGCTGTCGGGTTGCTGTGAGCTGTCGGGTTGCTGTGAGCCGTCGGGCGGCTGTGGGGGGTCGGGCGGCGGCGGCCATGCGGGCGGCTGGCCCGAGCTGGCGGGGTAATCAGTGGATGACGAGTCGGGAAGGCTGCCCGGCTGCCCGCCATCGTCCACGCGATAAGGCTAGGCAACCGCCTCAGATCCGGGTGCGGCGGGGCCTGTGCCGACCGCGGAGGCGCCCCCGGTTACGGGCCCGCTTACGGGCGGAGCACTCCGTCCAGGTTGTCGGCGTACCAAGGCGTGCTCTCGGGGATTTTCTCCACGTCCATGCCGGTTTGCGGCGCGTCAATGATGTAGCCGCCGCCTACGTAGATGGCCACGTGCCCCTCGCCGTTGTAGATCAGCAGGTCACCTGGCTCAAGAGAAGAGAGAGGAACGTGCGGCAGGGCGGCCCACTGCCCGTAGGTGTCGCGCGGTATCTGCACGCCTGCCGCGGCCCATGCGGCCTGTACCAGGCCGGAACAGTCAAAGCCCAAATGGCACGGACCGGTACCCCCGTACACGTACGGGCAGCCGAGCTGGTCGTAGGCGAACGCGATCGCCTTTTCCGCCTGGGTGGTGGTCGGCCCGGTGTACTGCTGGGGCGCCGAGCTGCCGTTGGCGCCGATCGAGTTGCTCACGACCGTCTGCTGCTGCGGCACGGTCAGCCCGTCCAGCGTCGCCTTCTCGGTGTCGATGAGCTTGCCGAGCGAGGCCTTGTGGGCGGCGAGCTGCGTCTTGAGGCCGGCGATCCCGGCCTCGGTACGCTGCATCTCCTGCTCGACGCCCTGCAGCTGGCTGGCGTCAGTGAGCAGCTGCTGCGTCATGGCGGTCCGGTTGCCTGACAGCTCCATCAGCAGCGACCCTTGCTGCAGCACGACTGAGGGGTCGCCCGAGGTCAGCACGCCCGCGACGGAGGTGGCCCCGGTGTCCTCGAACGCCGCGGCCGCGGTCTGCGCCACGTTGTCCTGGGCCGCCCGGAACTGTTGGTTGGCGTGGTTCAGGTGCACGCGAACCTGGGACAGCCTCGACTGCGCGGCGGAAAGCTGCTGGCTGGCCTGGTCGTACTGCTCGCTGACCTTGTCGTACTGCGACGTGAGCTGGTTGATCCGGGCCTGGACCTGATCAACAGTCGGCTGCGGAGCCGCACCGGCACCGGAGGCGAAGACCGCAAGTCCGCCCACCGCGAGTAGCGCGGATGCGATGGCGACACCGCGGCGGATCCGGGACATGCCGCCCGCTAGCCGCATACTCACGTACCCACACGCTCCCCAAGTTGGTCTAGCCCACCTGAGCGTTCACCCAGGTCGTCGGTCCCTAGTTACCAGCCAGGCAACTTTGGGGCCAGCGTAGTGAAGCTAATAGGGCGATTCAACCGATTCCCGTAATTCCAACTACTCCATTACGATGCGGCGATTCGCCGACAGGAGTGAGGTCGCTGCGCTACCATCACGAGGCTTTCGCGGCCGGGAAGACCTGTGAAGTCCAGGCTCGCGCCCCTGGTAGAACCGTTGAGCCGGGCAGCGCAAGCCGAAGCGGGGGCACCATGCCCGCAGCCGCGAGAACGCCGAGCGCCCTCAGCTCCGCCTCTCCGAGATGGCTGGGTGCCGATGCCGAGAAGCCTGCCACGTTTCGCGGTTCAAGGAAGGTAACAACGCAATCCTGGCAGCCGGCACCGCGCATCTCGCAACGACGGCAATCAATCTCCATGACGCCTCCCATGCATTCCGTGAATGGACGGCCACACGTTAACCGGGCCCTCTGACATTTCCGCGGGCCTGCGTGTCCCGGGGCTGGGGAGGCGTATGGGGCGTGCGGCATGCTGTGACGGCTGCAGCGAAAGGGACACTTGGGCCTACCGAGCCTACCGGGGTACGAACTTCGCTGGCGGGCTGACGGGTCAGGCACAGGCTCGACTCCTGCCCTGTGCCCGGCGCCCGGCGAACCACGGCCCGCTCTGCCGCCCGTCCCGCGTACCCCCTCAGCCTCTCCCGCCCCACCGACCCCATTCAGTAGGCCCAGATCCGCGCCAGCGCCCGCCCGGTATTCGCCACGATGGAACATTGATGTCGTTCTGGCGACATCAATGTTCCATCGTCCCCCAAAAAACCTGGGGAGCATCGCGCCTGCGGCCGCGCTGCAGCGGGTTGCCCGCTAGGCGTGGGGAGAACGGGGCGGGCGGGACGGGAGTGGCGGGGTCGGCGTGGCGGCGGAGAAATGTCGGTGGGGGGATTTACTTTGGTGAACGTGATTGATCCGGGCGTGACGACGCGGCCACCAAGCGGAGGCGGGGACGGAGTGCCTGCATCGGGGGCGCGGGCCTGGGAGGAGCTGGGGGGGCCGGATGAGGTTGGTGAGGCGGGACGGGCTGAGGCTGGGCTGACCGGGCGAGAACCAGGCGGGCACGAGCCGGATGGCCGCGAGCCGAATGGGCAGGGGGCGGCTGAGCGCGGGCTGAATGGGCACGGGTCGGGGCGCGTGGGGCTCGATGAGCTGGGACTCGATCGGCGCGGGGTGGGCGGGACCAGGCTCGAGCGGCGGTGGGCGGAGCAGGCGGGGGTCGAGTGGCCGGGAGTTGAACGGAACGGGGCGGAGCGGGCGAGGCTGGATCGGGGCGGGGCGGAGCAGGCGAGGCTGGATCGGGGCGGGGCGGAGCGGGGGGAGCTGGCGCGATGGGGGGAGGTGGAGCTGAGCCGGCTGGAGTTCGCGGTGGTGGACCTGGAGACCACGGGGTGGTCGCCGGGGGCGGCGGCGATTACCGAGATCGGGGCGGTGCGGGTGCGCGGCGTCCGGCCGGGCGAATCGGCGCGGGCGGGCGAGTTCGTGCGGCTGGGCGAGTTCGCCTCGCTGGTCAACCCCGGCATGCCGGTTCCGCCGGGGATCGCGGACCTGACCGGGATCACCGACCGGATGCTGGCGGTGGCCCCGCGGCTGGCCGCGGTGCTGCCGGGATTGCTCGAGTTCGCCCGGGGCTGCGTGCTTGTCGCGCACAACGCGCCGTTCGACCTGCGCTTCCTGCGCGCCGGGTGCGGCGACTGCGGGCTGACCTGGCCTGGCTTCACCGTGCTCGACACGGTCATGCTGGCCAGGCAGGTGATGGACCCGGACGAGGTGCCCGACTGCAAGCTGGGCACGCTGGCCGGGTTCTTCGGCGCACGGACGGCGCCGAGCCACCGCGCGCTGTCCGACGCGCGGGCCACCGCGGACGTGCTGGACTGGCTGATCCGCCGGCTGGCGCACCGGGGCATCCGCACCCTGAACCAGCTCAGCGCGTGGCCGGACGTAGTAGCGTAAGCGCCAGCAAGCTGGCTCACGACGTGCTGGGAGGCATCTGGTGGTCACCGCGATCGTTCTGGTGAGGGCAGAGATCCAGCGCATCCCCGAGGTGGCCGAGATGATCGCCCAGATCCCCGAGGTCAGCGAGGTGTACTCGGTCACCGGCGAGTTCGACCTGGTGGCGATGGTGCGGGTCCGCGCGCACGACGAGCTGGCCGACGTCATCCCCGGAGGGCTGAACAAGGTGCCCGGCGTCACGCACACCGAGACCCACATCGCGTTCCGCACCTACAGCCGGCACGACCTGGACGCCGCGTTTTCCCTGGGGCTGGGCGCCGAGGCGTGAGCCGCTAGCGGATTAAGCGGCTCGGCAGCGTCTTCGAGCCGGGCGCCAGGCGGCGGCTGACCTCGATCCAGCGGTCGAGCAGGGCGCTGGCCGCACCGGAGTCGACGGCTTCGGCGGCCCGGCCGTATCCCTGCGCCAGCGCGGGGACGACCGCGTCCGGGCCGGGCACGCCGGCCGTCGCGGCCAGCGCGGCAGCCGCGTTGAGCAGCACGATGTCGCGCACCGGTCCCGGCTCGCCGGCCAGCACCGCGCGGGCCACGGCCGCGTTGTGCGCGGCGTCGCCGCCCCGCAGGTCCGCGACCGACGCCTGCGGCAGCCCGAGCGAGGACGGGGAGAACTCCGTCTGGGCCACCTGGCCGTCGTGCACCACCCACAGGGTGGACGGCCCGGTCGTGGTCAGCTCGTCCAGCCCGTCCAGGCCGCGGAACACCAGGGCCGAGCAGCCGCGCCCGGCCAGCACGCCGGCGATGATCTCGCCCATCCGCGGGTCGAACACCCCGACCGCCTGCGCCGCGGGGCGGGCCGGGTTGGCCACCGGGCCGAGGAAGTTGAACACGGTGGGCACGCCGAGCTCGCTGCGGGTCGGGCCCGCGTACCGCAGCGCCGGGTGGTAGAGCGGCGCGAACA
>Ga0335078_10005465_pt1 | contig 18779 bp, 15 predicted proteins | sample Lox_Sample_32_FD_206711 | JGI IMG/M metagenome (GOLD analysis project Ga0335078, IMG submission 206711) | Soil microbial communities from Loxahatchee National Wildlife Refuge, Florida, United States - Lox_Sample_3.2 | ecosystem: Environmental > Terrestrial > Soil > Wetlands | place: USA... | reverse complement strand
CGGGCCTCCCGGCGACCGCCGCCAGCGGCAGCGAGCTGGAGATGCCTTTGCCAAACAGGGCCAGGTCGGGCACGATGCCGTAGTGCTCGAATCCCCAGAGCGTGCCTGTGCGGCCGAAGCCGGCCTGCACCTCATCGCACACCAGCAGGACTTTGTGGCCGGTGCACCAGGTGCGCAGGTCGCGCATGTACGCGGCTGGAGCGAAGGCCGCGCTGCCGCCTTGGTAAGTCTCCAGGATGACGCCCGCCACGTTGGCGGCCTCCACGCCTTGCTCGCGGAGGCTGCGCAGAAAGAGATCGAAGGAAGTGTCGGGCGTGCGGTAGCCGTCCGGAAACGGCGCCTGCACGAAGCCGGGGTCGAGATTGACGATCCACTCCTTCAACGCCGGGATGCCGCCGGCCTGCTGCGCGCCCAGCGTGCGGCCGTGGAACGATTTCTCGTATGAGACAATCACCTTCTTCGACCGCCCGCCGCACTTCACGCCATGCGTGCGGCACAGCTTGATGGCGCACTCCACGGTCTCTGATCCGGTAGTGAGCAGGAACACCTTTTTGAGCGGATCGGGCAGAATCGAGACGAGCTTTTCCACCAGCCGCGCGCGGATCTCGCTCGGAAAGCAGTAATTGGTCAACAAATGCGCGGAGGCCTGCGCGGTGATGGCGTCCACAATCTCCTGGCGGCCGTGCCCGGCGTTGGCCACCAGCACGCCGCTCGACCAGTCCACCCACTGGTTGCCCCAGGCGTCCCACACCTGGAAACCTTCGGCGCGGTGCCAAACGATGGGCGGCTGCCCGCGCATGGCGGCAGGCTCGCAGGCGCGCAGACGCTCCAGGATGGGCAGCGACTCGGGAACCGGCAAATCCGTGACAATTTTGCGAAACGGCGTCGCGACGCGGCGGACGGCACGCGGCGCCAGGCTGTATTCTCTGGCCATGACTGGCGACCCTCTATTCTGCGCCATCGCGCGGGCTGTGGCAAGGGCCTGAGGATGACCGCACGAGACGCAAGAATTTGCAGGTGTTTAGCGATTTTTCCCCTATATTGTAATAGTGTTCCGATGGTTGCTGCTCACTTGCGTCTGTGTCCCGCTGGCCGCGTCCGACTATGTCGGCAGCGAAGTGTGTAAGACATGTCACGCGGACATCTGGTTCAACTTCTACAAGAACCCGCATTACAAGAGTATCGCCAGTGGCGACCAGCCGCCCGACCGCACCGGATGCGAGGGCTGCCACGGACCCGCCAAGGCACACGTGGCGGCGGGCGGCGGCAAAACCACCATACCGCATGCCTTTTCGCTGATGCACCCTCAGGCGGTGCTCGATACCTGTCTGCGCTGCCATGCGCGCGATTTCGGCAAAGTCAATATCCGGCGCTCGGCGCATTCCCTGGCCGACGTGGTGTGCACCAACTGTCACTCGATTCACAAGTCACCTGCGCCGCAATTCCTGCTGGCGAAGCGCCAGACGGAACTATGTTACGGCTGTCACGCTGACGTGCGCGCGCAGTTCTCAATGCCCTTCAAGCACCGCGTGAACGAGGGCTTCATGACTTGCACGGACTGTCATAATCCGCACGGCTCGTCTGCGCCCACCTGGGGCATGGCCGGCCGGCCACGCTTGGTGGCGCGCGCGGAAGGCAACGAAGAAGTCTGTCTCAAATGCCACATCGACAAGCGCGGCCCGTTCGCCTATGAACATCCGCCCGTGCGCGTGGAGGGCTGCGAGGCGTGCCACTATCCGCATGGTTCGACCAACGCCAAACTGTTGGTGCGCCCCGTAGTCTTTACCTTGTGCCTGCGCTGCCACAACGGCTCCGACAGTTTCGGCACGCGCAATAACGGCATCCCGGCGCTGTCTGCCACTCACAACATGCTGGACCCGCGCTATCAGCGATGCACGCTGTGTCACGTGCGGATACACGGGTCGAACAGCGACCCTTACTTCTTCCGCTAAATGACGGCCATGCGAAACACGCTCATGATGCTCTGGATTCTGCTGGCCCCGGCCACGCTCGCGCAGCAAGTCGTGGCGCCCACGCCGGACGAGGCCGGCACCCCGCGCGGCAGTAATACCGGCGACTACAACGTCATGGATTCATTTGAGACCGGCTACCGCTTCGCGCAGGTAAGTGGCAACCTGGGCACCTATCACGCCGACTTAAATTACGGCAATGGCATCCGGCTGTTGAGCGGCGACTTGGCGGTATACTCGCGCGACGGACACGGCCGCTGGTTCGATCAGATCGTGCTCAACACCATCGGCCTGGGCAACGATCCCTACCAATCGGCCACTTTGCGCGTTGAGAAAAACAGGCTGTATCGCTATGATCTGCTATGGCGGCTGGATGATTATTTCAACCCCGGACTCACCGTGGCGGCCGGCGAGCACTTCATGGATACCAGCCGCCGCATGCAGGACCACAACCTGACGCTATTTCCGCAATCCAAGATCCAGTTCCGCCTGGGCTACAGCCGCGATTTGCAGGACGGGCCGGCACTGTCTACCGCGCAGTTATTCACAACGACGGGCAACGTCTTTCCGGTATTTGAGAACATTCGGCGCGAGCAGGACGAATACCGCTTGGGCGCCGCCGTGGAGCTGGCCGGATTCAAGCTCACGGTGATGCATTCCTGGGTCTACTTCAAAGAGGACAGCGGCTACCAGCAGGACGGCCTCGTCACAGACCCGCAGACCGGTGTCACGCTGACGCAGTTTCAGCGCTCGGAACCGTATCACGGTTCGAGTCCTTACTGGCTGGGCAATCTGACTAAGAGCGGCAAGAACGCGGCCGTGAATGCGCGCGTAACTTACGTGGCCGGAAAGCGCAATTTCATTCTGGACGAGAATGCGTTCGGCGTCACGCCCGTCGGCTCCCAGAATCAGCAGGTGTTTGCGGGCGGCGATGCGTCGCGTCCGGAGCTCACAGGCGATCTCTCGCTCAGTTTCTTCCCCGGCACACGTCTCACACTGGTGAATAACACCTCCATCAACAGCACTCGCATCGATGGCACCTCCGATTACGGACAATTCGACTTAGCCACTCAGAGCGCCGCATTTGTATCTTTCCGATATCTGGGCTTGCGGACCATCGCGAACGCCACGGATCTGCACTATCGCGTACGCAAATGGCTGGCCGTCTATGGCGGCTATCATTACTCGGAAAGGCGCATTCGGGATATCGAGGATCTTGGCGTCGGCAGCCCGCCGCTCACCGGAAACATGTACGAGCAGACAAACCACTTACAGGAAGGAGTGGTGGGAGTCCGGCTGAAGCCGGTCGAGCCGCTGACCGTCAATTTGGAAGGCGAGATTGGGCGCGCAGACCGGCCCTTCACTCCGGTGAGCGACCGGAACTACCAGGCCCTCGGTGGGCGCGTCGAGTACCATGTCCGAAAGTTGACGTTCGATGCAGCCTACCGGGAGAATTACAACAACAACTCCGTGACGCTGACGGCCTATAGCTCGCACGCGCGGACTTACAGCGCCAATGCCTCCTGGGCGCCGCGCGACTGGCTGGCGCTCGATGCGGGTTATGAAAAGCTGCACCTGGACGCGCTCTCGGGTATCGCCTTTTTTGCGGGATCGCCGGCTGTGCCTTTCACCAGCAACCAGGTTTACATCAGCAACGTGCATGCGGCCAACCTGACCGCGCGCTTCGTCCTGGCGCGGCGCGTGGATCTGTACGTGGGGTATTCCATCACGCGGGACACGGGAGATGGCCGCGCGAACGCGGCTCCCGCCGGCGCCACGGATCCCACTACGCTGGTGTTCACCCCCGTGCAGACGTTCCCCTTGAATTACCAGTCTCCCATGGCGCGCGTCTCCGTCCGGCTGCGCAGCAAGCTGCGTTGGAACGCCGGCTGGCAGTTTTACAATTATCACGAAGATTTCGGGCTGTTTTCGTTTTACCAGGGCTATCACGCCAACACCGGGTATAGCAGCCTGACTTGGGCGTTCTAGCGCCGGGCGCGGGTCCGGCTTTGGCGGGGCTTCGCCTGGAAATCGAATCCGTGGCGGGCCATGTCCACCCGGCTGCCGCGGAAGGTGACCCCCTCGGCCTCCAGCCGCAGGCGCTGTTCCAGGCCCGCGCCGCCGGGCAGGCGGATGTGCCCGCCGGCCCCCAGAACCCGGTGCCACGGGATGCCGCCTTTGGCGTTATGCAGGGCCCAGGCCACTTGCCGGGCGGCGCCCGGGTATCCGCCCGCCCGCGCCACCTCTCCGTAGCTGGCAACCCGGCCCTTGGGAATCCGGCAGACGGTGCGCCGCAATCGGTCCAACATACGCCCCATCATCGCATGAGAAAGTTTTCATGATTTTTTTGTTGACACTTTTGGAGCCGGCAGGGTACCTTTAGATTGGAAGTTGGTTTGCATGGATCCTCGGTAGGCGAGGCGTCCGCGCGGCATACAGGCCACTGCCCTAGGGCATCCAAAGATGCTGGCTTTTAGGGTAGACCAGGAACTCCCGGCTTAAGGGTTTTCCTAAGGTGGCTGAGGTCTTCGGATCTCTTACGGCGCGCGGTGCTGAAGCTTGGACCAGTGGGGGAATCCGTCAGCGATCGTTCTGCGAGAGTTGGCCATTTCTCTCAAACCGGGGAAATGGCTTTTTCATTTCCCTCCAAGTTTCAATCGTCTCCAGAAAGGTATATGGAACGTAACGACGATCACCCTCCTAGTAGCAGGAGGGCAGACGTGGAAGAGACGGTCGTGATCCGGTAGCGGTACCCTCCTCTATCGCCCACCCGCCCTTCCACGGTTGGATGTGTGAAGGCGGGGGTGGAGGCGGTATTCTCCTTCTCCCTCAAGTCCAGTTGAACGCGTGACCCGCCGCGAGCGGTTTGCTCCGGCGATGCCGGCGAGCGTGCTGTTCGCAAGGCATGCGTCCGGCCGTGCGCCGACTGAAGTTAGCAGCGAACCAGGAAAGGAGGGAAGGCGATGACCAACAAAACACTTGCCGTAACCGCCACTGGCGTGGATGCCGATGTAATGCCGGTGCGCGGGCGGGTAGTGAAATCCAAGTGGACCCGTGACCTGCTCACGTTCCTGATGGTCTTCGGCCCCGGGCTGATCGTCATGGTTGCGGACAACGACGCGGGCGCGGTTTCCACCTACAGCCAAGCCGGCGCCCAGTACGGCACACATCTTCTCTGGACCGTCCTGCTCTTATTACCGGTTACTTATTTCATACAAGAGATGGTGGTGCGGCTGGGCATCGCGACGGGCAAAGGCCACGCCGCGATGATCTATCAGCGCTTCGGTAAATGGTGGGGGCTGTTCTCGCTGGTGGACCTGGAGTTGGTGAATTTCCTGACGCTGGTGACCGAATTCGCGGCCATCGATCTGGCGCTGGGCAAGCTGGGGGTGGATCCGCGGTATGGCGTGCCGCTGGCGGCCGCCGGGCTGATGGTCATCGTGCTGACGGGGAGCTACCGCCGGTGGGAGCGCACGGTCGTGTTCCTGTGCCTGCTGGATTTCGCCTGGTTCGTAGCGGCGATCCGCCTGGCGCCGTCCGCGGGCGAGGTGGTCAGGCATTCTGTGCTGCCCTCTATCCCGGCGGGTGGGATTACGGCGAACCTGATGTTCCTGGTGATCGCCATTGTGGGCACGACCATCGCCCCCTGGCAGCTCTTCTTCCAGCAGAGCTGCGTGGCCGACAAGCGCCTGCGCTTCGCGGACCTGAAGTGGGCCCGGCTCGACACGCTGCTGGGCGCCTGCATCACCATTGCGGCGGCGCTGTCGATCATGATCGCCGGGGCCGCGTCGCACGCGCACGGCTTCCACTTCACCGATCCGGCGCGCATGGCCGTGGATATCGGCACCTATGCCGGCCCGGCGATGCGCGATGTCATTCTGCTGCTGATGATCAACGCGGCGGTGCTGGGCACCACGGCTATCTCGCTTTCGAGCGCGTGGGCCTACGGCGAAGTCCGCGGCTGGCCGCACAGCCTGCAGCTTCCGATTCGGGAGGCGCCCGGCTTCTACCTGCTCTACTTCGCCAGCGTGGCCGCGGCGGCGGCAATCGTCCTGATTCCCCGCGCGCCGCTGCAACTGATCATTCTCGGCGTGCAGGTGCTGGCGGGCGTCATGCTGCCGTCCGCCATCATCTTCCTGCAGCTCTTATTGAACGATAGAGAAGTCCTGGGCGAGTTTGCCAACAAGCCCTGGAATAACTGGGTGAACTGGACCATCATCATCGTCCTGTTCATTTTGTCCCTGATCCTGGCGGCGCAGGTGGCTGCGCCCAATCTCTTTCCGTCCGCCCCCGGCGGGCCAACCACTTGATGGAGGAAAACGAAAATGGCGGCCATGACCGATCCGATCAAAACAAGAATGAACCATTTCTTAGTGGTGCATCCGTTGGATGATCTGCCCGAAGCGAAGGTGGACCTGGAATCCCTGGGTCCCATGCCGATGACCCGCAGCGTGCGCCTCTCACTGATGAGCCTGCGCGCCTACCTGATCCTGATGATCCTGCTGGTGGTGTACCACGTCGTGATGCTGGCGCGCTAGGCCGGACGGGCAGGCGCACTCGCCTGCCCATCGCGCGTAGAATCTAATAAGTGACCGGTTCCATCCTGGGTAGTTACGAAGTTCTCGACAAACTGGGCGAGGGCGGCATGGGTGAAGTGTGGCGGGCGCGCGACCGCCGCCTGGGCCGCACGGTGGCCGTCAAGATTCTGCCCCGCGAAGTGGTAGACGATCCCGCCCGGCGGGCGCGTTTCGAGCAGGAAGCCCGCGCGCTCGGCGCGCTGAATCATCCGAATATCGTGGGCGTCTATGACGTAGGCGAAGACAGCGGCCGCGCCTACATTGTCTCGGAACTGGTGGATGGCGAGCCGCTGCGCACCATGCTCGACCGCGGTCCGCTGCCCGTCCGCAAGGCCGTCGATATCGCCGGGCAAATGGCCGACGGGATGGCCGCCGCGCACGCCCTGGGCATCGTGCATCGCGACCTGAAGCCTGAAAACGTCATGGTCACGCGCACCGGGCAGGTGAAGCTGCTCGACTTCGGGCTGGCCAAGCAGCAGGCGCCTGCCGGCGGCGACAACTCCGCGACTGTGGCGATGTCTCTCTCACAGCCTGGCACGGTCATGGGTACCGTCGGTTACATGTCGCCGGAGCAGGTGCGCGCCGAAACCGTGGATGCGCGCTCCGATATCTTCAGCTTCGGCTGCGTGCTTTTCGAGATGCTGGCGGGCCAGCGCGCCTTCCAGGCCCGCACCGGCGTCGAGACCATGACCGCAATCTTGAATGCGGATCCGCCGGAGATCGACGCCGAGCGGGCGAAACTGCCGCCCGCGCTGATGACCATCGTGCGGCGGTGTCTCGAAAAGCGCCCGGAGCAGCGGTTCCAATCGGCCGCCGACCTGGCGTTCGCGCTGCGGTCGATCACTGGCATGAGTGTCACGGGTGTCGCGCCCGTGGCCATTGCCCCGTCCAAGCCGCGCAGACGATGGCTGTGGCCTGCCGCCGCGATAGTAGCGAGCCTGGCCCTGTTCGCGGTGGGCTTCGTTTTGCGCGGGCACGTGTTACAGCATTCGGCTCCCTGGTACCAGCGCATCACCTTCCGCAAAGGTTTCGTCATCGCGGCGTGCTTCATGCCGGGCGGGCACAACATTGTGTATCAGGCGCAGTGGGAGGGCGGTCCGCCGCATATCTACCTCGCTGTGCCGGGCAGTCCCGAATCGCGTGACCTGGAGATGCCGCCTGGAAACGTGCTGGCCGGTGTCTCATCGCAACAGGAACTGGCTCTCATCAGCTTAGATTCCGTGAGCCGGCTGGTGACCAGTACCTTATCCGGCGGCCAGACGCGTCCGCTCCTCGATGGCGTCCTGGCGGCCGATTGGTCACCGGATGGATCGTCCCTGGCGGTGCTGCGCCAGGTGAACGGCGTCGACCGCCTGGAGTATCCAATCGGCACTGTGCTTGCCGGCAAGATCGGCTGGCCGTTGCCGATGATCCGCGTGTCCCCGGATGGCTCCCGGGTGGCCTATGTCTCGCGCACGAACGGAACGGCGATCGGCATGACGGTCGTGGACCGCGCGGGCAAGAAGACTTATCTGGGCGCCATCTCCGGACAGAACACCACCGGCGAGATTGCCTCGCTGGCCTGGAACCCGCAGGGCACCGAGGTCTGGTTCCGCTCCTTCGATCCGAGCGAGCCCGGCATCGTCTATGCGATCGACATGAAGGGTCACCGCCGCGTGGCGTTGCGCCTGCCATCCTACGTGAAGCTCTATGATATAGCGCGCAACGGCGATGTGCTGCTCAGCACCGGATCTGTACAACTCGGGATCCTGGGCGAGGCGCCCGGCGCCTCAGCCGAGCGCGATCTCTCGTGTCTCGATTCCGGCAAGGTGGCAGGCATCTCCGACGACGGCCGGGTGATCGCGGCCAACATTACCGGCGAGAGCGGCGGTGAGAAAGGCAGCATCTACCTGCGGAAGACGGATGGCTCGCCGGCCATTCGTGTGAGTGACGGGCACGCTTACCTGTTGTCAGCCGACGGAAATTCGACCTCCGGATACGCTTTGCGCGCGGACGGCTCGCGACGCTTTGTGTTGCAGCCCACGGGGCCGGGAGAGGCGTCTGAGGTCCAAGCGCCCGGCCTGCAGCTTGGGATCGTGGAAGGCTGGCTGGCTTCGCCGCAGCAGTACCTGGTGGTGGGCGTCCTGCCTGGAAAGAAACGGCAGTGCTTTGTGTGGGACGCGGCGCGCGGCACGCTGCGGCCGGTATGTCCGGAAGGCTCGCCGGATTCGCTCGATTACTATCTGTCACCCGACCGCAAGCAGGTCCTCGTGCCGGAAGGCGAAACCGGCTGGACGGTATATCCGCTGGATGGCGGCGCCGCGCGCCCGGCTCGCGGCATCCGCCCGGACGAAGACGTGATCGGATGGCGCCAGGACAACCGTTCGGTGTATGTGCGGCCTGCCGGTGAGAGTTCCAACAGCATCCCGGTCTCCATTGTGGATATCGACACCGGCAAGCGATCTCCATGGAAGACGATTCACCCGTCGCAACCGGTGCTCGAGATCCACGATCTGCATGTTACGCCGGACGGGCGGGCATACGCCTACAATTATGTAACCGCGCAGTCGGACCTCTACGTCGCGCATGGGCTGAATTGAGCACGGGCATGACGCTCCGCACTTCATGCTGGGCCGGAGTTGCATTGGTTACCGCCGTGTTCGCCTTCCAGCGCCCCTTCCGCGTCTATCCCAGCCTGGAGCCGTACGACGACGTGTCGCTGCCTCCGGACTGGCAGGTGCCGGGCGAATGGGTCTTCGGCCGTCTGATGTATCCGCCGCATCCCAACGCGCGCTTCGGGCGCTGGGCGCGCTGGTCCGGCATCAACTGGCGGGAAGGGCGCACGAGCTGGACGCAGGATTATCCGCGCGCCGACCGGCATTTCGCGCAGGCCATCCGGCGGCTCACCCGCATCCAGGCGCGCTCGGTGGAACAGCCGGTCAACCTGGATGACGGCGACGACGTCTACAACTGGCCGTGGCTGTGCGCCGGCGAGATGGGCGATTGGAAACTGACGGGCACCGAGGCCAGGAAGCTGCGCGAGTTCCTGCTGCGCGGCGGGTTTCTGATGCTCGATGATTTCTGGGGCACCGAGGAGTGGGACCGCTTTAATGAAAGCATGCGGCTGGTCTTTCCGGACCGCCCCATCGTGGAGATCGATGGCTCAGACCCGATCTTTCACACCATCTACAACCTGGACGACCGCTACCAGGTTCCCGGCGAGTGGGCGCTGGCGCGCGGCACCACTTACCGCAACGACGGCCAGACGCCGCACTGGCGCGGCATTTACGACGATCATCAGCGCCTGATGGTGGCCATCTGCTTCAACTCCGATATCGGAGACTCCTGGGAATGGGCCGACGATCCGCACTATCCGGAGAAGTATTCCGCCATGGGGATTCGCATCGGCGTGAACTTCGTCGTGTACTCCATGACGCACTGAGTGATCGACTTGCTATCCTTTACTTGGCGCCATGAAGAAGTCTGTCGCTTCGCCCACCAACCGCCTGATGGCGGGCCTGGCCGTCACGCTGGCGGCCGTGGGTGTGTTCTCGGGCTATGCGCTCTACCAGATCCGCGGCCTGGAGGACCTGCAGACGCGCACGGTGGACCGCAACCGTAAGGACTCGCTGCAGCTTCTGCGCATCCAGAACGACCTGAACGAGCTGGCCATCGCCATGCGCGATATGCTCTACGGCGACGAACCGTATCCGTTGGTGGCCTGGAAGACGCAGTTCGAGAGCAAGCGCGCCGATCTGGAAGACGCCCTGCGGCTGGAGGCGCGCCTGGCGCCGGTGCACCTGGACCCCAACCGCCAGCAGTACCTGGCCAACGCGCTGGCGCAGTTCTGGACCTCCGCCAACCGGATGTTCGAAGCGGCCGGGCAAAACCGTGAACGCGAAGCCCGCGACATGATCCGCGCCTCACTCGAGCCGCAACAGGGCGCCCTGACCAGCGCCGTGGCCCGGCTGCTGGTGCAGAACAACGAGGTCGAGCAGGAAGCCGCCGCACGCATCCAGGGCATTTATCACGGGGTCGAGCGTAACGTCTACTTCTTCCTGGTGGCCACGCTGCTGGCCATCTTCGGCACCACCCTTTACCTGATCTATTCCAACCGCCGGCTGTTCGAGCACCTGGCGGCGGTATCCGAACAACGCAGCGACCTGGCGCGCAAGCTGATCACGGTGCAGGAGGAGACGCTGCACTCCCTCTCGCGCGAGCTGCACGATGAGTTCGGCCAGGTGCTGACAGCGATCGGGGCCATGCTGCGCCGCGCCGAGAAGCGCCTGACGGCCGATTCCCCGTTCTGCACGGACTTGCGCGAGGTCCGCGAGGTGGCCCAGGCGACGCTCGAACGGACCCGGAGCCTTTCGCAGTTGATGCATCCCAGCATCCTCGACGAAGGCGGACTGGAGAAGGCCATCGACTGGTATCTGCCGGTATTCGAGAAGCAGACTGGAATCAAGGTACGATATGAGAAACAGGGAGCAAGCCCGGTGGTCACCCACCGGGTAGCCATTCACGTGTACCGCGTGCTGCAAGAAGCGCTCAACAACCTGGCGCGGCATTCCGGCTCGCCGCAGGCCGTGGTGCGGCTGGGATTTCCGCCCGGCCGGCTGCAACTGGAGGTGGAAGACCGAGGCTCCGGCATGCCGGAGCGCAACGGCGCCGGCCGCCGGGGCATCGGCATGACCGCCATGCGCGAGCGCGCCGAGCTGTTGCAGGGCAGCTTCGAAGTGCTGCGGCCCAACGAGGGCGGCACGCTGGTGCGCCTGGATGTTCCCCTGACGGATGCCTATGAGTGATGAGATTTCAGTAATGCTGGTGGATGACCACAGCCTGGTGCGCAAGGGTTTCCGGCGCATGCTGGAGGACGATCCCGAGATCCGGGTGGTGGGCGAGGCCACCAATGGCCAGGAAGCCATCAAGCTGGCGCAGGAACTGCACCCGCGCGTGATCGTGATGGATATGGCGCTGCCAGGGCTGGACGGCGTGCAGGCCACCCGCGAGATCCTGAAACACGCGCCGGACATCGCCGTCCTGATCCTGAGCATGTACTCGGAAGACAACTACGTGCGCAACGCCCTGGATGCCGGCGCGCGCGGCTACGTGCTGAAGGAAGCCCTGGATGTGGATCTGGCCGGGGCCATCAAGGAACTGGCGGCGGGGAGGAGCATCTTGGGTCCCGGCGTGCTGGCCTCCAACCGCGAGCCGGATCCGGATTACGACCGCCTGACGCCGCGCGAGAAACAGATTCTGGAGCTGATCGCCAAGGGGAATTCCAACAAGGAAATCGCCGCGATTCTCAATCTGAGCGTGAACACGGTCTCCGTGCATCGCGCCAACCTGATGTCGGCGCTGGGCATTCACCGCACGACGGAGCTAGTGGTGTGGGCGGTCAAGAAGGGCTTGGTGCATTTGCCGTGAACCGGCGGGAATTCCTGCTCAGCGCCCTGGCCGCCGGACACGCCGCGTACGCCGGCAAGGCCGGCGATGACCTGGGCTTCCGGTTCACCGACGTGACCGCGCAGGCGGGCATTCATTTCCACCACAACAGCGGCGCTTTCGGCGACAAGTATCTGCCCGAAACGCTGGGCTCCGGGTGCGCCTTTCTGGACTATGACGGCGACGGGTGGCAGGACATTCTGCTGATCAACGGCATGGACTGGCCGGGCCACGCCGGGCCGCACAGCACCATGCACCTGTACCGCAACAATCGCAACGGCACGTTCACGGATGTGACGCGCGCCGCCGGTCTGGCCGTGCCAATGTACGGCATGGGCGTGGCGGTGGGGGATTTCAATAACGACGGCTTTCCGGATATCTACGTGACGTGCGTGGGCCAAAGCCATCTCTTCCGGAACAACGGCAAGGGCCGCTTCGTGGACATCACCGAGAGCAGCGGCCTCGGGCGGCGCCGCGCCTTCAGCAGTTCGGCGCTGTGGTTCGACTACGACCGCGACGGGCTGCTGGATCTGTTTGTCTGCAATTACGTAAAATGGTCGCCCGAGCAGGACGTCTTCTGCAGCCTGGACGGCAAGCACAAATCGTACTGCACGCCGGAAGCGTACCGGGGCGAGACCTGCTGGCTGTTCCACAACCGCGGCAACGGCACCTTCGAGGACGTCACGGCCACCAGCGGCGTGTTCGACAGCAGCTCGAAATCGCTGGGCGTGGCAATGCTCGATTACGACAGGGACGGCTGGATCGACCTGCTGGTGGCCAACGATACCGAGCCCAACAAACTGTACCGCAACCAGCGCAACGGCACCTTTCAGGACATCGCCGTCAAAGCCGGGGTGGCCTTTAGCGAGGATGGCAAAGCCCGCGCCGGCATGGGGGTGGACGTCGCGGACTATGACAATTCGGGGATTGCAGGCCTTGCGATCACGAACTTCGACAACGAAATGATTGGCTTCTACCGCGGCACGCGCAGCGGGATCTACGTGGACCAGGCGGAGCGCTCCGACGTCGGCCGGATCTCCCGCCGGCGCCTGGGCTTTGGCTGCTTCTTCTTCGACGCCGATCTCGACGGCCTGCTGGACCTGTTGGTAGTGAACGGGCACATCGATCCGGGCATCCGCGAGACGCGCCCCGAAACCGGCTATGCGCAGCCTCCACTCATGTTCCTGAACAGGGGCCACGACGGATTTCAGAACGTGACCAGCACGCTGGGTGGCAGCTTCGCGCAGCCCAAGGTGGCGCGCGGCGCCGCGTTCGGCGACTTCGACCGAGACGGCGATCTGGATGTCCTGATGACCACCAACCAGGGCCCGGCATATCTGTACCGCAACGACCAAAGCAACGGGCATCACTCCATTCGTTTCCGGCTGGTGGGCACCAAGTCGAACCGGGACGGCATCGGCGCCGTAGTCCGTGTGACTAGCGGCGGCGAGACCGGATCGCGCATGGTCAAAAGCGGCTCCAGCTACCTGTCACAATCGGAGTTTCCGGTCACTTTCGGCTTGGGGGGGCGGGACACGGTTGAACAGGCTGCCGTGCACTGGCCCAGCGGGCGAGTGGAAGAGTTCAAGAATCTGCGCGGAGGACGCACCTATGAGTGCGTCGAGGGCAAAGGTGTGCGCGACACGGGTAGATTCTGAGCCGCGCGGGTTAGCAAGCGGTTGAGCTTGCGAGATTCTGCAACTTTTCGGGGTTCTGGAGCGTCTTATCAGTTCGGCCACATATGGCTAACGGAATGCAGCGAAGTCCGAAAAGCAAGTACGAAGCTTATAGGAAGATACTAGAACGGAAGGCGGAAGAGGTGCGCAATAGCATGTCCGCCCAGAAGGCCGCCCAAGTGCTTGCGCGCGAGGAACATCCGCACGACGAGGGCGACCTGAGCCAGCAGAGCCACGAAGAGTGGATCTTCCTGAATCGCAACACCCTGGATATCAAGCTTCTGCGTGAAGTGCAGGATGCCTTGCGCCGCATCGGCGAGGGCAGCTTCGGTACCTGCCACGAGTGCGGAGAACCCATTTCAGCCAAGCGGCTGGAGGCCGTGCCGTGGGCTAAGTACTGCGTGTCCTGCCAGGAACGCATCGCCAACGGGTCCCTGGAGGAGAGCGAGGAAGCCTTCCAGGCAGCGGAGCGATGACACTCGCCGACCTGCGCAAGGTCACGGTGAAGAAGCAGCTTCGCATCCGATTCACCCTTTCGAACGGGATGGAGTGCCTGCTGAACGAGCATGGCATCGCACGGGTGCCGGACCTGCGTTCGGTTCCGGCGTTCAACCTGGAGGAGGAACTGGCGGGCGCGCAGGAGTTCCTCGTGGAACCCGCGGCGGTGGGCGAGAAGGAGAAGCCCAAGCCTCGCCGTTACTCACGCGGCGAATTGGCCGCGCTAGCCGGAAGCGGCGCGCAAGCCGCACCCGACGAGCACGAAGAATGATGCCCGCGCTGGTTACTCCCCCCGGATGGCGGCCAGCGGATCGATGCGCGCGGCACGGCGCGCCGGCGCCCACGTCGCCACGCTCGCCACTACGGCCATCGTCAGTAGAACAGCTCCCAGCGTGACCAGGTCCATCGGGCTTACACCGAACAACAGCGACCGCAGGAAGCGTTCCGCCATCCACGTAAGCACCAGCCCTGCCGCCGCCCCGATGGCCAGCAAGCGGCCCACGCCGGCGGCCAGTTGTCCCACAATCTGACGCGGCTCGGCCCCCAGCGTCATGCGCACGCCGATCTCGTGCGTGCGCGCCACCACCACCAGGCTCACCAGGCTGTACAAGCCCACAGAGGCCAGCAGCATGGCCGCGAGGGCGAAGACGGTCACCACGCCGCTCTTCACGCGCGGCTCGTCGAGTGACTGGTCGAGCACTTGCGGCAGCGTCTTCAGGCCGAAGACCGCGCGCGTGGAGTCGATCTGGCGCACGATCGGCCGGATGGCCTGTTCGAGTGGCCCGGCGCTCCCCGCCGCGCGCACGACGTAATCAGGATCGGGCCAGCCACCCGGCGCGATGCAGACATAAAGATACGGCCCGGGCGCGACGTTCAAGGCATCCTCGCGCAGGTCGCCGGCCACTCCGACTATCTCCATGGGCGCACCGGTGGGCTGATCGAGGAAGCGCAGATGCTCGCCCACGATGTTGCGCCCGCCGCCGATCAGTTCCGCGAAGCGCCGGTTCACCAGCACCTTGGTATCCGGCCCGTAAAGGACGATCTTCCGCAGATCCGGACAATCCGTGCCGGCCAGGATCGTCGCTCCCAATGCCGCCAGGTAACCCCGGCTGATGCTGCGCTCGCCAACGGTGATCTTGCCTTCCGTGGCGGCCGTCTCCACGGGCGCGACCTGATAGCGTATGGTGGCTCCGGAGGCCGGCAGGAAGTTGGCGAAGCCGGCAGCCTCCACGCCGGGGGTGCGGTCAAGCTGATCGAGCAGCGCCTCCTGCATCTGCCCGATACGGGTGCGGTCTTCATCCCATGCCGCACCCACGTGGAAGGTCACTGTGTGGCTGGCGTCGAAGCCCAGGTTCACGTGCGCAAGGTTGTAGTAGCTGCGCAGCATCAGACCCGCGCCGGCCAGCAGGAGCACCGTCAAAGCCACCTGCGCGGTGACCAGGCCGCGCTGCCAGTTGTGACGGCTTCCCGAGCCGCCGCGTCCCGCCTGGGCGAGTATGGCGGCCAGGTTCGCGCGCGTGGCCGCCAGCGCCGGCAGCAGGCCGCAGACCATGGCGGCCGTCACACCCGCCAGCGCGGCGAAGCCCAACGCACTCCATCCCACATGCAGCCCGCCATAAGCCGGAAGCGTGGTGAAGACCTTCTCCATCGCCGCCACCAGCCAGGCCGCCAAAGCGCCGCCGCACACGACACCCAGGGCCGCCAGCAGCAGCGTTTCAGGCAACACGGCGCCCAGGATCTGCGCGCGCGTGGCGCCGACGGAACTGCGAATGGCCATTTCCCTTTCGCGCTGCTGGAGCTGGGTCAGCATCAACGCGGCAATGTTGGCCGCCGCGATGAGGAGCAGCAGGGCCACCGCTCCGAAGACGAAGAGCAGCGTTTTGCGATAGTTCCCCACGCGCGATTCCTTGAGGCTGCGGACCATCGCCGACCAGCCTTTGTCGGTTTTCGGAAACTGCTCGCCCAATTCGCGCTGCACGCGGGCCAGGTCGTCATGCGCCTGCGCGATCGTTACGCCGCGCTTCAGACGTCCCACACCCACCAGGAAGCGGGCCTCGCGAATCCGCATCAGGAAAGGCGACACCTGCGCGGGAATCCACAGGTCGATGTCAGCGCTGGCGAAGTTGCTGGGCATGACGCCGACGATGGTGTAGCCGGTCCCCCCCGCGATCAGGCGGCGACCAATCACGCCGGGCGATTGATGATACCGCCGCGTCCACAGCGCATAACTGATCACCGCCGATGTGGGGCCGCCGGCGGATTCCTCTTCGGATGTGAACGTGCGGCCCAACAGCGGGGGCGTACCGAAGACGCGGAAAAACCCCGGCATGACGCGCCGCCCCGCGAGGCGCTCGGGCTGCTCGCCGCTGGTGTCCGTGACGTTTTCGGCATACGAAGCCGCGATCCAGTCGAAGGTGCGATTCATGCGGTTCCAGTCCGCCAACCGCGCTGGCGCGATGAGGCTTTCCGGTTCACTTTTCGACGGGCTGGCTTCCATCACGAGGACCAGGCGGTTCGAATCCGGATAGGGCAGAGGCTGCAGCAGCACCGCGTCGACGACCGAGAAGACCGCGGTGTTAGCGCCGATGCCGAGCGCCAGAATGACGATCACGGCCGCTGTGAAACCCTTGCGGCGGATGAGGGAGCGCAGGGCAAACTTCCAGGTTTGCATTTGTACTTATGACGAAGGATCGGGCCGGCGGTTAGGCGCTTAGTGCGCCAATTCGTGCTACAGTCGGGCGTGGCCATGACGCTCAACAGGTACCTCGTCAAAAGTACGATCGTGGCGGCGCTGGGGGGGTTGCTATTTGGATTCGATACCGCCGTAATTGCAGGCACCACGCACGCGCTCACGGTAACCTACCACCTCGTTCCGCTCTCGCTCGGCGTGACCGTGACGGCCGCCCTCATCGGCACTATTTTCGGCGCCATGCTGGCCGGCATCCCGGGTGACCGTTGGGGACGCCGCGACAGCCTGCGCCTGATGGCGTTCCTGTATCTGGTCTCGGCCTTAGGTTGCGCCTTCGCTTATGGCTGGTATTCGCTCGTGTTCTTCCGCTTCATCGGCGGGTTGGGCATTGGCGGCTCTTCGGTCCTCGGGCCGATGTACATTGCCGAAATCGCCCCTGCGAAGTGGCGCGGCCGCCTGGTTGGCTTCTTCCAATTCAACATCGTCTTCGGTATCCTGCTGGCTTACTTTTCCAACTACGTGATCGGTCTGGCGGGCCTTGGCGCCACGGAATGGCGCTGGAAGCTGGGCGTTTCCAGCATCCCCGCGGCGCTCTTCCTGCTGATGCTGTTCGGCATTCCGCGCAGCCCGCGCTGGCTGGTGAAGCAGCGGCGCGTGCCGGAAGCGCGCGAAGTGCTGCGCCTCACCGGCGAAGAGAACTTCGAGGAGGAGCTGCGAGACATTGTAGTCTCCATTGATGCCGAGCACGGACACGGCGATGAGCCGCTCTTTACCCACAAGTATCGCGTGCCGATCTTTCTCGCTGTCACCATCGCGATGTTCAACCAGCTTTCCGGCATCAACGCGATCCTATATTACTTGAACGACATTTTCATGAGGGCCGGCTTCAGCAAGGTTTCGAGCGACCTGCAGGCCGTGGCCATCGGCGCCACCAACCTGATCTTTACCGTTCTGGCGATGTCGGTGATCGATCGCATCGGGCGCAAGACTCTGCTGCTGATTGGTTCGGTCGGCCTGGCGATCTCACTGGCGGGTGTGGCGGCCATCTTCGCACTGCACAGTCATGAGCGCATGCTCGTCTGGCTGCTCATCGGCTTCATCGCCTCGTTCGCCTTTTCGCAGGGCGCCGTGATCTGGGTCTATCTCAGCGAAGTCTTCCCCAACCGCGTGCGCGCCAAGGGGCAAAGTCTCGGAAGCTTTACGCATTGGTTCATGAATGCGGGAATATCTTTGACGTTTCCCTGGGTTGCCTCCAAGTTCGGAGCCGCGCCATTCGCCTTCTTCGCAGCCATGATGGTGGTGCAATTCTTCGTGGTGCTGTCCGCCTATCCCGAAACCAAGGGAGTAACTTTAGAAGAGATGCAGAAGCAGATGGGGATCGCCTGATGAAGAAATTCCTGCTGGGTTTCCTGGCCGCTTTGCTCGTGGTGGGAGCGGGCGCATATTTTTACTTCGACCTGGGGCTGGCGCCGGTGGCAACTTCCGCTCCGCCGATGCCGTTCGAGCAGCGCCTGGCGGGGATGGCGCTGCACGCAAGAATATCCAAAGAGATGCCCAGGCAGCCGACGATTCCGGCCGATGAAGCCAATATGGTGGCCGGCGCACAGATCTATCGCCAGCATTGCGCCGTTTGCCATGGCCTGATCGGACCGCCGGAGACGGCCATCGCCAAGGGCATGTTTCCGCATCCGCCGCAGCTTCTCGTCGGCACGGGCGTGACGGACGATCCGCCCGGCGAAACCTACTGGAAAGCCGCAAATGGAATCCGGCTGACTGGCATGCCGGGGTTCAAGGGTTCGCTCACGGACATGCAACTGTGGCAGGTCAGCTTGATGCTGGCGAATGCGCACGGGCTGCCCGCCGGCGCGCAGGCAGCGCTAAGCGAAGCGCCCAAGTAAGATAATAGGGTGCGTTTCGTTCCGCTGCTTCTGGCTTTCTCCGCTCT
>Ga0335078_10005464_pt1 | contig 18781 bp, 17 predicted proteins | sample Lox_Sample_32_FD_206711 | JGI IMG/M metagenome (GOLD analysis project Ga0335078, IMG submission 206711) | Soil microbial communities from Loxahatchee National Wildlife Refuge, Florida, United States - Lox_Sample_3.2 | ecosystem: Environmental > Terrestrial > Soil > Wetlands | place: USA... | reverse complement strand
CACGCTCGCCACCACGACGTCCAGCCGCCCGAGTAGCTCATCGGCCTGGTCCAGGGAACCGTCGTCGAGGATGTCCACCTCGATGCCGGTGAGGATGCGGAACGGGGCCAGCTCCGCGTTGAGCCGTGCGACCAGGCCGAGTTGCTCCTCCAGCCGCCCGGCGGACAGCCCGCCGGCCACGGTCAGCCGGGGCGAGTGGTCGGTCAGCGCGATCCACTCGTGCCCGAGGTCGCGCGCCGCGGCGGCCATCTCGGCGGGCGGGCTGCCCCCGTCGGACCAGTCGGAATGGGTGTGGCAGTCGCCGCGCAGCGCCGCCCGCAGCGCGGTGTGCTCCGGCGGCACCGCCTCGGCCAGCAGCCGGTCCAGGTAGTCCGGCGGCCGGCCGGCCGCCGCCTGGGTGATGACTTCCGCAGTGACCTTGCCGATGCCCGGCAGCGCCTGCAGCGAGCCCTCCGCTATCCGCCGCTCCAGCTCGCCCGGCGGCAGGTCACCGACCACCTGGGCGGCCCGGCGGAACGCCCGCACCCGGTAGGTCGGCGCGGCGGCGCGCTCCAGCTGGAACGCGATCTGCCGCAGTGCCCGCACCGGCTCCATCCCGTCATTCTCACAGCCCCGCCGGGCCGGCCCGGCCGCCGGGCCAGGAGGACGGGCCCGGTGGACCGGTCAGGATCCGGGGCCGGCCCGGCCGGCGTTGGCGAGGATCGCGTCGTGCACGTAGCCGGAGAAGCCGGGCTCGATCTCGTCGTAGGCGGCGGCGTACCGCGGGTCGGACACGTACAGCCCGGCCAGGCCCCGGTGCATCTGGTGGTCGCAGTCGTAGAACCACCGGCAGATGTGCTGGCGGTGCGCCTCGGCGAGGTCCATCGCCACGGTCCCGGTGGCCGGCTCCCCGGCCCGGATCGCCGCGGCGAAGGCGGCGATGTTCGCGTCGGCCTGGCTCTTGATGGTGATCCAGTCGTCCTTGGTGTACGCGGCGGTCCGCCGGTGTGACTCCTGCCAGGCGCCGGTGTCGCCCCAGCGCTGCTCGGCCTCGGCGGCGTACTCGGCGAACCTGTCGGTGCCGAAGATCTCGAACTGCTCCTCCGGCGTGAGTGAGATGCCCATCTTCCGTGCCTCCATTTCGCGTTCGACGGCGCGGAGCAGCGCCGCGTCACGGTCCCGCCGCTCGCGCAGCAGCCGGTGCTGGCGGCGCAGGTGGTCGTCGGTTCCCGCGGCCGGGTCCGCCAGTATCTCCGCGACCTCATCCAGGGCGAACCCCAGTTCGCGGTAGCACAGGATCTGCTGCAGCCGGCGCAGGTCGGCCCCGGAGTACAGCCGGTAGCCGGCCGCGCTGCGGGCGCTCGGCCGCAGCAGCCCGATGCCGTCGTAGTGGTGCAGCGTCCGCACCGACACACGGGACAGGCGGGCCACCTCGCCCACCAGGTATTCGGTCACGGCACCACTGTGCCGCCTGACGTGGCGTGAGGGTCAAGCCGGGCACGGCGCCGGGCCGGCCGGGCGCGGTTCACGCACGCGGCCGGATTGTCGGTACCCGCTCCTACGCTGTGGGCCATGGACTGGAAGATCGAGCTCGTGGCCATCCCGGTGACCGACGTCGACCGGGCGAAGGCCTTCTACGTCGACCAGGTGGGCTTCCACCCCGACCACGACCACCAGGTCACCGAGGACCTGCGGTTCGTGCAACTCACGCCGCCGGGCTCGGCCTGCTCGGTGGTGCTCGGCACCGGGATCACGCAGATGCCGCCCGGCTCGCAGCGGGGCGTCCAGGTGGTGGTCGCGGACGTCGCCGCCGCCCGGGCGGAGCTGGTCGCCCACGGCGTGGCGGCCAGCGAGGTGGACGTGCAGCCGTGGGGGTCGTTCGTGACGTTCAGCGACCCGGACGGCAACACCTGGGCGCTGCAGGAGCTGCCGCCCCGGGCGTGAGGGTGCCCCGGTCAGTTCGGTGCGGGCGGGGACCAGACGTAGGGGGTGGTGGTGGTCAGCGCCCGGAAGCCCAGCCGGCGCAGGATCGGCGCACTGTTGCTGGACGCGTCCACCTGCAGGTAGCGGGCGCCGGCCGTGGCCGCGAGCTGGGCGCGCGCCGCGACCAGTGCCCGGTAGATCCCGCGGCCCCGCCATTCCCGCAGGGTCGCGCCGCCCCACAGCCCCGCGAACTGTGTTCCCGGCCGGAACGTGAGCCAGCCCGCGGCGACCACCCGCCCGCCGGCCTCGGCGACCAGGATGGCCATGTCCGCCTGCGCGGCCGCGAGCTCACGGATGAGGCGGTCACCGGTCCAGCTCCGGTCGGTGTCCCACACCCGCGACTCCATGTCCGCGATCGCGCGCATGTCCGCGTCCGCGGTGACCTGCCGCAGCGCCACGCCGTCCGGCGGCACCGGCTCCGCCGCGACGTCGGCGCTGAGCGCGACGAGCACCGTCTCGGGGTCCTCCGGCACGAAGCCCGCCGCGCGCAGCCGGGCGGTCAGGTCGGCGGGCTGGTCGTAGCCGTAGGTCTTCCACTCGACCGCCTCGCCGCGGGCGGCGAAGTAGTCGCGCTGGCGCGAGATCAGCAGGTCGAGACCGGCGCCGCGGGCGCCGGTGTCGCGCGGCGCGGCGATGAACCCGCGGTCCTCACCGACCACGCGCAGCAGCGGGCCGTCCTGCTCATGCCACACCCCGGCCGGCGGTGCCGGTGGCTCGGCGCGCCGCTGCTCGTCGAACGCCGCGAGCAGGTCCTCGATGCTCTCCACGTTCGTGACTTTACGGCGGCCAGGCAACCGGTTTTCCGCACGGGGCCGCGGCGGCGAGGCCGCCGTCCAGCCACGCGGAGAACAGGCGGGGCGCGTTCGCGGCGGCCCGGGCCCACCGGCCGCCGGTGTCGCGGAACAGCGGGCCGGTCGCGTGCTCGCCCGGCGGCGGGTCGGTCAGCGCCAGCCAGGAGGCGGCGATGGGCCGCGTCGCCTCCGGGTGGAACTGCAGCCCGGCGTGCGGGCCATAGCTGAACCCCTGCGGGCTGACGTCGTTGGCGGCGATCAGTGCCGCGCCCGCGGGCAGGTCGAAGGCGTCCCGGTGCCAGGCCAGCCACGGCCCCTCGGCGAGGGCCGGCCGGTGGCTGGTCACCCGCGCCCAGCCGATCTCGGGAACGGCCAGCCGGTAGAGCCGTGCGCCCAGCACCCGGGCCAGCGCCTGGGCGCCGAAGCAGATGCCGAGCACCGGCACCGACGCCGCCAGCATCCGCTCGATGAAGGCCAGTTCGCCGGCCAGCCAGGGCAGCGTGTCGTCATAGGCGGTCAGCTCGGAGCCCAGGACCGCCGCGGCGTCGCAGTCCGCCGCGGCGGGCAGCGGCTCCCCGGCATGCAGCGCGACCGTGCGGACGGACATGCCCCGGGCCGCCGCCCAGTCCGCCAGCAGCCCGGCCGGGGCGTGGCTGCCGTGCTCGACAACCAGCAGTCGGGTGCCAAACCGGGGGGGCGACCCCCCGGAACCCCCCGCTGGCTCAAGGCCCCGTTCCTCCGTCACGGGGCCTTGGCCCGTGCTGGCCCGGGGGGGCGACCCCCCGGAAACCCCCGCTGGCTCAAGGCCCCGTTCCTCCGTCACGGGGCCTTGGCCCGGGTGGGCGGAGTCACCGGTGGCCGTCAGAGCGGGATGTTGCCGTGGCTGCCGCGGAGCTGCGGTGCCGCCGCGATGGCCGCGGCGATGGCCTCCCTGGTCCGGGACGGCTCGACGACCTCGTCCACCACGCCCAGCGCGCGCGCCCGCTCCAGGCCGCCCGACTCCCGCTCGTGCTCGGCGGCGAGGTCGGCCTCGACCTCGTGCAGCTTGTCCGGGGGCACGTCGGCCAGGGTGCGGCGGTGCAGGATGCGGATCGCGGCAACCGGGCCCATCACGGCGATCTCGGCGCCGGGCCAGGCGAAGACCCGGGTGGCGCCCAGGGCGCGGGAGTTCATCGCGATGTAGGCGCCACCGTAGGCCTTGCGCATGACCAGGGTGACCCGGGGCACAGTGGCCTCGGCGAACGCATGCAGCAGCTTCGCGCCGCGGCGCACCACGCCGTCCCACTCCTGCCCGACCCCGGGCAGGTAGCCGGGCACGTCCACCAGCACCACGAGCGGCACGCCGAACGCGTCGCACATCCGGACGAAGCGGGCCGCCTTCTCCGCGGAGGTGGCGTCCAGGCAGCCGCCAAGCCGCATCGGGTTGTTGGCGACCACGCCCACGGTCCGCCCGGCCAGCCGGCCGAGCAGGGTGACTACGTTCGGCGCCCACCGGGGGTGCAGTTCGATGCCGTCGCCGTCGAGCAGGGCGCCGATCAGCGGCTTGACGTCGTAGGCCCGGCGGGCGGACTCGGGCAGGAACCTGGCCAGGTCGGCGGCGGCCGGGTCGGCCGGCGCCGCGGGCGGGCCGGCCTGCTGCTGGTCACCGAGCAGCACGGCCAGGTCCCGGGCCCGGGCGATCGCGGCGGCGTCGCAGGGCGCGACCACGTGGACCACGCCGGACCGCCGCGAGTGCGGCTCCGGCCCGCCGAGGCGGGCCATGTCCACATCCTCGCCGGTCACGCTGCGCACCACGTCCGGGCCGGTGACGAAGATCCGCCCCTGCTCGGACAGGATCACCACGTCGGTCAGCGCGGGCCCGTACGCGGCACCGCCCGCGGCGGCGCCGAGCACCACCGAGATCTGCGGCACCACGCCGGACGCCCGGGTCATGGCGGCGAACACGGTGCCCACGGCGTGCAGGCTTTCCACCCCCTCGCGCAGCCGGGCGCCGCCGGAGTGCCACAGCCCGATCACCGGCACGCCCTGCGCCAGCGCCTCCTCGTAGGCGGCCACGATGGCGGCACAGCCGGCGGCGCCCATGGCACCGCCCTGCACCCGCGGGTCGCTGGCGAAGCCGACCGCCAGCATCCCGGCGATCTCGCCGCAGGCGGCCACCGCGCCGCTGTCGTCGTGCGGGGTCAGCAGCCGGACCGTGCCCGGGTCGAACAGCGCCTGCAGGCGCACCTCCGGGTCCCGGGGAAGTGCCGCCGGCCCGTCCGCGGTCCCGGCCGCCGCGGCCCGTGGCGGTGCCGGGGCAGGCTGGACGCTGCTTTCGAGTACGGTCACGTCAGGCTCCTTGCGGTGCGGAAAGCGGGGTCAGGGCGCGGGCGGCGGCGGGCTCAGGCGGCGGTGAAGGCCAGCGCGACGTTGTGCCCGCCGAAGCCGAACGAGTTGTTCAGCGCCGCCATCGGGGTGCTGCCGTGCGGGCGGAGCTCCCGTGGCTCGGTGGCGATGTCGACCCCGGCCTCGTCGTCGGGGTCGTCCAGGTTGATGGTCGGCGGGGCAACGCGTTCGCGCAGGGCCAGGATCGTGGCGACCGCCTCGACCGCGCCGGCGCCGCCGAGCAGGTGGCCGGTCATCGACTTGGTCGCCGACACCACCACCCCGCCCGTGGCGTCCCCGAGCGCGGCGGCGATCGCCTGGCCCTCCACCGCGTCCCCGGCCGGGGTCGAGGTGGCATGCGCGTTGACGTGCACCACCTGGTCCGGGGCCAGGCCCGCGTCGGCGAGCACGCCGCGGATCGCGGCGACGATGCCCGCGCCGCTCGGCTCGGGCTGGGCGATGTGGTGCGCGTCGGCCGAGTAGCCGGTGCCGGCGGCCACGGCGTGCACCCGGGCACCCCGGCGCGCGGCGTGGCCGGCCGACTCGAGCACCACGATGCCCGCGCCCTCGCCGAGCACGAAGCCGTCCCGGCCCTTGTCGAACGGGCGCGAGGCGCGCTGCGGCTCGTCGTTGCGGGTGGACAGCGCCCGCATGGCGGCGAAGGCGGCGATGTTCAGCGGGATGATGGCCGCCTCGGTGCCGCCGGCGAGCACCACGTCCGCACGGCCCAGCCGGATCATGTCGATCGCGTAGCCGATCGCCTCGGCGCCCGACGCGCACGCGCTGACCGTGGTGTGCACCCCGGCGCGGGCGCCGAACTCGAGCCCGATCCACCCCGCGGAGCCGTTCGGCATCAGCATCGGGACCGTGAACGGGGAGAGCCGCTGCCAGCCGCGGTCGCGCAGCGTGTCGTAGGCGGCGATGGTCGAGGCGATCCCGCCGATGCCGCTGGACACGACGACACCGAGCCGGTCCGCCGGCACCTCCGGCGCGCCGGCGTCCGCCCACGCCTCCCGGGCGGCGACGAGCGCGAACTGCTCGCACCGGTCGAGCCGCCGGGCCTGCACCCGGTCGATCACCGTGGCCGGATCGACCGCCGCGGGCGCCGCGATCCGGGCCGGCAGGCTCGCGTACCCGTCGTCGGTCAGCGCCGTGGCGCCACTGCACCCGGCGAGCATGCCCGCCCAGGTGCCCGGGACGTCGCCGCCGAGCGGCGTGGTGGCGCCGAGGCCGGTGACCACGACGCGTGGCTGGTCTGCGGCCACAGTCATCAGCTCCTTTGGTGCGGTGCCGCGGCGGGCAGGTAGCCGCCGCGGCCAGCGGCCCGCGCGGTCAGGCCGAGACCTCCGCGCGGCGGACGTAGTCGATGACGTCCTGGACGGTCTTGAGGTTCTTCAGCTCGTCGTCGGGGATCTCGACGCCGAACTTGTCCTGCGCCGCCACCGCGATCTCCACCATCGACAGCGAGTCGATGTCCAGGTCGTCCACGAAGCTCTTGTCCGGGGTGACGTCGCCCGCGGGGACGCCGGCGACCTCGTCGACGATCTCGCCGAGCCCGGTCAGGATCTCCTGTTCGGTCATGACTGCGTTTCTCCTTCTTCGTTGGTTGGTTGTGTTCCGCGCCGGGACCAGGCATCCCGGCGCCACGGCCAGGCTAGGGGACCGTGATCACCTGCGCGGCATAGCTGACGCCGGCGCCGAAGCCCAGCAGCAGGACCGCGTCGCCGGAGGTGATCTCGCCGCGCTCGATCATCCGGGACAGCGCGAGCGGGATGGACGCGGACGAGGTGTTGCCCGCGTGCACGATGTCGTCGGCCACCAGCGCCTGCGGGGCACCGAGGCGGCGCGCGATCCCCTCGATGATCCGCAGGTTCGCCTGGTGCGGGACGAAGGCGGCCAGGCTGGCCGGGTCCACCCCGGCCCGCTCGCAGGCCGCCCGGGCGACCGGGTGCAGCGCGGTGGTGGCCCAGCGGAACACCGCCTGGCCCTCCTGGTAGATGAACGCGTTCCGGTCGGCGATGTAGATCTTGTCCGCCATGGCGCCGTCGCTGCCCCACACGACCGGGCCGATGCCGGGGGCGGCACCGGCCTCGGTGACCGGGCCGACCACCGCGGCGCCCGCCCCGTCCGCGAAGATGATGCAGGTGGAGCGGTCGGTCCAGTCCACCCATTGGGAGAGCTTCTCGGCGCCGATCACCAGCACGTTCCCCGCCGTGCCGGCGCGCACCGCGTCGCTCGCGGTGGCCAGCGCGTAGCAGAAGCCCGCGCAGGCCGCGTTCAGGTCGTACGCGCCCGGCGCCGCGATGCCGAGCCGGGTGGCGACGCCGGCCGCGGTGTTGGGGATCATGACTTCCGGCGTGCAGGTCGCGACGATCACCAGGTCGATGTCGGCGGCGGACAGGCCGCTGGCGGCCAGCGCCTTGCCGCCGGCGGCCACGGCCATGTCCGCGACGGTCTCGTCCGGTCCCGCCAGCCGCCGGCTGGCGATCCCGACCCGGCTGCGGATCCACTCGTCGCTGGTGTCGACGGTGGCCGCGAGCTCGGCATTGGTCAGCACGTTCGCCGGCTGGTATCCGCCGAACGCCAGGATCCGCGAGCCCCGGGAACCTTCGGTCAGTCGCATCGGCTCATCTTTCCCTCGGACGGATGGTGCCTGGTGCTCGAAGGGGTCGCCTTACCCCGCCGCGGCGTTATCATGCGGGCTCCGGCTGCAACCGGACCAGCGGCTGGCCCGTGGTGACCGGGTCGCCGTCCTCCACCAGCCACTCCAGGATGGTGGCGGCGAACGGCGGGGTGACCGCCTCCTGGCCGCTGCGGACCTCGACGTGGCCCAGCACCGCACCAGGACGGACGTGCGTGCCGGGGCCCGCGTCCTGGCCGCCGGCGTGGAAGGTGCCGGCCAGCGGGGAGACCAGCAGCCGCCAGTCGGGCACGTGCCCGGGCTCGGGCGGCTCCAGGGCCCCGTGCTCGGCCAGCAGCGCGCGGGCGGCGTCGAGGCTGTCGGGGGTCTTCAGCGCGGCCAGCGCCACCCCCGGCAGCGCCCGCCGGCCGAGGCCGGTCAGCGTGCCGCCGGGGGGCAGCTCGATGAGCGCCTGCACGCCGAGGCCGGACATCGAGCGCATGCACTCGTCCCACCGGACCGGGGAGCTCACCTGCGTGACCATCCGCTCCAGCCACTCCTGTCCGGAGCTGACGGCCGCTCCGTCGGCGTTGGAGAGCAGCACCATCACCGGGTCGCTCACGGTGACATCCGCCGCGGCCTCGCGCAGCGCCGCGACGGCGGGCGTCATGTGGGTGGTGTGGAAGGCGCCCGCCACGCTCAGCGGCCGCAGCCGCGCGCCGGCCGGCGGGTCGGCGGCGAGCGCGGCAAGCTGCCCGGCGGTCCCGGCCGCGACGATCTGGCCGGCGCCGTTGACATTCGCCGGGGTGAGGCCGTGCTCGTCGAGCTTGGCGAGCACGTCATCCTCGGTCCCGCCGAGAATCGCGGTCATCCCGGTCGGCTCCGCCGCCGCCGCCTTGGCCATCGACCGCCCGCGCACGCCCACCAGGCGCATCGCGTCGCCGGGCGAGACGACCCCGGCGATCGCCCCGGCCGCCAGTTCGCCGACGCTGTGCCCGGCCGCGACGTGTGCCTGCGTGCGGGCCCCGAGCAGGTCGCCGAAGAGTGCCTCGGCCGCCGCGATCGCGGCGGCGACCAGCAGGGGCTGGGCGACCGCGGTGTCGGTGATCTCCGCGGCGCCCGCGGTCGTGCCGGAGGCGATGAGGTCGATCCCGGCGAGGTCGGACCAGGCGGCCAGGCGCTCGGCGAAACCGGGCAGGTCCAGCCACGGCGCCAGGAACCCGGGGGTCTGGGCACCCTGGCCGGGAGCTGCGATGACGAGCATCCCTCTACCCTGCACTGTAGGAGTCCGCCAGGGTGAATGGGGAAGATGACGAAGTTGTCCGGCCAGTTCTTGGAGGTTTCCGACAAGCTACGTTCGCTTGTGAACGAGACGGCCGAGGATGATGGCCACCCAGAGGGTGAACCCGCCGCGGCCGCGGGCCGGGGTGAGCCCGGTGAGCTCACTGACCCGGCGCAGCCGGTAACGGACGGTGTTGGGGTGCACGAACAGCAGCCGCGCCGCGGCTTCCAGTGAGAACCCCTGCTCCAGGTAGGTGGTAACGGTCTCCACCAGCGCCGAGCCGCCGCTCAGCATGGGCTCGTAGACGTCGGCGATCAGCTCGGCGCGGGCCGCCTCGTCGCCGTCGAGGGCCCGTTCAGGCAGCAGGTCGGCGGCCAGCACCGGGCGGGGCGCGTCCGGCCAGGCGGGCGCCGCCCGCAGCCCGGCCAGGGCGGCGGCCGCGGATGGCCCGGCGGTGTGCAGGTCGGCCACGGCATGGCCGACCACGACCGGCCCCGGCCCGAACCGGCCGGCCAGCTGCCGCGCGGCGGCGAGCGGGTCGGCGCTGCCGCCCAGCACGGCCACGAGCCTGCTGCCCTGGACCCCGGCGAGCAGGTCCATCCTGGACCGGCGGGCGATCGCCCGCAGGTCCTCGATGATCGCCTCCGGCTCACCGCCGTCGGTCGTGCCGGCGATCACGGCCACGGGGGAGGAGGACCAGTTCAGCGCGGCGGCCCAGGAGTGCAGGCCCTCCCCGGCCTCGCCCCGGACCAGCGAGTCCACCACCAGCGCCTCGAGCCGGGCGTCCCAGGCGCCCCGGGCCTCGGCGGTGCGGGCGTAAACCTGCGCGGCGGCGAACGCGATCTCCCGGGTGTACCGGAGCACGGCCTCGCGCAGCTCGGCCTCGCCGCCAGGTGCGGCAAGCCGGTCCACCTGGGCCTCGACCACGTCGATGGTGATGCGCACCATCTCCACGGTCTGCTGCAGGCTCACCGCCCGGGCCAGCTCGCGGGGTGCCGTGCCGAACACCTCGCCGGCCACGGCGGGGCGCCGCTGAGGGTGCCTGACCCAGTCCACGAAGGCGGCGATCCCGGCCTGGGCGACCAGGCCGATCCAGGACCGGTTCTCCGCGGGCAGGGCGCGGAACCACGGCAGCCGCTGCTCCATCGAGGTCATGGCGGCGGTCCCGAGCGCGCCCATGGCCTGCTCCAGCCGCCGGACGGTCTCCGGCCGGACCTGCCCGGCCGGCCCCCCCGCGTCCCGCGCCCGCCCGCTGTCCCGGCCGCGCGCGCCATCCCGCACCCGGTCCGGCGCCTCCCGCGATGCCGTCACCGCTCCAGCCTGCCACGCCCGGCGCCGTGGGCGGGTGCGGGCCCGGCCGCACCCGCCCACCGGCAGCCGCTGGCGCGGCTAGTAGCTGTTGTTCCAGGTGACGGAGAACTGGTTGCCCGCCGAGTTGAGCGCGCCGGGCGTGGCGAGCGCGTAGGCGCCGGTGTAGAACCCCTCCACCATGGTGATCTTGTCGTCGGGGAACGTCTTGATGACGCCGGTCTTGGACCCCGAGGTCACCGACGCCGCCGAGGTCGTCCACTTGGTGAAGTCCGCGAGCGGGTACTCACCGCGCGGGCCGCCCGGGGCCTCGGCGATCCATTCGGCACTGGCGTTGCTGCAGGTCGAGCAGGTCTGCGTGGTGGTGATGTTGTTGCCGCTCGTGGTGGCGTCGGTGACCTTCAGGGCATAGCTGCTGCCCGTCCGGACCACCGAGGCGGTGATGCTGTCGCCGGGCTTCACCGTCGTCCCCACGGTCTGGATGGAGTTGGTGGGATACATCTCCCACCAGGTGTAGTAGAACGCGGTGCCCTTGTAGCACTGGGCGAGCGTGCCGTCCTGCTCCACCGTGCTGCTGTTCCAGCCGTCGATGCCCACCCAGAAGACCGCGAGCTGCTGCTCCTTGGTGGGGCACTTGATGGCCGGCTCGGTCCACTTGCTGCTTACCTTGGTGTAGGTGTTGCCCGAGGTGTTGACGTCGGCGTAGCCGGACCAGTTGGTGGACTGCGCGCTCGACAGCCTGCCGATACCGGTTGGCCGGCTGCGGACGTCCTGGTTGGTGGGGGGCGGGTTGGCGGTCACGTAGCGCAGGGCGGCCCGGGCCGCCTTCGCCGCTTCCTGGGCCTTGGTCGGCCGGGTGCCGGCGCTCGCCACCGAGCCGGCGCCGAGGGCCGCGATCGTTCCTGCCGCCGCGACGGCCGCGACGAGCCTTGTCAGTCGATTCACAGACGCTCACTCCCGAGATAGTTGCGGACTGTCTGTTCGCCGTGCGGCTCGCGCCTGGCAGGCGCAAGCTGAAGGTCGTTGCCTCCTTCCCCCCTGGTGCCCGGTGGTGCCGGCGGAGCTCAGCTGGCGGTCACCGACCAGGCGCTGCCGTTCCACTTCTCGATCAGCGGGTCGGTCGCCGAGGAGCCGATCGTCTCACCGACCGCCCAGCAGTTGCTGCTCGCGGTGCAGGCCAGGCCCTGCAGCGCGGCGTAGGCCGACCCGCTGATGGCCGGTGTGGCCTGGAGCGTCCACTTGGTGCCGTTCCAGCCCTCGGCGAGCGCGGGGCTGCCGCCGGACTTGTTGTAGGTGCCGGTGGATTCGCAGCTGGCCGCCGCGGTGCAGGCCACGGCGCTGAGCTGGGACGTGGTCGCCCCGCTCGGCTTGGCCGGGGCCGCGGTCAGCTTCCACGTGGTGCCGCTCAGGTCCTGGGCGAACGCGAACAGCTTGTTGCTGATGCCCACGGTCATGCAGGCCGTGGTGCTGACGCAGGTGTCCCCGACCGCCTGGTTGGCCTTGGACGTCGGCGTGGTCACGACCGACCACTTCGACCCGTTCCACTTCTCGGTGAGCGTGCCGGTGAAATTGGTCGGGAACGTGTAGCCGACCGCCCAGCACAGGCTGGCGGACGGGCAGCTCACGCCCGTCAGCGTGTCCGGCTTGCCGGGGTTGGGGCTCGGGGTGGGCTCGATCGACCACTTGGTGCCGTTCCAGCCCTCGGCGAGGGTGACCGGACTGGACCCGCTGGCCGCGGACGAACCGGTGGCCTGGCACTTGGTGGCGCTGGCACAGGAGACGGCCTGGAGGGCGACTCCCGTCCCTCCGGACGGTGCCGGGACCGTGACCACCGACCACTTCGACCCGTTCCACCGCTCGGCGGTGGGGAGCGTGGCGGTGTGCGCGCTGTTGTTGTAATCCCCGACCGCCATGCAGTTCGCCGCGGCGGTGCACGCCACGCTCCAGAGCGTCGAACTGCTGGACCCCGGCGGGTTCGGGCTGGTCACAACCGACCACTTCGACCCGTTCCACTTCTCCACCAGCGTGCCGGCGCCGGCGGACCGGCTGCCCACCGCCACGCAGTTGCTGCTGCTGGTGCAGGACACGCCGTTGAGGGAGCCGTGCACCGTGGCCGTGACGTGCCGCGGCGCCGCGGCCGCGGCCGTCGTCATCGCCAGACCGAGCGACGCGGCCAGCGCCGCGCCTGCCGCCCCGGCCAGCTTGCGTCCGGCCCGGCCACGCCCGGGCATGCCAAATCTGCCGTTCACTCAAATCACCCGCCCCTTGAGTCCACGACTTGGACACTCTGCCAACACTGTGACACAACGCGCCGAGGGTGGCTAGCGGGCAAATCCGGGCGGCGGTGGCCGGGGTTGCGCGCGCGACGCGCCGGTCAGCCGGGCAGCGCGACGCTGACCGGGTAGTCCAGCCGGTACTTCTCGATCACCTGGGCCAGTACCTCGTGCTTGACCTCGCCCCGCCGGGCAAGCTGGCTGAGCACCGCCAGCGTCACCGACTCCGCGTCGACGTGGAAGAACCTGCGGGCCGCCGCGCGGGTGTCGGAGAAGCCGAACCCGTCGGTGCCGAGCGAGGTGAACGGGGCGGGCACCCAGCGGGCGATCTGGTCGGGCACCGCCCGGATCCAGTCGCTCACCGCGACCACCGGGCCGGCCTGGCCGTCCAGCGCCTGGGTCACGTACGGCACCCGGGCCTCGCCGTCGGGGTGGAGCAGGTTCCACTCCTCGCAGGCCAGCGCGTCGCGGCGCAGCTCGGTCCAGGAGGTCGCGGACCACACGTCCGCGGCCACCCCCCAGTCCTCGGCGAGCAGCCGCTGCGCCGCCAGCGCCCAGCGCACGGCCACCCCGGAGGCGAGGATCTGCGCGCGGGGCTGCTCGCCGCCCGGCTCGCCGGCGGCCGGGGCGTACCGGTAGAGGCCGCGCAGGATCGCCTGCTCCAGCTCAGCCCGGTCCCCGGCGGCGCCGGGCATGGCCGGCTGCACGTAGGGCTCGTTGTAGACGGTGAGGTAGTAGAAGATGTCCTCGCCGTGCGGGTACTGCTCGCGCTCCCCGTACATCCGCCGCAGCCCGTCGGCGACGATCACCGACACCTCGTAGGCCCAGGCCGGGTCGTAGGCCACGCAGGCCGGGCTGACCGAGGCGAGCAGCTGGGAGTGGCCGTCGTTGTGCTGCAGCCCCTCGCCGGTCAGGGTGGTGCGGCCGGCGGTCGCGCCGAGCAGGAAGCCGCGGCCGAGCTGGTCGCCGAGCGCCCACATCTGGTCGCCGGTCCGCTGCCAGCCGAACATCGAGTAGAACACGTACACCGGGATCATCGGCGCCGCGTGCGTGGCGTACGCGGTGCCGGCCGCGATCACCGACCCCATGGCGCCGGACTCGCTGATCCCCTCGTGCAGGATCTGGCCGTTCTCGGCCTCCTTGTAGGACAGCAGCAGCGCCCGGTCCACGGCCTCGTACCGCTGCCCGTGCGGCGAGTAGATCTTGGCGCCGGGGAACAGCGAGTCCATGCCGAAGGTGCGCGCCTCGTCCGGGATGACCGGCACGAACCGCTTCCCGATGCCCGGGTCCTTCATCAGGTCCTTGAGCAGCCGGACGAAGGCCATCGTGGTGGCGACCGCCTGCTTGCCGGAGCCCTGCTTCAGCTCGTCGTAGGCGGCCGGCCCGGGCAGCGCCAGCGGCTTGGCCCGGACCACCCGCCTGGGCAGGTACCCGCCGAGGGCCGCGCGCCGCTCGCGCATGTAGGCGATCTCCTCCGAGGTCTCGCCCGGGTGGTAGTAGGGCGGCAGATCGGCCTCCAGCGCCCCGTCGGCGATGGGCAGGTACAGCCGGTCCCGGAACTCCTTCAGCTCGGCGACCGTGAGCTTCTTCATCTGGTGGGTGGCGTTGCGGGCCTCGAAGTCGGGGCCGAGCGTCCAGCCCTTGATGGTGTGGGCGAGGATCACGGTCGGCTGGCCGACGTGCTCGGTCGCCGCCTTGAACGCGGCGTAGACCTTGCGGTAGTCGTGCCCGCCCCGGGACAGGTTGCGCAGCTGGTCGTCGTCCAGGTGGGCGACCATGGCGCGCAGCCGCGGGTCGCCGCCGAAGAAGTGCTCCCTGATGTACTCGCCGGACTCCACCGCGTAGGTCTGGAACTGCCCGTCCGGGGTCGTGTTCATCTTGTTGACCAGCACGCCGTCGGTGTCCTGGGCCAGCAGGGGGTCCCAGTCCCGGCCCCAGATCACCTTGATCACGTTCCAGCCCGCGCCGCGGAACACCGCCTCGAGCTCCTGGATGATCTTGCCGTTGCCGCGCACGGGGCCGTCCAGCCGCTGCAGGTTGCAGTTGATCACGAAGGTCAGGTTGTCCAGCTCCTCGCGGGCGGCCAGGCCGATCGCGCCGATCGCCTCGGGCTCGTCCATCTCGCCGTCACCGAGGAACGCCCACACGTGCGACCGGCTGGTGTCGGCGACCTCGCGGGCGAGCAGGTAGCGGTTGAACCGGGCCTGGTAGATGGCGTTGAGTGCGCCCAGGCCCATGGACACCGTGGGGAACTCCCAGAAGTCCGGCATCAGCCGCGGGTGCGGGTAGGAGGGCAGGCCCCCGCCGGGGTGGGACAGTTCCTGGCGGAAGCCGTCCAGCTGCTGCTCGGTGAGCCGGCCCTCCAGGAAGGCGCGGGCGTAGATGCCGGGCGCGGCGTGCCCCTGGATGAACACCTGGTCCCCGGACTCGCCGTGGTCCTTGCCGCGGAAGAAGTGGTTGAACCCCACCTCGTACAGGCTGGCCGCCGACGCGTAGGTGGCGATGTGCCCGCCGACCCCCAGGCCCGCCCGGTTGGCGCGGGACACCATCACGGCGGCGTTCCACCGGATGTAGGCGCGGATCCGCCGCTCCACGTACTCGTCGCCGGGGAACCAGGGCTCGCGCTCGGGCGGGATCGTGTTGATGTAGTCGGTGCTGCGCAGGCCGGGCACCCCGACCTGCTGCTCACGTGCCCGTTCCAGCAGGCGCAGCATCACGTACCGGGCGCGGGCCCGCCCCCGGGTCTTCACCACGCTGTCGAACGAGTCCACCCATTCGCGGGTCTCATCGGGGTCGATGTCTGGCAGCTGGGTGGGAAGCCCGTCGCTGATGATGGAGAAGCGCTGACGACCGGCAGCCACGGGGTATCCCGCCTTCCGCGTAGGTGGGCGGCTGGTCACCGCCACGTCGGTGCAGCACGGGCGGGCTGATGGCCGCCCGTGTGTGGGAGGTTGTCCAGACCAATTCTCATACCTGCGGCAAGTAAACGCACCCCCGCGGCGGAGCGGGGCCGCTCCTGGGTACCCCGGACCAGGAGGATGTGCGGATCCCGGGTCGGAGGGAAGTTTCGTTCGGCATGGAAAGCGAAGTATTTACGGCAGCAACCGGGCGCCGCGAGCGCGTCAGCGACATCACGACAGAATGCGCGCAGTTCACCGCGCGGGCGGCCGGCGGCCGGGACGGGCTGCTGCACGTGTTCGTCCCGCACGCGACCGCCGGGCTCGTGCTCATGGAACTCGGGTCGGGCAGCGACCAGGACCTGCTCGCGGTGCTGGCGGAGCTGCTGCCGGCCGACGACCGGTGGCGGCACGCGCACGGGTCGCGCGGCCACGGCCGGTCGCACGTGCTGCCCGCGTTCGTGGTGCCGTTCCTGGTGATCCCGGTGATCCGCGGCTCGATGGCGCTCGGCACCTGGCAGTCGGTCGCGCTCGTGGACCTGAATGTGGATAATCCGGATAGAAGAGTACGAATGTCTTTCCTTGGATAGGTGTCGGGTGAAGTGGGAACGCTTCGCGTGTGACCAGATTTCGCCTCTGGGCCGCTTGACACTTGCGCGGGGGCCCGACCCAGTGTGGACTGTGCGGGCAAGAAGTGCCGACGCGGGCGTAGCGCGCCCGGCGCCGCGATCCCGGGACCGTGCCGGGGGCCGGGCAGCCGGCGCGAGACTTGGCACCGTGGAAAGGGCTTGAGGAGGGGTTAGTGAGCGCGACCGCGCGCCAGGCTCAGGATCAGCCTAGCCTGGCCGAGCGACTTGGCATCAAACCGGGTCAGGTGGTGCAGGAGATCGGCTACGCAGACGACTGTGACGAGGCGCTGCGGGAGGCCATCGCCGAGCGCAAGGACGTGGAACTTGTCGGCGAGGACTATGACGACGTGGTCGACGTGGTCCTGCTCTGGTGGCGCGACGGGGACGGTGACCTCTTCGACGCGCTGGCGGACGCGCTGACGCCGCTGGCAGACGGCGGGCATATCTGGCTCCTGACCCCCAAGCCGGGCCGGGACAACTATGTCGAGCCGAGCGAGATCGGGGAGGCGGCACCGACCGCCGGGCTGTCGCAGACGTCGAGCCTGTCCGCCGGGCGCGACTGGCTCGGCACCCGCCTGGTCGCGCCGAAGGCGCGCCGCTGACGCACGCCGGGAGCGCGGGGGTCACGGCCGGCTCGCGCGGCCGTGGTTCCGGCGGCCCCGGCGGCCGGTGAATCACGCCGGGAATTGGCGCGGTCCGCGTCCCCGGGTGGCCTGCCGTGGTGGCACACTGGGCACGTCGGCGCGCGCGATTGCCCCGGCAGGCCCGGTGCGGGCCGCCGCCGCGGCGGAAGGGACCCGGAAATGTCGGTTGAGGTGGGCCAGGAGGCCCCCGACTTCGAGCTGAACGACCAGCACGGCACCCCCGTGCGGTTGTCCGGCTTCCGCGGGCACAAGAACGTGGTGCTGGTCTTCTACCCGCTCGCGTTCAGCGGCGTGTGCACCGGCGAGCTGTGCGCGATGCGGGACAGCTTCCCCGAGGCCGGCCGGGACGACGTGGAGCTGCTGACCGTGTCGGTGGACTCGGTGCATGCCCACCGCGCGTGGTCCGACGCCGAGGGCTTCGGGTTCGGCCTGCTGTCGGACTTCTGGCCGCACGGCGCGGTGGCGCAGCGCTACGGCGTGTTCAACGAGGACAGGGGCCTGGCGCTCCGCGGCACCTTCATCATCGACAAAGCCGGCGTGGTCCGGTGGAAGGTCGTCCACCCGATCCCGCAGGCACGTGACATCGCCGACTACCAGAAGGCGCTCGCCGCCGTGGGCTGAGCCCGCCACGGGCACGCCCTGGACGACGGGGAAAGCGAACCCGATGCCCTGCTATCGCTGCGGTGCGCGGCAGGTGGACCCGGTGCGCGGGCACAGCCCGTGGCGCCGCGGGGTCAAGGCTGACCAGCAGGTGCTGGTCTGTCCCGGCTGCCAGGCGTCCGCCGACTGGAGCGCCGACCTGGACAAGTGCCGCCGGTGCGGCGGGGTGCGCCTGGTGCGCCGCCTCGGCGAGGTGGAGTGCCGGGACTGCGGGACGGTAGCCGCCCCGGCGGACGCCACCGCCCCGGCCGGGGCGTCCCCCGGCGGGCGGGCTCCCGGGCTGTCCGAGGAGGTCGCCCTGGCGCTCGAGCGCGTCCTGGGCCGCGGCGCGGGCAGCGGGTGAGGTCCCCGCCGTGACCGATGCCGCGGTCGTCGGGCGCATCCTGCGCGAGTACCGCAGCGGCGGGCTGGCCCCGTCGTGCGTGCGGCGCCGGTACGGTTCGGTGTCCGGCACCCGGGTGGGCTACCAGATCAGCGAGCCAGGCGGGCCGGAGATCCTGGTGCGCGCCTACCGCGCCGACGAGCCGCTCGGCGCGGAGTTCCGTGGCTGCGGCACCGCGTCGGTGCAGGAGTGGCTGGCCGGGCGCGCCGCCACGCTGGCGTGGCTCGCCGCGCGCGGCTACCCGGCGCCGCGCCCGGTGCCGACGCGCGAGGGTGACCTGGTCGGGGTCGCCGGGGCCTGGCTCACCTGGGCTACCACGGATGTCCCCGGGCGGCTGCTGGCGCCGGGCCGCGGCCAGCTAGGCCTGCTCGGCGCGGCGCTCGGCCGGCTGCACGCGCTGGACCCGGGCGGCGCCTCCGGACGAGGCGCTCCCGGCGCTGCCGTGGCCGGCCTGGCATCCTGGCATCCCGCGGCGGCCATCCCGGCCGCGCTGGGCCGCCTCGACGCGGTACAGGGCCTGCTGCCGGCGCAGTGGCGCCCGCTGCACGAGGGGTTCCGGCGCACCCTGCGGGCCGTCCAGGACGCGGCGGCGGGCCTGCCGGCGGCGGTGGTGCACGGCGACGCCCGGCCGGGGAACGCGATCGTCGCGGCGGCCGGGGCGGCGCGGGGAGTGCCCGCGCAGGCGGTGCTGGCCGGCTGGGAGAACTGCGGCCTGGGCCTGCCCGTGCTCGACCTCGGCTATTGCCTGCTGGAAACCCACCTCGGCCCGGGCCGGCCGGGCGAGCCCGCCGGGCGGCGTATCGAGCCGGATCCGGGGCGGATCGTGGCCGTCCTCGACGGCTACGCCCGCTGGCGGGCCCCCGGCGATGCGGAACGGCGGATCCTCGCCGACGGGATCCGGTTCGCCGCCGCGTACGCCGGGGCGATCTGCTTCGAGCAGGCCCTCATCGACGGCGTGCGCGGACCGGC
>Ga0335078_10005463_pt1 | contig 18782 bp, 15 predicted proteins | sample Lox_Sample_32_FD_206711 | JGI IMG/M metagenome (GOLD analysis project Ga0335078, IMG submission 206711) | Soil microbial communities from Loxahatchee National Wildlife Refuge, Florida, United States - Lox_Sample_3.2 | ecosystem: Environmental > Terrestrial > Soil > Wetlands | place: USA... | reverse complement strand
GACGCTGCCCGCGCCTTGCCGGCGCTGCACCATCCCGCGATCGACCAGACGCCGCAGCGCTTCGCGCACGGTGAAGCGGCTGGCGCCAAACTCGTCGCACAATTCGCTCTCGGTCGGGAGCCGCTCCTCGAGCGGATATTCCCCGGTCTCCACGCGGCGGCTGAGCACGTCCAGGATCTGCAGGTAGCGCGGCGCCTCCATTGTCACTGCGTCATCCTCCCTTCGTCGCATAATCCGGCGCGGCGTCGGCCGATCGGTTTGTCCGGACATATTGCCGTAATATGGGTCGAATGTGTACAGACGGGAGGTCGCCCGGGGGCGCTGGCAACGCATTGCCCGCAAAGGGGCGCGGCAAATGGAGGGATCGTAAACATGACCGACGTACTGGGCTGGCGGCGCAAATTCGGCGTGCTGGGGCCGTCGACCAACACTATTGTGCAGCCGGATTTCGACGCCATGCGTCCGCTCGGCGTCACCAACCATTACAGCCGCATTTTCACGCCCAATGCCGACGCCGTGAGCAACGACAGCTTCAGGGCGGCAACCGAAGTCATCGCCGGCAATGTGCTCGACGCCGTGCGCAGCGTCATGACCTGCAAACCGGATTATCTGGTGATGGGCATGTCGGCGGTGACATTCATCAACGGCGCGAAAGGAGCCGACATTTTCACTCGGCAAGTGGAAGAAACCTCCGGCGTCAAGATCAGCATCGGCAGCCATGCCAGCGCCGCCGCATTGCGTTGTTACGGCGGTGTGCGGCGGATTGCCATTCTGTCTCCCTATTGGCCGGTGATGAACGTCGAGGTCATTCGCTACTTCACCGATATGGGCTTTGAAGTGGTGCGCGACATCTGCCTGCAATGCCGGTCGTGGATTGCGATTGCGGAACAAACAACGGAGACCCTGCGTGGCGCCTTGCGCGCACTCGACGGCGACGACGTCGATGCCATCGTCCAGGTCGGCACCAATCTGTCGATGGTGCGGCTGGCCGCAGCCGCCGAAATGTGGCTTGGCAAACCGATCATCGCCATCAATACCGCCACCTATTGGCATGCGCTGCGCGCCAACGGCATCGAGGACCGAATGGAGGGTTTCGGTCGCCTGTTAGCCGAATTTTGAGGCCTGGCATGACCGGCAAAGCCGCGCTGGCGCTGGGTGAAGTTACGGTTCATCGGGTGATCGATCTCGATCCATTTGCCATTCCGCTCGACTTGCTGTTTCCGGGCGCGACGCTTGCGCATCTTCTCCCGGTCGCCGACCTGTTGGGGCGAGACCACGTGGATTTCGCCGCAGGCAAGATTCTGCTCGCTATCCAGAGCCACCTCTTGCGCTTTGCCGGCAAGACGATTCTGATCGATGCCTGCGTTGGCGAACATAAATCGCGGCCGTTGCGGCCGGAATGGAACGCCCGCTCCGGCACGCGCTATCTCGCCAATCTCGCCGCGGCCGGATGCGCGCCGGAAGATATCGATATCGTTATGTGCACGCATCTGCATGCGGACCATGTGGGCTGGAACACACGGCTGGAATCGGGCCGCTGGCTGCCGACCTTTCCCAATGCCCGCTATGTCATGAGTCAGCGCGAGATCGATCAGCGCGCGCGGGACGCGGCGCAGTCCCCGCAAGCCAATCACGGCAGCTATCAGGACAGCGTTCTGCCGGTCCTCGATGCCGGCCTCGCGCAGGTGGCGCAAGCCGGCGACGAGATCGCCGAGGGCGCGACCATCGTCGACTTGGCGGGCCATGCGCCCGGCCAAATCGGCCTCGATGTCGCAACCAGCGCCGGACCGCACCTGATGTTTTGCGGCGACGCCATCCACAGCCCGGCGCAGGTTTTTCATCCGGAATGGTCGAGCGGCTTCTGCTTCGATCGCGCTCTGGCGGTTCGCACGCGTCGGATGCTGCTGGAACGGGCGGCGAGCGAGGATTTGCTGCTGCTGCCGGCACACCTGCGGGGGACCTGCATGCGCATCGCCGAGAAAGGCGGAGCTTTTGTCCCCGCCATCGAGCCCTAACGACCTCAGGTCACTTGTTCTGAATCGCGCAGCGACTGGATCATCGACGTACGCATCAGATAGTCGCGGTGCTTGACCGGATCCGCCGCGATGCGGCGCAGATCGTCGTAATACTTCGCCCGTGCCTGAGGTTCGCGCGTGTTGAGAATGGCGCGATTGCGCAGCGTCGTCTGCTGCACGACGTCCAGGGCGACCTTGCGGCGCTGGCGGCTGTAACGTTCGAGCGTCGCCAGCGGCGCGCCATGGATCACGTCTCGCAGCGTCCGGCTGAGATTGAAGGCATCGTGGATGCCGCCGTTGAGGCCCATTCCGCCGAGCGGATTGTTTACGTGCGCAGCGTCGCCGGCGATCAGCATGCGCCCCTGCACATAGCTCGAGGCCACCCGTTCATGGACCCGATAGGCGGTCCGGTGAGTGACTTCGTACCGCTGGCGGCGAGGTGCCGCGCCTTGCAGCAAATGCTCCGCCCGTTCGGGCGACGTCACATCGGCATCGGACAGCGACGAATCGACCGGGAACAGCGCACGCCATACGCGTGGCGTACGAATCAGCACGAACCACTCGTCGGGATCGGAGAGATAGGCGATATTGGCGATGTCCGGTATCGCTTCGCGAAAATCATAAGTCGTGGACAAACTCAGAAAAATCTCCGGGATGGTGATGCCATCGAAGGCCGCTCCCATCGCCTTGCGCACGATACTGCCGATGCCGTCGGCGCCGACGACGAAGGAGCCAGTGAGCGTCTCGGTATTGCCGCCCGGCATGGTCACATCGACCTCAACGCCGCCCGCCCTCTGGCGCGCCGCCGTCGCGGTCGTGCCGAGCCGGACGGTTGCCAGTGGATTGGATTTCAATTGCGCATAAAGCAGGTCGCCAAGCCGCCACTGCTCAAACTGCACGCGATAGGGATGATTAGTGTCGGGTCCCAGCCGGGACAACTCGAATGTTGCCACGACGCCGTCCTTGCGATCGCGGAATTGCCATGTCGGGCAGATCAATCCCTGGTCGATCATGGTGCCGACCACGCCCAAAGGTTCGAGCATGTCGAGGGTTGGCGGATGGAACGTCGAAGCGCGCAGATCGTGCGGCAGTTCGCGACAGGCCTCGATGAGAACGACCGGAATGCCCTCCTCGACCAAGCGCACGGCAGTGACCAGCCCAACCGGACCGGCGCCGACAATCAGGACATTTTGGCTCAGCTGGCCGGGCATCGGCTTTCTTGACTCGGGCGGCAGGTCGTTCATCATGAGTTGTCCGGACAAAGATGGCGAGCTTTGCCGCACCGGGCAAGTGATCATTAGCCGCGGTCAGCCGGAAAGAGGCGCAATGCGTTACCCCTTCGTGCCGTTCCCCTCGCGCGGTCCGTTGCGCTGGCCGCAAGGCAAGCGGTTGGCGGTGATCATCACCATCAATCTCGAATATTGGGATTTGCTCAAGGAGTCGCCGGCGCCGTATTACGCCGGCGGGCCGGCCATCCTGCCCGACATGTTGCCCGGGAACATTCCGGATTTCCCCAATTTCTCCTGGCGCGAATATGGCCAGCGCGTGGGAGTCTGGCGCCTGTTCGACGCTTTCGTCGAGGCCGGCGTGCGTGCCAGCTGCACGATGAACGCCAAAATGGCGTTGGAGCGGCGCGCGGTCATTGATGGTGCGCTCGAACGCGGCTTTGAGCTTCTCGCTCACAACTACGAGCAGGGCGAGCTGCTGTGTCATCTGCAGCACAAACCCGACGAAGAACGGCGGGTGATCGAGGAGTCTCTCAAAATCTATGAGCGCGTCACTGGACGCCGGGCGCAAGGCTGGTTGTCGTCGTCGTTGCGCGGGACGACGAATACTGCCTCGATTCTGGTCGAAAACGGTGTGAAGTTCTGGTGCGATTTGATGAACGATGACCAGCCTTACATGATCGAAACGCCTGCCGGCTCGATCGTCGGCGTGCCTTATTCGATCGAGATGAACGACTTCACCCTGCTGCTGCGCCGCGGCCTGACCAACGAGGCCGCTTTTGACGCCATGAAGGAGCAGTTCGACGCACTTTATGCCGAAGCGGCGCGCACCGGCATGATGATGAACGTCGGCTTGCATCCGCATGTGACCGGGGTGCCGCACCGCGCCGGCATCCTGCGCAAGTTTCTGGCCTACGCCAAAGCGTTCGACCAGGTTTGGTGGGCGACACGCGAGGAAGTGGCGGCCTGCTACCGCGAGCAGCATGCCACTCACATTCCGCCGCAGCGGTCGTCATGACCGCAGGATCTGTCCCGGCGAAGTTCCGCACCGCGCTGCAAACGCCGGCCGTCGCCGCCGCCATCGTCGTGGCGCTTCTGTTCGCGGCAACCGCTCTCGGCGGGATGACCCGCGAGGTCGTGTCCGGCGTCATGCTCGGCTCGATCTACATGATGGTCGCGGTAGCATTCACGTTAACGATCGGCGTTCTCAATTTCCTTAATTTCACGATCCCTTCGTTATTCATGCTGACCGGGATGGTGGCGTGGGGATTGACGGCGAACGGTTATGTCAAATTCGCTGGCAGCTGGGCCTGGCTCGCCGCACTGGCCGCCGGCGTGGCGGCGGCGGTCGCGGCGTCGCTCTTGGTGGAACGCTTTACCTTCCGCTATCTGAGAATGAAACACGGCGACGCCATCGAACATGCGATCCCGCTGGTTTCTTCCCTCGGCTTCCTGCTCATCTTCGAGCATTTGGTGTTGATCGCGCTGGGGTCGGAATCAGAGCGCTTCGCCATTCCGTTCAAAGCCGACGTGCACGTGGCCAGCGTGGTTGTCGGCGTGCCGCAGATCATCAGCTGTGCGCTCGCCGTCGGCGTGGTCGCCGCACTGAGCTTTGTTCTGAAAAATACCAAGACCGGCCGGGCGCTGCGGACCATCGCCGAAAGTCCCGACACCGCCGCATTGCTCGGCGTTGAAGTCGACAAGATCGTGCCGCTCGTTTTCATTCTGACCGGGTTGTTGGCCGGAATCGCCGGCGCGCTGTTCACGGTCAATTACGGCAATGTGTCGCCGTTCATGGGCGACAATGTCGGCACCAAGGCGATCGCCGCCATGGTCGTCGGCGGTATCGGCTCGGTTTGGGGCGCCATCGCCGGCGGGCTGGTTGTCGGACTTGCCGAAACGCTGTCGATTTATCTTTTCGGCGGCGATTCTGTGCAGATGGTGGTCTGGGGCCTTTTGCTCGCGCTCATCGTCGTCCGGCCCCAGGGGCTGTTTGCAACCGTCGCCATCGGCAAGGGCAAGATGTGATGCCGCGATCCTCGACGGCACGGCATCAGAGACGAGCACAGCGGCGATGAGCGGCTATCTTTCCGGTGTCTTGGCGGTTTTATGCATCAACCTGATATTCGCGTACGGCATTTTTGTGCCGATGGCGGCCGGTCAGATCAATCTCGGCGGCGCCGGATTCCAGGCTATCGGCGCCTACACCACGGCTTGGCTGTCGAGCGTCGCCGGGTTGCAGCTGTGGTTGACCGTCCCCGCGGCGATGCTCGCCGCCGCCTTGATCGGCTGTCTGATCTCGTTTCTGGTTCTGCGCACGCGCGGCGTCTATATGGTGCTGGCGACGTTCGCGTTCGGCGAAGTGGTTGCCGGCTTTCTGCTGCGCTCGGACTTCTTCGGCGGCGCCATCGGCATGGTCGTGCCGGTGCATGTGGCCTTGCCGCTCTTGGTATGCTGCGCCGCCGCCGTGTTGCTGCTGACGTTTTATCTGATGGCGACGCGGCTCGGCCTCGCGATGCGGTCGATCAACGACGACGAGGCCGCGGCGATTGTCATGGGCATCAACGTACGCGCGGTGCAAGTCACCGCGTTCACTGTCGGCGGCGCCTTCGCCGGCCTCTCCGGTGCGCTCTACGCGCACAGTTTCAATTTCGTCGAAGCGCAATATTTCAATTCATTCCTTTCGATCTATGTGCTGCTGTTCGTGCTGATCGGCGGCGCGCAGACGGCTTGGGGACCGTTGGTCGGTACGGTGTTCTTCACGCTGCTGCCGGAGGTGCTGCGCATCAGCGGATCGTGGCGCTTTGTCGGCTTCGGAGTCGCCATCGTGCTGATGATGATGCTGCGTCCGCAAGGCGTGATCACGCGCGCGATGGTGCAGCGGCTGTCGCCGCGCCGCTGGGCGCCGCAATGCGCGGGAGCGGGGACGTGGCATGGCGGCTAGTCCGGCATTGGCGCTCCACGGCGTGAACAAACATTTCGGCGGCCTTTCGGTGATCGAAAACGTCAGTTTCGAGGTTCCCGCCGGCGCGCGTATGGCCTTGATCGGACCCAACGGCGCCGGCAAGACGACTCTGTTCAATCTCATTTCAGGAGTTTTTCGCGTCGATGCCGGCAGCATCCTGCTCGACGGCGCGGCCGTTGAGAATATGCCGACGCGGCTGCGGGTGCGCGCGGGCGTGTCGCGGTCGTTTCAGAACATTCGGCTGATGCCGCATCTTTCAGTGGTCGAGAACGTCATGCTCGGGCAGCACACCCTCACCAAGGGCCTTGGACCGCTGCTCAGCCCGCTGGCCTGGCAACGCAACAGCCGCTGGCGGCGGCTCGCCGAGGAAAGCCTGCGTAGCGCAGGGATCGACATCGATCCGGATGCCGACGTTGCGACGCTGTCTTACGGCGTGCGCAAGAAAATCGAAGTCGTGCGCGCGCTGATGAGCCGGCCGCGGCTGTTGATGCTTGACGAGCCCGCTGCCGGACTGAATCCGCGCGAAACCGCCGAATTGGCCATCTTTCTCAAATCGATGGCTTGGGAGGGGCTGACGCTGCTTGTCGTCGAGCATGACATGTCGTTCGTGCACGATCTGTGCGAACGAACCATCGTGCTCAATTTCGGCCGGCTGATCTACCAGGGACCGACAGGCGGCGTGCAAAACGACGAACAGGTGCGCGCGGCCTATCTCGGCAGCCGCCGTGTTGCGACCAAGGGAGCCCACACTGCTGCTTGAGGTCGATAATCTCGACGTTCGCTACGGCCGCACGCACGCGGTCAAGGGTATGTCGTTGACCGTGGCCGCCGACGAACTGGTGGTCGTGCTCGGCGCTAACGGCGCCGGCAAGAGCTCGCTGCTGCGAGCGCTGCAGGGCTTAGTGCCGACGGCGGGCGGACGCATCCGTTTCGACGGCGACGACATCACCGCTTTGTCGCCGCCGCAACGGCTGCGCCGGCGGCTCGCCCTGGTACCCGAGGGCCGCCAGATCGTGCTCGGCCTGTCGGTGCACGAGAACCTGCAGATGGGCGCCTATTCCCGCACAGACGCCGCAGCTGCGCACGATATTGACGGCGTTTACGATCGCTTTCCCAATCTCGCGGCGCGGCGAAAGATGTCCGCTTCGGTGCTTTCCGGCGGCGAACAGCAGATGCTGGCGATCGGCCGCGCGCTGCTGGCCAAGCCGAAATTGATGATGCTCGACGAGCCGTCTTTGGGGCTGTCGCCATTGCTGGTCGAGAAGCTCTTCGACCTGATCCTCGGCCTGCGCAATGAGGGCCTCGCCATTCTGCTCGTCGAGCAAAACACGCAGATGGCCTTGGAAGTGGCGTCGCGCGGGCTGGTCATGGAATTGGGCCGCGTCGCCATGCAGGGTCCGGTGGAGACTCTGCGGCACAACGAACGCCTGGCCCACGCTTATCTCGGACACGCATAAATCGAACAGGTTCAAAACAGGAGACGCCGATATGACGAGGATGCGAAGCTTTTTCATAGCTGCGGCAGCGGCGCTTGCCGCGTCGGCGACAATAATTCCGGCGCAAGCGCAGGACATCGTCATCGGTCTGAGCATGGTGAAGACCGGTGCGCTCAAAAACGTCGGCGAAGCGACCGAAACCGCGGTCGACATAGCGGTCGACGAAATCAACGCCAAAGGCGGCATCGCCGGCAAGAAGATCAAGCTGATCAAATACGATACCGGCAGCGACCCGAAGCAAGCGGCCATCGCCACGACAAAATTCGCCGAAGACGACAAGGCGCTCGCCATCATTGGCCCGTTCTCTTCCGGCGAAGCGGCGGTTGCTTTTCCGGCCGGCGAGCGGCTTGGCATTGTGCAGATGCCCAATGCCGCCTCGCAACCGGGCCTGACCCAGGGTTACAGCTACGCTTGGCGGCTCACCGCCGACGAAGGCAAGCAATTCACGCGCCTCATCAAAACCCTGAAGAAGAAATCGATCAAAGCCGACACTGCGGAGATCATCTACCTCTCGGACGAGCGCGTCTCCAACATCTCGGGCACGCGGTTCTATCCGGCGATCTTCAAGGCCAACAACATCTCGTTCGGCGAGCCGATCGCGTTCCAATACAACACGTTCGACGTCTCGCCGCAGGTATCTCAGGCGTTGGAGCGCAAGCCCGACGTCGTGGCGCTGGCGGCGACGCCCGACAGCGCCGGCAAGGTCATCAAGGAATTGCGACGGCAAGGTTTCCAAGGCCGGGTGATCGGCTCGCAGATCTTCGCCGATCCCAACTCGCTCGATTTGTTCGGACCCGATGCCGACGGCATGCTGATCGTCGCCGGCTTTTGGTGGGACCGTAACGACGCCACGCGCGCCTTCACCAAGAAGTTCGGCGAGGAGAACGCCAAGCGCGGTCTTGCCGTCAAGAAAATCCCTCATCACACCGACGCGCAGGCCTATGACATCGTCTATCTGCTCAAGCAGGTGATGGAAAAGGCCGGCGTGACCGGCGACCCCGCCAAAGTAGCGCAGGAACGCACGGCGATCCGTGATGGGCTTCAGGGTGTGCGCTTCACCGGCATTACCGGCGAGAACACCTGTTTCAACGCCGCTCGCGACGCACAGCTTCCTGGGTTCGTCATCGAAATCAAGGATCGGAAATGGAACCTGTTCGAGGCCTGGCCGGCGGACCCATGCTCGTAAGAGGCTAAGCGCTGGACACGCCGATCTGAGAAGCGCAGCCGCGATGGTCGCTTTTCGGATCGTCTCATCGCTGCCAAGGCAGCGCCATACGCAGCCTCGCTCGCGTTCCTCGACGCCAAGCAAACAACAGCGGCTTCGGATCATCAACTCGAGTCGGAACGCTTGACAACAGCGCTTACCGGCGAGATCATTTGTATACAAATGATGCCGAGGAGAGTCGATGTCGTGTATGCGCGGCCCGCCGACTTTGCCGAAGCTTTGAGGCTTCTCGCCGAGCCGGATGCCCGCGTTTTGGCGGGCGGAACCGACATATTTCCGGCGGCAGGCGAGCGCCCCCTGAGCGGCCGCTACATCGATATCACGGCGCTTCCGACCCTGCGCGAGTTCGCCATCGAGGGGGATTGGCTTCGCATCGGCGGGGCCGTTACCTGGAGCGATTTCGCCAAAACGGATCTTGGTCCGGCTTTCAACGCTTTGAAAGCCGCGGCACGCGAGATCGGCGGCCTGCAGATACAAAACCGCGGAACCATCGCCGGCAATCTCTGCAATGCCTCGCCGGCCGCCGACAGCGTTCCGCCCTTGTTGATTCTGGACGCCGAGGTCGAACTCGTTTCAAGGCGCGGTCGAAGGCGGCTGCCGCTCGGCGAATTCGTTGTCGGCAATCGCCGCACGGTGCTTCGCCGCGACGAGATCATGACGGCGATCTTCGCGCGGCAACCGGCTCCGACGGCGCGCTCGAGTTTCCTGAAGCTCGGCGCGCGCCGTTACCTGGTGATTTCGATTGTGATGGTCGCCGCGCTGCTCGACATCGTCGATGAAAGGGTGCGTAGCGCGCAGGTGGCGGCGGGCGCATGCTCGGCCGCGGCAAAGCGGCTGCCCGAGGTTGAGCGACGCCTGCTTGGCGTTCCGGCGCGCGCCGGCCTGGGCGATTGCATCGGGACCGAGGATCTCGCCGCGCTGTCGCCGATCGATGATTTGCGGGGCACCGCCGCATACCGTCGCGACGCGGCTTTGACACTCGTCCGCCGCGCGGTTGAATGCTGCGTCAGCGGCGATGCAGGAGGCGTTCTCTGATGCTCGAACGCGCGGCCGGCGTATCACTGACGCTCAACGGAGCGCCAGCTCGCCTCGCCGCTCCACCACTGGAGCGGCTCAGTCAGGCCTTGCGTGAACACGGCGGTCTTACCGGCGTCAAGGTCGGCTGCGACGCCGGCGATTGCGGCGCCTGCACGGTGTTGGTCGACGGCGAACCGGTCTGCTCCTGTCTTACCGCGGTCGGCCAAATCGAGGGCTGCGCTGTCGAGACTATCGAAGGCCTGTCGCCGGGCGAGGACGTTGTCGGCCGGCTGCAGCGCGCTTTCCATGTGCATGGCGCGGCGCAGTGCGGCGTATGCACGCCGGCGATGCTGCTCGCAGCAACCGCGCTGCTGCGGAGAAATCCGCGGCCAAGTGAAATGCAGACGCAAGATGCGCTGAGCGGTGTGCTGTGTCGCTGCACGGGTTACCGAAAAATCATTGATGCGGTGATAGATGCACAGGGCTTGGCCGGCGAAGCACTCCCGGTTCCACCCGATGCAGCGGCCGTCGGACTGCGCCTGCCGCGGCTCGACGGAGCGATCAAGATCTCCGGCGCGGAGATTTTCGGCGCCGACGCCTGGCCGACGGACGCGCTGCTCGCCAGAGCGATCCGCTCGCCGCATCACCATGCGCGCTTCTTCTTGGGCGATATCGAGGCGTTTCAACGCGCGCATGCCGGCGTCGCCGCCGTCTTCACGGCCGAGGACGTGCCGGGCGAAAATCGCTTCGGCGTCATCAGGCCTTTCGCCGATCAGCCGGTGCTCGCCGAAGGCGTTGTGCGGTTTCGCGGCGAGGCGGTCGCGCTCGTCGTCGGCGAAGAGGGGGCAATGCGCGCTCTCGATCTGTCCTTTTTCCCGGTGACTTGGGACATCCTGCCGGCGCTGACCGCGTTGGACGAGGCGACCGCCCCCGATGCCGCGCCGATCCATCCGCTCCGTCCCGGCAATGTATTGACCGGCGGCCGGGTCGTGCGGGGCGACGTCGAAACCGGACTCGCGACCGCGGATGTGTCGGTCGAGGGCGAGTTCGAAACCGCCTTCGTGGAACACGCCTACATTGAGCCGGAGGCGGGCTTTGCCCGGCGCGTCGCCGATCGCATCGAGATTCAGGCATGTACCCAGGCGCCCTACATGGATCGCGACGACATCGCGAAAATATTAGGCATCGCACCCCAGCGGGTGCGCATCATTCCGACCGCGGTCGGCGGCGGCTTTGGTTCGAAGCTCGATCTCTCCGTCCAGCCTTTCATCGCGCTCGCCGCATGGCTGCTCGGTCGGCCGGTGCGCATGGTCTATTCGCGAACAGAATCGATCATGAGCACAACCAAGCGCCATCCCGCTGCCATTCGCGCTAAAATCGGCGCAACGCGAGATGGTCGGCTCACAGCCATGGATTTCGTCGCTGATTTCAACACCGGCGCGTATGCGTCCTGGGGGCCGACCGTTGCCAACCGGGTACCGGTGCATGCGTCCGGTCCTTATCGGATGCCGCATTACCGCGCGCGGACACGCGCGATCCACACCCATCTCGTCCCAGCCGGCGCCTTTCGCGGTTTCGGCGTGCCGCAAAGCGCGATCGCTCAGGAGCAGCTTCTAGACGAGCTGGCGATCAAGCTCGACCTCGATCCGCTCGAGTTCCGCATCCTCAACGCGCTCGAAGCCGGCGATGCGACCGTAACCGGACAAGTGTTCAAGGAAGGGGTTGGCTTCAAGGCGTGCCTTGAAGCCTTGCGGCCGGGCTGGCGAAAGGCGCGCGAGGCTGCGCGCGTCTTCAATGCGGCTGCAAAAGGCCCGCTGCGGCGCGGCGTCGGTGTCGCCGGCATGTGGTACGGATGCGGCAATACATCATTGCCGAATCCTTCGACCATGCGGCTTGGGCTCAAGCCGGATGGGCGGCTCACGCTGTTCCAGGGCGCCGTCGATATCGGGCAGGGCTCGAACACGGTGATCCCGCAAATTTGTGCCGACGCGATCGGAGCGCCGCTCGCGCTATTCGATCTGGCGTCAGCGGATACCGACACGACGCCCGACTGCGGCAAGACTTCGGCGTCGCGCCAGACTTTCGTTTCGGGCAATGCCGCTTTTTTGGCCGGTCAAGCCATGCGCCGCACGATCCTGCGTCTGGCCAATGTCGGCGAGGAGGCGGCGATCCGTTTCGAAGCGGGCTTCGTCGTCATCGAAGGCGCCGGTGGTGAACGGCGCGTCAATTTGAGCGCGCTTTCGCTCAACGCGTCGGGCTTCGTCGCCGAAGTTCAGGAAACATTCGACCCACCGACGACGCCGCTCGACGAAGACGGCCAGGGCGAGCCCTATGCCGTGTTCGGATATGGCGCTCATCTCGCTGCGGTCGAGGTCGATGTCGAGCTCGGCCGAGTCAAAGTCCTTCGTTTGATCTGCTCCCACGATGTCGGCAGGGCGATCAATCCGACCCTGGTGGAAGGCCAAATCCAAGGCGGCGCCGCGCAAGGCCTTGGCATGGCGCTGATGGAAGAATTCGTTCCCGGCAAGGGCGAGAACTTGCACGATTATCTGATCCCCAGCATTGGCGACATGCCGCCGGTCGAGAGCATCCTCATCGAGGATCCTTCATCAATTGGTCCCTTCGGCGCTAAAGGCATCGGCGAACAGGCGCTCATTCCGACCGCCCCGGCGATCCTCAATGCCATCCGCCACGCGACGGGTGTGCGCGTCAAACACACGCCGGCGACGCCGGATCGGTTGCGCGCGGCGATTCTGGCGCTGCGGAATGAGAACGGGAATGGCTGACGTCGACGACAAGATCCGGTGCGACGCCTGCCCGGTGCTCTGCTACATCCGCCCTGGCATGACCGGCGCTTGTGATCGCTACGCCAACCGTAACGGCGAATTGGTGCGCGTCGATCCACACGTGCTCCTCGAACGCACCTTGGAGGACGGCGGCGAGGTCGTCCCGTTCATGAGCCGGACGCGTGAATGGACCGGCGACATCGTCAACGCGCCGACACCGATCGTCACGGCTGTCGGCGCCGGAACGACCTATCCCGATTACAAGCCGGCGCCCTTCATCGTGTCGTCGAAAGTCGAGGGCGTCGACATGGTGACGGTGGTCACCGAAGGCATCTACTCCTACTGCGGCGTCAAGCTGAAGATCGACACCGATCGCCATCTTGGGGCGGAGTGCGCGACGGTGCGCGCCAACGGCGAACCGGTCGGCCACGTCACGACCGGAGAATACGGCTCGCAAATGCTTTCGCTCGGCGGCGTCAATCATCTCACCCACGGCGGCAAGAAGGAGGGCCGGGTCACCTGCGAGACGTTGCTCGATCTCTGCAACCGCAAGGCCGTGGAACTGACTGTTGACGGCGGGGCCAGCGTCGTCGTCGAGGCGGGCAAGCCGCCGGTCGTCAACGGTCAGCTCGAGGAGCGCATGCGGGTCGGCTGCGGGTCGGCGACAATCGGCATGTTTGCCAAGCAGTGGTACGGCAAAGTCGACGAAGTCGTCGTCGTCGACGATCACATCACCGGCGTTCTTTCCGAGCACCAGGCCGGCAAACTGCTTGGGGCGCGGGACACCGGCATCAAAATGAAAGGCCGGCGCTCGACGCCCGGCCGCTATTTCCATGTCGCTGAGCCGGGGACTGGTTGGGGCGGTGCCAATATTTCCGATCCGCTCGAGATCGTCGCCGGCTTCAATCCCAAAGTCGCTTGGCCGGGCTTGACCATGCTGATGGTTTCGACGACGGGCGAGCAGCACGCCTTCTATCGCCTGGATGATTCCTTAAAACCGATCGAAACGTCTCTGCCGGAGAGCTTGCGCGTGTCCGTCGAGCGCATTCGCGAAAATTGCGAGCCGGCGCTGTGCTCGGTTCTTTTCATGGCCGGGGCCGGCGGCTCGTTGCGCGCCGGAGTCACTGAAAATCCGGTGCGCCTCACCCGTTCGGTGCGCCAAGCCTTAACCACGGTGACGGCGGGCGGGGCACCGGTGGTGGTCTGGCCGGGCGGCGGCATCACCTTCATGGTCGACGTTACGCTGCTGCCGGACAATGCTTTCGGCTATGTGCCGACACCCGCAATCGTCGCGCCGATCGAATTCACGATGCGGCTCGACGATTATGCGGCGCTCGGCGGCCATGTCGATCACGTTCGGCCGGTGAGCGAAATCCTCGCTCAGCGCGCGAAGACGCCGGTCGAGGGTGACTTAAAGCCGGCGCCGGCACGGAGCGAGGCATGAGGGCACCGCCGCAGCAACGCCGTTTTCGCGATGGCCGCCTGCATCTTCAGGATGGGCCGATCGACCTGATCGTCGAGGCGTTCGGCGAAGAAGCCGCAATTGAGACCGCTTGTGCCGCAGCTTGGCGCCGCTTTGGGACGATCCTTGACGAGCTTTGCGCCGAGTTGCCTCTGCTGCGCAGCCAGGCGAGACCGACAAGCACTCCTCCGTTCGGCCTCGTCGCGCGGCGCATGGCCGACGCGGTCGCGGCTTTATGTGTAGGCCGCTTCATCACGCCAATGGCCGCGGTAGCGGGCGCCGTTGCCGAGGAAGTCTTGCATGCGATGACGACCGCCGCGCCGCTGCGTCGCGCCTATGTCAACAACGGCGGCGACATCGCGCTTTATCTTGTTCCCGATGAAAGGTTCACGATCGGTATGGTCGATCGACCGGATCGGCCCAGTCTGATCGGCCGTGCAGCGATCAGGGGGCGAGACCCGGTGCGCGGCGTCGCCACGTCGGGCTGGCGCGGCCGCAGCTTCTCGCTCGGCATAGCAGACGCCGTGACCGTTCTCGCCCGCTCCGCGGCGGTGGCGGATGCTGCCGCGACCGTCGTCGCCAATGCAATCGATCTTCCCGGTCACCCCGCAATCTGCCGGGCGCCGGCGACTTCGCGCGATCCGCAAAGCGATCTTGGCGAGCGACTGGTCACAATCGATGTCGGCCTGCTGACGCCGCGCGAAATCGACGAGGCGCTTGCCGCCGGCCTTGATGAGGCCGAAAATCTGCGCCGCGCCGGCAAAATAGAGGCGGCGGCGTTGCAACTTGGCGGCCAAACCCTGCTCTGCGGCGTTGGCGGCAATCTTCGGAAAATCCATGACTTCGAGGCGTGCAATAGCGAAACGGATCGGCCGAATCGATCGGCATCGAGATTGCATCCTCTTCCGCCCGGGGCGAGCCGCGCGAGGGTCAATCGTCGCGGCGGCGGGTTCGATGCGCTGCAGATGAAGGAGCTGGACGGTCCGCGATGAAAGCCAAGATCCGGAAGCTTCTCACCTTCTTCGAAGAAACCCGGTTGGAAATGGGCCAGACGGTTCAGCCGCCGACGCGGCGCGCAGCGGCGGTTGCCGTGATCGAAAACCCGTTCGCGGGCCGTTATGTCGAGGATCTTTCCGAACTCATTGATATTGGCGAGGAGCTCGGCGAATTATTGGCGAGCCGCGCGGTGATGGCGCTCGGGATTGAAGGCCGGCGCGCGGAAAGCTACGGCAAGGCCGCCGCAGTCGGCGAGAACGGCGAGCTCGAACATGCCGCGGCAATCCTGCATCCCAAGCTCGGCGCGCCCGTTCGCAAGGTCCTCGGCACCGGTGCGGCGTTGATCCCCTCGTCGAAAAAGCGGGGCGGACCCGGGGTCACCCTCGATATACCGCTTGGCCATAAGGATGCGGCTTTCGTGCGCAGCCATTTTGACGGCATGGAAGTACGCGTCACCGACGCGCCGCGGGCCAACGAAATTATGGTCGCGGTAGCGGTAACCGATTCTGGCAGACCCCTGCCGCGCGTTGGCGGCCTGAAGAAAGACGAGATCAAGGGGGTCGACGGGCTTCGATAGCAACGCCGGGAAATCCGGCAAAGAAAATATGATGGAGCAACGATCATGAAGACGGTATCGGCGGTGCTGGCAGGCGTCACCTTGACGGCCGTGCTTGCCGGCGTGAGCCTCGGCGCGTCCGCCCAGGAGACCATCAAAATCGGCGAGATCAATTCCTACTCGGGGCTGCCGTCCTTCACGGAGCCCTATCGCAAGGGCTGGCAACTCGCCCTGGAAGAGATCAACGCGGCCGGCGGCGTCGATGGCAAGAAGCTCGAGGTCATTTCCAAGGACGACGGCGGCAAGCCTGCCGACGCGGTGACAGCGGCCAACGAACTCGTCTCCAAGGACGGCGTCGTCATGCTGTGTGGCACGTTCTTCTCGAACATCGGGCTCGCCGTTTCCGATTTTGCCAAGCAAAAAAAAATTCTCTTCCTTGCCGCAGAGCCTTTGACCGACGCGATCACCTGGTCGAAAGGCAATCGCTATACGTTTCGCTTGCGCCCCGCCAATTATGAACAGGCGGCGATGCTCGCCGAGGAGGCGGCCAAGCTGCCGGCCAAAAAATGGGCGACGATTGCACCGAATTATGAATACGGACAATCGGCCGTAGCGGTGTTCAAGAAGCTGCTTTCGGCGAAACGGCCTGACATCGAATGGGTTGGCGAGCAGTGGCCGCCGCAGGGCAAGATCGACGCCGGCGCCGTTGTTGAAGCCATCGCTCAGACCAATCCTGACGCCATCCTCAACGTCACTTTCGGTCCCGATCTCGTCAAATTCGTTCGTGAAGGCAACACGCGCGGTCTGTTCAAGGGCCGATCGGTCGTCAGCTTCCTGACTGGCGAGCCGGAATATCTTGATCCGCTCAAAGATGAGACGCCGGACGGCTGGATCGTGACCGGGTATCCCTGGAACGCCGTCTCGATCCCGGAGCACGCCGCTTTTCTCAAAGCGTATCAGGCGAAATACAACGACTATCCGCGGCTCGGCTCAGTGGTCGGCTATTCGACGCTGAAGGCCGCGGCCGCCATTCTCGCCAAGGCCAAATCGACCGATACCGAGAAGCTGGTCGACGCCGCCGAAGGAATTGCCGTCGATACGCCCTTCGGCAAAGTAACCTTCCGAAAGGCAGACCATCAGTCGACGCTCGGCGCCTTCGTCGGCAAGACAGCGCTGAAAGACGGTAAGGGCGTGATGGTTGATGTTGGCTATCGCGACGGCGCGAAGTACCTTCCGTCCGAAGACGAGGTCAAGTCGTTGCGTCCGCAGGATTGAGCACAGCCGAGAAGCGACTCGCCGTTTCCGCTCCTCGCCAGGGTCGAGCCGGTGACTTTTCTCTTCAACGAATTTGTCACCGGCCTGGCGAGCGCGTCATCGCTGTTTCTCGCCGCTTGCGGTCTGTCGATCATCTTTGGCGTGACCCGCATCGTCAATTTCTCCCATGGCGCGTTCTACATGCTCGGCGCCTATGTCGGTTTCACGCTGACCGAGCAATTCTCTAGCGATTTTGGCTTCTGGGGGGGAATCGTCCTTGCGTCTTTGCTCGTGGCGGGGGTCGGATCCGTCGTTGAGGTGACTCTGCTCCGCCGCATCTATGGGGCGCACGATTTGCTGCAACTGCTCTTGACCTTCGGCGTCACGCTGGTGGTTGAGGATCTGGTCGTGCTGATTTGGGGGCCAAGCGACCTGCTCGGGCGGCGGGCGCCCGGATTGAAGGGCGCTTTCAATCTCTTCGGGCAACCTTTCCCGACATACGATCTGCTGCTGATTGCGCTAGGGCCGCTGACTCTCATTATCATCCTGCTCCTATTGCGCCGAACCCGCTGGGGCGTCCTGGTGCGCGCCGCGACGCAGGACCGCGAAATGGTCGCGGCGCTTGGCGTCAATCAGCGCTGGCTGTTCACCAGCGTCTTTGCGCTTGGAATTTTTCTCGCCGCATTTGGCGGCGCACTGGAGTTGCCGCGCGAAGCGGTAAACCACACGATGGATTTGCAGATCATCACCGAAGTGCTGGTGGTGGTCGTGATTGGCGGGCTCGGCAATATCCTCGGCACGTTCCTCGCCGCGATCATCGTGTCCGAGCTGAACGCCTTCGGCATATTGATATTTCCTAAGATATCCATCGTCCTCGTCTTCCTGGTAATGGCCCTGGTGCTGGTGTTGCGGCCATGGGGCTTGCTCGGGCGCGCCGAGACCGCCACTCGCGCGGCGAGCGGTTTCCAGGTTATGCGTTGGCGCCCGCTCCGAGCGGGCGAGCGGCTTCTCGTGCTTGCCGGGATCGCAGCAGCGGTGCTGCTGCCGCTGGGCGCCGGCGACTATTTTTTGACCGTGGCCAGCGAAGTCCTGATCTTCATGCTGTTCGCGGCCAGTCTGCATTTGCTGGTAGGCGCGGGAGGGCTCGTCTCATTTGGCCACGCCGCCTATTTCGGCCTGGGCGCTTACGGCGCGGCCTTGGCGTTAAATCAATTTGGCCTGCCCATGGCAGCCGGACTGGTGGCCGGCCCGTTGCTGGGACTATGCGGTGCGCTGCTCTTTGGCTGGTTCTGCGTTCGCCTGTCCGGCGTTTATTTCGCCATGCTGACGCTCGCCTTCGCGCAGATCGTCTGGTCGATCACCTTTCAATGGACCGAGGTAACCGGAGGCGACAACGGACTGATCGGAGTTTGGCCGAGCGCCTGGGCGGCGACGGCGCCTCATTTTTATTGGCTCACGCTTGCGCTTGTGGTCGCAGGTATCGCGCTCTTGCGCGTGATCCTGTTTTCTCCCTTCGGTTACGCTTTGCGTGCTCTGCGCGACAGTGAACTGCGTGCCGAAGCGATCGGCCTGTCGCGTCATCGGATTCAATGGATGGCATTTGCGGCGGCTGGCGCTTTTGCCGCGCTTGCCGGCGCGCTTTACGCCTTTCTTAAAGGCAGTGTATTTCCCGACAATCTCGCCATTCCAGTGTCGATCGACGGTCTGGCGATGATCCTGCTCGGCGGCGTCGGCACGGTCTCGGGCGGTGTCATCGGCGCCGCGCTCTATAAATCGCTATCAAT